>Ga0233425_10001941_pt1 | contig 43268 bp, 38 predicted proteins | sample Watercolumn_Towu_2_FD_181712 | JGI IMG/M metagenome (GOLD analysis project Ga0233425, IMG submission 181712) | Freshwater microbial communities from Lake Towuti, South Sulawesi, Indonesia - Watercolumn_Towuti2014_140_MG | ecosystem: Environmental > Aquatic > Freshwater > Lake | place...
GCCCTGGCTGCGGTTGGCCCGCGAGGAGTCGGCCTCGGCCCGGGGAGTGCTCTACCAGTACGCGTCGCTCCGGGCGGCCACGCGTTGGCTCACGTGCGGGCAGGGCACTGTGCTCGGCGACATGGCCGACAAGCAGCTCGATGATCTCGCTGCCGGGCTCGACCGGTGCGTCGCCCCTCTGCTCGACCGCCTCTCCACTGCCTTCTACTACGTGCCCTTCGGAGCCAAGGACCACCGGGTGAACGAGGACGTGATCGAGGAGCTCCTCCGGGCGGTGATCTATTGCCGTCCGGTCGATGTGCGCCGGACGAGGCGGGACGGCGCCGAGGTCCGCGAGCGGCTCGAGCCCTTCACCCTCGTCATGTACCGCGACGGCGTGTACCTGCTCGCCCGGCGGATAGGTCACGATGACGGCTCCCTCCGGACCTACGCGCTCGAGCGGTTCCACGAAGTCGAGGTCGACCGGACGGCGACCTTCGAGCTGCCCGCCGACTTCGACCCGGCGCAGTGCTTCGAGGGCCGGCTCGGCCTGTGGGAGCCCACGGGGTCGCCCGTTCGCATCGAGCTCGCCTTCACGGCCGGCGCGGCCGACGTGATCTCGACGCGGCGGTGGCCCGGGTTCGTGGCCTGGCGCGACTCCGATGACGGGCGGCGCGTGCTCGTGCTCGACCTCCCGCTCTCACCCGAGCTCCTGAGCTGGGTCGTGAGCTGGGGTCCGCAGGTCGAGGTGCTCGGACCGATCGAGCTCCGTGCCCAGGTCGTCGCCGAGCTCGCCTCGGCGCTCGAGCTCTACCAGTACTGAGGGGTCGAGACCAACCGCGATGACGACGACCTGATCGACGCCATCCTGGACACGCCAGTGGCTCTGCGTGACCGCCACTGCGGTCTCGGGACCGAAGGCGCTCCTGATGAGGTTGGAGATCGCCTGGACGTCCGCCCACGCGATGATCGGGGTGGCGAAGACGTTGATCACCACGGCCTGCACCTGCGACAAGTCAATCCCGGCCAGACAGATGTCATTGACGGCCTGACGCGCCGCCCTGACGGCGCTTCCGCCACCCCGTCCACGACCGATCCCTATCACGCCGAGCCGGCGTGCTTTGAGGAGGTGCTCGACGTCGTCCCACTCGAAGCCGAACGTCTGCGTCATGAAGAACGCGCCATGTTGTCCGAGGACCCCCCACCTCATCGTGACCCGCTGGTCGGGCTGCAGGTCCTCGGCCGAGTCGCTGCGGTACTCCGTCGGCACGACTAGGACGACGTCGAGGGTGTCACACAGCTCCCCGGTCCACGAGGTCGTGTTTCGTGCCTCACGGCGTGAACGACCGCACCCTCCAGCCAGTGAGACCATTGCCTGCGTCACCAGGACCCCCCGCTCCGCGGCGAGGCGAGCCACGCGCCTGATGAGGTCCATGGCCCCGTCCTCGCCCTCGTGCCCGACGATGATCACCATGTCGCGTCTGTCGAGCATGGTGCCGAGACGCTCCCACTCCGTCGAGGCTTCCTCGGCCGCTGTCTGCCGACTATCGCGGTCCACCAGGAACCGCTCCAGTCCGGTGAAGTGTTCGAGGATGTGCGGTTCGGAGGCAACGGCGGCGAAGATCGTCTCCCACATGTACGACCTGTTTGCAGAGAGCGCCCATGCCAGCTCCCCTCCCACCTTCCCCACGCCCACGATCACGAGGCGTTTGCGTCTCAGGTGGAAGTCCCGCGCTGGAGCGCCATCCCTGGACTGCTCACCTGTCCTCACGAATCGCGGGATATCGACCACGGCATGCTCCTCCTGCACCTTGCCCACGAGCTTGGCAGAGCCCGAAGACAGCCGCTGTCCTCGGGAATGGTCAAGCTCGCGTTGGAACGGAAAGGAGGCCATACCGTGCGATTCCACCGACGTGGCCGATCACCGGGAACCGTCGGGCTCGTCGGTGACCTCGACAGCAACGAGCGGGTCGTGGTACGGAGCAGAACATTGCCGCGGCGTTCAGGGAGGCCGAGCGCGAGGGCGCGGTCCTTGTGATCGACGAGATCGACACCCATCTCTTCAGCCGCGCCGATGCGGTCCGGTCCTGGGAAGTGAGCTTCACGAACGAGATGTTGACCCAGATGGAACGGTTCCGGGGTATCCTCATCGCCACGACCAACCGGCTGGAAGCGCTGGACGAGGCATCGATGCGGAGGTTCGGAGAGAAGCTCAGGCTCGATTTCCTGACACCGGACGGGAACGAGGTCTTCTTCCTCAAGATGCTCGCCCCGCTCGCCAGGGGGTGTCTGGACGAGGAGACGCGCCAGCGGCTCCGGTCGCTCACGAGCTGTGCGCCGGGGGACTTCAAGGTGGTGCGGGACCGGCATGCCATGACTGAGTCGAAGCCCGAGCACGCGACGCTGATCAGGGAGCTCGAGCAGGAAGCAATGGTGAAGCACGCCGGCCAGAGCCGGCGAGTGGGGTTCTGAGCTTCAAACTTATGAGAACCACACTTTCAGTAGGAGCAAATCCTATGGAGGGTTCAATGAAGATTTCGACAATTGATAAAGCTGTGAAGAGAGGTTGTGACGACCTTGGGAATGCGCTGTCCCACTACTGGCCAGGCAAGGAAAGGAATGGAAAGATACTCGGCAATGAGATGAGCGAAAGGAACATCTCTTTCTACGTTGCACGGTCTCTTTCTGCTACTGAGTTCTATATATTCATGGAACCAAGTTTCAACTCATCCAATCCTACAGGAGATCGAAGTCTCGATTTTCTAGCGGTTCACCAGAAGCATAAATGTGTGATTGCTGCAGAGGCGAAAAGGCTATACAGCTCGCAAATGGCAGGTGCAATTGTTGCCGATTTTATCAGAATTGAGCGTTTCAACATAGCCTGGTCGGATGTTTATCGTCTACCAAATAAACCAACGCATGGTTTGATACTAGCTACAACATGGCAGGAAAATATCGCTGAGTGGTGGATCGATCCGAAAAAACAAGTACCATCCAGCAAAATGGCAATTGAGAACTGGAGGGAACTCAGATCAAAACTTGCAAGACGTAGGGTTGGTAGAGAAAAACTCCAATGCGATGCAAGTCTTCCGGATGGGTGGAAACAACACTACGCGCTGTATGCGATCTTCGGCCTTGGTCACGATTCCGGCCACCTCGAGTGAGACGTGGCGGGTACTACCCCGCCATATGCGAAATAACTCGGGTGCGTAGCGGCGGGACCTGCGCCCGCCGCCCTTGTTGACCGGGACTACGATCACGGAACGTGTCATGAGCGAGGTGAGGTACGAGGCGCGGCTCGCGGGCGGTGTGACGCTCCGTGTGAAGAAGGGGGACCTGACGGCCGAGGCCGTCGATGCGATCGTCAACGCGGCCAACGAGCGGCTGGCCCATGGCGGGGGGCTGGCCGGGGCGATCGTGCGAGCTGGGGGCGAAGTGATCCAGTGGGAGAGCGACGAGAAGGCGCCGGTCCCGACCGGGCGGGCGGTGGCCACAGGAGCAGGTGCCCTGCCCTGCAAGCGAGTGATCCACGCCGTGGGGCCGGTGTGGGCGCGGTACCCCGAGGCCGAAGCCGACCGGCTGCTCGCCTCGGCCGTGCAAGCGGCCCTGGACGTCGCCTCTGCCGAGGGGCTCGCCTCGATATCGATCCCGGCCATCAGCTCGGGGATCTTCGGGTTCCCCAAGGAGAGGTGTGCAGTGGTGACGCTCGAGGCGGTCGAGGGGTACTTCGCCGACCACCGCGAGACCACGGTCGCGGAGGTCAACCTCTGCAACTTCGACGAGCCCACGACCGCTATCTTCGAGGCCGCGGTCCGGACACGGTACGACGGCGGGGTCTGATGCGGCGTTCCGCCAAGCAGTGAGCTGCCACCGCTGACTGGGACGGAGGCCGTGCGGTGCATGCAGTGGTATCCGCGATGCGCTGGAGCTCGTCGCCCGGCGCGAGATCGATCCCCTCGCATCTACCGCCGCCGCCGTCCTGCATCGTGACGAACCGCCGTCCTCATGACTCATCGAACCCGGCGCGGCCAGCGCGCTGCCGGCGTGGCCACGGTCCGGGGCAACCACGACCGATGGCTCGCGGAGCGGGTGGCGCTCGGAGACTCGTCACCCGCAGCAGCGGGGGCTCCGCGATACGAGGAGCTCGGGTCTCTCGAGGAGCTACGACCGAACACCGGGTTCATCATTCCGGCAATGCGAGACAGCCGGCATCGAGCAGGGCCTCGAATGTCCGATCGAGGGCACCATCGGGAACGCGCGGAACGAACACACAGAGGCCCTCCCGTCCCCGAGTCAAGAGCACGCGGTAGGCATTGATGCGGATCTGGTGCGGGTTCTTCACTTTGCGCGCTCGGCCGACGTGGGATTGCCATTTCGTGCCGTCCCAGCGGAGGTCCGGTCCCCAGCACAGGACCGGTAGATCGAGCTCGAGCCCCTGGCAACCGAATTCCGTCACAGCGAGTTGCAGTTGGCAGCAGGACCGAAGATCCCGCCGCTCCGCCTCGTACCACTGTCCATAGTAGTAGAACCGGTTCGACGCCGGTTCGAAGTCGTAGTCCCCCGTTCGGCGGAACTTCGACGACGTGATCAACCCATACCGCCGCGCCGGCTCGTTCACGAACCGCTCGCTGACGTACTCGCGCAGGGCGGCCAGGTTGCGCGATACGTACATCACGTATCCGTACTCATGGAGCCGGCGCGCAAGAGACTTCGCTCCAGCAACATCTCCGTCCAGGAGTGCTGACGTCCAGCTCGCCACGTCGCCTGCGCGATGGCTGCGCAAAGAGGTCGTCAGGTTCAGCAGGTCGTGCCCGTAGTACTCGATTCCCGCTGCCTGGAACATGCGGGCGAGGTGCGGCGGTCCGTGGACCTCCCAGGGGCTCACTCCCCCTGCAGCCTCGACCCACTGGCTGAACCCCGCCTCCTCCCCGGCGTGGATTTCCTGCCCCTCACCGAGGAGCGCGACCACGACCGAACCCTCGGTCGAGCGAGCGGCCGCAGAAAGGAGAAGCTGCGGCTCCGACCCGATCATCCTGCCGCCGTGCTTCTCGATGACCCGATCGCGGTCCCAGGCGCGCTGCGCCTCGTCGAAGACGATGACGGCCTCGTGCGGCACGGATTTCGAGCGGATGTGGTGCTCGTGGAGGTACCTACGGATCTCCACGACGAAGACCCCGGACTTGAGGGAGTACTTGAGGACCTGCGCCAGCGGGCCATTGCCGGTGAGGAACACGGCGGGTACCCCGAGCGCCCTGGAGTGGACGAGTTGCAGCCCGACCAGCGTCTTGCCCGATCCGGGGACACCGGTCAGCAGCACGAGCGACCGACCGCGACGCGCTCGGGTTTCCCTGACGACGTGCTCGATGTGTTCGACTGTTTCGGGAATACGTGCGGACTCGGCGGTCCGGACACGTGGCAACGGCTGTCGTTCGAAGATCAATCGCGCGGCCTCGACGAGCGCGGGGAGGGGGTCGTACTTCGCCTCGGCCCACGCCCGCGCATCCGGCCGGGCGTGGTATTCCTGCCGGAGCAATTCGCGGATCAACGATCCGAGGCGCCGAGCAGGCACGATCCGGACACCATCGCGTTCCTCGATTTCACCATCCATTCCGATAGGTACGAGCACCGGGAGCAGCGTGCGCCGCTGGCTTGCGGAGTGGTATTGCTCGAGGTCGCGGACGTAGGCCTTGACCTGATCGATATCGGGTTGCTCGGCCAGCACGCGGTTCTTGAACTCGACCACGAGGACGATGCCGTTCTGGAGGACGATGAGATCCGGTCGCCGGCCTCCACCACGGGGGATCTCGTATTCGAGGATGAGGGCGAACGGGGCAACGGAGGGCATGCAGTCGTTGAGTTGTTCCCTCAGGGTGATCAGACTCCTGTCCCAGGCGAACAGTTGTGGCGAGCCGCGCTCACGTACGAAGGCGGTGAGCGCCTGCATCACCTCCTCCTGGGGCGTGGCCAGGAACGTCGCCACGTCCCCGGCCCACCCATACGATGCGGCAGCGATCATCCTCCGCGATGCTGCCTGATGCGGACGGTCCGGGCAATCTCTTCATCCTCGATAGGTCCCGCCGGGATGTGGTGGGATGCATCACGATCACCTGATCCGACAGTCCCTCCCAGCCCCTGACCGGATCTGTCACATCCCGGTGCCACGATTGAGGAGGATCGGTCGACCACGGTGTCAGACGGATGTGCCGTCGTGCGTCGAGGGAACAGGAGCACGGCGGTAGGTCGGACATCGACCGGAGGACGGTGCTGCTATCGACTGACGGAGGCGCGACGTGTCGTACCGGGATGATCTATTCGCCTGGCAGGCGAGGGTCGAGACGCTCGAACGGGCGCTGGCCGAGAAGGACCGGCAGCTCGTTGCGCTGACCAGCGCCGGAGCGGAGCGGGACGAGCTGGCCGCGGTGAACCAGGAGCGCGAGCGCGTCCATGAACGGTTGCTCGGGGAGAGCCGGGACATTCGGGCTGCCCTCGAGGCCGAGCGGCGGGAACGGAAGAGGCTGCAGGGAGACAGGACGACCAGTACCCTCCTGAGCGTCGGGGGAGGGCTGGTCGCCGGGTTCGGCCTCGGGTGCGTGGTCGCGCTCGTGGGGCTTCTGATGATCGTCGGCTCGTGCATCTCGGCGCTCGGGTCGTGAGTGAGAGTGCGGGCCGGTCAGGACTTGAAGTGCGACCTCACGGGAGAGGAGTGATGGAGGGGACGACATCGACCTCGGCGCTCCAGGAACAGGAGCGTCTGAGCGGGGGTTGAAGGATCGCCGTCCGCGGCGAGCTCGGAGGGAAGCATGACATCGACGATCCGAGGCAGCAGCCACCTCGGACAGTACGTCCGGGAAGCCCGAGAGGGCAGAGGGCTCCAGCGGCCCGAGGTGGTCCGGCTCATGGGATACCGGAACGTGGCCAAGGGTCTCCGCCGCCTCGACAGACTCGAGGCGGACGGCGACTACCACCCTCAGGTCCTCGAGAAGCTCGTCAGTGTGCTTGACCTCGACGAGGACGAGGTCCGTCGAGCGGTCGAGCGTGACCGCAGAGATATGGAGCGGGCGTGGGAGGACTGGGCCGACACTCCGGTCCCGATGGAGCTCGTGCTCATGCCCATGCCGAGCGTGTGCATCGCCGTTCCCCCGCCCGATGACGCGGCCGGCGACCCGGACCTCGCCGAGCGGTTCGCCTGCCAGACGGCCAGAGACAAGGGGTTCAAGGCGTGCCTCGTAGTGTCTCGCCGCCTCTCCGTCTGGATCGATGCCAAGGGAACAGTCACCCACCGGACTATGGCGCGGCCCGGCCAACCCAACGCCCCATTCATGCGACTACGAGGGCGAGGGCGCCCGTTCGTGCTTGCTCGCGAGGGGCCAGAGGTCCTGCGCCAGAGACCGAGGTTCTGATCCCTCCGAGCAGGGGAACGTGAACCGGCAGGTTCATCGTCGATATCGACATCGACATCGTTGGAGACCGGATCGTGTCAGAAGGAACGAGTCCGCCGAGAGGTGACGTCACAGGCCGCTGACGGGACTGTCATAGAGCGCTTTCAACGGCCGTCCAGAGGGTATGCGGGCTGGAACCACGTATCTTCGAGCACTGGTCACGGCGCGTTGCCCACTCAGGTGTCCGTACTGCCACGGAGAGGGCGAGCGGCCCGGTCGCCGGGGATCGCACGAGTTGACCACGGATGAGCTGCTCTCGATGCTTCACGCGGGGCTCGACAACGGCGTTCGCAAGCTGAAGCTCCTGGGCGGTGAGCCTCTGTTGCGGACCGATCTTCCTCACATCATTTCCTCGCTCAGGACCCGCGATCCGGATCTCGACATCTCGATCATCTCGTGCGGTGTCGCAGCCGTCGAACGGCTCGACGCGTGCTTCGAGGCCGGGTTGACCCGGTGCAACGTCAGCGTTCACGGCTGGAGCCGCGAGGCGTTCGGCCTGTGCGGCGGGACGGCGCGCATGTTCGAGCTCCGCAGTCGCTTCCTCGACGCACTGGTCGGATATGGACGGCCGCTCAAAGTGAACTACGTCTACACCGGGACCGAGGTCGAACCCGATCTCGACGGGCTGCTGAGCTGGGCCGCTTCGAGAGACCTGGTCGTCAACGTCCTCGACGACCTCTCGGACCCAGACCTGGGCCCCGAGGAATTGATCCATGCCGTCCGTCGGTTGAGGGGTGAACCGATACGGCGATCCATCGATGAGGATCCCCACAGCCTGCCGACGACGCACCTCCACTGGGCCGACGGGCTCGAGGTCGAGATCAAGAGCCAGCACCTCGGGGTCGAGGCGCCCTGGCGGAGTTGCCGGGGTTGCTTCGTCCGGGACCGGTGCCGGGAAGGCATCGCGGCCCTTCGGTTGAGTCAGCGAGGCGAGCTCCGACCGTGCATGGATCGTCATGATCTCGGCCGGGACCTGGCCGATGCAGTCAGGCGTGACGGTCGACCAGGGGCCGCCGACCAGTGGAGGGGTTTCCTCGAGGAGGAAGCGGCATGAACATCGTGCTCATCGGCCCGCATGGCGTGGGCAAGACCAGCTTCGGACGAGCCCTCGCCGAGGAGCTGAGGATTCCTTTCCATGACGAGATCGGGTGGCGGCTCGCTCAGGACCCGGCTTTCCGGCCCAGGGACACATACCCGGCAGACACACAGGAGCGGTTCGATGAGGAAGTCTTCCGTTGCGAGCTCGAGCGCGACCGCGAGGCTGCTATTCCCCGGGTCGTCGAGACCTGGCACCCGGGCAACCTGGCCTATGCTGCTCACCGGAGCCCGGGCGTCGTCGGGCGGTTCCTCACCGAGATCGAGGAGGTCTGCACGCAGACCCAGATCGTCGTCATCCCCCTGACAGCGCCCGTTGAGGTCCTGGCGAGGCGCAAGCACGAGGCAGGCGACCTGGACTTCTTCATCGAGGTCGGCCGCGAGGCGGAGCGCTGGGCCCGGCACCTGGGATTACCGCTCCTGGAGGAGATCGCCACGCACGAAAGCTCCCCTCGTGTCCTCGCCCGGAAAGTGGTGTCGATGGTGTTGCCGAACTGGAAGACGTCAGAGTGGTCTGTGCCCGGACGTCGAAGAGAAGGGCAGGTGATCGGATGACGACCGAGAAGCTGTATCTGACTCCCGGAGGACAGGAGCGGCTTCGCCGGCGGCTGGCTCGGGCTCGCGCCGATTACCAGGCGGTCTGCGATGACAACCCCGTCGCCATCGAGGCTGGTGACAACTCGGGCTGGCACGACAACTTCGCCTTTGAGGACAACCAGCGCAAGATGCACCAGCTCGCCCGCCGGATAAAGGATCTGGAGTGGATCGCGCTGCACTCGGAGATCGTCCGGTCCTGTAGCGAGCCGCCGGGTCGCGTTGTGCTCGGCTCGGTCGTCGTTCTCCGGTTCGATGACGAGGACTCGGAGCGTGAGATCTACCTCGCCGGCTACGACGACGGCGATCCCTCGATCGGCCGGATCAGCTACAACTCGCCGCTCGGGCGACAGATCCTGGGAACGAAGCCCGGGGACGAGCTCGAGGTGCGGCTCGCTGGAGGCCGCCGCAGGCTGGAGATTATCGACGTGCTGGCCGCACCGGTGGAGGAGGGGCGGTGCGAGGCCGACTGATCGTCGTTGAGGGGCTCGACGGCACGGGCAAGACGACCCTATCTCGCGGCCTGGCGAGGTCGCTGGGGGCGGTATGGATGACGACTCCGCCGGCGTCCCTCAGGGCCGTCAAGCGGTGGTACGAGCAGCTCGTCTGCTCGAGGGTCGAGGTCAGCCAGCTCTTTCACGCCCTCGGAGTGGTCGTAGCCGCGCGGGAGGCGAACGGCCATCTCGTCGATGGCCGCGACGTCGTGATGGACCGTTACTGGCTCTCGACGGCGGTCTACGCGGCGGTCGCGGGCAGTCGACTCCGCCTTGCGCCGCCAACGTGGCTCGTCCCACCCGCCGACCTCACCATCTTCGTCACACTCGACGAAGGTGAGCGGCGGAAGCGGCTGGTCCGTCGCGGGCCGAGCAGCGAGGACCGCGCGACAATGAACCACGGATTCACCCGGAGGCTGGAGCAGGCCTACCGCACGGCCCTGACATGGCCAATCGCCGGACGCGTCGTCGAGGTCGATGTCACGGGTCTGACCATCGAGGAGGCGGTCGAGGCTGCGGTGACGGCGTCGATTCCGACATCGACATCGACATCGTTACTGGACGGATGCATGTCCTCCGTTCGGGGATATTGACTTCGGCAAGGAGACTGGTGTGATCCGTGGGCTCGTTCCAACAGGGGAAGAAACAGATGCGTGAGGGGTCCGAGCCTCGTATGCGTCGCTCGAAGTGGGATGGTCGTTCGGGTCAAGTTGGTCTGGACGGCCTCGCCGACGCGCTCGGGAGCATAGAGCTCGCGCGGTTCGACGTCGCGCTCCGCGCCGTCTCGACCGCGAGACTGCCCAGGTTCCTCGGCTCGACGCTCAGGGGCGGCCTGGCCCGGTCCACCCGGCGCGTGGCGTGTGCGCTCAGGCGAGAGGAGTGTCCCTCATGCCTCCTGCGCGAGCGGTGCGCGTACGCCTACCTCTTCGAGACCTTCCGGCCCCACGGCTCGGACAGGCTGCGAGGACAGGGGCAGATCCCGCACCCGCTGGTGCTCACCGTCCCGGAGCCGCGTGACGAGCCCTACGGCGAGGGCGAGGAGCTTCGCTTCGGGATCACGCTCTTCGGCCGTGCTCTGGAGTACTTGCCTCATCTCGTTGTCGCGCTCGGCGACATGGCAGCGCGCGGGCTCGGTCGCAGGTTGCATCGTTTCGAGGTGGCGTCCGTGGAGACCGCTCCGATGAAGGGGCGGTCGCAGCCCGTCTTCGAGCCCGGCGCACCGCTGGCTTCCGTACAACGCGAATCCCTGGCGTCGCACCTTGGCCGACTCAAGCCGGAAGACCGAGTGACGATGGACCTGCTGACGCCGACCCGGCTGACCGAGGACGGACAGCTCACATGCAGCCCCGGTCTCGAGGTCTTCGTCAGGTCCCTCGCCCAGCGCGCGCTGGCCATGCTCCACTTCCACGGGGGTCTGGACCTGGACCTAGACATCGAGGGGCTGACGGCGGTGGCCAGGGAGTCCCGGGTCGTCTCCAGCGACCTCCGGCTCGTGCGCCTGCAACGCTGGTCGAGCCGCCAACGCAGTCGCGTCCCGCTCGACGGCATGGTCGGGACGATCCGTTTCGAGGGTGAACCGGTCCGCGACCTCTGGCCTCTCCTCCTCGCCGGTGAGGTCATCCGAGTCGGCAAGGGTACGGTCTTCGGGCTGGGGCGGTACAAGGTCCTGTCAGACAGACGGCGACGCGTGCGTCTCCACGAGGACAGTACAGCCGGAGGAACTCGACGATGAGCACGAGACTGTTCCTCAACCTCTCCAATCACCCGGTGTCCGGCTGGTCGGAGGAGCAGGTCGCGGCGGCGCGCACGCTCGACCTGGGTGAGCCCACCGATCTCGACGGCGACATGCCCACCGTTGATCCCGAGGCAGACACCGCCGAAGTGGTCGCGATGGCCGAGGAGATCGCCGAGCGCGCCGTGGCGCAGGGCGCGGCGGGCGCGCTCGTCACGGCCGAGTACACCCTGACCCTGTCGCTGGTCGCGGCACTGCAACGCCGCGAGGTCCGCTGCTTCGCGGCCACCACGCGACGCGAGGTCGTCGAGCAGACCATGCCGGACGGGGGCGATCGAAAAGAAGAGTGTCTTTCGCTTCGTCAGGTGGCGGGAGTTCGCTCGTACCGAGGGAGGCGAGATGCGATGACGTGGTTCTACCGGTGTGAAACCAAGGGCATCCAGCACTGGATACTCGACTCGAACCGGCTGCGCGACCTCGCCGGGGGGAGCGCGCTCGTCGAGACGCTCATGAGGGAGGCGGAGCAGGGGGTCTCGGCTGCCGGTGGAACGGTGATCTACGCCGCCGCCGGCGGGTTGCTCGCCACGTTTCCAGAGCGGGCCATGCTCGAGGCGTTCGCGTCCGAGTGGCCGATGTACGTCGCGTACCACGCGCCGGGTCTCCAGGTGGTCCATGCGTGGGTCGAGGGCGAGGCAGCGAAGGACCCGGTCAACGAGCTCTTCACTCGCCTGCTTCCGTCCCGTCGTGCTCGGAGGGGACGACCTCACTGTGATCGTGCGTGCAAACGAAGCCCTGGCCTTCGTTGAAACATGGCTTCGATCCTTCGAACAGGAGACGTACTCCCGTAGGCAGCATCTCGGAGGTGCGGGGCTTCACGCCGGCGCGGGCATCGCCATGGTCAACCGAGGCTATCCGTTCTCCATGGCGTACGAAATCGCCGAGGACGCGTGCCGGGCCGCGAAGAAGATCGAGCCGGTGGGGAAGCGGCGCGACGCCAGTGCGCTCCGTTTCCGACGCATCACGACCGCCCTCGCCGATGAAGACCGGAAGGGAACCACCTGGGAGCTTGGCAGCATCAAGGGCCTTCGGACGCTCGTCGAAGCGGTGGAGGCTCTGCCCCGAGGCACCATGAGAAGCTGGCTCGGGCTGGTGGACGCCGGTGAAGCTCGCGAGGCCGAGCGCAACGCGTTGTGGGAGCGTGCCAGAGAGGTCACCGAGAAGAAAAAGTGGGAGGCATTCGCCGCCGTGTTGGGAGCCGTCGGTGCCAATCCCAAGACCGGGATGTTCAATGCCCCCGCGACCGACACGCCTCTGCGCGACGCGCTGGTCCTCGTCCATCTCGGAAGAACACGCAGGAAACCGAAATCGAGCGCACAAGGGAAAGAGGAGGCTCGGTCATGAAGACGCTGACCTTGAAGCTCGACATCCTCAGCTATTGGCATGCGGGATCGGGCCGGGGAGCCGCGGCGCTCGCCGACGCGGTGGTGGTCCGTGACGATACCGGCCTCCCTTACCTCCCCGGCAGGACGGTCAAGGGCCTGGTTCGTGATGCGATGGACCTCGCGGAAGCAGCGGGGATCGTGGCGCGCGGCCGGACCGAGCTCCGGCTCGGCAGGGCGACCAGGAGCGGCCACGGCCGGCTTCGCGTGGTACGAGCCTCGTCGGGTCGTTTCGATCTACGCAAACCCGAGGACCTTGCCCGGTACAAGAAGCTGCCGGTAGCCATCGATGGCAGAGACGGCGACGTGCTCTCGCCTGTACAGGTGCCCGATGGCCGCCACGGCAAGGGTTGGGTCAAGGGGACGATGACACTCGATGCGTCGGGAAGCTGGCTCATCGGTGGCACCCTGCCGGCCCGGCGACAGCTCGCGCGCGACAAGGAGAAGGGAAAGACGGGCTGGGACCGGTTCCCCTTCACCGAACGTCACATAGTCTGGAAGAAGGCAGCGGGCGGGGACGAGAGCGGGGCCGTGGTCGAGAAGGACGCTGTCCCCTTCGTCGTGCCTGCCTCGTCGGTCAAGGGCGCGCTCCGGCACCGGATCGCATTCCACTCGCGGGTGATCCGCGGTGCGTGGATCTGGAGTGGAAAAGAGTCGCTCGAGCACGGGACCGAGGACGAGCGGGAGTTGTTCGGTGAAATCCGGAGCGAGGAGGGCGGTCGCCCCGGACGGGTGCTGCTCGAGGATGCGCGCGTTTCCCCGGGCGACGGCGTCGCGTTCGCGGTCTTCCAGCACGTCTGCCTCGATCGGTTCACGCAGGGGCCGATGGACGGGTTGCTGTTCGACGAGCTCGCGGTGCACGGTGGCCGGATCGAGATGGCCGTCGTGCTGCGCACCGAGGGGCTGAGCCGCGAGGCGCGTCAGGCCTTCTCCCGGGCTCTCGACGACCTGTGCGCGGGCCGGCTCGGCATCGGCACGGGTCGGTCGCACGGCCGTTTCGAGGGCTCGGTCGTCTGGGAGGACGGCGGCGATTGGAAGGAGCAAGGAGCATGAAAGACTGGTTCGAGAAACCTGCGCCGGGTGTCGAACACGGTTACTGCGACCTCCGGATCGACGGACCGAGCGTGGCCCGCAATCCCGGGGAGGCATGGGCGCTGCTTCCGCGCACTGGCGAGGGTTGGGTCGTCCTGACCGATGGAGTCCGACGATTCGAGACGGGCTCTCGTGAGGGGCTGCTCCTCCACGCCGAGGTCGTACTGGAGGCAACGACCGTGGTGGTCCGGCATGACGAAGGCGTGTGGCGCGCCTGGACCTGGACCGAAAACAGGGGCGATAGCCATCGCGTCGTGCGGCGTCGCTACCTCTCGTCCGCGCCCAAGGTCAGCAATCGCGTCCCCGAGATGGAGTACGCCACGTACTGGGAGAAACGACAGGATGACGGCCTGGCCGTCTGGCGGCCCCTGGGCTCCCGCTTCGTCGGGTGGAGGTAGTCATGGCAGAAAAGACCATCACCGCGCCGTACGGCTTCGTCCCGCTGAACGACAAGGTCGTCTGCCCGGACTGGGTCCAGCCCCGGAAGGACGGCGACGAGTTGGTCGCCCCTCCGGTCCACGACGTGCCCTTCAAGGATGGCATCTGCGGCAGCCTCGATCTCGAGATCGAAGCCGAGACGCCCATCTTCACGCGTGGTACGGAGGGGGGCGGAGAGTCCTTCTTCGCTCTCCCCGACGGGCGGTTCGCGCTGCCTGGCACCATGCTCAAGGGTGCGATCCGGAACGTCGTCGAGATCGCCTCGTTCGGTCACCTGGGTGGACGGATCAACGACCACAGGTACGCGGTCCGCGACCTCCAGAACCGCGAGCTCTACGGCCAGTTCATGGCCGACATCGTGTACGACGAGCGGACGCGAAAGCGCGAGCCCATGCCGCTCGTCAACGCCGGCTGGCTGCGCCGGAAACCCGGCGACGGCGAGGATGACTGGACCTACGAGATCGAGGCCTGCGACTTCGCCAAGATCGAGTACGCCAAGCTCGAGGAGGCAGCTCGGGCGGCGGGCATCAGGGACTTCCACCCCGGAGAAAAGCAGTCCTCGGTCTCGAAGTATGAAAAGTGGGATCGTCGATCACGAAAGGTCGATGTGGCCGTCCGCTGGCAGAGGCCGAGCAGGGTCAACGAGCGGGAGATGCCCAGCCGGTACGGCAAGGTCGAGTCGATCAAAGGCGAGCTGTCCGGGACCCTGGTCTTCACCGGCCAACCGGCCCGTTACACGCCCGACCGATCCGGCCAGCGCCGCCGGGGCAACGCGAAGCACCACGACTTCGTCTTCATCAGCGCCGCGCAGCCGCGGACGTTGAGAGTCGATGGCAAGGTCTTCCGGGACTTCGAGTTCGCGCACAGCGACCGTGGTCAACAGAACAGGCTCGGCCGGTCCGAGACTCCGAACGAGGAGTGGAAGTACTGGCAGGAGAAGCTCGAGAGCGATGAGAGCATCCCGGTCTTTTTCCTCGCAACGAAGGACGCCAGAGGGGTCAAGGCTTTTGGACTCGCGATGATGTTCCGACTGCCCTACGAGCACTCGATCGGAGAAGCTGTCCGCAATGCCCAGCGCGGCTGGACCGCCGACCGGCCGGCTCTGGACCTCGCCGATGGCCTGTTCGGAACCGTGCTCAAGCTCGGAGAGGGACGGGACGCGCGGACTCTGGCGCTCAAGAGCCGGGTGGACTTCTCGCACGCGGTCGCGGTCGGGACGCCGAGGGCCGCGGCCCCGGTGAAGACCGTGCTCGGCGCGCCGAAGGCGAGCTACTATCCGAACTACGTCGAGCAGTGGCCAGGAGCGCCGGGCAGCAACCCCCCGCTCGACTCGAGCGGCAAGCCACGATACACGACCTTGCAGGACGCGGACGGACGGCCGCGCGGCTTCAAGCGCTACCGGACGATGACGCAGACCTGGAGCCCCAAACCGCCGACCGGTTCGGACGGGCGGCAGCTCTCGCTCGAGAATGTCTCGACCAGGTTCTCGCCGCTCCCGCAAGGGACGCGTTTCGCGGGCAAGGTTCACGTGCACAACGTTCTCCCCGAGGAGCTCGGCGCGCTGCTCTGGGCGCTGGACTTCGGCAAGGACGGAGAAGCCCGTCACGCACTCGGCATGGCCCGACCGCTCGGCTACGGTCGGTGTCGGATTCGAGTCGCCCGCGGCGCCGACCTCGTCAACGTGGCCGGTACGCCGGTCGATTTGGACTCCTGCCGGCGCGCCTTCGAGACATACATGGGGACCCAGGTCCAGAACTGGATCGAGAGCGCCGAGATCCGGGAGCTCAGGGCCCTCGCTCGACCCGTGACGCCCGACAGGGTCAGGTATCAGAGGCTTGACCCCGGCGCGAGAGTCAACGAGTTCGTCGATGCGAAGAAGGATGGGCTGGCACTGCCTTCTGCGTACGCCGGCCCCCGTCCGGCGCCCGGCCCGGCCCGTCGATCCGCGCACCAACGCGACGGCGGCAGGCATCAAGACGGCGGCGGGTATCAGGGCGACGGGCCGCGAGGAGGTGGCGCTCCGAAAGCGCGGAGCGAACGAGGCGGCGGAGGGCCTCCCCCGGGTCGTCGAGGCGGCCCTGGCGGGTACGGTCAATCGCGCCAGCGAGGCCAGGATTCCCAGCAACCCGACAAGCCCAGGCCCTCCGCGTCGGTCAACGAACTCGTCAAGAGGCTCGCAACAGCCAACGAAGCCATCGTCGGACAGGTCTATCCAGACCTCGAGAAGTGCCAGGGCGATGACAAACGCAAGCTGGCCGATGCCCTCAAGAAAGCCTACCAACGGCTCGGACGCTGGGACGGCCAGCACACGGGCAAGCATTCAAAGAAGATCGACGCGATCAAGAAGGCGTTGGGGGAGGACTGACCCGTCACGGGAATGAACGACTGAACCCCCGGTCTACCGTCACGGTTGCCTCTCGCTATCGCCTTCTGGTGGTTCCTGCGACACGGTCTCGCACGCAACGATGTCGATGTAGATGTCGATGTCGATGTCGAAATCCTCACCCCCGTCTGTCAGAGCTGTGGACCTGGCCGCGTCTCAGGAGCGGGAACAGGAGGTTCGGATGCCCACCAATGAGAACAGGTCCATCATCGAGCGCACCCTCGAGGCGGCCTTCACGGTCGACGTCGATGCGGTCCAGGCACGGGTGTATCGCATGCGCAAGGAGAGGCCGGATGCCGACAACGAGGCCCTCGCCCGGTTCGTGTACTCCAACGCGTCCTGGAAGGGCGCCGGGATCGGGCTGGCCAGCGGGTTGCCCTCGAACCCTTGGGCCGCTGTGCCCGCGGCAGTGGCCGATGCCGCGCTCATGCTGCACATTCAGGCCGTCGCCGCCGCGACCGTGGCCACCATCTACGAGCCGGACTTCCTCAACGACGGCGACAGCATCTGGGAGCTCATGGTGCCCATCTTCGGTGTCGACGTGACTTCTCAGGCCCTGCGAGAGGTCGGTGTGGCCGGGGGGAAGCAGGTGACCAAGCAGCTCATCCGCAAGTACGTGTCGAAGGAGACCCTCAAGGTGTTCAAGAGAGTCATGCTCAGGTACTTCGGGATCAAGGTCACCCAGAAGGCCCTGATCACCAAGACCCTGCCCGTCGTCGGCGGTGTGATCGGCGGCACGTGGAACCTCGCCGAAGTCCGGATCACCGGCAACCGCGTCATCGCCTACTTCGAGAACAGACCCATCTGATCCCCCCCAACCATGTCGAAGTCGAAGTCAATGTCGATTCACGAGCACCACCGAGCCCAGCTCGGGCCGCGGACGTAGACGAGGCCGACCTCGCGGACCTGGCGGCCTGCGGAGGTGAGCGCTCGCCGGTATGCCTCGAGCTGCCAGGCGTACCTGGACAGGCCCGGGACCCGGACCGAACGATCGGCCTCGTCGTCGTCGATCTCGTCGTTGGGGAGGATCTGGGCGGTGTGGGTGCCTGCCTTGAAATCGATGACCGTGACCGAGCCGTCGCCGTGCTCGACCACCAGATCGGCGCGGCCGACCAGGGCATCGCCGCCGACGCGAGCCAGGATCGGGACCTCGAAGCGCAAGCTCGCAGCCCCCTCGATGAGCGAACGGAGACCAGGCAGCGCATCGAGCAGGTGCGTACCGAGGGCGCAGAGACCGTGGGCGAGGGCGTCGTCGTCGCATCGCCACCGGTCCTCCAGGTAGCGTCGTGCGTCAGCGGGATCGGGCGCGTCACGGAGTCCCCATCGCTCGAGCCAACCGTGCACCACGTCGCCCTGGGTCCGCTCGTTCAGGACCGCGCCCTCGGGCCAGGGAAGGTCGGGAGCCGCGGTCGAGCCCGCCACGACCTGGACGGACTCGCGGTAGCTCTGCACGAGCCGGCGGCGCTCGGCCGCGTCCTGGGCGTCCGCCCAGGATGATGGGTTCCGCATCCAGGCCGTCCCGGCAGTCGTCCACGCACACCTCGGTCTGCCGACGGCCGGGGTGAGTTCACGTGGGGGAGGCGTCTGCGGTGGGAGACGGAGCAACCCGGCATCCGACTCGCTTCTGGTCCGCAGCACTCGCATTCCCTGCGGCATCTCGAGGAACACGTCGGGCTGTCCCTTCCTTCCTTTCTCCTTCGGGTCGATGCCCAGCGCCGCGCGGATCGCCGACACGATGTTCCTTACCTGGCCGTCTCCCGGCGGCAGCCCGAGGGTCAGGGTGTGTCTGGCCCGCGTCACGGCAACGTAAAGTAGCCGGAGCCCCTCCTCGCGTCCCTCGGCCTTGCCGATTGCCGCGACGAAAGCGGTGAAGGGGTCCCTCCTCGGGGTCAGGGCACGCTCGGGATCGATGCGCACGCCCAGGATCGTCTTTCCGCCGGCGCGCACGATATCGATCGCCTTGCCTCTCCGCACGCCGACATCGCCAGGCTTCCCGACCTCCAGCAGGCAGACGTGGTCGTACTCCAGGCCCTTTGCCGAGAACACAGTTGTGATCTCCACGACGGGCCCTTCGCTCTCCAGCCGGACCCTGGGCAGGTCGTCCGCGTGCTCTTCTGCGTCGCCGAGGGAGACCAGCACGGCGTGGGGGTCCACGCCCTCGGCCTCGGCGGCACGCACGAGGTCGAGGACGAGCTCGAGCTCGGCGAGCCCGCGCGAGCCTTCCGGACCGGCCTCGATCGTCGGCCGCCAGCCGAGCTGGGTCACGACCTCGTCGAGCACCAGGGCCGTGGGCTCCCTGCCGAGCCGCCGGCGCGCCGAGGCGAGCAGGGGGATCGTGCGATCCAGGCGCTGACGGTCCTCGTGCGGCACGCCGTCGCCGAACTCCTCCGACGGAACCTCGCTACCGGCATTCAGAGCGAGCAACCGGCCGAAGGGCCGCAGTCGGGCGAGCGCTGCATCGGTGACACCGACGCAAGGGTGCTTGAGCATACCCATCCAGGCGATCTCGTCGGTCGGATCGAGCAGCGCCCCGAGCAGTATCCGGAGGTCCGTCGCTGGCCGTCCCGACAGCAACGACCGGTCGCCGGTCACCCGGGCGTGGATGCCGTGGCGGTGGAGCTCGGCCGCGGCCCACTCTGCCGTCTTCCACGTCCGGACGAGCACGCCCGCGGAATCGGTCCGCGGCGCGCCCTCGGGCAGGACGTGACCCGGTGGGATCCGTTTCGGGTCCTGCCAGGCTCGGCCGAGACGGTGGGAGAAGGCCGCGATCGCGAGCCGGTGGACGTCCTCGTCCTCCTCTGCGTCGACCACGAGGGCCGGCTCGGACGCGGCCTCGCCGTCGCGGCGGCCCTCGGGAGCGACTGGCGACGGCTCCACCGACTCGACCTCGTCCACGCCGCGCTCGCCGAGAGCGTGGAGGTTGCCGAACAGGGCCTTCTGGAACCCGACGAGCAGGGCGGACGACCGGTAGTTGGTGTCCAGCTCTCGTCTCCGGTCCTCGGGCGTGCCGTTCAGCAGGTCCTGCCAGCCGTGCGGGTCCCCGTCCCGGAAGCGGAAGATGGACTGGCGCAGGTCGCCCACGAAGAAGACCCGGATTTTTCCGGACATCCCGCGAAACGCCTCGTAGAACGCGAGCTGTTCGGGGTTGGTGTCCTGGAGCTCGTCAACCATCAGGACCTGGTAGCGATCGCGCAGCGACGCGAGGGGCGATCCTTCCGGTGCAGAGGCCGCGTCCTTGCAGAGCGTCGTGGCAACCCGGAGGATCTCGCCGTGATCGGCCATGGCCTCGGTGGCGAGCTGCTGGAGGGCGCGGGCGCGGGCGACCCGCGACAACCGCCACGCGGCAGTCCGGACCGCGTCGGCGCGCTCGAGGGCGGCACGGTCGGTCCACTCGAGATCCTCCCAGACCTTCATTGCGACATCGAGCCCGCGATCGGGGATCTTGACGCCCAGTGCTGTGGCGATCTTGCGATAGACACCCTGTTTCTCGTCCTGGCACTCCCTCTTCTCTCCCCAGCGTTTCGTCAGGACGAACGGCAACCCCGGCGGGGTTCGCGACGGATCGCGGTCCCAGGCGTGGAGCTCGACCAGCGCTGCCGATACGTTCTCAAGCTCCTTCTTGGCGACGTTCCAGAACGCCTGGTCCAGTGTGAGCGAGGCCCCGCCGAGCGCTTCGAGCAGGTCGGCGTTGCCCGCAAGGCTCGCCTGCTCCAGCCTGGCCAGGGCGGCGAGGTCGGTGATGGCGTCCGCGAGGCTGACCTCGGCGAGCAGCGTCCGCGCCTCGGCGGTGACCTCTCCGTCGTCCCCAAGTGCCTCGAGCGCGTCGCGCGCCGCCTCCTCGAAGGCCTGCCCCGCTGTGCCCGAAGGCGAGAGCGGGCCGTCGAGCCACCGGGACCCGCCGTCGGGCAGCACGTACCTGGCGTCGAGCAGGAGCTCCTGGACCAGGCGGTGCACGAAGCTGTCCACGGTCGAGACTGGAGCGTTCGGCAGGGATTCGAGCGCCTCCAAAGCAGTCCCCGCGTCCGGCGCGCAGGGCAGGTACAGTTCGGCGTCATCGATCTCGCCCGCGAGCCCGGCCTGAAATCGCAGTACGCGGCTCAGCCGCTCGACCAGCTCTGCCGCGGCCTTGCGGGTGAAGGTGATCGCGACGATCTGCTTGGCAGGCACTCCTCGACGCAGCTCGTGGAGGTAGCGACGCACCATCTCCACCGTCTTGCCGGAGCCGGCGGGCGCGGTGACCAGGTCGCCGAGGTGGGTGTCGTGCACGTCGTTCATGACTCGTCCTCGTCTTCCTTGTCCTCGGTCGGTGGCGGCGGGACCGTCCGGAGGCGGCAGACCTCGAGGTAGTCGCAGAAACCACTGCCCGTGAGCGGACAGGCCGTCGGGTGCGGCGCGAGCGGGTAGTCGCCGTCGCGCGCCCGGTCGAGCAGCTCGCCGAAGGTCTCCGCGGCGCGGTCGAGCGCCTCGCCGTCGATCATCATGTTCGTGGGCTCCTTCGTGCGAACCATGTCGTAGCCGAGCCGGCGGACCGGCAGACCCTCGGCCCCGGTCACGAGCCCGGACCGGACCGCGAGCGCGTAGAAGGCGAGCTGCGGTCTGGTGAAGGTCTGGAGGACCTCCTCCTTCGTGCCGCCGGACGTCGCGCCGCCGGTCTTGAAGTCGCGGACCTCGAGCTCCGGGGTGTCATCGACCGTGCGCCACTTCACGATCGCATCGATGGAGCCCCGGACCGGCACCAGGGAACGACTGAGCAGTAGCGCGGCAGGCGGATCGAAACTGGCCTCGCTCGCGATGACTGTCCCGTCGCCATCGGGATGGGGCGGAGCGGTCCACTCCCTCGCGGCGGCATCGATAAGGTCGAGGACCTGTTGGGGGAGATCGCGGGCCAGGGCCTCGCGGACCGCGGCCTGGTTCTTCTTCGGTGCTGCTTCGCAAACAGCGTCCACGGAAGCTCTCAACCCGTCCGTTGTGGGGCACCTCGCCAGTGCCTGCCGGAGCGCCCTGTCGACGTTTTCCGCCGCAAAGCTGGACAGGTCAGGGCACAGGGCGAAGGCGGTCCGTTTATCCGCCTTGGACGCGAGCCGCCTGGATAGGTTGCTGGATTGCGAAGAGCTGACGGTCTCGACTCCCAGCACCCGGCCGCTCGCATACCCCGGCCAGTGCCGCTTCCACCGCTCGGTCAGCCCGACCCGCGCGGCCTCGGCTGCTGGCGTCTCCTCATGGGCGCCGCGCCGTTCGCGCGTCTCGCGTACCGCATCGTCCATCGCAGCCGACGCTGCCGTGGCGAGCGCGGCCCGCTCGGCTTCCACTTGGTCGTCCGGCACGACCCAGCGCACCCCGCCGGCGCGGGCCGCGACGCACGTCTCGAGCACCCGGTGCGCCGCCCTGCCGATGTCCTTTGCGCCGACGTCCTCCTCGAGCGGGTCGGGCTCCTTCAGCCGGAGCACCGACTCGACCCATGCCTTGTACATGCACGAGGTGAACGCTTGTAGGCGAGACGCGGAGATGACGAAGCTCGGCGGCAACCCGTCGTCGGAGCCCTGTGCCGGACCGACCCGGCCGAGCCAGGGCCGCAGGCCGGGCGGCCGCACGTCCTCGGCGCCCAGACGTTCCGCGAGCGTGGCGCGAGCGGGCTCGGCCAGCATCTCCGTCATGCTCGCTCCATCCAGCCTGAACCCGGCCCGCACCCACTCGGCGTCGAGCTGGGCCGCGAGGCAGGAGTCGTCACCCGGGCCGCGCAGGACCGCGCGGTCCGCCGTCTCGGGGAGCGGGAGCGAGAACCCGTAGCTGTCGGAGCCAGCGGGCTCGTCCTGGAAGTCCAAGGTCAGCCCGACCGGCGGCACCACGGCACGCGACGATGCGTCGAAGGATGTCACCACGGCGACGGCGCGCCCCGCCCGGGTCGCTGCCCACCGGGCGATCCGCAGCCGCTCCCTCACGGAGCACTCGGGAGTCGGCAGCCCGAGGGCGCGACACCCGTCGTCGCCCAGCAAGGGATCGGGAGCCGTGGCCTGGCCGAGCCCCTTGTGGTGTACGTCCAGCAGGACCAGGACATCGGCCGCGCGACCGTCGTACTCCTCGTAGTGGAGCACCGATACGCGAGCGGGGAGCTGCCCCTCGTCGATGGCTCCGGCCAGCATCTCCTCGACGGCCTCCAGCGTCGCGGGGACCTGTCCGGCGCGGCGCAGCTCGGTGCGGATCGCCTGGGCAAGGTCGTCAGTCGCGGACACTCCGAAGCCGGAGATCAAGTCCGCCATGGCCTCGAGCGTGCCTCGCGCGGCGCACTCCGCGAGCAGGCGGACCCGGCCGAGCGCGATGAATGCCGAGATGACCTGCGCTGGCCTGGGCTCCTCGGTCGTCCCGTCGTCGCGGACCGTGGGTGCCTGCGCGCGCGCGGCCGCGTCCTCGAGTATCCGGACCCACTCTCCCGGCGTGGCGCGGAAGCGACATGTGGACACCAGCACCTGCCGGATGTGGCGCACGGACGCCCGGGACGTCCGGTCGCCGCCCCACCCGGCGATCGAGTCGAGGTCATCCTTGCGGGCTCGCTTCGAGAGCAGTGGGTGCGCCAGCAGGTGGAACAGGTCCGTATTGGTGATCGTCGCCTCTCCATTCGCCTCGAACAGGGGCCGGAGGCGGAGAAGCAGCGCGGCGAGCGCGTGCCGGTCGAACGCGGCCGAGCCATCCCTGGCCACGGCGATGCCGTTTCGATGCAAGGCGGCCGTGACCCGGTCGGCCGTCGCCACGTCCGACACGAGGATGAGCCCCCGTTCGGCGTCCCTGAGCTCGACCGCCGCCGTGCGTGCCTCAGCGACGACGTCGGGGACTCGTCGGGCAGCGATCGGGCCTTCGTACTCGGCGATCGAGTCTCCGACCAGTCCCAGGGCCTTCTGGAGGAGCCTCGACGCCTTGTCCAGGATGCCGCCGAAGCTCATCTGATCGTCCTCGACGAAACCCACCGGGACCACCGCGCTCGGAGGCGACGCCAGGACCGCCGTCCACCCGTCGAGGTCGTCCGGGATGCCCCAGCCCACGTCGACCAACGCCGCCAGAGGGCCGGGCAACCCAGACAGGTCCCCGCCGACTGCACGGATGCGGTGGGCCCGGCCGACGTGCTCGCGGAGCAGGCGGCGTAGGTGCGGGCTGTCCCGAAACCGTTCGGCCCACGGGTGACCCTCGGGCACGCTCTCCGGGACGCGTCGGAGCGGAAGGAGATCGCGGCTCCCAAACTCTCGGATGAGCCCGTTGAGGGTCATGACCCGGACCCCGTCCCATCCCGTCTCCGAGCCGAGCAGGTCGGCGAGCGCGCGCCGTCGCGCGGCCCCGTTCCGGCAGATCACGTGCACCGATGGGCTGGCCCGTCGCGCCTCCAGGACCGCTTCCGCGAGGTTCATTCTCCCCTCCCGCGTCTCAAACGATGTCGATGTCGAAGTCGAAAACGACATCGACGCCGGATCCGACCCTCGATCGTCTACTTGAGCTCCTTCAATACCTTGACCGCAGCCTCGAGCACCACAGCGGCGATCTTCAAGACGGTGATGATGGTCTCCACGGTCTCTCCTTCATGACCTCTATAGACGTGAGGCGGGGTGGGGGTCTGACAGGGGGTATCCCGACATCGACATCGACATCGTCGGGTAGGGCGACCTGGAGGTTGACGCCCTGCTTTTCGTCGTCCCTTTGAGGGCTTGACGGTGGCTGTCAGATCGGTGTTTGCTGGTTCGTCTCAACAACAGGACGTATGGAGGGGCTGAGCGTGTCGTCGAGCGCGGGAAACGGAGATCTCGATGGCTGAGATGAGCGAGGGCGGACGACGGGTCGTCGAGCTGGCCTTGGCCGGGCTCCTTCACGACGTGGGCAAGCTACGGCAGCGCGCGCTGTCGCGCGAAGAGGATCACGACCAGCTCGAACGGGCCGTGGAGACCTTCTGCCCGACATTCGACGGCCGGCCGTCTCACAGGCACGCCGGCCACACCGCGAGGTTCATCGAGCAGCACCTCGCACCGCTCTTCGAGCACGGGAGAGGCGACCAGAACGTCCTCGGTTGGGCCGCGAGGCACCACGCGCCATCGACCACCGAGGAGCACATCGTCGCGGAGGCGGATCGGCTCTCGGCCGGCATGGACCGCGGTACGAGCCCCGAGACGCCCTTCGACCCGAATTACTGGAAGGACGTGATTGGCCGCAGGCTGGAGCCCGTGCTCGGCAGGGTGAGCCTGTCGAGGGATGGGAAGGCCAAGAGCTGCGGACGGACGCTTCCGCTCGCGAGCCTCGGGCTCGATCGCGATTCCCTGATGCCTCGCGCTCAGCCGATCGCCGAGGCCGAGGAGTCGAGGCGGTGCTATCGCGAGCTGCTCGATCGGCTCGAGCGCCACGCCCGCGAGGCTTCTGGCGCCGCGCTACCCGCTGCTCTGGTGACCCTACAGTCGGCCCTCGAGCTGACGACCTCGATGGTCCCCGCGGACACAACAAAGGCACCTTTCGACGTCTCGCTTTACGATCACCTCCGCACCACGGCCGCGCTGGCGGCGTGCATGGCCCGCGAGGTGCCGTCGAGCAGCGCCGAGGGGGTTGTGCGCGATCGGCACGCCGTCCGGTACCTGCTCGCGTGCGGCGACATCTCGGGGATCCAGCAGTTTCTCTACTCGGTCAACACCGAGGGCGCGGCGAAGGCGCTGCGCGGGCGCTCGTTGTCGGTGGCGCTCATGGCAGATGCCGTCTCCACGCACCTGCTCGCCGAGCTCGAGCTTCCGGCGACGAACCTCCTCTACTCGGGCGGAGGCAAGCTGTACTTGCTGCTGCCCGCGTCTGCGGCGGAGCGTGTGACCGCGCTCGCCGAGGAGATGGACCTTTTCTTTCTGCGACGGTACGGCGGCACGATCGGCTTCGCGCTCGGGCTCGCGCCGATGACGGGCGCCGACCTCATCGACAAGCGCGCCGGAGAGAAGTGGGTCGAGGCGCACCGTGCGCTCCTCGAGGCGCGCAGGCGACGGCTCCACGGCCTCGCGGCCACGCGGTACGACGACGTCTTCGCGCCGATCGGCCCCGGTGCCATGCAGGAAGCGTGTGGGAGCTGCCGCAGGGACGTGACCGGCGAGCCGGCCGACGGCCTGTGCCCGTCGTGCAGGGTCGGCAGGGACCTCGGTGCCGTGCTGCCGCGCGCATCCCTCCTCGTCCGGTTCCACGGGCCGCGCGCCCGCGCCGAAGCGAACGACCTCGCGGCGCGGATGAGGAAGGGTGACGCCGCGAAGATCTCCTTCGCCGACGTTGTCTCGTACCTCCTTCTCGCGCGAAGCAAGGAAGCCACGGCTGCTTGCGCCGAGCTCGGCTCGAGTGGCGAGGTCGTCGTGTTCGGGCTCGGGCCGGAGCTCCCGCCTTCCGGTGCTTCGGCGGGCAGGGCCACTTGGCTCATCGCACGGAACCGGCCGGAAGACGCAGCGGGTGCCGTACAGTCCTATGACGACCTCGCGCGGAGGAGCGCCGGCGCCCCGAGGCTGGGGATACTACGCGGCGACGTCGACGACCTCGGGCTGCTGTTCGAGCGAGGTTTGCCCAGGGCTGAACGGACGCTGTCGAGGATCGCGACGCTCTCGCGGTCGCTCTCGCTCTTCTTCTCGGGCCACCTGGCCGAGTTGGTCGTGAGCGACGCCGACCTCGCCACCTCGGTGCAGGTCGTCTACTCGGGCGGCGACGACCTGTTCCTCGTGGGCGCGTGGGACCGGCTGCCCGGGCTCGCGCTGCTGGTGCGGCAGCGGCTCGGGGAGTATGCCGCCGGTAACCCGGACGTCACGCTGTCTGCTGGCGTGGCCATGGTGCCGCCCGGGTACCCGCTCCGGCGCGGCGCGGAGCTCGCCGAGGCGCTCGAGAAGGCCGCGAAGGAGCACCGGCGACCCGGCAGGGGTCGAGCCAAGGACGCGGTCGCGCTGCTCGGCCGCGCTCTCTCGTGGAACGACCTCCGCGTCGCGGCCGCGGTCGCGAGAGACCTCGCGGCCTGGGTCGAGGGCGGCACGACCGGCGCTTTCTCGCTCTTCGACGGCGACGCGCCCGAGATCGACAAGAGGCTGCCGCGCGGTGTGCTCCAGCGGCTGCTCGCAATACACCGCGCCGAGTCGGACCAGAGAGACAGAGAGGCCCGCCAGGCTGGGAAGACGCTCGAGGAGCTCTCTGGCGATCTCCGTCGCGGCCGGTGGCACTGGGAGGCAGCGTACTCGCTCGGCCGCGCGGCCCGCGGTGGCGCCGGTGCTGCCTTCCTCGACGGGCTCCGCGATTCGCTCGCACGCAAGACATACGGAGAGACGACCGGCGATCAGTTCCTGGTCGACTACCTGGACGTTCCGGCCGCCTGGGCCGCGATCATCACTCGCGCGGGCGGCGACACGAGCAGGGAGGTGAAGTGATGGGCAACGGATACGGCGAGAGGCGCGGGCCTCCGGGCCAGGGCGGCGGCCGGGGGCCTGGCGGGCACGGCGGCGATCAGGGCCGCCGGGACCGAGAGGGTCGGCGTGACGACGCGGCGCCCCAGGTGGACAAGGCGTTTGTGGACGACGTCCTCAGCGGCGACGGCGAGAAGATCGTGCGCAGGGCTGAGGAGCTCGCCAGGCAGCTCGAACGGCTCGCACGTGCGCAGATCCGGAACTTCTACGGCCCGGTGATCAAGCTCCGTGAGTCGGAGAGGTCGCCCAAGGAACAGATCTCACGACTGCACCTCATGCGCGCTCGCCTCGCGTATATGGTCGCGAGGCCCGACGGCAGAGCGGCGGGACCGCTTCGATCAGCGTTCGACGCTCTCGTTCGCGCTGTCACCGAGGAAGAGCTCCCGTTCCTGTACGACTTCGCCGAGGCGGTCGTGGCCTATCACAGGGGTATTTCGAAAAACTAGGGAGGCATCCAATGGCTGACTTTCCGACACTCAAGGCCAAGATCGAGCTCCGAGGCGAAATCGTTGCTCGCACCGGCCTCCACATCGGCGGTCCCGATGTCGGCCTGACCATCGGCGGCGCCGACAAACTGGTTGTGCGCGCGCCCAAGGACAACCGGCCCTACATCCCGGGCAGCTCGCTGAAGGGCAAGATGCGCAGCCTGCTCGAGAAGGCTGGCCGCGCGAGGAAATTCTCGGTCGAGCTGAACCAGAAGAAGCGCGGCGAATGGGAGGCCAGGCCGTGTAAATGCGCGCAGCCGGATTGTCCGGTCTGCCTCGTCTTCGGAGTCCCTGCCGAGGACACTGGGGGCTACGAACCAGGCAAGCCCCACGCTGGTGCGGGCCGGCTGCTCGTGCGCGACAGCCACCTCACTGAAGCATCGGCCAAGGAGATGGCGGGGTGGCGCGGGCTCGACATGCCGATGACCGAGTCGAAGACCGAGGTCGCCATCGACCGGCTCACGAGCCAGGCGAACCCACGCACCTTCGAGCGCGTGCCGGCTGGCGCGAGGTTCGACCTCGACCTCGTGCTCAACGTGTATGCCGACGACGACGAGAAGGAGCTGATCGGGCTTGTGCTCGACGGCCTCGAACTCGTGGCGCACGACTGCCTGGGCGGACAAGGCAGCCGCGGGTACGGCGCGGTCGACATCTCGATCACGGTCGCACGCCGGCTCGACACGGCTGCGCTCGCGATGCACGCGACAGACGCGTGGAGCGATGCGAGCTTGAAGCACTCGCTGCCGGTGCGCTACCCGCGCGCCGAGCAGGCGTGAGGGCGGCCGTGAAGGCCTTCTTCCTGCGCCCGACAGGGCTCATCTCGGTCGAGGGCGGTGCGCTCGGCGGGTGCCTCCCGAGGTCCGACACGTTGTCGGCCGCGCTCGTGTCTGTCTGGCGTCACGTCAGCCCGGGCGCAGACATCGACACGATCGCCGCGAGGCCGCCGTTCGTGGTCTCTTCGGCACTGCCGTGGATCCCGTTATCCGGTACTCGCGAGATCTTGTACCCGGTGCCTCCCGGGTTCTTCGACCGTGCCGCAGATCGGCAACCCGGGGAACGAAAGCGCCTCAAGCGCGCGGCCTACGCGACAGCCGGATTGTTCTCACGCATACTCCACGAGCCTGATCTCGATCCCACGACATTCGCATCGCTCGACCGGGGGGCGCTCGTGACGCACGTGCCGGGCAAAGAGACTCCGAAGAGCTACAGGTTCGCAGGCTCACGGCTGCGCGTATCCGTCGACCGCCTCGGAGACGGCCCCCTCGAGGGGCTCCTGTTCGAGACCTCAGCGAGCGAGCTCGCGCCGGGGTGCGGCATGGCGGTGATCGCGAAGGTCGAGCCCGAAGCGGAGATGATGTTCAAGGCAGCTTTGCGGCTCCTCGGGCTCGAGGGCGTTGGTGCCGAGCGGACGGCCGGCCAAGGCGGCTTCGAGGTCGAGTCGGTCGAGCCCTTCGCCGGCCCGGGCTTCGGGAGCGGGATGCGGCTTCTGCTGTCGCTCTACCACCCGACCCGCGAAGAGGTCGGCGCCGGCGTCCTTTCGGCCGGCCGCTATGCGCTCCTCGAGCGCGGCGGGTGGATCACCGCACCCGGTGCCGGCTCGCTCCGGCGGCGGCCGGTCCGCATGCTCGCCGAGGGCTCGGTCGTCGGCGAGGCCGGCGGGCTGCCTATGGGCGACGTCGTGGAGGTGCTCGAGCCTCGCCGGGAGGTCGGGCTCCGCTTCCCGGTCTTCCGCGATGGCCGAGCCCTGTGGATCGACTTCGCCGCGGAGGGGGTGGGCCATGAACGCTGACACGCGCCGGTTCGTCGTCGAGGTGCTCACGCCGGTGCACGTGGGCTCGGGCGTGCTCCTCCCCTCGACCGAGGTCCCGTACGACAAGAGCGACGACCGGAGCTACGTCCTCGATCTCGACGCCGCGCTCGACGCTCTCGGGCCGGAGAGCTTCAGGAGCGATCGCATCCCAGACCCCGAGGGGCTGCTCTCGGAGCTCCGCAACCGCGGAGTCCCGCTGGACGCGGTCTGCTGGGAGTCAGTGGGTGGCCGGTTCGCGGCCCGTGACCTCCGGCTGTGCGTACGCGACGGCTGCGGCCGGCCGCTTCTCCCCGGTAGCTCGACGAAGGGAGCGCTGCGCACCGCGCTGCTCGTCGGGCTCGGCTGGGACCACTGTGCGGACCGCCGCAGCGGCCGGGGCGATGCAGCCGTGGCCGAAGTGTTGGGAAGACTACCGGATGGGCCGAAGTTCGCCGCACGCCGGCTCGAGAAGGCGCTGCTGCGGCCGGACAGGGCCCGCGACGGAAGGGACCAGCTCGATCCCCACGACGACCCGCTCCGTGTCCTCTCGGTCACTGACGCGGCCTTCGACGCTCGCTGTGCCGTGGTCGAGTACGCTCGGGTGAGCTCGCCCGCGGGCAAGAAGCTCGACTCGCTCAAGGATTACAAGATCGGTGTCGAGGCACTCGCGGCTGGGTCGAAAGCCGAGTGCTCGTTGCGGCTCGACGGCTTCCTGGGCCGGGAGCACGCGGAGCGGCTCGGGTTCGATGCCGCCGGCATATCCTGGCAGAGCTTGGCCGGGCGGTCGCGTGATCAGGCTCGAAGGCTCGTCCGCCTCGACCTGGCCCACTACCAGGCCATCGGTCTCGACGAGCCTGCCCGGGCGCTCGAGGACCTCGTGTCCACCATTGATGGCGCACCCGAGGGCTCGATCGTCCTGCGGATCGGCTGGGGCATCGGGTGGGCCGGCACGACCGGCGCGCTCGCGAGCCCCGATGAGCGCCACCGTCTCATCCGGAAGTATGGGCCGAAGCTCAGCCGCCACTCTCTGGACGCGTACCCGGCGGACCGGCCCTTCCCGAAGTCGCGCAAGGTGGTCGGCCGGGAGGCGCCTCAGGGCGTCTTCGGTTGGGTCGTCCTGAGGCCGGCTGGTGACGGCGAGCGCGTCCCTCCACCCGAGCCCCCACCGGTGTACCGAGCGCCGCGATCCGAGCTGAGCATCACCCCTCGTGACGACTCAGCGCGCACACCGGCGAGATCTCCGGGGGACCTCATCGTCCAAGAGCTCACGACGTTCAAGCCGCACGAGCTCGCGGGTCGCGTGAGGGATTTCTACGACCGCGTGTTGCGGAGCTGCACTGACCAGGACGACCGCCGTAAAGCCCTCACCGCCATCCGGGATCGGATGAAGGACGCGGGGCTCCTCAAGAAGTGGAAGGACAAGCCGTGGATCGTCGAGTTGATGAAGGCACTCTCGTGAGCGCTCGCCCGGACCAATCAACCAGGCTTTACACTTCGAGCCTCAACGATGTCGATGTCGATGTCGCCCCCGTTACATCGCAACATTGAGGTAGATCGCCGAAAACGGGATGGGAGAAGAGAGGCGCGGCAACACGACCTCGGCCTGGCCGATCAGGTCCTGTACGATCCAGTGATCGCCCTCGCGGCGCCAGAGTTGGACCCGTCTCTCCGTGCTGGACACGAGCAGGACTCCCTCCAGCGAGGGGAGCAGCAGGTACTCAGGGAGCTTGACTCCTCGGTCGTTGATCTCGGTGGAGGGAGACAGGACCTCGACCAGCACGAGCGGTTTCTCGACGTGTCGGGCCTCGGGTCTGGCCTCCTGGCAGGTGACCGCGAGGTCGGCCACGAAGAAGGTGTCGGCTCGGCGCGGCGCCACGATGCCCGCGTCGGCGACAGTGCGGCAGCGAGGGTCGAGCCGCGAGCGGATCTCCCAGCCGAGGTTCATCACCAGCGTGCCGTGTGCTTCAGACGGGGGAGCCATGGCCCGCGGCACACCGTCGATGAGCTCTTGTCGCTGGTCACCCTCGCCGTCCCATCGCAGGTACTCGTTCACCGTCATGCCTATCCGTGCCGCTTCGGTCATGAACCAATCATAGCGTGTCTTCGCGCGGGCGGCCCCTTCCGTCATTTCTTGTTCGACAGCCAGCGCATTCGCCGGAGCACGAAAATGATCTCTGACGGGTGGTTCGCGAGCTCGATCCCGAGCTTCACGGCGAGAGGGAGCGGGCCGCCGATCGACAGCTCGACGCGCTCGGAATTGCTCATCGCCTCCTTGACCTTCGCGACCGCTTCTCTCAGGTCTGCCGGCACGAGCTGCCTGGCGAGCGGGACGGGAACGTATGAGCCGTCCGGCCACGGCGCCTCGTGGCGGTCCCCGCAGAACACGTGCACTCGCTGCACCTTCGCCTTCGGATGCCAGGGGACGAACCCGAAGACCTGGCGCACCGCTTCCTTCCTGTCCACGCATGGTCGGACACCATCGCCCTCGACCGGACCCCGGCTCGCGACCAAGAGGCTGTCGAGCCCGAGCCTCTCCCGGCGCTCGTGGAACAGACCGAGCTTCGCTTCCAGGCTGCCGATCGGCTCCGCGAAGCAGCCGGTGGCCATCACGCTCCGGGGGAGCGACAGATCCGAAAAGCACCGGACCGCCGCGATGAGGGCTGGCAGGTAGACCGACGAGCCCACGACCTGGCGGGGGAGTCGATCGCACAACGCGAGCACGACGCCAGCCGCCGGCGCCTCGCCCGGACCGTCGATGATCCCCCACGCGTCCTTCAACGCGGTGCGCGCCGCGCTTCGACTCGCCTCGTCCAGGCACGCCGAGTGTCGACTGCCCTTCTCGACACGAACAGCGCAAGTCAGTCCGCCCGCCTCGCCCGTGACCGGTGGTAGCGGCACGAAGACCGAGCCGACCGGCGCCGCGGCAACCGGCAGGCGTCTCTTCAAGTCCGCCGTGACTCGCGGCCCGAGGCTCGCGGCGCGCAACAGGTTCTCGGCGAGCTGTCGGTTGCCCTCGGCGGCGAGCGCGACGAAGAAATCAGGTTCCATGACGCGGGCCTCCTGTCTCGTCGAGCACCAGGTCGCCGAGTCGCAGGCGCAACGTGCCGACGACTTCGTCCACGAGCCGCTCCTCCGCGCAGCCCTCGTAGAAGCCCGGGCTGAAACGCTCGAGGGGGGTTCGCACTTCCTCGCCCTCGGATGTCTCCCAGAGGACCTCGACCAGTCCGGTCTCGTCGCGGCCTGTTTCGTCGATGATCTGCAACCCCAGACCGCCTCCCGGAGCGCGCTCGATCCGCAGCTCGACCCCCTGCTCGAACCAGATCGACACCGGCGGGACCGACGTGCCCGTCCCCGCGGCGAGTGGCATCGCATCGAGAGGCAAGCGTCGTGGCTTCCGAGTCGGCATCGCAACGACCTTCCCGGCTTCCACACGCGAGATGGTCAGCCGATCGAGAGCGGTTTCGATGAGTCGTCGCAATGCACGCGATGGTCTGACTTCTGTTTTCTCGAATACGCAGAAGACCATCTCAGGGGCGGGAGGCCACAAGAGCTTCGCTATTACACCCAACAAACCGCGTGGCTCACGCCGAATAGGCGGCTCGACCTCCGGCCCGAACGGCTTCGACACCGGCGGGACCGACGTGCCCGTCCCCGCGGCGAGTGGCATCGAGTCGGGAGGGAAGCGTCGAGGCTTCCGAGTCGGCAGCAGGTCGACCTTCCCGGCTCCCACACGCGGGCGGGTCAACCGATCGACTGCTGTTTCGATGATGCGCTGCCGTTCGCTCGATGGTCGGAGCGCGGCGATCGCCATCTCCTCGGCTCGGAGCGACGAGAGCTCCGCTATTCTCTCGATCCACGAATAGAGACCTGGGAACCTCTCGTCCGAGCCGAGCGCCACGCTCCGTTCCTCTGCGGCATTCCACAGATCGGCCAGGGAGGGAGCGACCGCGGCCGCTCGCTCGTGGGCCGTACGTTCCAGCGAAACCACCTCATCTGCGGTCATCCTGCCCGCGCGCTCGGCCGCCGCGGCGACCGAGAGCACCTCGTCCACGCCGCAGAGCAGGTCCTCACCGAAGTCGAAGTCCCGCTCCCGGGTTGGGGTGCGCCCGTACTCTTCCAGCTCGTCGAAGGTCCATGCCAGGTCTTGCTCCAGGTTTTCGGGCACGAGGTGTCCGAGATCGGCCAGTCGAGCGTCGTACTCGGCGAGCGTCTGGACTGCGCTCTCGGGCGGCGCGTCTGCCAGGGCGATGGCGCGTCTGAGCTCCTCTCCCGTCACGGCGAGGCTCGTGAAGTCGTTCGCGTCTTCGACATCGCGAGCCAGGATCTCCTTGAGCAGCTCAGTGAATGACTCCACGTGGCTCATGGTCTGGCCCGATTCATCCTGCGTCTCGCCGCGTCCCTGAAGTGGCAAGGACGTGGTCCGCCCGTCACCACTCGTGGAAGAGGACGATAGGAGGTGACCAAATCTGACAGCGCGTCGTCACGGAGCCAGAAGACCGAGAAGATGCCCACCTCCGAGACGACCTCGAGGGCCGGGAACTCGGCGTAGCGCCGGCCGCCGTCGCGATGCCTCGTCACCTGTGCCGCGCTGATATCCTGTGGATACCGAGTATGTCGGCGGATCGCCCCGACGTAGTCCTTCGCTGCCTCGTCGAACACGGCAACTGCGGCTTCTTCGGTGAGTCCGGCCAGCTTGTCTCGGTACGCCCGAGGCAGCGTGCCGGGGCGGACGTCCTCCCATCGCTCCGCCGGGTCGAGGAAGTGTTTCTTGACGTGCTCCATGGCCTTCTTCCGAGTCTTGAATCCACAGACGTCCCACGAGCGGCCGCGATACCTCACCGTCCAGCGGATATCACTGGTCATCGTCCGCTCCTTCGTTCAGGGTGCGTACGATCTTCTGCCTGATCCGGTTGAGCTGGACCTGGACCGTGTTCGCGGCCTTCTTCTGCTCATCCTCGCCGGACTCGGACGTGATCCGGCCGAGGATCATGGCCACCTCTCGGTATTTGGGTCGGCTCGTCTCCAGGGCGCGGAGCTCCTCGAGTGTCTCCTTGTAGAGTTTCGCCTGCTGCTCGAGGCGACGAATGATGTACGTCTCGCACCCCGCTCGCTCGCCCGGGCTGGCCTGGTGGATCAGCCAATACTCGTCGGCACAGCGTGTTGCCGGATCATCGGGCTCTCTCGCGGACTCGCTCGCGACGCCGTTTCGAGATCGAATCGCTTCCTGGACGGTGTTGTAGTTCTTCTCGAGCATCCGGAGCTGATGCCGCCTCCCGTCCCTTTTCTCCTCGAGCTCGCGCCGATGCTCGTCTTTCGTTGCGAATCGCTGCTCGATCTCCGCTTGCACCGCGTTCTTCGAGATGCCGCGCATTCTCGCCATGTGCTCGATCAGCCCGTCCCCGGGGTCGATGAAGAAGAGGAGACACAGCATGAGGTGTTCCTCCGGCGAGAGATCGTCGAGGAGCCGCCGATATCGCGCGTCGAACGAGGGTGTCTCGTCCCGCTCCAGATGCGATTCGTCTTCGTCGAGCTCGTCGACGTCCCACGCGGGCTCGTACTCATCGGCGCCTTCGTCTCTGGACAAGGGAGCGAGGACGAGCCGGGGCCCTTTCTGCTTCCGCAGCTCATCGATGGCGAAGTATCGGGCAGCTTTGAAGGCCAGGGACCTTGGATTGCTCGCGGTCGCGAGAGCCTCCAGAAAAATCTTCCCCTTCTCGCGGTCGAGTTTCGTCTCGAGGAACCGTGTCATGACCTCGTCGAGCAGCTTGGGCTCGTTCAACCCTACTTCTCTTGGCAGAGCGGCCCTGATGCCCTGGTCGATGGCGTCGAAGATGGACTCGAGGAGATCCCTGTATCCCTGCTTCCTCTCCTCATTGCTCCCCTGGAGGACGAGCGTGACGGCGGTGTTAACCCGGTCGCCCCGGCTGGGAGCGTCACCCTCTGGCATGGATCGAATGGTATCGGCAGATCTGCGCCCTGGCAAACGCCGGGTGTCAGGTTCTGAGCCGAGGCCACGTCGTTGGATGCAGGAGGGCCAGCACGGCCCGAGAAAGGAAGTGAACCATGTTCGCGATTCCGCCGGTGGTCATCACCACCCTCGAGATCATCGCTCTCGTAGCTCCCGTCGCGGTGAGGATCATCAAGGTCATCGCCAAGGCGAAGTAGCAAGGGTTCGAACGCGGCGTGACTGCCTGTCCCGGCCCGTCCGTGGCCGGGGCGGCCGCGGCCTGCGGTCTTGTCGGGAACGTCGCCGGCCTGCCTGGCTCCCGCCCGCCTGCCGGGCGGGCCGGCGACCGTGTGCTTCGAGGTCCGACCGCGCGTGCGAGCGCGGTGTTCGTCGCGGCACGGCAGCACGGTGGACGCCCGAGACGAACGGGAGGAGACTCGTCACCATGGACAGACGCATCAGGCTCGTCACATTCCTCGGCACCGGCAACTACCAACCGGTGACCTATGTCTGGCGCAGCGCCGAGAGCGTCAGGCCGGCGGACCGGACTCGCTACGTGGCCCGGGCGTTCAGCCAGATCTTCGGCGCGACCGAGATCGTGGTTCTGGCCACTGCCAAGGCCGAGGCCACGCACGGTGAGGGGCTCCGCGCTGAGCTGGCCGCTGGTCGGTTGCCCGTTCCCGACATCCGCCGCATTCCGCACGGCGACGCCCCCGGAGACCTCTGGGCCATCTTCGACGAGCTGGCGGACGCCCTGCGCATCGTCGAGGACACGGAGGTCGTGCTCGACATCACGCACGGGTTCCGGGCGCAACCCTTCTTCGGCGCAGCGGTCGTGAGCTTTCTGCGCGCCGTGGAATCCAGGCCGGCGAGCCTCCGCGTCATCTACGGAGCGTTCGAGCAGGTGGACGAGCAGACCGGTGTGGCGCCGGTCTGGGACGTCACGACGTTCGTCGAGCTGCTCGACTGGACGAATGCGCTCCTGCTCTTCCTCCGGACCGGACGCGGTGAGGACGTGGCAGGTCCGACCGAGCGGCTCGGCCGGGAGCTCAGGAAGCAGTGGCAGCTCTCCGGCCGTCAAGGCCCTGAGCCGCGTCTGGCGCCGCTCGGCCAAGCTCTGGCCGCCTTCGGCGACGACCTGGCCACGGTCCGCACCGGCAGTCTTCTACTCGGTCCCGACCGTCGTGGCGGCAGCGCGCTGAAGCTCGTGCAGGCCTTGCGAGCGGCACGTCCCGACGTCACCGCGGCGATCCCGCCCCTCGCGTCGGTGCTCGACCGCATCGAGGAAACAGTCGCGCCTCTCGCCGAGTGCGGTCCGGTCGCTCGGACCGAGCCGACCGGTCGGGATCGGGCCCTGCCGCTCCGCACACCCGAGGGGCACGTCGCGCTCTCGGCCCTCGCGAGGCTCTACCTCGACATGGGCCGCCACGCCGAGGCCGCCGCGACCGTTATAGAGGGCTGGCAGAGCCTGTACGCGGACGAGCCCGGGGCTTGCCCCGGTGCGGAAGACTGCACCCTGTCCAGCCGCGAGACGGCGCAGAACCGGTGGTTCACGGTCGTGAAGGTCGCGCGGCAGCTCTCCAACCTCCGAGACGACATGCTGCACGCTGGATACCGTCACGGGCCACGGCCACCGGCCAAGATCAAGAAAGAGCTCGGAGAGCTGGCTGAGCAGTTCGCCCACGCACCCCTACCGGAGCCCGCGCAGGAGGAGAAGGACAGTCGGACCACCATCTTCGCGAACATCAGCAACCACCCGAGCGACCGCTGGCCAGCAGCACAGCTCGAGGCAGCACGCCGGCTCGCGTCCGGGATCGAGGACGTCCCGTTCCCGGACGTCTCCGCCGAGGCGGGGAGCCACGACCTCGAGGCTCTGTGCCGCAGGGTCTGCGACCGCGTCCTTCCCGCCACGACCCACGCCATGGTCATGGGAGAGCACACTCTGACGGCCCTTCTCGTGAAGACGCTCCAGGCTCGCGGGGTCGTCTGCGTGGCGACCGCGGGCCCACGTCAGGTCGTCGAGCAGGCCGACGGCACCAAGACCTCACGGTTCGAGTTCGTCGCGTTCCGCGAGTACCCGCGGCTGGGGTAGGAACGGGGCGACATCGACATCGTTGCCCACATCGACATCGACATCGTTGGTGAACTTCCGACTTGGAAAAGCCCACCGGTAAACGTGGACGTGGTCGTAAATGTGGACGTGGTCGAGTGAGTTCAGGCTGTTTCGTCCACGTCCACGACCACGTCCATAACCACGTTCGGTGGGAAAAGCAGTTGTGATGCGGACACTACTCGCCGGGTGACACCCGAGGGCTGTCAGATCCGACCTGCCACCACCGTCGATCTCACCGGAGGCCGCCGATGACGCAGACCCAGATCCAGCCCGCCGTCGAGAGACCCGAGGAGATCCTCCTCGAGGTTGCGAAGCACAAGAAGCGCTGTGACTGGGAGGCGATCGCCGCCCACGCGCCGGAGGTCCCGCCCGCGCTCGAGGGTCCCTGGATCGAGGTGGCCGACGAGGCCGCCTTCGCGTTCGGCCAGCTCCAGCGCACCGACGAGGCCGCGGCGCTGTTCGAAAGGATATACGACGTCAAGCCCTCGCGCCGGATCGCCAGCGCGCTCGCGTACGTCTACTACGACGCGCTCCTGCGCCGCCGGTCCAAGGACGGCCCCGAGCGGAACAAGGAGGCCGACCGCCAGGCTTTCATCCGCTGGATCCGGACCGCCCTGACCCACGACCCGCGGTCCGTCACCGACCTCTACCGCCTCGGGGTGTTCGAGGCCCAGGTCGAGAGCCGTCACGACAAGGCCGCGCTGCGCGCGTTCCTCGCCGCGATCGCCGCGTACCGCGAGATCCCCGCCGGCGACGAGCGCCACCAGCGTCTCCGCAAGCACTACGTGAAGGCCCACTACGCCGGCGCCCGCTCCGCCCTGCGACTCCGCGACCTCGATCGCGCGCGCCACCTCGCCTTCGACTGCATCCGGGAGGACGAGGGCACCGATCACGTCGAGCCCGTGCACAAGCTCTACCTCGCGGGCAAGGTCTGCGCGGCCCTGAACCGCGACGACCACGCCGAGCGCGCCTTCCGCAAGGCCCTCGACGCCAAGGGACCTCCACGCCGCGACTACATCCACGGCGCACTGGCGAGCCTCGCGCTCCGCGGCGGCCATCCCGAAGACGCAGCACGCTGGATCGACGACAACGTCCCGCCCCACCGCCGCAAACCCGTCCTCTGGAGGCTGGTCGGCGACGTCAAGGTGGCGCAGGGACGCGAGCAGGAAGCCCTGCTCGCCTACCAGAACGCGCTCCGCAAGGACCGCGCGGGCCGGCACCTCACGCTCACCGCGCTGGGCGAGCTCCAGCTCCGCATGGGCAAGCCCGGCAAGGCGGAGACGAGCTTCCGGCAGGCGCTCGACTTCCGCCGGCGCCGGTACCTCTCGATCCACCAACCCGCGCAGGACGGCCTGGCCTGCGCGCTCGCGGCCCAGGGCAAGAGGATGGATGAAGAGCCCCGGGGGGAACCCCTTTCTGAAGAAAGCGGTTTCCCCCGGACCCCCTTCCCCAAAGACTTTCAGACAGGTTCTGGGGGGTGATTCACGTGGAAGATCCAAACGAGTTGCTGGCGGCAGCCAGAGTGGCACTAGCGGAGGGCGATCCGCTACGGGTCGCTGGGCTCTGGGCCGAGGCGTCGGCCCGTGTCGTCGAGCCGGATGACCTCTTCCACTGGGTCCTGCTGCTCGTCGAGGCCGGCGAGCTCGAGCTCGCTCGCGCCGCCTCCGCCCGCCTTCCCAACGATGTCGATGTCGGCCTCTTCGCCCGCGCCCACGCCCTGCTCGCTGAGGCTGACGACGAGCCGAGCGACCTCGCCGAAGACCCCTTCGATGTGGATGATGCGGTTCTGCGCGAGGCCGCACCCGCGTCGGATCAGGTTGTGGTCGAGCTCTTCCTCCGCTGGTTCGGCGGCCGGCGCGACCTTCACGCGCGCCAGTGGTTCGACGAGCGCCGCCGGCGCGGCGGCTACCGCCTCGTGGAGCAGCCCCTCACACGCGACGTTGTGCGCGCCCACCTCGCCGGAAGGATCACCGTTGGCCAGTACCTCCTGTACCCCGACGGCTCGTGCTCGTACGGGGTCGTGGACCTCGACGTGTCGTCGAACGCGCTGTCCGAGATCGCTGCAACGGGCGGACGGGGCGCCTCGCCCCTCGCGTACGGCCCGCTCCGGGACTACGCCCTGCGGATCACCGACGCGGCGGCCCGGCTCGGGCTCCCGCTGTTTCCCGAGGATAGCGGCTCTCGCGGCCTCCACCTGTGGCTCTTCCTCGAGCCTCGGAGGCCGGCTCGCGCGGTCCGCGCACTCCTTGCCCAGGTCCTCGCCACCGCGGGTCCGCAGCCGGCCGAGGTCCGTGCCGAGGTCTTCCCCAAGCAGGATCGACCCGGACCCAAGGGTCTCTCGAGCCTGGTCAAGCTCCCTCTGGGCCTGCACCAGGCCACGATGCGGCCCTGCCGGCTCCTCGACGAGCGCCTCGCGCCAATCGATGACCCCCTCGCCGCGCTCGAACGGCTCCACCCAGCTCCGACCGACGTGATCGACGCCGTGCTCGGCCGCCGCGTCCTCGTCCTGCCCGACCTGGTCGAGGCCGGACCGCTGCCCGCGCTCCCCAGGGACACGAGCGGACGGTCGCTCGCCGAGGCGCTGCGCGCCATCGAGCCGGGACGCGCCGAGCGCGACGCCTGCGAGGCCATGCTCGCGGGCTGCGCCGTGCTCCGCCGCATCGTGCGGACAGCGTACGATTCGCGCTCGCTCGACCCGTCCCACGCCCGCGCGCTGCTCTACACGATCGGCCTGGTGGGACCGGCGTCCGAGCTCGCCGGCGAGGTGTTCGCCACGGCCGGGGTCTCGCGCAAGGAGCTCGACCGCGCCCGCGCCGGGATCCCCTCGCCCACGGGGTGCAAGAAGCTCCGCCGCCTCGGTCTCGTCGAGCCGCCGGACTGTCCCTGCTCCGCCGGCGAGGGAGCGCAGCCATACGCGACTCCCGCGCTCTTCGCCGTGGGCGCCCGTCCGCCCGCGCCGCCCACGTGGACCCCCTTCGCCGCCTGGCTCGACGGCCAGCCCGGCCCGGCCGGCGACCCCATGGTGGAGATCGCCGCTCGCCTCGCGCGCATCGACGAGCGGCTCGAGCACCTGACACGCCGCTCGGATGACGGCCAGGAGCCCGAGTGATGCGAACCGTGTACGTCACGCACCAGGCCGCGACGATCCGCCGGGAGGGCGGAGTGATCGCGGTCAACGTCAAGGGCGCGCGCGTGGCGCAGGTGAGCGTCCACGACCTGTCGCAGCTCGTCGTCATGGGCAACGTCGTGCTCACGCCCGCCGCGCTCGACCTGCTCGTCGAAAAGGGCGTGGACACGGTCTTCCTCACGCACTCCGGGCGCTATCGCGGACGGATCACGCACGGGCTCTCGGGCAGCGTGAAGCTGAGGCTCTCGCAGTACGACATGCTGTGCGACCCCGCGTCCGCGCTCGACACGGCCCGGAACATCGTGGCGGCCAAGATCGCGAACATGAGGGTCTTCCTGCTCCGGTTCTCACGCCGGCGCGGCAGGACGGAGCGGCAACAGCGCTCGCTCGCGTCCATGCTGGCGTCCGCCGCGCGGCTCGACCTCGCCGCGACCCTCGACGAGGTCCGCGGCTGCGAGGGCTCCGCCACGGCGAGCTACTTCCGGTGCTTCGGCGACGCCATCGAGGCCGAGGGCTTCTCCTTCGACGGCCGCAACCGCCGCCCGCCGCTCGATCCGGTCAACGCGCTCCTGTCACTCGGGTACACGCTCCTCGCCAACACGGTCGAGGCCGCGGTCAACGTGGTGGGTCTCGACCCGTACGTCGGCACGCTCCACGCGGTCGAGGCCAACCGGCCCTCGCTCGTCTGCGACCTCGAGGAGGAATTCCGGGCCGTCGTGGTCGACGCCGTGGTCGTCGCCGCGATCAACAAGCGGGTCATGCAGCAGGGCGACTTCGAGGACGCGGGTCCGGGCGAGCCCGTGTTCATCCGGCGCGAGGCCGTCTCGCGGTTCGTGGGCCTGATCGAGCGAAGGCTCCGCAGCCCCGTGACCTACGAGCCCCAGGGCGTCCGCCTCGCCTGGCGCCAGGTCATCGAGCAGCAGGTCCGGGCCTTCGCGCGCTTCGTGCTCGGCACGGCCGAGCGCTACGAGCCCTATCGTGCGCGGTGATGTTCTCGTCCCCTCTCCCCCGGGGAGAGGGACAGGGTGAGGGAACCATGAGGACCGTGATCTCCTTCGACGTGAGCGACGACAAGGTCCGGTACCGGCTCGTCAAGGTGCTCAAGGAGTACGCGACCAGGGTACAGAAGTCGGTCTTCGAGGGACCCGAGCTCGAGCACGCGGCCTACCTCCGGATGCGGAGCCGGTGCGAGCGCTTGATCGACCCCGAGACCGACCGTTTGCGCTACTATCGGATCTGCGCGAGCTGCGCGGCCCGCATCGAGCACGCGGGGACCGGCATCGGGGTCGTCGAGCCCCCCGGCCCCTTCGAGGTGATCGGCTAGCGGCGTGCTCTTTGACAACTTACTCCCCCTCAACGATGTCGATGTCGGGAACGATGTCGATGTCGGCCTTCGCCTGGCCATCCTGGATCGGGACGTCCCCGGCGGTTATACTCCTGGTATGAAGACTGCGGTCTCCGTCCCCGACGACGTGTTCGAGCATGCCGAACGGCTGGCGCGAACCACCAGGAAGTCGCGCAGCCAGCTCTTCACCGACGCGCTGAGAGAGTACGTGGCCAGACACGCTCCCGACGAGGTCACGGAAGCCATGGATCGCGTGGTGTCCGAGATCGGAGACGTGTCGCCGGATCGATTCGTCTCGGCGGCCGGCAGACTCGCGCTGGAACAGAGCGAGTGGTGATCTCCCAGGGCGAGATATGGTGGGCCGACCTCTCAGAGGCGGCCGGCTCGGGACCGGGTTTCCGCCGGCCGGTCGTGGTCGTACAAGGCGATGCCTTGAACCGCAGCCGGATCGCGACGCTCGTGTGCGTCCCTCTCACGAGCAACCTGAAGTGGGCGGACGCTCCAGGGAACGTGGCGCTCTCGGCCCGCCTGACCGGATTGCCGAAGGACTCCGTCGCCAACGTGTCGCAGGTCGTGACGCTCGACAGGTCGTTCCTCACCGAGAGGATCGGCAAACTCCCGCGGGTGAAGCTCGAGCTCGTTCTCGCAGGCATCGATGTCGTGCTGGGACGTTGAATGGTCTGGAAGGTCTGTCGATGTCGATGTCGCCCATGTGCTATCATGACCCTTGTCGACACGGTCTCGAGATGCCCGCCCGGACCCGTCGAGGCTGCCAGAGATCGTCGCTTGATGGAGCTCGGCTGGATCATTGAGGTTTTCATGATGACTAGTGCGCGACATCGACGAAGCCGACCCCCCAGCAGGGGTGATCGTCGATTTCACTACCCCAACGCGTCGGCATCGTTGAGGAATCAGGAGGTGGAGTCAGGAATCGAACTTCCCCGTTGAGGGGGTTGAGACTCGTCGGTGAGCCGGTCGATGTGCGACACGATCATCCGGGTCAGGAATCGAACTTCCCCGTTGAGGGGGTTGAGACCTACCTGCGCCGCAGGTAGATTACCTCAATCTCCTTCTCGTCAGGAATCGAACTTCCCCGTTGAGGGGGTTGAGACCCGAGGGGAGGGAGTCCTCGTTGTCGCGGCAGAACTGTCAGGAATCGAACTTCCCCGTTGAGGGGGTTGAGACAGGTATCCTGCCACTTGAAGGGGAGGTCTTCCTTGACCAGTCAGGAATCGAACTTCCCCGTTGAGGGGGTTGAGACCTGGCCTGGTTGGGCGTCCAGTAGGAGGGGGTGAGTCAGGAATCGAACTTCCCCGTTGAGGGGGTTGAGACGTGGCCGGGTCG
>Ga0233425_10001942_pt1 | contig 43264 bp, 31 predicted proteins | sample Watercolumn_Towu_2_FD_181712 | JGI IMG/M metagenome (GOLD analysis project Ga0233425, IMG submission 181712) | Freshwater microbial communities from Lake Towuti, South Sulawesi, Indonesia - Watercolumn_Towuti2014_140_MG | ecosystem: Environmental > Aquatic > Freshwater > Lake | place...
AGTTCAGATTGCAGTCTGCAACTCGACTGCATGAAGGTGGAATCGCTAGTAATCGCAGATCAGCACGCTGCGGTGAATACGTTCCCGGGCCTTGTACACACCGCCCGTCACACCATGGGAGTGTGCCACGACCCGAAGTCGCCGGGCCAACCCGCAAGGGAGGCAGGCGCCGAGGGCGTGGTAGCGACTGGGGTGAAGTCGTAACAAGGTAGCCGTAGGGGAACCTGCGGCTGGATCACCTCCTTTCAGGGAGTGCCTGCTCGCAAGAGCAAGGTGCCCGGACCGGTCGAAACGGTCAGTAGTCAGGAGCTCGCTCCTCGACGAACGCGACAGCTCGCCCGGTGCCGGTTCACTGGCATCCTGAGGTCAGACTGACCTCGCCTGCTTTCCAGCTATCAGAGGTAACCACGGGCCTATAGCTCAGGTGGTTAGAGCGCACGCCTGATAAGCGTGAGGTCGTTAGTTCAATTCTAACTAGGCCCACCAGGCGGGCGGCTCTTTCGGGGCTGTAGCTCAGTTGGGAGAGCGCCGCCCTTGCAAGGCGGAGGCCGACAGTTCGAATCTGTTCAGCTCCACCCAACGGCCCTTCCTGGCCTGAATGCCAGGGAAGGCCCGGCACCAAGCCGACGTGGTTCGCTCTTTGACAATCAGGTTTGCACACGTTGTCTTTCCTATTATGTAATGTCATGTGATGCGTTCTGGCGTTGATACTAGAGAGTACTCTGGCGATCAAGCTACTAAGAGCGTACGGTGGATGCCTAGGCGGCGGAAGGCCATGAAGGGCGTGGTAAGCTGCGAAAAGCTCCGGTGAGCTGCTAACAGGCCTTGACCCGGAGATGCCCGAATGGGGAAACCCGCACGAGCCAACTCGTGCATCCGTAAGGAAGCGAACCGGGGGAACTGAACCATCTCAGTACCCCGAGGAAAAGAAAGCAACCGCGATTCCCCTAGTAGCGGCGAGCGAACGGGGATCAGCCTAAACCGGCGCATACGTCAAGGCCGAGTACCTTGTATGCCCGGGGTTGTGGGGCCAGTTCGGAGGAGATACCGGTCTCCTCGGAGAGTTACAAACCTTGAGGGTAGCTGAACCCGTCTGGAAAGTCGGACCATAGCGGGTGATAGTCCCGTAAGCGAAACCTTGCAAGGCTCTCTGGAACAGGTACCCGAGTACCACGGGGCTCGAGGAACCCTGTGGGAATCTGGGAGGACCATCTTCCAAGGCTAAATACTAACCGCCGACCGATAGTGAACCAGTACCGTGAGGGAAAGGTGAAAAGCACCCCTGCTAGGGGAGTGAAATAGCACCTGAAACCGTACGCTTACAAGCAGTGGGAGCCGGGGGCGTCCTTCGGGGCGTTCCGGGTGACCACGTACCTTTTGCATAATGGGCCAACGAGTTACCCGTCGTAGCCAGGTTAAGCCGGCAGGTGGAGCCGTAGCGAAAGCGAGTCCGAACAGGGCGTCAAGTTGCGGCGGGTAGACCCGAAACCAGGTGATCTATCCATGAGCAGGGTGAAGCGCAGGTAAAATTGCGTGGAGGCCCGAACCAGTTGTGGTTGAAAACACTTTGGATGACTTGTGGATAGGGGTGAAAGGCTAATCAAACCTGGAGATAGCTGGTTCTCCCCGAAATATATTTAGGTATAGCCTCGCGCATGGGTACCGGAGGTAGAGCACTGGATGGACTAGGGGCCTTACCAGGCTACCAAACCCAACCAAACTCCGAATGCCGGTTACCTCGAGCGCGGGAGTCAGCCTACGGGCGATAAGGTCCGTGGACGAGAGGGAAAGAACCCGGATCGTCAGCTAAGGTCCCCAAGACCGTGCTAAGTGTTAAAGGAGGTGGGGGTGCACAGACAGCCAGGAAGTTGGCTTAGAAGCAGCCATCTTTTAAAGAAAGCGTAATAGCTCACTGGGCGAGCGTTTCTGCGCCTAAAATCTAACGGGGCTCAAGCACGGCACCGAAGCTGCGGGATCCCTTCGGGGATCGGTAGGGGAGCATTCCAGTAACCTGTGAAGGCCGGTCCGTGAGGACGACTGGAGGAGCTGGAAGGGAGCATGTTGGCATGAGTAGCGAAAAAGCCGGTGAGAATCCGAGCTGGCCGGAAGCCCAAGGTTTCCCGGGTAAAGGTAATCTTCCCGGGGTTAGTCGGTCCCTAAGCCGAGGCCGCAAGGCGTAGGTGATGGGAAGCAGGTTAATATTCCTGCACCGGGCTGTTGACTGTGAAGCTAGCGGGGACGGAGAAGGGCAGGCGAGCCTACGACCGGATGTGTAGGTCCAAGCCTGTAGGAGGATTCCTTAGGAGGCCACAGGCCACAAACGAGGAGTCAACTCCGAGAGGTGACGGGGCGCAGATGCGCAAGCTGACGCGTAACTCGCTCATCCCATACTCCCAAGAAAAGCCGCGAGTGGAGTCAATAGCTCGACCGTACCGCAAACCGACTCAGGTGGGCAGGGAGAGAATCCCGAGGCCTTGAGATAACTCTGGTTAAGGAACTCGGCAAATTAACACCGTAACTTCGGGAAAAGGTGTGCCCGCATCAGGTAAGGGGCTTCGCGCCCTGAGCCGAAGCGGGTCGCAGCGAAGCGGGGGTGGCGACTGTTTACTAAAAACACAGGACTCTGCTAAGTCGTAAGACGATGTATAGGGTCTGACGCCTGCCCGGTGCCGGAAGGTTAAGGGGAGAGGTTAGCCGAAAGGCGAAGCTTTGAACCGAAGCCCCGGTAAACGGCGGCCGTAACTATAACGGTCCTAAGGTAGCGAAATTCCTTGTCGGGTAAGTTCCGACCTGCATGAATGGCGTAACGACCTCCCCTCTGTCTCAACCAGGGACTCAGCGAAATTGAACTCTCGGTGAGGATGCCGGGTACCCGCGGAAGGACGGAAAGACCCCGTGGACCTTTACTACAACTTGGCATTGAGTTTCGGATTGAACTGTGTAGGATAGGTGGGAGACTTTGAAGCCGGGGCGCTAGCTTCGGTGGAGTCACCGTTGAAATACCACCCTGTTCACTCTGAATCCCTAACCTAGTCGGGTCATCCCCGGCGGGGACAGTGTCTGGTGGGTAGTTTGACTGGGGCGGTCGCCTCCCAAAAATTAACGGAGGCGTGCAAAGGTTCCCTCAGGTTGATTGGAAACCAACCGCAGAGCGCAAGGGTATAAGGGAGCTTGACTGCGAGACCAACAAGTCGAGCAGGTGCGAAAGCAGGTCTTAGTGATCCGGCGGTCCCGAATGGAAGGGCCGTCGCTCAACGGATAAAAGGTACCCCGGGGATAACAGGCTGATCTCCCCCAAGAGTTCACATCGACGGGGAGGTTTGGCACCTCGATGTCGGCTCATCGCATCCTGGGGCTGGAGTCGGTCCCAAGGGTTTGGCTGTTCGCCAATTAAAGCGGTACGCGAGCTGGGTTTAGAACGTCGTGAGACAGTTCGGTCCCTATCTTCCGTGGGCGCAGGACGCTTGAGAGGGCCTGCCCAAGTACGAAAGGAACCGTGGTGGACGAACCTCTGGTGTTCCAGTTGTCGCGCCAGCGGCATGGCTGGGTAGCTAAGTTCGGAAAGGATAACCGCTGAAAGCATCTAAGCGGGAAGCCTGCCTCAAGATAAGGCGTCCCTAGTCGAAAGACTCTTAAGACCCCTTGGAGACAACAAGGTTGATAGGCCGCAAGTGTAAGCACGGCAACGTGTTCAGCTTAGCGGTACTAATCGGTCGTGAGGCTTGATCACCAAAGTACCCTCGACGTATCGACGTCAGAACACATCGCATGACGGTGCAAACCTGGTTGCCAACTCGGAAACCCAGTTTCCGGGTGGCTATGGCGGAGGGGCCACACCCGATCCCATCCCGAACTCGGAAGTTAAGCCCTCCTGCGCCGATGATACTGCAGGGTTACCTCTGTGGGAAAGTAGGTCGCCGCCCGGAGCAACACTAGCAGAAGCCCGATCCCGAAAGGGGTCGGGCTTCTGCGTTTAACCCCCCGCTCGCATCTGCCACCGACCTGTCCGGCTCGTCCGACCCGGACGGGCCTGGACCCGACACGCCCGATCTCGCGCTCGCGTGCGGTAGGACTTCTTCTTTACGCGCCGACTTGTTCTTGCCTTGGGCCCGACCCGGCGGTATACTCCCCCCGGGTCTTTGGGCTGCAGATGGGGGTTGCCATGGCACGCCGGTTCCAGCTTGCTTCCTGGCTTGGTTTGGCTGCGACGATCGTGCTGGCTGCATGCGGCACCGACACGGTGGTCAAGTACCAGGAAGACGCGTTCGTCTACGCGGACCTGGGGGAACCGGGGGGAGATTCCAAGGGGGATCCGGGGGACACGAACACCCCCTACAAGCCTGACAAGTACAAGCCCGGCGGGACCCGCTACGAGATCGTGCTGCTGCACGACACGAGCGAGCCGCTCCCTCTGACCACTGGCGATCACAAGCCGATTCGTGCCAAGGTCATCGACTACGAGCTGAACGCTCCGGCCGTTGGATTCCCCGTGCTGTACGAGGTCGTGGGAAGCAACCCGGAGTGCCTGGAGGGCTCGCCGCCGTGCGGTCAGTTCCTTGTTCACGAGGGAATGACGGACGCGCAGGGCATCGTGTCGGTGACGTTCGAGGCCGGGACGAAGGGAGATACCCAGTACACCGTCGAGCTGTCGGGTGAGAATGCCATTCCCACGGGGATGGACATTTCGGTCAAGGATCCGCCGGTCGGGACGCTCAAGGTCGTGTTCGCGTACGACGGCCCGATTGCACTCAAGCAGATCGACGTGCGGGTAGTCGAAGGGAACTACTCCTGCTCCAACTTCAACCCGGTGAAGCCGTGGGTGGAGAACATCGTCGGGCAGAAGACCGCAACCGGCATCGACTCGACCCCGACTTTCGGAGGGTTGGCCGTTGCCAAGACGTACACGGTGTTTGCCACGGCCCAGAAGAAGGACACGGGCCACCTGGCTGCGAAAGCGTGTGCGGATGCGGTGCACCTGGTTCCGGACGCGGAGGGGGTGACGCAGGTCACGCTCAACCTGTACGTCCTCACCCTCAATCCCGCGGGCACGTACGACTCGGTCAACCACTTCAACTTCACCGGGGCCATCCCCGGCCAGGTCGGCGAAATCATCAACCTGGTCGTGAACGTCTTCACCAACCCGGGCAAGGTGCTGATCGACCTGGTCAAGGAGCTGGTGTCGCAGTACATCGGCTCGTGGGTTACCGATCTGGCGTTCGGACTGTTCGAGGATGCGCTGGCCAGCATCATCACCGACTGGCTGCTCAACAACTCGCCCGATTTCATCCAGGACTTCTTCGTGATGGGGCAGGACATCGTCCAGATCGTGAACAACGTCGAGCTGACGAGCGAGCTGAAGCTGTCGAAGCTGAACAACGACTTCTACTTCCAGGGGGTCCAGAGCTGGCTGGGTATCAACCTCTACTGGAAGCTCGGGTGCGCGAAGAAGGACGAGCCGGGCTACGATCCGGAGTGCGGGAAGCACCCGTTCTCGCTCAAGGATCTCCAGGACACGGACGTGCCGATGGACCTGATCACCGGCCAGTTCACCGGGATGATCGCCAACTACGACAAGCTCATCATCGACAAGCACGAGATCAAGCTGAACTACGGCAAGCTGATCCTGTTCGTGATCAACGAGCTCATCCTGCCGGCGATCTCGAGCTTCAACAGCATCGAGGACCTGCTCTACTCGTTGATCGATTGCAAGGCGGTGGCCGACGGATTCGTCGGAGACATCCTGGGCGGCATCGGGATCGACAAGGCGCAGGTGGAGGGTTTCTGCACGAGTGCGGTCGGGTTCATCATCAGCCCGATCGAGGAGATGATCGGCGGCCTGGCACTGGATTCGAACCTGTGGGTGAACGGTACCTGCCGGATGCTGGACGAGAACGACGACCTCCTGGTCGACAAGCTTCTGGATGGCATCTGGTATGGCTTCATCGAGATCAACGGGGACAAGGGCCCCGAGTTCCCGGGCGATTTCACCGCGGAGAAGGCCAAGTATCCGGGGCAGTAGGAACCGTCAGGCAAACGTTTTCCGAGATGGAGCACGGGGTTTCGGGAAGAAGGGGGATGGCATTGGAGCGCCAGGGCAAGTCGGTTTCGGGTGCGGTTTTGACAGGGGTTCTTGCCGCCGGTATCGGCGTGACGATCATTGCTGCGTGCGGTGACAGCTATCGGGTGGAGCCGCTGCTCCTTGAGAGCCGCCAGGTGGCGGTCAAGGTGATCGGCTCCTATGACGACAAGGATGCGATCGCCCGGGCGGAGCACGCGGTGTTCGGGTTTGCGGAAGCTTACGCACAGGGGCGTTTTCCGGAAGCGTGGGACATGCTGACCACGAGTTACCGGGGTCGGCTGGCGCAACTGGCGGGCGGGGCGGACGAGGCATTTCGGCAGTTCAGTGAGGGGTATCGGCTCGAGGGGGAGATGCTGGTCCAGGGGGACTGGACCTCGGTGTTGCCGGGACCGCAGCCGTACTATGTGACCTCTCCGGCCCCGGAGGCCGGCAAGGTGGATGTCGGCAAGGCCGAGCTGTTCTACGTGGTGCAGCGGGACGGTACCTACCGTTCGTTCCTGCTGTTGCGGGAGGATGGAAAGGCCAGGGTCGAGCCGCTCTGATGCGGTTCGGGAGGAGAGAGGGGAGATGATATTTGCCCAGATCCAGCCGGGACGGAGCTTCATTGGCTGTCTCGATCTTCAGTGCGAGCTGGTGACTTCGATCGCCGCAGTCTGCAAGGACAAGTCGATCGACTGCGCCTTTGTCAGCGGGTACGGGTATCTGGAGGATCCCGTGTTCGTGCGTTACTCACGAGGGGAAAAAGGGTACACGGCACCGGCCGTGGACGAAGGGGTGTTCGTGTGCCAGGTGCTCGGCAGCGTGTCCGCGGGGGAGGACGATCGGCCCAATGTCACTCTGTTTCTGAACGGTGCGGTGTCGGAGCGGGGGCGGAGCCGGTCGGTCTCCGGGCAGATCGTGGAGGCCCGGGTGCGCCAGTTCGAGTTCCTGCTGACGACCGTGGACAACGTGGTGCTCAAGCGGCTCAAGGAGAAGCAGACGGGAATGCATCTCTGGCTCCAGATGCTGCCCGCAGGGTTTGGCGGCGGGGTCGTGGATGCGCCGCAGCTTTCCGCTGCGATGGCCGGTGCGCTGGCCTCGGAGCGGGACGATTCGATCGATGACGAGCCGAACCTGAAGGAAGGGGACTGGCTCAATCATCCTCGCCTGGGAATGTGCCGGGTGCTGCTGTACGATGGAGAAGAGCGGATCAAGGTCCGCCTGGCGAGCGGGCGGATAGCGGAGTTGATGATGTCGTTGTTCCACCTGACGTCGGAGGGGGTTCGCGACGGCAGTCGGGTGTACGCGGTCGAGGTCCGCAAGCGCAAATAGGGGCTCATGAGACTGTTTTTGACCGGTGCGTCGGGGTTTGTCGGTCATCACCTGGCGGCGGCATTCCGCAGTGCCGGCTGGGACGTGAGCGCGCTGGTTCGCACCCGCTCGAGCGTGTCTGCGCTGCGTGAGCTCGGGGTCGAGCTGGTGCAGGGGGATCTGCTGGCCGGCGAGTCCTTTGCCGATGCCCTGGCCGGAAGCGATCTCGTCATCCATTGTGCCGGGCTCATCCGGGCCGTGACAGTCGAGGAGTACAGGCGGGTCAACGTGGATGGAGCGGGCGTGGTGGCAGCGACGGCGTCGCGGGTCGGCGTGCCGAGGTTCATCCTGATTTCGAGCATTGCGGCCCGGGGCCCGCTGGGCGGGTCGGACCCGGCACCGGTTTCCCACTACGGGACGAGCAAGCGTGAGGGGGAGAAGCGGGTCTTCGAGAAAGCGGGGGGGATGAGCGTCTGCGTGATCCGCCCTCCGGTCATCTATGGGCCTCGGGATTCCGGCATGCTCTCGGTGTTCAAGGCGGCACGCTTCGGGCTCTTCCCGATGTATGGACGGGGGGGGCACCGACTTTCGATCGTTCACGTGGACGACCTGGTGCGTGCGATCCAGCTCGTGGCAGCCCGCCCGGGCGATCTGCCGTCCGGTCCGTTCTACCCGGAGGACGGAACGAACCCATCCTGGTCCGAGCTGGCCCAGGCCTTTGCCGCAGCGCTGGGAAAGAAGATACGGCGGATTCCGCTGCCCCCATTTCTGTTCTACGGATTGGCCGGGCTGGCCACGGGGTGGTCATTGCTGGTTCGTCGTCCCGTGCTGTTCTCCCTGGACAAGGTTCGGGAGATGTCGTGCCCGGACTGGACCGCCTCCCACAAGGATCTGACCCGACTGGTCGGGTACAAGCCGCAGATTCCGCTGGTACGGGGGCTGGGGGAGACTGCCCGGTGGTATCGCCGCCAGGGCTGGCTCTAGGGACCCGCAACTCATTTCGTCGCGGGTCCCAAGCCTCGGTTTTCTTTCTTCTTCCCGCTACGGCAGGCAGGGGACGGAATCGATCTCGAGCAGCTTGTCCTTGAATGCAGGATCCTTCTCGAGCCCCATGCGCTCGATCTCGAACAGCAGCGGATCGGCAAATCCGTTCTGCGCTGCGATCTGGGGGAGCGACTCGGCCCGTTTGGGTTCGGGGATGCAGTGCAGGGCACGCAGTACCTGGAGTACGGCGTCCGGATGTGCGGCGGGACAGCAGGAGGGTCCCTGGAGGACTTCGATCGTCATGCCGGCCTGCTGCCCTTCGAACTCCGCGGTTTCTACCCCGGTCACGATCCAGGTGCTGGTCCACTCGTCCTTGTAGATGACGTCCCAGTTGCTGACCGCGATGACCGAGAAGCGCTCGTACGACGGGTGAACGAACGGTTGGTCCGGCGTTTCGGGCAGGCGGATCTGCATGACGGGGTACTGGGTGTGGCTCAGGCAGTAGACGCGGTTTTCCCACACGAGATCGACGACGCAGTACAGCTTGTTGGGAGCCTCGACGTCGCGGATCTCCATCTGCTCCATGAGATACGGCATGGTGTAGAAGTCGCGGGTACCCTGAAGGTAGCCGCACTTCCGGTGCCAGCGTCTCGAGTAGTTGCGCCACCCTTCGACATCGTACTCGCATTCCCAGCGACCGCCGTCCCAACCCCACTCGCAGGACCAGGTTCCGTCGAGGGCGAGGTCGCAGCAGGCGATGTCGCACTCGCCCCGTTCCGGGCGGGATTCCCAGCTCCGGTCGATCCGATACCCCAGCCATTGGTCTCGGGCCTTGAGGATCGTGAGCTCCCGCTCCCGGTAGGCATCCTTGATCGTGGGGTTCTCCCGTGCGAGGTTGGAGGTCATGCAGACGAGCGGATCGACCTGCTCGACGCGGACGGGGTGGTGGACCGGGAATTCGCTCATGTAGCGATCGATGCGCACCAGGAAATTGAGAGAAGTCTGGGCTTCCCCGGCAAGGGCGAGGGCGCACTTCTCATTGAGCTGCTTCCAGGCTTCGGAGATTTCGCCGTCCGGGGTTGCATAGGCCTTGAGCTTCTCCTCCTGGGCCTCCTTCTCCCGAATCCACGCTTCGGTCTGCTCGAGCCGTTGCTCGATGTCGAGCATGCGGGTCTGCGACTCGGCCACCGTAGCCCGTGTGGCCTCGACCCTCTTTGCCCACTCCATGTACTTCTCTTCGGTTGCCCGGAGCAGCGCCCCCAGCCGGGGTTCCACCTCGGTCAGAGTGGCGAGTTGGAACTCGTTGGCCTGGACACGATTCTCGATGGACTCCAGGCGCAGGCCTTCATCGTCCCGTTGCTGGCAGGATGCCAGGCCCAAAGCAAGTAGCAGGAGCCAGGTTCTTCTCATTCCGTTCTCCATGGGATCCCCGCGGCCGGACTGTTCCGACCCTGGCAGGATTATGGACCGAAAGCACCATGCCGAACAAGAACAAAAGGGAGCCGACAAAACCGGTTGCAATGACCGATCCTCCGGCCTAAAGTGCGGCTCGTCGTGCACGCAATGTCAAGGAGGGGCGCATGGAAGTGAAGAACAAGGTGGTCGTGGTGACCGGTGGGGCCAGCGGGATCGGGCTTGCGACGGCAAAGCTGTTTGCCGAGTCCGGGGCGAAGGTGGCCATCTTCGACGTGAACGAGCAGGCCCTGAGTGAGGCCACCGCAGCGATCGGGGCGGACTGTCTGGCCGTTCGGGTCAACGTGGCCGACGAGGCCAGCGTTGCGGCCGGCTATGACAAGGTGGTCGCTCATTTCGGCGGGTTGGATGCGGCCGTGCTGAATGCCGGGATCCTCCGGGACGGCCTGTTGATCCGGGTGGACAAGGAGACCGGCAAGGTCAAGGGGAAGATGCCGCTCGACCAGTGGCAGTCGGTCATCGACGTGAACCTCACGGGAGTCTTCCTGACCGGCCGGGAGGCTGCCTGCCGCATGGTGGACTGCGGTCGCAAGGGGGTCATCGTCGTGCTGTCGTCCATTGCCAAGAAGGGCAACATGGGGCAGACGCCCTATTCCGCGTCCAAGGCCGGTGTCGCAGCCCTGGCCTGCGTGTGGGGCAAGGAGCTTTCGAGGTATGGCATCCGAGTCGCATCGGTGAGCCCCGGCTTCATCGAGACTCCGATGGTGATGAAGGACATGAAGCCCGAGATGCTGGACAAGTTCAAGAAGATGATCCCGATCGGTCGCCTGGGCAAGCCCGAGGAGATCGCTCACGCCATCCGCTTCGTCGTGGAAAACGACCTCATCTGCGCATCGGACATCGAGCCCTCGGGCGGCATGTCCCTGTAAGCTCAGTTGCAGAGGAAGTAGCCGACCTTCACGTCGTCAATGTAGGCTCCTTCAGGGGTCGGGGTGATCGGCAGGGTCGATCCGGTGAAGGACAGCGTGAAACGGACCGAGATGGTCTTGCCCTTGAATGAGCCCAGTCCGAGCGACTTGGCCACCCACTTGGGCTCCACGCCGGCAAGCTTGTCTCCGCACTCCACGGTCTGGATGTACCCGATCCCTCCCTTCTCCATCACCTCTACGGAGAAACAGTGCGACGCATGGTTGTGGAGGTGGAGGTAGCGCTGGTACGCGAGTTGCGGTGTGAGGGTTCCGGACGCGTTGTCCACGTAGAACTCAGGCGTGGTGGTTCGGACCGTTCCTCCGAGCATGTCCATATAGGCATGATCGAGCGGCCGGCCGCAGTACAGGGAGTATTTCGTGCTGTACGCCCGGTAGGTGGTGGTGGACCAGGACACAGCCGGATTGCTGCTTTCGAAGGTCCAGCCCTGGGCTGCCCCGTCATCGAAGCTCTCGACCCAGTTGAGCACCTTGTGGTTGAAGCAGATCCCCCCCTTCCCGGTCCCTTCGCAGGCATCGACGGTGCAATCGGACTTGTCGTTGCATTCCGATGAATCCTCGCAGCACGACGAGGCACCCTTCTGCTCGAGCCGGAAGTTGTCGATGAAGACTCCCTGGGCGTTGTTGTTGGCAGCGTCCGCCACGAACTGGAGGTGGACGAACACCTGTTTGGCCGCGGCAATCGAGGAGGGAAGCTCGACGGTGATGTCCTGGAATCCGCCCGAGGTCGGGGTGCAGTAGGTGGCGTGCCAGGCGATGGTCTCTCCGCCGGTCCCTGTCGTAGTGCCTACGCGGAAGAGATCGTTGCAGTTGGTCTCGGCAACGCTGAGCCACATCCGGAACCGGACGACCGGCGCAGAGTCGGAGGGCAACTTGATCAGCGGAGTCCGGATGCGGGTCATCGTTGCGCCGTAGTTGTAGGAGTGGCTCTTCACGTTGCCTGCGTAGAGGGAGAAGGGCGTGCTGAACGACTTGAAGTTGTCCACGCTCCAGTAGATGTCCGGGTTGGTGGACGTGATGTACCAGAGGCTGGTCTTGATCACGCTGTCGGACCACTCGATGGAGCCGGAGTCGAAGTCCTCCTGGAAGAAGGTTCCGGGAACAGAGGGGTAGGTGCACTGGTAGTTGGTGCAGACATCCGCGGTGCAGAGCTCCGAATCTTCGCAGTGGCTGTCGAGGCTGCAGCAGCCCGCGACCGGCTCGGTAGTTACGGAGAAGGCATCGATATAGATGCCCTCGGCATTGTTGTAGGCGGGATCGACGGTCTGGAAGAGGAAGCCGATGCGGACCGTCTGCCCGGCCCAGTCCTTCAGGGAGTAGGTTCTCTGCTCGAAAGAGGCGGTCGGGTCACACTGCTGGCCGATGGTCGTGACCGCACCGGTGGCGTCGTGCACCTGGATCAGGAGGAAGTCGTACGAGCAGCCCGCTTCCTGGACCAGCGAGTGGACCTGGAACTTCACGCTCGCCTCCTTCCCGGCAGGCAGGGCCACGGGGGGGCTGAGCGCAACGGTATTCCCGGTGCCGTGATCATAGGTGAAATCGGAAGGATTCCCGACATACAGGGACATCTTGCCTTCGTACGAGCGCTTGTCGGTGACGGACCAGTAGATGTCCGGGGAACCCCCGGTGTTGATTCCGAACAGCCATCCCGGTGCACCGCCCGTTTCGAAGCTCTGGGACAGGATCGTCACCGTCGACTGGGCCGGGTCGGAATCGCAGGTCCCTGCATCGGTGCAGAACCCGGTGAGACAGGCGTTGGATTGGCCGCAGCTGTTCAGGGTGTAGGTGCACTTGTTGGCGCTGCAGGTCTCGGTCGTGCACGGGTAATTGTCTTCGCAGTCTTTTGGGCCGAGGCAGCAGGCGAGCGCCCACGGACCAGCCTTGCAGGTACCGCTCGAACAAGTATCGGGCTGTGTGCAGAGGTTCCCGTCGCTGCACGCGGTTCCGTCAGGAGACGGGGAATACACACACCCTGTTTTCGGGTCGCAGGAGTCGTTGGTGCAGGCGTTGCCGTCGCTGCATGTGAGCGGGGAACCGGTGCAGGTTCCGTTGGCGCAGGCATCTCCGATGGTGCACTGGTTGTTGTCGTTGCAGGTGCCGGCCTGAGGAGGATGAGAGCAGGTCGGGAGGCCGTTGCTGGGGACACAGATGTCCTGGGTGCACGGGTTGGAGTCGTTGCAGTCGAACGGTTTCCCCTGGCACGACCCGGTGATGCACGAATCGTCGACCGTACAGGGGTTGCCGTCATCGCATGGGCCTGACTTGAGGGGATAGTAGCACCCCGTGGCCGCATTGCACTTGTTGTCCGTGCACTGGTTGTTGTCCTCGCAGATGACCGAGGCCCCGACGCAACTTCCCGTGGCACTGCACTTGTCGTCGCTGGTGCATGCGGAGCCGTCGCTGCACGGGGTACCCGACGGCTCGGGGGTCAGGACACACAAGCCGGTGGCCGGCACACACTTGTTCTTCTTGCAGGGGGTGTCGCCCGCAGGGTCGCACGTGATGGCCGAGCCCGAGGGCACGGAGCAGAATCCGCCGATGCACTTGGGAATGCCATTGCACTTGTCCCCGTCGTCCTTGCATGCCGAATCGTCACTGCACTGGCACGTCCCGTTCCAGGTGAACTGGCAGCCCTTGAGCGGATCGCAGGTGTCGGTGGTACACGTATTGTTGTCGTTGCAGGTGAGCGGGCTGCTGCCGACGCATTTTCCAGCCGTGCACTTATCGGTCTGGGTGCAGACCGAGCCGTCGTTGCAGGGGGCAGTGTTGTTGGCAAAGACGCACTCGCCGCTGGCCGGGTTGCACGAGTCATCGGTGCAGGGGTTGTTGTCGAGGCAGACCTTGGGGGGGCCCGACTGGCACTTGCCGGCCACGCAGATGTCACCCGCGGTGCACTTGTTGCCGTCGTCGCAGCTCTTGGGCTGGAGATCGGATACCGGCGGATACACGCATCCCTTGGTCGGGTCGCAGAGGTCGTCTGTGCACACGTTGTTGTCGGTGCAGGTCAGGGGGGAACCGGCGCACTTGTCGTTGACGCAGATGTCGCCCGTGGTGCAGGCATCACCGTCGTTGCAGGCCTTTCCGGGCTGGGGGGTGTGAGTGCATCCCGAGTTGGTGTTGCACCCGTCCTGGGTGCACGGGTTCTTGTCATCGCAGGAATCGATGCTGCCGGAGGAGCAGACCCCGTTCTTGCAGGAGTCGGCCAGGGTGCAGGGATTTCCGTCGTCGCAGGGCGTTCCCGACTGTGGAGTCTGCACGCAGCCGGTTGCGGGATCGCAGGAATCCGCGGTGCAGGCATTGTCGTCGTCGCAGTCCTTGGGGGCGCCGGACAAGCACTTGCCGTCCTGGCAGATGTCCTTGACGGTACAGGGATTCCCGTCTTCGCAGGGCAGGCTGTTGTTCGTGAACTTGCACCCGATGGCGGGATCGCACACGTCGGTCGTGCAGGGGTTTGCGTCGTCGCACGGGAGCGGCTGCCCCGTGCACTTGCCCTGGGAGCACGAGTCCCCCGTGGTGCACTTGTCGCCGTCGTCGCACGAACCGTCGGCCGGAGCATGTGCGCATCCGGTCGCTGCATTGCAGGAATCCTTGGTGCAGACGTTTCCGTCATCGCAGGAGACGGGGTCGCCCAGGCATTTCCCGGACTTGCACGAGTCGTTCTTGGTGCACTGGCTGTCATCGTTGCAGGGCAAGGTGTTGTTGAGGTACACGCACCCCTGTTGCGCTTCGACGCAGACGTCGTCGGTGCACGGGTTGCCGTCCGCACAGTCGAGCTTGCCTCCCAGGCACTTCCCCTGCTGGCAGACGTCGTCCTTGGTGCAGAACAGCTTGTCGTCGCACACGGTCCCGTCCGGGATCTGGGTGAGGGCGCATTTTCCGGTTGTGGGATTGCAGAGGTTCTTCGAGCAGGGGGTGTCGAGCGAGGCATCGCACTTGACCACGGTCTTCGGGTCGAGCACGCACTTGCCCTGGAGGCAGATCATCGTGCCGCTGCACTTGTCGTTCTCGTCGTTGCTGCAGTCGGCATCGGTCTGGCAGACGCACTCGTTGGTCCCGGAGATGCACTTGCCGTCGGCGCAGGAATCGCCGGTCGTGCAGGGGTTGCCGTCATCGCAGGGGACGTCGCTGGCAGGCTCATGCACGCAGCCGGCCGCGGGGTCGCACGAATCGTTGGTGCACGGGTCGGTATCGGAGCAGATCAGGGCCTCACCCTTGCAGGTTCCGTCGTAGCACGCGTCCTTTCCGGTGCAGGCATCGTTGTCGGAGCAGAGGGTCGCGGGGGGCAGATTGTCGGTCTTGCATTCGCCGGTCTGCTTGGAGCAGTAGACCGTCTGGCACGGACTCGACGGGACCGGGCAGGAGACGACCGTTCCTTCCTTGACGACGCACTTGCCGTCCTTGCAGGTCAGCGTACCGTTGCACAGGTCGCCGTCTTCGAACTGGGCGCAGTCTGACTGCGTGCCGCAGCCGCAGATGTTGGTTCCGCCCACGCAGATGCCCGCCTGGCAGGTATCGTCCGCGGTGCACCCGTCGAGGTCGTCGCAAGCGCCTTCGTCGAGCGGATCGTGCTGGCAGCCGGCGGTCGGTGAGCAGGTGTCCGCGGTGCAGGGGCTTGCGTCATCGCAGGGAAGGGTGATGCCGCCCAGGCACTCGCCGTAGAAGCACGTTTCCCCGACGGTGCACGAATCGGCGTCGTTGCAAGCGGAGCCGTATGGGGCCTCGATCTTCCCGCAGGTTCCGGTCAGCGGGTTGCACGTGGTGAACTTGCAGTCGGTATCCCCCTCAGTGTTGCAGGTTACGACCGAGCCCGGGTCCACCGTGCACGCGAATTCGTTGCAGACCAGGGTGCCGTTGCACAGGTTGCCGTCCTCGTAGTCCGCACAATCCAGGTCGGTCTTGCAGTCGCAAGTGTTCATGCCGGGCTGGCAGGTTCCGTCCAGGCAGAGGTCGTCCTGTGTGCAGGGGTTGGAGTCGTCGCACGCCACAGCGGTCAGCGGCTTGTGCTCGCATCCCTTTTCCGGGTCGCAGAAGTCCTCGGTGCACGGGTTGTCGTCCTGGCAGTCCACCTGGGCGGTGGTCAGGCACTTGCCGTTCTTGCACCAGGATTCCTGGGCGCACGGGGAATCGGTATCGCACGGTATGTCGGAGAGGTTGGTGAACTGGCAGCCGGTGGCAGCGAGGCAGACGTCCTTGGTGCACGCATTCCCGTCGTCGCAGGGGAGCGTCTTGCCACCGCACTTCCCAGCCTTGCACTTGTCCTGGCCGGTACAGGCATCCTCGTCCGTGCACCAGGTGCCGTCAGCGAGCGCCTGCTCGATGCACTTGCCGGTTTCCGGATCGCAGGCGGCAGCGACGCAGGGCTGGCCGTTGCAGACCACCTTCTGGGCCGGGTCGAGCGCGCAGTGACCGTCCTTGCAGATCGGGTTTCCGAGGCACATGTCCGCGGGAGCAAGCTCCAGGCAGTCCCCGTCCTCCTTGCATTCCGCACAGACGTTTTCGGCTCCGGGAGCGCAGATCCCCTGGGCGCAGGAATCCTCGATGGTGCAGGGATCTCCGTCCTGGCACGCGGTTCCGTCGGCCAGCGGCAGCGCGAGGCAGGTCCCGGTCTGGATGTCGCACTCGGACTTGAGGCAAGGGCCGGAGACGGGGGGACAGACCACCGCGCTGCCGGGGGCGGTCACGCAGGTCCCTTCCTTGCACTCGAGGTAGCCGTTGCAGGCATCGTCATCGTCCAGGGCCGCGCAGTCCTCGGTCGTGGTGCACGTACAGCCGGCGGAATCTCCGGAGCAGGCTCCCTGGACGCAGTGATCGGCCTGCGTGCAGGGGTTGCCGTCATCGCACGGCTCTGCTGCACCGTCAAGGGGGAGGAACGAGCAGCCGGAATCGGGATTGCATCCGTCGAGCGTGCACGGATTGGCGTCGTCGCAGACCAGGGGCTGGCCGCTTCCGCATTGCCCGGCAAGACAGATGGTATCCTGCGTGCACGGATTGGCGTCGTCGCACTGCATCCCGTCCTTCATGGTGCCCACGAAACAGAATCCCGCAGCCTGGTCACACATGGCCATGCGGCAGGTACCTGCTTGGGCGGTGAGAGCTTCGCAGTCGGCGTGGGAACCACAGGGGACACGGATCTCCAGGGTGGTTTCCGGCACGACCTCCGGCTGGCGGACAAACTCTCCGGTGGCGGTCTCTCCCCCGTCCTGGACGACGTCCACGGACAGGGTGACGGCCTTCTGGGAGCAGGCTCCGGCCCATACCAGGAACAGTGTCGCTGCGGCGATCCGACTGACAGTTCGCATATGCCCTCCCTCATGGCAAAAACGGCGTGCAAACAGTCTAAAACTACTGTTACTTCAAGGCCCTGTCAAATGGCCCTCCTGCCGTTTGACATCGCGAAGGGCGCGGGCTATGATTCCGCCCGTTTTTCGGGGGGGGCTTTGGAGCGGGTAGAGACCATCATCGTCGGAGCCGGACTCGCGGGCATGTCGACCGCGCTCCACCTGGGGTCGGACGAGCACCTGGTGCTTGAAGGGGCCCCACGTGCGGGCGGCCTGTGCGTGACCCGTTTCGAGAAGGGGTACGGCTTTGACGTGACCGGGCACTGGCTGCACCTGCGGGACCCGGACATCCGGCAGCGGTTCGGCAACCTGGTCCCGATGGAGCAGGTGGTGCGCAAGAGCCGGATTCTCGCTCACGGGAGGCTGATCGCGTATCCGTTCCAGTCCAACCTGAAGGACTTGCCGGAGGCCGTGAAGCAGGCGTGCCTGGAAGGGGCTCGAGAGGCCCATCTGCGCCGGGAATCCGGGGCCGCGGAACCGGGGCGTTTCGGGGACTACGTCCTGCACCACTTTGGCGAGGGGATCGCCCGGGAGTTCATGTTCCCGTACAACCAGAAGCTGTGGGGCGTTCCTCCCAACGAGATTTCGCATGCCTGGTGCCAGCGCTTCGTCCCCGTTCCCGACTACCGGCAGATCCTGGACGGAGCATCGTCGGACCGGAACGAGCGCACCGGATACAACGCGACGTTTTCCTATCCCGTTGCCGGGGGAATCGGAGCGTTCACGGCCGCGCTGGAGGAGAAGGTTGCCCCCGCAATCCGCTATGGCAGCCGGGTGGTTGCGGTCCATCCGTCGGAGCGTTGGGTCGAGTGCCAGGACGGGAGGCGCTACGGGTATCACCGCCTGGTATCGACCGCTCCGCTCAAGGACCTGGTGGGCATGCTGATAGGGGCTCCACCGGAGGTTTCCCAGGCCGGCTCCCGGTTACGGGCCGCCTCGGTGACCTACTACGACCTGGGGGTTCGCGGGCGGGTCCTGGCCGGGCAGCACTGGATTTACCTCCCGGCCCCCGGATTGCCGGCGTACCGCCTCGGCTGCTATTCCAACGCCATGCCGTACATGGCTCCGGAGGGCTGCTCCAGCCTGTACGTCGAGCTGTCCAACGGGGTGGAAATCGATCACGAGGAGGCCTTGAGCTCGGTGCTCGAAGTGCTCGATTCCCTGGGGACCACCGTGGGCCGGGAGGACGTCGAGGTCTGGCGGATCCGCGAGATCCCGTACGCGTACGTCCTCTATGACGAGGCGTACGAGTCGGCCCGCACGAGCGTGATGCAGTGGCTCGGGGGGATGGGGATTTCGAGCATCGGCCGATACGGGAGCTGGGTCTACAATTCGATGGAGGATGCGCTGGTGGAGGGTCGGGATACCGCCCTGGCACTGCGCACGCAACCTGCGTAGGTACGGAGAGTTCGAATGAGCAGGAAGAGGAAGTCGCATGAGCAGGGCGGGCAGGTGACGTCCGGGACCGAATCCGGGAAGGCCGGCGGAGACAGCGGAATTCCCATCCGGGGGGATGCCCAGGAAGGGCTGGCCCCGCTCGTCTCCGTCGTGATTCCGGTCTACAACGAAGAGGCGCTCGTGTTCGGGAGCATCGTCGAGCTGGTGGCCCGCATGGCCGAGTTCGACTTCCCCTACGAGATCCTGGTATGCGAAAACGGCAGCCGCGACAAGACCCGCGAAGTGGCCATGGCGCTGGAGCGCAAGTTTCCCCACGTTCGGCTCCTGCATCACCCCGAGCCCAACTACGGGGCCGCGATGCGCATGGGAATCCTCGAGGCCCGAGGCAAGTTCGTCATCTGCGACGAGATCGACATCCTCGATGTCGGGTTCTACCGCCGCTCGCTGGAGGCCCTGGTGTTCGACCAGTGCGATTTCGTGGTCGGCTCCAAGCTGCACTCGCAGTCGCAGGACAAGCGTCCGTTCCTGCGGCACGTGGCCAGCATCACCATCACCACGATGCTTCGCCTCTCGCTGGGGTTCAAGGGGACCGACACGCACGGGCTCAAGGCCTTCCACCGCGAGCGCCTGCTGCCGGTCGTCCACCGCTGCATCGTGGACAAGGACCTGTTCGCATCCGAGTTCGTGATCCGGGCCGAGCGGGACCAGTACCGGGTCATCGAGCTTCCCGTCGAAATCGTGGAGAAGCGCAAGCCGGCCATCAACCTCTTCAAGCGCGTGCCCAACGTGTTCAAGAACCTGGCCAAGCTGTTCATCGCCATCCGGATCAAGGGGTAGGGCATGGGCCCCACCGGCCTGTTCGTCTCTGTCGATGTCGATTCCCTGGAGCTCTACCTTTCCCTCTACGGTTCGGGGGGAACATCGACCGGCCTTGCCGCGTTCACCTGGGAGTTGGGCGTTGGCCGGTTCCTGGAACTGTTCTCGAAACTGGGCCTGCCGGCCACGTTCTTCACGGTCGGGCAGGATCTGCAGGATGAGCGGGTGCTTGCGGTGGCCAGGCAGGCGGCATCGGCAGGCCACCACCTGGGCAATCACACGTGGTCGCACCCGTACCACCTGATCCGGCTGCCGGCTTCGCAGGCGCGGGAGGAGATCTTCGCAGGGCACGAGGCGATTCGGGCTGCGGTCGGCGTGGCCCCGACGATCTTCCGGGCCCCGGGCTACAACATGTCGTCCCGCGAGTACGGGGTCTTGTCGGAGCTTGGCTACCGGTTCGACTCGAGTCCGATGCCGTCGTACCCCTACCTGGCGGTCAAGTATGCAGTCCTGGCGGGTCTGTCGATCCGCGGCAGGAAGAGCGGCTCCATCTGGGGGAATCCAGGAAACTTCCTGGGTCCGCGGCGGCCCTATGCCCGCAACGGGCTGACGGTGCTTCCGTGCGCGACCACGCCGGTGCTGCGCCTGCCCGTGCTGGGGACATCGCTTTCCACGGCTCCGGAGCCGCTGTTCCGGTATATGCTCTCTGCGATGCGCCGCGAGCCGTTCGTGGCCCTCGAGTTCCATGCGGTGGATCTCATGGAGCTGGCGGGTGACGGGCTTCCTGCGGCACTGGCGGCGCAAAAGGACCTCCACGTGCCCCTGGCCCGCAAGAAGGAGCGATTCGAGCGGTTCCTGGGAGAGGTGGCGGGGAAGATCGGCGTCTGCAAGACCACACAGGAGTGAGATGAAACCTCAGGTACTCAAGGGATTCCGGGACTACGCACCGGAGGAGATGGTCGTTCGCCAGGGGATGATGGACAAGGTGCGGGCGGTATTCGAGTCGTTCGGGTTCATGCCGCTGCACACGCCGGCGCTGGAGTATGCCGAGCTGCTGCTGGGCAAGTATGGGGACGAAGGGGAAAAGCTCCTCTACAAGTTCGAGGATCAGGGGGGGCGCATGGTGGCGTTGCGGTATGATCTGACCGTGCCGCTTGCCCGGTTCGTGGGGATGAACCCGAACCTCCGTTTTCCGTTCCGGCGGTACCACATCGCTCCGGTCTGGCGGGCCGAGCGGCCGCAGAAAGGGCGCTTCCGGGAGTTCTACCAGTGCGACGTCGATGTGGTGGGTGTCGACAGCCCCCAGGCGGATGCCGAGCCGATCCTGGTGGACTGCGCGGTGCTCGAGGCGCTGGGGTTGTCCGATTTTCGCGTGCAGGTGAATCACCGGGGATTCCTGGACGGGTTGCTGGATTCCCTGTCCGTCCCGCGGGAGAAGGTGGTTCCGGTGCTGCGCGTGCTCGACAAGGTGGACAAGATCACCAGGGACGAGATGGCCGCGCTGCTGGTCCAGGAAGGGATGCAGGCAGGGCAGGTGGAGCGTCTCGTGGGGCTGTCGATGATTTCCGGGGCCAACGACGAGAGGCTGGCGCAGGCGCTGGAGCTTGCGGGCCGTCACCCCAAAGCGCAGGGCGCGGTGGAGCGGCTGGGCAAGGTGTTGCGGGTGGTGGAGGCATCGCATCCGGGGGCCCCGGTCTGGTTCACTCCGTCGGTTGCCCGCGGTCTCGACTACTACACGGGCATCGTGTACGAGACGTTCCTCCCGCCCCAGTACGGGGTCGGGAGCGTGATGAGCGGCGGCCGCTACGACCAGTTGCTCGGCACGTTCGCAGGCCGGGAGATCCCGGCCGTGGGGATTTCGCTCGGGATCGACAGGCTCGTTGCCGCGTTGTCGAGCCAGGGCGGGGCAACCGGGGCAACGGTCACCGGCGTGCTCGTGTGCTGCATGGAAGGGACGGAGACACAGGCCGCTTCGGTTGCTGCCGAGCTTCGGCGGGGATTGGGCGGAAGAGGGGTCGAGCTGTATCCCGAGCCCGCCCGGATGAAGAAGCAGCTCGAGTATGCGGACAAGGCCGGCATTCCGGTGATCGTGGTGCTGGGGCAGCAGGAGCTGGAGACCGGGACCGCCGCCGTGAAATCGCTGCGGACCGGAACCCAGGAGCGGGTTGCGTTGTCCGGGCTCGCCGCCCATGTGGCCGGGCTGCTCGAAGCCAGGTAGGCGGACTGCGGCGGATCCAATCACGGGCCGGTGTCGCGGAGGTTGCATGAGAGAACAGCACGCTGGGATGGATGCCCGGTCGGCCCGATGGCCGGTCGTGCTCGTCGTTCTCCTGCCGATTCTGGCGGGATGCCCGAGGTCTCCCGACGATTCCACGCCGCAGGTCATCGAGCTGGAGCCGATGTTCTTCACCATCCTGCGCAAAGGAGACCGGACCGTCGTGAAGGACTACGACGCTGAGCAGATCTTCGCCAAGGCGGAGGAGCTCATGCGGGAAGGGCGCATCGCCGAGGCCCGCAAGCTGTACCAGATGGTCGCACGGGACGCTGCCGGTACCGATGCCGAGGGGGCCGCCTGGTTCAATCTGGCCCTGTGCGAGTTGGCCATGGAGCGGCCCGGCGATGCGCTGGCCGCGCTGGAAAAGGCGCAGGCCCGGGGAGTTTCCGAGCCGGACATGACCCGGATTCGCGTTCTCCAGGTGGAGGCGTTGGCCGGGCGGGGAGAGTGGGACAAGGTCCGTGCCGAAGGGGAGCTGCTGGTGCAGGGGACGCTGGCTCCGGATTGGGAGGCCAAGGTCCGGCTGTTCCTGGCCGCTGCAGCCCAGAACCGGGACGACCTGCCCGAGGCCGAGACGCAGGCCCGCAAGGCGCAGCGGCTGCTGCTGTCGTTCCTGTCGCTCCAGGCCCAGCACGCGGACAACCTGGTGTCACAGGCCAGCTTCCGGCTCGGCGAGGTGTTTCGTGCCCAGTTCGAGCGGCTCAAGCTCCTGATGCCGGTCGAGCGGATGACCCTGGACATGTCGGACAAGCTGGCTCTGCTGCGCCAGGCCGAGGAGCACTACCTGGAGTCGGTGCGCGTGCGGTCCGCGGCCTGGTCGCCCCGGGCCGGTTACCAGGTGGCCGCACTGTACGAGACGTTCGCGTTCGACACGCTCAATGCCGAGGTGCCGCCCGATCTCGATGAGCTGGAGCTCCAGGTCTACACCGAGGAGCTGAATCTCAAGGTCGTGCCGTTCCTGCAGAAGGCAGTCGACATCCACCGGAAGAACGTGGCCATGTGCGATACCTACCGGTTCAGCACGCCCTGGCAGAAGCGCAGCGAGACCCGGGCTGCCGAGCTGGAGGCGGTGGTGGCGAAGCTGGCGAGGCCGGCGGAGGATCCGGGGACCGGGAGCCGCTGACAGGCCTGTTGCAGTCCCTGATTGACCTGAGAGGAATCGGTGTGCCTCGCTCCCCTGAAACGCCTTGCTGCGTCAGGGCTTCGTGCACACCGTGACGTTTTTGTTCTGGGAGCAGGAGTAGTCGCTGCAGTCCACGAAGCCGTCGCCGTCGTTGTCGATGCCGTCGACGCAGGTGACGTCGTTGCCCTCGCAGAACGGGACCTTCGTCGAGGTCGAGCAGGAGAAATCGTCGCAATCGAAGTAGCCGTTCCAGTCGTTGTCGATTCCATCGGAGCAGGCAGCGGGGTTGTCTTCCGGCTCCTTCTCCGCACTCTTGCACACCTTGACCTCGGCAGTCTTGGAGCAGGAGTGGTCGAAGCAGTCCACGTAGCCGTCGCCATCGTTGTCGCAACCGTCGTTGCAGAACTCGTCGACGTTCTCGTTGCCCAGGCGAGCGCAGCAGCCGATCCCTTCACAGTCTGCATCGAGACAGTCGGTGAGGCCGTCCTCGTCGTTGTCCTCGCCGTCGCTGCACAGGGCAAGCTCCTCGGCCTGCTTGCAGTCGAGGCATTCGGATTCCATCCAGTCGAGGACGTGGTTGTCCTCCCGGTCGCAACTGCCCGCAAGGCCGAACATGGCAAGAAAGAACGCCGGCAAGGCCATCGCCAGCCTGCCCACCATCGAACCCGAACCGGAGTTTCTCACGTCCACCCCTCCCGAAAGCCGGAGCGGAGTATAGGGCACCAGGGGACGGAAGTGAAGCGGGAACGGTGGCCTGCCCGCTGCATGTGCCTGTGCATTGGGACCCATTGGCTCACCGCCCGCTGCCCACCGCCCACTGCCCTTTAAGCCTGTAGTAGTGGTCCAGGACCTTGCGGACGTAGCCGTCCGTGCCCTGGTAGGGAATTCCTGCTGCGGTGGCGACTGAGCTGCCGCCTGCATGGTAGGCCGCCAGCACTTTCGGGATGTCGCCGGAGAAGCGGTTGGCGAGGATGCGCAGGAAGCGGGTCCCCCCCATGATGTTCTGGTAGGGATCGTAGGGGTCGGTGACCCCCATGTCGGCAGCGGTTCCCGGCATGAGCTGCATCAACCCCATGGCCCCCTTGTAGGAGAGCGCCCGGACCTTGTAATTGGATTCCACCTCGATGACGGCCCGGATGAACGGCTCGGGGATGTCGTAGCGCAGGGCGGCTTCCCGGATGGTGGCATCGACTTCCGGGCGGGCGGTTTCCGCTGCAGGGATGGGCAGGGTGGCGTTCTTCGGAGGCTTCCAGGTCTGCTTCGAGGTCTGGCCGGTTCCGCCGGTTCCTCCCGAGCCGCTCTTGGCCGACGGGACGGGATCCGTGCGCATCACCAGGCGGCACTTCTGTCCTGGGATCAAGCGGTTGGTCCAGGTTTCCTTGCCCCCCTTGAAACACACGTAGAAGTCGGCCAGCGCGGCCGTTGGTCCCAGTGTAAGCAGGAGCATCGGAACGAGCGCGGCCAACAGAGCCTTTCGCCCTGCCGCAAGTCGAACCGCACGAACCGTGGTGCCCTCTCTCACGTCACCCCTCCTGGTGCGACATTCTACGAACAAATCCGCTGGCTGCAAACTTCCCGGTACGGCCCGGAGGTCATTCCTGGGCACCCCTGGCAAACACCGCAGCGAAGAAGCAGTCGCTGTCGAACAGAGACGGACGCAGGAAGAGCGTTGCGGGCCGCTGGGCAGGCAGCGTCGGTGCGGCGGACAGGAGGACGGTTTCGGGCAAGGCCACCCCCCTTGCCGAAAGCTCGGCAGCCGGTACCAGGCGGAATTCCGGGTGACCGGCCAGGAATGCGGAGGTGACGCCCGAGGTCTCCAGCGGCGTGAACGTGCACACCGTGTATACCAGTGTTCCCCCAGGGGCCACGAGCCCGGCTGCCGCTTCGATCAGGCGGGCCTGCAGCGCCGCGTTGGCTGCGATGTCGGCAGCGGATCTCCGCCACTTCAACTCGGGGTGACGCCGGACGGTGCCGAGCCCCGTGCAGGGGGCATCGACCAGCACGGTACCAAAGCTGCCGGGGGGGTAGGGGGCGGCAAGCAGGTCGGATACCACCGGTGTGACGCCGGGAATCTCCAACTCCTCGAGGCGCTGCCGCAGCAGCTTGATTCGCGGTTCGGACAGGTCGAGTGCCACGATCTCGGTCCCAGGGCGGGAGGCCAGTGCGAGCCCCAGACTCTTTGTTCCATTCCCCGCACACGCGTCCAGTACCCGGCGCCCACCATCGACCGTTGCAGCGGCTTCCTCCCCGCACAGTGCGAGCCTCGTCACCATCTGCGACGCTGGATCCTGCGGCCAGAAGAGCCCTTGTGCGAACTGGAGGGTCTGGTACGGCGGCTCGTCGGGGGGCAGCACCAGCCCGGCCGGGGCGAAGTCCACTGCGGCAGGGTGCAGGCCGGCCTGGCGCAGGGCGGAGGACAGTGCGTTTCGGTCGGTTCGGCCCGTGTGGACGGTAAGGCCGATGGGCGCGGGACGGTTCATCCAGGCGAGCTGGTCGGGGGCTTCGTCGCCAAAGACCTGCCGGGCCGCCTCGACTACGTGCTCCGGATAGGAAAACCGGTCTGCAAGAGGCAGCGACGTCGCGTCGGCAAGCAGGGCCTCCCGCCCTCGGGACGCGGCCTTGCGCAGGAGGGCATTCACGAAGCCGGCCACCCTCGACCCCTTGGTCTTTCGGGCCAGGTCGACATAGCTGCTCAGCGTTGCGTAGTCCGGAACCGCATCCATGAACAGGAATTCGTGCATGGCGAGGCGCAGGAGGTCCATGAGTCGCTCGTCCCGGGTGGGAAGCCCGCGTGACGCAAGCGGTGCCAGCAGGGCATCGAGCAACCGGCGATTCCGCAGGGTCCCGAGGGCCGCCCGGTTGGCAGAGGCGCTGGTTCTCGGGTCCAGGTCGTGCCGGAACAGTTCGTGCCGCAAGGCCGCGGTCAGGAGGGTATCCTGCCGCCGGACCGCATCCAGCAGGGACAGAGCGACGGAACGGGAATCCGGGGTACCCATCGGGAACCAGCATTCCACCGCCGGAGGGATCGGCCGGCAGGCATACCGAGGCGGTGGTCCGCGGCGCCTGCCCGGGTTGACATCCGGGGCGGATTCTATCATGCTCGGGGCCGATTTCAACCGGAGGAGCCCGTGTCGGCCCGGCAACCCGGAAAAGTGGGGAAGACAGTGAGGCGGTTGCTGCCCTGGGCAGGGACCGTGCTGCTGCTTGGCTACCTGGCCTGGACCACGGACCTGGACTCGGTGGGGCACGCCCTGTCCGAGGTGAACATCCTGGCGGCGCTGGGGGTGGCGTTCGTCGGAACCATGCTCACGTTCCTGACGGACAGCTACTGCGTGGGCCGAGTGGTCTCCCGGTTCGTGCTTCCTGTCGGATTCCGGGAGGCGCTGCCGATCAAGGCCACCTCGTATTTCCTGAACGTCCTCAACTACAATGCTGCGCTGGTGGGGATGGCATTCTACCTGCAGCGTAGCCGCAAGGCTCCGTTCTGGAAGTCGCTGGGGGCACTGTTCTTCCTGAACCTCATCGACATCCTGGCCCTGTGCGTGCTGCTGTCGTTCGGCCTGTTGCTGACGCTGGGGAGCGACGTGCTGTCGGCCGGGGAGCTGACGGTGGCCTGGGGGGCCGTCGTGGGCGGGTTTGGCGGTTTCGTCGTGCTGCTCCTGGCCCTCCGGTTCGACATCCGGCTGCCGGTGATCTCCCGGGTGCTGCGGCTGGAGCTGCTGCGGCCCCTGGTGGAGGCCGGCCTGCGGGACGTGCTGTTCCTGACCGGACTGCGCATCGTGTTCCTGCTCCAGTACATCGGGTCCCAGTACCTGTTCATGCGCCTGTTCGGCGTGGAGATTCCGCTGATGCGGCTGCTGGTGTACATGCCGCTGCTGACTTTCATCCAGATCATCCCGATCTCGGTGTCGGGGCTGGGGGCACCGCAGCTCGTGATGCGCCACTTCTACGGGCAGTACGTGAAGGGACCGGCCGCAGGGGCCTCCGGGGTGGTCGATGCGTTTTCCACGACCTCGATCTTCGGCTTCGTGCTGTTCCGCATCCTGGTAGCGTACCTGTTCCTGGGCGAGTTCTCCCGAGAGGTGATCGAGCGGGCGGGAAAGGAAGAAACCGAGCCTGCGACGTAAGCGCGGGCCGGATTCCTTGCCTTGTGAGGGGTGATTGGTGTACTAATCCCGAAGTCACCCCGGCTTGACTGCAAGCAGGGGGACGGCCGGGCAGCCGCGACGGGTTGCCGGCGTTGTGGGAGGTAGGGGATGAAGCTCCAGCGCATCCCGAAGGAAAAGCGGGGCAACGTGCTGCGCATCCTGCTCCTGACTCTGTCCAGGGGCCCGCTGGCCGTGGTGTTCGCTCTCTTGCTGCTCGTGCCGGATCAGACCCTGACGACGCTGGTGGCCTCGCTGCTGGTCCTGCTGCTCATCGAAGTGACGGACATGGCCGACGGTTTCCTTGCCCGGCAACTCAAGGCCGTGACCGAGTGGGGGGCGATGCTCGATCCGTATGCGGACAGCGTGTCGCGCATCGTGGTGTACTGGGGGATGGCCATGACGGGCCTGGTGCTTCCCGCCGTTCCCCTGGTCATGGCGATCCGGGACGTCACCGTGGCCTATTGCCGCATCACGCTGTCGAAGAAAGGGCGCTCCGTGGCTGCCAACATCAGCGGCAAGGTCAAGGCCTGGTTCCAGGGGGTCGGGGCCTTCCTGCTTGTCCTGGGACCCTACTACTGGTCATATACGGGGGAGTGGCCGCGCCTCGCTCTGTCGTGGATCGTGCTGGTGGTGACCGCCGCTTCCATGGTGCAGTACGTTTCCGCTGCTTACTCCGCCGCTGCCGAGGACTGGTCGGACTGATAGCCGGAATATCCGCCGGACGTCCGGCATTTGGCCCTGTCACGGGAACTGGCCCGCAACGGAGGCAATCGTGGACAACCCCGCCAACCCGCCCAAGACCGCTGGGGGAGCAGCATCCCGCCTGGGGATTACATGGATTGCACTATCCATGGTCCTTCCCGTGCTCGTCCTGTTCCTGGTCGAGACTGCCCTCTTCAAGGGGATGGAGCTGGTGGCCGTCACCGGCGGCTTCTCGATCCTGGAGTTCGTGCGCTGCTGGGCCGCTGACCTGGCCTTTGCCGCAGCGCTCGCCGTCCTGTTCGGCGTGGGCCTTTCCCTCCTGCGGGGAGGTTGGGCGATTGCGGCCGGTGCTCTCTTCCACCTGGTCATGCTGTTCACCCTGTTCATTACCGGCGTGAGCCACGGTTTCTTCCGCGCCACCGGTGCCACCTTCTCCTTCAGCAGCATGGATTTCTGGCTGCGCAACCTGGGGGCCACATCCAGGCTCGTGAACAGCGAGCTGTCCGCTGCCAGGATCCTGCTGGTGGTTCTGCCGCTCCTGCTGTGGCTCGCCTGCATCGTGGTCCCGCTGCTTCCCGCGGTGCGGAGGCGGCTTGACGGGCTGGCCCGGTTCCCCCTCAAGAGGAGCCTCGCCGTGGCTGCTGCCCTGGCGGTCCTCTTTCTTGCCGGCTGGCTGATTCCGCCCCCCGAAGGCCCGGCCATGGCCGTGTCCCAATGCGTGGTCGTGGACATCGCCACGGACTTTGTCGAGGAGCGCCTCCTCCCGGAGGAACGGCTGGAGATCGCAGCGTCCGAGCGGTTGGACAGCAGCATCGAGGTCGCGGCCGCAACGACCCGGCCCAAGCTCAACATCGTGTTCGTCCTGTTCGAGTCGCTGGCGTCCAAGGCATCGGACATCTACAACCCCGGCCTGGGAACCACGCCCTTCCTGGCGCAATTGGCCCAGGATGGCTGGGTGGTGGAGCACCAGAACGCAGTCGTTCCCCACACCACCAAGGCCATCGTGTCCGCCATTTGCGGAATCTACCCCTACCTCGACACGGAGCCGTTCGAAACCACCCCCGACATTCTGCCCCGGCGGTGTATGGCGCACATCCTGCGCAGCCAGGGGTACCGGACCGGCTTCTTCTCCCCGGTGGCCAACTTCGAGCATCGCAGCCAGCTTATCGCCAACATGGGCTTCGAAACGATCCGGCTCCTGGAAGACATGCCCTGGGAAGGGTTCGAGGAGACCAACTACTTCGGCCGGGAAGAGCGGATGATGCTCAAGCCGTCCATGGACTGGGTGGCTTCGGTCAAGGACCAGCCGTTCTTTCTCGCCTACCTGACCCTCACGAGCCACCACAACTACGTGCCGCCGCAGTCCTATCCCTACAAGGACTACTCCACCCAGGACAAGGACGAGTGCAACTACAACAACTGCGTCCGCTACACGGATGAATTCCTCAAGGACGTGCATGACGAGCTCCAACGGATGGGGAAGCTGGAGGACACGGTCTTCGTCATCGTCGGCGACCACGGCGAGGCATTCGGCGAGCACGGGCGGCGGCAGCACGACCTGATCATGTGGCAGGAAGGGCTCCACGTCGCGGCCGTGATCTACAATCCCAAGCACCTCGGCGGTCCCGGCCGCATCACGGGGCAGCGCTCGCACCTCGACCTGGTTCCCACCGTGATCGAGCTGGCCGGGCTCGAGCTGAAGAAGGGGGAGTTTCTCGGGCAGAGCCTCCTGCAGCCCGTCCCCGAAGAGCGGCAGCTCTTTGCCTCGTGCTGGTTCAAGCGGCGCTGCCTGGCGCTGCGGGAAGGACCGATCAAGTACATCTACCACTATGGGCTGCGCCCCATGGAGGTCTACGACGTCACCAACGATCCCTTCGACCTGGAGAACCTGGCGTTTTCCGGCCCCTATCAGTCCGCTCTCCTCAAGGAGAAGGAAGAGGCCATGCTGCGGTGGCACCGGGTCGTGAACCAGCAGTACGAGGACTGGGGACAGGCGCTGACCGAGGGGGTGGTTTCGGAGGCCGAGCCCGAAGTGGCCAACCGCCTGGAAGCGGACTTCGGAGGGAAGATCCGCCTCGTCGGGTATGATGTCACTCCCAGGACGATCCGTGCGGGCGAGGACATCCAGGTCCGGTACGTCTTCCAAGCCCTTGCCGAGATGCCTGCGTCCACAGCGTTCTTCGTGCACTTTTCCATGCCCGGAGAGAAGTTCTTCAACGCGGACCACGTGCCGGGACGCGGGGCCTGGCCCCTGGAGAAGTGGGAACCCGGCAAGTACTACGTGGACGAGCACGTGATCCACGTTCCGGGGACGTGGCGGGGCGGTGATGCCCGCCTCCTCATCGGGTTCTGGGACAAACAGAGCCGCAAGCGGCTCCCGGCGAAATCGGAAAGCCCGGTCGAAGACCATCGGGTAGAGGTGGCCCGGGTCAAGGTGAAGGCCGGCATTGCGCAGACCGGGTTGACCCTGGAGGAACGGCGGGCCAAGGCCAGCCGGTTCCTCGGCTTTGACAAACCCGCCATGGAGAATCCGCTCCAGGTGGCATTCGGCGGCAAGCTCGAGCTGCTGGGGATCAACCGGACCCGGATGGACGTGAAGCTGGCCGGGACGGTGGAGATGACCTACCTGTTCCGGGCCGCGACCGAGATTCCCAACGGATGGAAGGTCACGGTCAAGCTGCTCCAGGAAGGAGGGGCCGAGGTCGACGGCGACCACGTGCCCATCGGCGGCCTCTATCCGCCCGGCGACTGGCAGGAAGGGGAGTATGTGGTGGATCGCCACACGATCCACATCGACATGCACCGCACCAAGCCGGGAAAGTACGGCGTCTGGCTCGGAGTCCTGGATGGCCGCAAACCCGTCCCGGTCGAGGCCGGCGGGCTGGAAGTCGATTCCCTCCAGCGGGTGCGGCTGGGCACCGTGACCATCGCCAACACCGAGTGATCCCGGAGCCACCATCTCGGGCCACATGCGGTGTTGCTCGGTCGCGGCCTCACTGCGACGGGGCTTGGGCCCCGCCTCATTCGGCCGGCTCGGTCGCGTCTTGCATCTGGCACCGATCTGGTGGTCCGGAACGGCTATCGTGCCGGGCGGGGGGCCCGCCGCCGGACTTGATGGTGGACTTGGCGAGATCTCCGCCTTTGCCTCTGCTGCTTCCGCTTGATAGTATTTCCCGGGGAGGAACGATGGCAGAGCAGCTGAAGATCCTGGTGCTCAACCCACCTCAGGAAGTGGATGCGGACTTCATCGACTATCCATATTTCACTGGGTTGCCCGCATGGTACCTGGCCGAGGCGTTGACGCTGCAAGGGCACCACGTCCATGTGCTCGATGCCCTGGCCGTGCCCGGTGCCGACTACTTCCCCCAGCGAGGCGGGCGAGGGCTTTTCGGCGTTCCCCATGTCTCCCTCCTCGAACCGTTGGCCGATGCCGACTTCGACGCGGCCGTCGTGCATTTCACCCCGTTTGCGCTGGAGCGTCGGAGCGAGGGGCTCGCCCACCTCCTGAGACGGATGCGCCTTCTCCGCCCCCAGGCCCTCCTCATCGGCGCCGAGCTGTACGTCGGCGGAATGCACCGCGTCGAGCCGGATGGAGCAAGGCTGGCCAGCGACTATCCGGAGCTGGACTGCTTCGTCACCCTCGAAGGGGAAAACACCATTCCTGAGCTCCTGAGTGCGCCCCGCACAGGGTGGGGGGGACCATCGACCATTGTGGATGGCTCAGCAGCACCGAGACCCTTCCTGGTGGTGGGAGCTGTCCCTGGCGCTGCGGAGCTGGCTGCGTGGGGGGGGGCGCGGTTGTCCGCTGCCTGGCTGGCGGGGACCCGGGCTTTCCTGGACCGGGTCGGGCGCCTGTCGAAGCTGGCCCAGTACGCGGTGGACGGGGCAACCCTCCCCGTGCAGCTTTCCCGGGGGTGCCCCTACTCGTGCTCGTTCTGCTCGAACCCCTATCGCGAGTACCGGGCGTTGCCGCTGGCCCAGGTCGAACAGCTCCTGGAACTGGCCCGAAACGCCGGGATCTCGAGGCTGTTCGTGCTCGACGACGCGGCCAACGTCCGCAAGGACTTTCCAGAGCTGCTTTCCAAGGTCGAGGCATCGGGAAGCCGGCTGACCTTCCCGAACGGGTTGCGGGCGGATCGACTGGACCGTGGCGACATCACGCTCCTGGCCCGGGTTGCCGGGGAGATCACCGTGTCGGCCGAGAGCGCGTCGCCCCGGGTCCGGGCTGAGGCGGTCGGCAAGTCGGTCACGCTCGACCACGTGCAGCGGGTCGCCCAGTGGTGCAGCGAGGAGAAGCTTCCCCTGTACGTTCACTGGATGGTGGGATTCCCGACCGAGACCCGGGACGAGGTGCTCGAAACGCTGGAGGCTGCAAGGAGGCTTCTTGACGACTACGGGGCCCGGCCGCTCATCCAGTATGCGACTCCGCTTCCCGGGACCCGCCTGGCCGGAATCGCTGGCCGCCTGCGGAGTGCCTCGGCCATGCAGCGGTCGCCGACCTGGCTTCCGCAAGGCGTCACGGCGGATGAGCTCGACCGTGCGGTCGGGCTGCTCAAGGCCCGTGCCGGACAGGCCCGCACCGCCAAGGTGATCGTGAACGTCACCTACCGGTGCAACAACCACTGCGAGTTTTGCGCGGTGGGCAACCGCAGCCAGGAGGATCTGCCGGCAGACGAGATCTACCGCATCCTGGAGCGGCATTGGAGCAGCGGGATCCGGCAGCTCGATCTGGACGGAGGGGAGCCGACCCTTCACCCGCAGCTCTTCGACATCATCCGACATGCCGTGGCGCTGGGGTTTGCGCCGATCAACGTGACGACCAACGGCCGTCGTCTGGCCTACCCCGAGTTTGCCCGGGCGCTGGTCGGCGCAGGGCTGACCGGGCTGCTGGTGTCGCTCCACGGGGCCGATGCTGCCACCCACGAGGCGATCACCGGCGCACCGGGCAGCTTCGCGGAAACGGTCCAGGGGATCCGAAACGTGCTGCGGCTGGCACCTGAAGGGCTGGACTTCGGAGTCAACACGACACTGAGTACGAGAAACTACGAGGGGCTCGATGCGCTGGCGGAATTGCTGGCCGGACTTGGAGTGCAGCGGCTCAACGTGCAGTTCCTGACTCCGTTCGGCCGGGCTGCGGCCGAGCGAGTGCCCGACCCCGACCGGGCCGCCGCGGTCGTGCGGCGGGTCATCGGGCGGTGGCGGGACCGGATCCGTTTCCAGGTGGTGAACCTCCCGTACTGTCATCTCCCCGGGCTCGAGGAGTTTGTGGCCCAGGATCTGGGCAAGCTGTCGAGAACCATGGTCTTCGTCACCCGCGAGGAGGTGAACCTGTACCGCTACCTCGCCCAGACCCGGCGCTACGACGATTCCTGCAAGGGGTGCCTGTACCGGGTCGCGTGCGACGGGCGCTATGATTTCGCGGAGGTGCAGGATTGATCGACATCATCATGGGGTACGAGTGCAACGTCCAGTGCGACTACTGCACCATCACCCGGGAAATGCGGGCCAAAAACCTGGATGCCGCAGCGATTGCGGCCGCGCTGGAGCGGGGAGCACGGGAAGGGCTCACGTCCGCAGCATTCGGCGGAGGAGAGCCCACGATCCGAAAGGACCTTCCCCGGCTCGTCAAGCTGGCCCGCGGTCTGGGATACACGTCGATCAAGATCTCGTCCAACGGGCTGATGTACGCGTATCCCGAGTACGTCGACCGGCTCCTGGCCGCGGGGGCGGACCTGTTCCACCTGGCACTCATGGGGTGGAATCGGCAGATGTACGCCCGCATCATGGGCCGGGAAGAGCACTATGACCTCGTCCGCAAGGGGGTGGCCAACCTGGTGGCCCGGGACGCGCTCGTGGTCGGCGACCTGATCATGAAGAACGACACGTACCAGGCCCTCCCCGACACCGTGGAGCACTGGGCCGAGCTCGGGGTGGAGCGGTTCGTGCTCTGGCTGATGTCGCTGACCGACCGCGTCCGGGACAACCGGGATGCATTGGTCCCGGTGAGCACGATGCGCCCGTACATCCTGGAAGCATTCGAGGTCGGGCGCCGTCGTGGGATTCCGGTCCTGTCCAGGCACATTCCCCGCTGCATGCTCCCCGGCTACTGGGATCACCTCTGGGACGTGGGCGGGGAGCGCATCCTGGTCGTGACCCCCGAGTCGTCGTTCTGGCTTTCGGAATCGAGGATCACGGCCAACACCCATGTTGATCGGTGCGCCGCCTGCGTGATACACGGGGAGTGCACGGGGATCCGGCGGGACTACCTCGACAACGTCGGAGATCACGAGGTCTCCCCCATCTCCTGACAAGGGGGCGGTTGCACCATGCGAGTGGCCATTGCACGCTACATCCGCACGCCGGACAACTACTTCTTCGACCTGTTCGATGCCGCTGCCGCCGGGCTGCTCAACGAAGAGGGGCACTTTGCCGTCGTGGCCGAGAGGACCGGGAGCCCGGATTTCGAAGAAGAGGATCTGCTGGAAGGGATGGCAGCGTTCCTCGAGGACTTCGCCCCCCGGCTGGTCCAGCTCACCTACCTGCCCAGCCAGGAGCTTGCCCGCCGGATCAAGGAGGCCACCGGCGCCGTGATCATGGCGGTCGGGAGCCGACTCCTGCTCCAGTGCCCCTGGGTGGACTACGTGCTCTCAGAGCCTGATCCAATCGCCCTGCTCGAGCTGGTCGAGGTGCTGGAAGGCCGGCGGGAACCGCACGAGGTGGCGGCGCTCTGGTGGCGGGACGGGGACGGCGTGAGAACCTCGGGAAAACCTCTTCACCCGATGTTCGAGGTGTTCTCCCGCTGCGCCATCGACTACGAGAGCTTCTTTCGCATGGGACCGGGGCGCCCGCCCGAGGTCCGCAAGCACATCGCTGCCGACTGGGGCTGCATCTACCGGAATGCCCGGGGGCCGGCCCTTCCGCCCGGCTGTCCCGCCGATCAGGTCCGCAAGGGGGGATGCACGTTCTGCCTCCGCCCGGCCTCCGATGCGCTCGACCCCGAGCTGCGCCAGGAAATGCTGTCCGTCCAGGTCGACGCGGTCCTGTCCGCGTTCCCCGCGCTGCAGAAGCTCATCCTCATCGACGAGCATGCCCTGAGCTACGCTTCCGACCTGGCCCGCCTCGTCCTGACCCGGCCCCTCGATGGGGTCGACCTGCTTGTGTCCGGGAGGCTCGACCACGTGGCCCGCTACCGGGGACCGCTCGAAACGGCGCTTGCCATGCTGGAGGGGCGAAACACCGTCCGCCTGTACCAGTTCGGCATCGAGAACCTGGCCGACTCGGTGCTCGAACGCTACAACAAGGGGTTGACGTTTGAAGACATCCGCCGGGCCTGCGGTACCATCCGGGAGCTCACGTCCGCCCATTCCAACCTGCGCATCGAGCCGTCGTTCGGGTTCATCCTGTTCGACCCCTGGACCACCCTCGACGAGCTGCGCCAGAATGTGAGGCGTGCCGGCATCATCGACCTTCCGGGGCTGCGAGGGGATGCTCCCCGCACGTCGCTGCGGCTGTTCCCCGAAACCCCCCTGTACTGGAAGGCTGTCCACGACGGACTGCTGACCGGGGCCGTCGATGACAACGACTTCGGCTACTCCGTGGAATCCGGCTGGAAGTTCCAGCACGCGGACACGGCGGAAGTGTTCAGGCGTCTTGCCGCCACCCCCCGCTCCATCGATTCCTGGGATGCCCTCGGCCGGATTCTGGCGGACACCATGTGAGCCACAGTGGCCCCTCCCGCGTGGTCGGGGCTGTGTGCCGCGAGCATGGAAGGCTGATAGTGGTCGTTGGTCCAGGCGTTCTTGTCTAGTAGGTGAGGAGGCTTCGGACCGGGGCACCGGCGAGCTTCTTGCGACCCTCCAGGAACGCAAGCTCGATCACGAAGGCCTGTTCCACCACCACTCCTCCAAGCCCGGTGATCAGGCTGGCGGCCGCGGCCATGGTCCCTCCGGTGGCCAGCAAATCATCCACCAGCACCACCTTCTGGCCCGGCTTCACCGCATCCTCGTGCACTTCGATGGCATCGGTGCCGTACTCGAGCGCGTATTCGGCCCGGCGGGTCTTCCACGGCAGCTTCCTCGGCTTGCGGATGGTCACGAACCCGCACCCCAGCCTGTAGGCCATCGCAGAGCCGAACAGGAACCCCCTCGATTCGATGCCCGCCACCAGGTCCGGAGGATTGGCCACGTGCGGTGCGCACAGCGCATCGATAGCCGCCTTGAGCCCCTCGGGACTCTGCATCAGGGGCGTGATGTCCCGGAACAGGATGCCCGGCTTGGGAAAATCGGGAATGTCACGAATCCATTTCTTGAGGTCGGTCATGGTTTCTCCCTATCCGTTGGCGTGCCCGTTGGCGAGCCCTTTGGCCCAGTCCCGGCATTCCGAGTCCTGGGGCAGTGACAGGTTCCAGGTGAGCGGAGTCAGCGTCACGTAACCCTCGGGGAGGTGGCGGCAGTCGGAATCGCCGTTCCCCTCCAGAGCAAACTCCCGCCCGCCGATCCAGCCGTGCAGGTTGCCCATGGGGTCCTTCCACAGTGCGGTCTTGTTCGCAAAGACCCGCGTCCCCAGCCCGGCCAGGCGGTATCCCTTGACCTCGCCGAACATCTCCTTGGAGGGGATGTTCACGTTGAGCATCATCCTCTCCGGGAACGGGCGGGCCATGCAATGCCGAAGCACCTTTTCGATGACCGGATCGGCCTGCTCGAACGGGACCGGACGGGTTGCTGCCAGGGAAAATGCCACCGAGCGGATTCCGTGCATCAGCCCTTCCCGCGCCCCCGCCACCGTGCCCGAGTAGACCGTGTCATAACCCATGTTCGGCCCGAGGTTGACCCCGGACAGCACGAAATCCGGCTTCACGTCCAGGATCTGCCGCATGGCGAAGAACACGCAGTCGGCCGGGAGGGCCTCCACCGCGTACACGTCCGGTTCCTCCTGCGGAAAAACCCGGAACGTCCTGTTGATCGTGATTCCATGGCTCACTGCGCTGGTCTGCCCCCGCGGGGCCACGACTACCACGCGGTCGAACAGGGTGCGGGCCACCCGGACCAGGGGTTGGATCCCCGGTGCCTTGAGTCCATCGTCGTTGGTGATGAGGGCGAGCATGCTGCCTCCAGGAAACGCAAACCTCCCTGTCTATACCACGGTCCGCCGCTGCGGACGAAAGGAAAAGTGGAGCCGTCGGGGACTGCGGCGGTTTGGCATCTCCTTGACGATCGCAGCGTTCCGGGTGAAACTGCGCACCATGAAACCGACCCGTACTCAGCAGCCTGAGCCCGTCGAGAAGCGCACCAGGACACGCGAGCCCGTCGTGATCTACACCGACGGTGCCTGCAGCGGCAACCCGGGACCAGCGGCCTGTGCCGTTGCCATGACTTACCGGGGAAGGGAAAGGAAGAAGTCGGTCTACCTCGGCAGCGCAACCAACAACGTGGCCGAGCTCGAAGCCGTGCGGTTGGCACTGAGCATGCTCAAGCGCAAGGATGTGCCCATCGACCTGCACACCGACTCGAAGTACGTCATCGGCGTTCTCACCCAGGGGTGGAAGGCCAAGGCGAACCAGCAGCTCATCGCAGACATCAAGGCCCTCGTCGCCCAGTTCCCCGAGCTGAAGATGGTCAAGGTCCCCGGCCACGCGGGAGTCCCGCTCAACGAGCTGGTGGACCAGATGGCGAGAGATGCAGTCTTGCTAAGAAGCGGATTCGAGGAGTAGGTCTCAGTTCCCCGCACACCCCTGGTACTCGGTCATGCAGTTCTGCTGGACGCAGGTCTGGTAGCACTGCTGATCATTGCCGCACTGCGAGCAGTTGGCCTCGAGGCATGCCTGCAGGTCCCACAGCGCGATGGTGGCCTTCTCGCTTCCCTTGAGGAGGCAGTCGAGCTGGCAGTCCGCGTTCATTCCGCAGCCGTTGGCGCACTGGATCATCCCCATGCAGGTCTCGGTGCCCCAGGGACCCACGCAGCCGGTCCACTCGGTGCCGCAGTTGTTCATGACGCACGCCTGGCTGGCCGCAGGCTGGGTCGCCTGGGCACACGCCGTCGCACCGCACTGGTTCAGCGCAAGGAACGCGTCCTGGCCGGCCTGGGTGGCCTTCTGCATGCACCCCTCGACGCACGCCTGGTTCTGGCAGGTCTGGGAGCAGAGGATGATGTCCTTGCAGTCGTTTGCGCCGGGGTTGCCGCCCGTGCAGGCACCGTTGACGCACGCTGCCGGGGCCGTGCATGCTTCGGCCACGGAAAGGTGCTTGCACCCGTCCACGCCCACCTTGCACTCCATGACGGAGAGCCCGTCCTGGCTGCACGACTTCTCGCCGGCCGTGGTGCAGTCATCGGTGCAGCCTGCGACGCAGGCACCGGTGGCGGTATCGCACTTGGCCGTGCCGGGGCAGGCCTCGGTCGGTCCCCACACCAGGCAGGCATCCAGGTTCGGGCCGCAGGCCCTGAACGTCGTCTCGGTCAAGCACTCGGTCTTGCCGACCAGGGGGCACTCGTTGGTGCAGGTATCGACCTGGTCGCCTTCGGTCACGTCCCCCGGAGGAGTCGTGGAGGCATCATCGGTTACGGCATCTTCGCCGGCCTTGACGTCCTTGCCCGGCGTCTTGTCGCCGTCGTCCCCGTTGTCACAGCTTGCCATGACGAGCCCCGCAACCGCCAGAACCGCCAACACCGCCAGCTTCATGCGCAACATCTCGATCTCCCTCCATCCGTCAGTTGGTTCTCGATGTCAGGGCTGCTGCACACGAGTAGCCCTTCCCGTGAAGCAGGAACCATACTCCGAAAGGAGGGAGAGTCAATAGGGCAGGCGATGCGCGACGACCGCTCAGTGCGACGGGATATTGTAGTTCGCGGAGCCGCCGATCTTCTGGCCGCCGACAGTGCCGGAGTACTCGATGCTGCCGTTCCCCATCTTGACGGTCAGGTCGAACGTGATGGAGCCCACCACCTTGCCCGATGCCTCGATGTCGCCGGAGTAGCTCAGCTCGTACACCTGCTGCGATCCGGAGAAGCTCATCTCGAGCACGCCGTCCAGGAGGATCCCCTGTGCAGCAAAAGCATTGAACGAGAGGCTGAAGTCGAACGAGGCAGCCTGGGTTGCCTTGTCCCAGGTACCCGCTCCTTCCACGGAAGCTGAACCCCCTTCCGCACTGTTGACGGTACCGGTGAACGCGAACGAGTTGTCCGTCCACTCATAGGTGTAGTCGCCGACCGTTACCTGGTCCGCTGCCGGGGCCTGAGCCATCCCGCTGAACACCTGGCCTTGCACCTGCCCTGCCGCACCGGCCGCAGCGCTGAACACCTGGCCGGCCTCTTCCTTGGTCACTCCACTGTCCCCGCCGCAGGCCTGCGAAAGAACCAACACACCCGCCAGAAGAACTGCCGAAAGCACTTTGCGCATGTCCTCTCCTCCCAGGTTGTCATCGTTTCCTTGAGTCAACGTGCCCATGATAGTGCTCTGTTGCGGCTCTGGCAAGTCCGGCGATGCCGCCCTATAATGGCACCATGACCGGTGACCGGAACACGGGGGAAAACCCCATCCTGGAGAAGGGAGAATCGAGCCGGGTCGACGTGCGGCTGATGATCGATCCGCCTCGCTTCGTGAGCCCCGACCCCGGGGTGGTCGACCTGGCGAAGCGGCTGGCCCCGGCCTTCTACCTCGATGTGGGCAACGTGTGCAACCAGCGCTGCCTGTACTGTGCGGTTCCCAGGGAAACGTTGTACCGGACGACGCTGGAGGCCGCCCTCGAGCAGGCCCGGGGAGCCGTTGCCCATGGTTTCCGCATGGCTGCGCTCATCGGCGGAGAGCCCACCATCTGGCCCCATCTGCACAAGGCGCTCTCCCGTCTCCCCGCAGCCGGAGTGGCCGGCAGCGTGCTGACGACCAACGGGCTGATGCTGGCCTACCCCACGGAACCCGACCGCCTGGTCGCAGGCGGCATAAAGGTGTTCGGGGTGTCGCTGGACGACTTCGACCCGGAGCGGCAGCGCCGGCTTTCCCTGCGCGACGACAATCCGGACCTTCTTGCCCGGGCCATGGAGAACCTGGCCAAGGTGGATGCCGACACGTATTTCTACACGGTCGTGACCTCGGAAATGCGGGGCCGGGGGGACTGGTTCGGGAGACAGGCGGCATCCACGGCAGCCCGGTTTCGCCGGGGACCTGCGTTCTTCCTCGCAGCGCTCAAGCCTGTCGAGGAGGCGGCCCGCCAGGCCGAGAGGCTCTCCCTGCCTCTGTCGGATGCGGTCGTAGAGGCACGGGCCGTGCGGGCTGCGCTTGCTGAAGCTCGCCTTCCCCCGACCTTCTCGGTTCGGGATTTCCCGCTGTGCGTGCTGGGGGAGCTGCTGCCGCACTCCATGGACCTGCTGCATCGGAACGCCTCGCTCGATCTTGTCTCCGGACGAGTCGAGCTATCATGCCTTGCTGCGGACAGGACGTTTGTCGAGGCCTGTGCCGGGTGCACGCTCAGGCCCTGGTGTCCAGCGATCTACAGATCCTATCTTGCGCTCCACGGGGACCGCGAGTTTGTTTCCATGGTGATGCGATGATCCATGCAGCAAGGGGACCGGCGACACCGGATCCGATGGCGCGTCTGGCTGAGGCCGCCCGCCGGAGGACGCCATGAGAGTCGCGGTGGTCGGTGGCACCGGCTTCCTGGGCCGGCATGTCGTGACCGAGCTTGCGCGGTCCTTTCCGGGGTGCCGGCTCGACCTCTGCTGCGCGGCCCGGACCTCCCCGGTGTTTCCGCTCCCAGGGACATTTGTGCAAGGCGATCGTGCCGACCCCTCCCTGATCCGGGAGTTGATGGGTTTCCGGCCGGACATCTGGATCGACCTGGCGCTGTTCGAGCCGGAGGAGATGGAGTCACTCGTCGCGGCCTGGGACATGGGGGGCCGGGCCGTCCGAAGCGTGGTGGTTGCGGGCAGCATCGCGGAATACGGCCTGTCGAGGCGGCATCTCCTCCCGGTGACCGAGGAGTGTCCCCTGGACGCGGAGGGACCGTACGGTCGAGGGAAGGCCGATGCCTGGCGGGCAGGGCTTGAGGCCTTTCAATCCAGGAGGTTCCCGCTGGCATGGGCCGTGCTGCCCCAGCTCTGGGGCCAGGGAGACCCGCACAACCGGGATGCCTCCTGGATTGCCCAGGTTGTGAAGGGCGAACCGATCCTGCTCCGGGGGAACGGCCGTACGCTGCTGCCGGATGGGTTCGTGGAAACCGCTGCGGCCGCTCTGGTTCATCTGGCCCGTGCCCCCGGGGCTTGCGGGCAGCGGGTGAACGTGGCGGGACCTTGCTGCATCACCCCTCTGAGCTACCTGCGATGGGCCGCTGCCGAGCTGGGCCGTCCCCTGCGCGTGCTGCACGCCTCGCCGCAGCAGATGGCCGAGGCCGAACGGGCCACGGGGTCGATGTTCCGTGCCCCGTTTGGGGACTACGACTTCGCCCTCGACCTGAGGAGGCTCGAAGGGCTCGGCTTTTCCGCTCCCTGCACTGCCGAAGTCGGGGTCCGACGGACCGCAGCCTGGCATGCCGGCCCGGCCCATGCGGCAGCGGTCCGGAAAGTGCGAGACCAGGAACAGCACGTGGGACCGCTCGTTCCGTCCGCACCCCCACAGGACTCGGAACGGTGTCGGGCGGAACGGAATCTCCGGGCGGCGCTGACTCGATCCAGTGAGAGGCTCCATGCTCTATGACGTGCATTTCCATCCCACCGACGAGCCGCTCTCGTTGGACGTCGAGGGGGTGATGCGGCGGGCCCGGGACGCAGGCGTCTCAGGCGGACTCGCCACGGGCTACGACCCCGCCTCCTGCCAGGCCGTGCTCCGCCTGGCCGAAACGGTACCCGGGCTGTCCGCTGCGGTCGGATTCCATCCCTGGTTCGTGCGGGACGACCTGGACGTGGCGCTGTTGCGACCCTGGCTTGCGCATCCTCGTGTCGTGGCCCTGGGAGAAATCGGGCTCGACGGCAAAGTCGAGGTGGATTTCGACCTGCAGCGCCGCTTCTTTCTCCGGCAACTGGAGCTGGCCAGGGAGCTGGGTCTTCCGGTCGTCGTGCACTCCCGGCACGCGTTCGAGCAGACGCTGTCCGCGGTGCGGCAGGTCCCCGGAGTCCGGGGCATCCTGCACAGCTTCGGCGGGGCACCGGAGGTTGCGGCCGGATTCCTGGATCTGGGGTGGTACTTCTCGCTGTCCGGCTCGGTCACCCGCGTCAACGCCCGTCGTGTCCACCGTCTGGCGAGGTTCCTCCCCGAGGATCGCCTCCTGTTTGAAACCGATGCGCCGGCCATCGGGCTGGAAGGGATCCCGCCCGAGCAGGTCGAGCCGGCCTGCGTGCGTAAGGTGCTTCAAGCGGTTGCCGCTCTTCGGGCCGTGCCCCCCGCTGTCCTGGAAGCACGGGCGGAGAGGAACCTTGAGACTCTGTTTGGTTGTCCGCTCTGAGTTCTCCTGTTGGAAAGAACAGGGGGGGGAGCTCACTCTTCCTTGTCAAGTGCCCCGCGAGGTAGCGCAATGGTCGACGTCATGCCGACCCGCTCCCGGAGCTTGGCGACATCCTCGAGGTCGGGGCGACGGAGGCCTCCGAGGTCCACGGAAACGGGGCCGGGGCCGCGGCCATCCCCCCGGGCGGCATCGATGCGCCGCGGGGACAGGAGCCGCTGCACGAAGTCGTACTCGGTTCCGGACTCGAAATCGGCATCATGGAGCCCGTCGGCCGGGACGGGAAGGCGGAACCCGTAGTGCACTTCCACCGCGGCGAGGAAGGGCGTCGGCGGGAGCTTGGAGATGCCTCTGAGCCAGGATACCCGGATGAGGGGGTAGGGGGCCTGGTCGATGGACTCGATGCGGCCGATGAGGCGCACCTGGCACGGGGCTTCGTCCGTTCCCACCGCCTCGATGACCGCCAGCGCATTGGGCCTCAGCTTGAGCGGGCCGACGAAAATCCCTTCTCTGGCATTGAGTTCCAGGCATTCGAGCACGGAACGGGCACTCTCGGAAAAGAAGACGAAGTCTCGGATCGGCGGGGAACGGTAGGGGCCTCCATGCTCCGGGGACAAACCCGCATTCCCCACCTTGAGCTTCGCATCTCCCTTGTCCGCCGCCATGTCCCCGCCCGTCCCCCACAACGAGCGCTCCCGGTGCACCTTCAGGCGGCTCACCGCCCTGAGATCCCGGTCAGAGCCCGGCGATGATCTTCCAGCGGCCGTCCTCCATGACGAAGTCCAGCCGGTTCTTGTCCTTGCCCGTGGCCCAGCCTTCCAGCCCCCCTTCCACGTACTGGAAGGTCAGCTCGTACTCTACGAACGCACTGGCCTGGCTGCCCTTGATCGAGACCTTCTCCACGGTGATCTTGAAGAGCACCTTCTTGACGTTGTCCTGAAGCACGGGGAGCACCTTGCGCAGCAGTTGCTCATACCCGTAGTCATCCTTGGCCTCCGCCGTGGTGGAAGCGTTCTCGAAGTACCCCCGGGCCACAATCTCGACCAGTGCCCCGGCATCCCGCTGCTCGACTGCAACGCGATACTGTTCCACCACCTGGAGCAGGTCGCGGTTCTCGGATGTATCGGGTACCGTGGTTCCTTCGATGTACGCGGGCCCGCAGCCCAGCATCGCGACTGCGACCGCGGCAACAGCAAGCAATCTCATTCGACCCTCCTGGCGGCCTTGAGGCCACAAGCAGACCTGCTGGCCGAACACACTATAGACCGAATTATTCCGGGGGGCAATTC
>Ga0233425_10001943_pt1 | contig 43262 bp, 30 predicted proteins | sample Watercolumn_Towu_2_FD_181712 | JGI IMG/M metagenome (GOLD analysis project Ga0233425, IMG submission 181712) | Freshwater microbial communities from Lake Towuti, South Sulawesi, Indonesia - Watercolumn_Towuti2014_140_MG | ecosystem: Environmental > Aquatic > Freshwater > Lake | place...
GACCTTACTGAATGCCTGTTCCGCCAATATATATCCGCGACAGCCGATATTGACGGGCTGCATAAATGCATCAGACAACCGTTTCATGGCCTCAACACACTTAAACCACTAACTTGACTTGTCAAAGCAATTTATGTTCTAATAGTTTCTCCGGTGGTTATGCCGGTGGGGCCACACCCGTTCCCATCCCGAACACGGAAGTTAAGCCCACCATGGCCGATGGTACTGCGACTGCGAGGTCGTGGGAGAGTAGGTAGCCGCCGGGAATAATCAAAGGCTCGGAGCGAAAGCTTCGAGCCTTTGTCATTTCGTGCCATTCCATCTGTTCGCACACGTTCAAATCGCACTGTCTGTTTGCTTGACAAAATGCAGACGAAATGACATGTTTACATTCTCCTCCAAAATATTGTATAGTCTCGCGACTGCTTATAGCCCTGATAAAAATATGTTATTACCGGGCTGGGCAATTAATAATCAGCAGGGTTCGAATTCAGGTCTTGGCTGATAAAAAAATGCGTTGCAGTCCTGGGGAGGATGAAGGCGCAATCACTCCGAGATTTCCGGCATATTGCCGGATGCCTCGGATATTATCATCCGTTCCCATGGAGGCTGACCTGTGGACGATCACAAGCTGCGCGTTTTTTGTACCGTCGCTGAAACAAAGAGTTTTTCGAAGGCGTCATCTATTATTCATCTTACCCAACCAGCCGTAAGCCTTCAGGTGCAAGCGCTTGAAGAGGTGTACGGCACAAAACTTTTCGACCGCTCAAACAATACGGTTGTCCTGACCTCAACGGGGAAGCTTCTGTACAAGTATGCCAAGGAAATCCTGGCCTTGTACGCTACGGTTGAGCGCGATATCGGCGGGCTTACAGGGCTGGTCAAGGGTTCCGTCACGATCGGGGCAAGCTCCACCATTGCCAATTATCTGCTGCCTTCGGTTGTTGCGGACTATCGCAGGAACAACCCGAAAACGAAGGTGAACATGCTTGTTGGCAACTCCCGCCGTGTTGTGGAGATGCTGAACGCGGGCACGATCGATCTGGGCCTCGTCGAGGGGGAAGTGAGCCGTCAGAAGATAGTGATCGAGGGGCTTGTGCCCGATGAGTTGATAATCGTTATGTCCTCCGATCATCCGTGGGCCGGACGCGATTCAATATCCGTGCGCGAGCTGCAGGAACAGCCGTTCATACTTCGGGAGGAGGGCTCCGGCACCCGCCAGATGATAGAAAAGCATCTGGCTGCTTTCGGGATTACGCCCCAGCAGATGAATGTGTCACTCATACTCGGTTCAACCGAGGCCATCAAGTCTGCTGTGGAGCAGGGGACCGGTGTGTCGCTTCTGTCACGCTGGGCCGTGCGTAAGGAGGTTCAGGCCGGCTCGCTGGTGCAAAGCTCGTTCGGCGATATGCGAATGCTCAGGGAGTTCAGCCTGGTCTACAACAAAAACAGCTATTTTTCCCGCACATTCGAGACGTTTTACGAGTATTTGAAGAAGTATCCGTTCGAGGATCTTTTGGTTGGAAGAACCGAGTGCATCGGATGCGCCTGAAGATGTTGTCGCTTCGCTCATAGCGGATAAGTTCCGCATTGTTCACTGTTTCCCGCTCGATCATTTCGGATATCCTGTTGAATCTGTCAATATGCGCGCGCGCGCGTGATGCGGCGTATTGGCTTGCTGTTTTTCTGCTTAACAGAAACGGCCAGTCCGACGATTGGGCAAGCAGCAGTTCCCGCGCCGCCTGATCCAGAGCGCGTTGTATCAGGCCTTCAGGTTGATGGTGCGCGTCAGCCAGGCGGATCATGGTTTCGGCAGCCCGGTGAATCATCGGATAAATCCAGTCATTCGACTTGTCCAGCCAGACGGCGCCGTATCCGCCTTCTCCCCAGCTCGACTGCGCGGGCGCGACGGTTTCGAGCATTCCCCCATATTCTCCCAGATAAGCTGACGCCGTGACAGCCCGCAGGTGCTTGCGCCGCTTCTTTATCTCGCGGAACACATGTTCCAGCCACGACGGGCCTTCGAACCACCAATGGCCGAATAGCTCGGCGTCGTAGGTGCAGACCGAAACCGGCGGAGGCGATTGCATGAACCTTGGCAGGCGCATTCGCCTGTCAAGTTCTTGCACGAAATGGCGCGCATGTGATTTGGATTTAGCAAGCGCGGCGGCAACATTGTACGGCTCTTTTGCCTCGCTTCCGGTTATCCGGTAATACTTCACGCCGGTATGACCGCGACCGCCTCCGGCACGGATAAAGCGTCCAACCTGTTCGATCGGCAGATCGAAACCGATGTCGCGGTGGAATTCACGGTAGTCGGCGTCGCCGGGGTAGCCTGTCATGTCCCATACGAGGCGCGATGAAAACGGATCGCGTCCGAACGCGGCAACGCCCTCATGAGTGACCACCGGCGCGAAATAACCGTTTCGCGGCGCGGGTGAGCCGAACATGAGGCCGTGAGCATCAAGGAAAAAATAGTAAATCCCCGCCCGGCGCAGATGCGCGTCTAGCCCGGTGAAATATCCGCATTCCGGAATCCAGATGCCTTTGGGCGGGCGCTTGAATTTGGATCTGAAAACATCAACGCCGATTCCAACCTGCGCCACGACCGATTCAGGCTGCATCGCAAGATATGGCAGGTATCCGTGCGTCGCGGCTGTGGTTATGAGTTCGATCACCCCCGCCTTATGCAGCCTTCCGAAAGCCGCCGTAATGTCGCGCCTGTAAACATCATGGTAGAGATGGCGAATCCATTCAAAACGGTTTTTGTAATACCGCGCGAGTTTCCTGAACGGCGCATTCCGCCCTGTTCTCGCGATTTCTAGTTCGGCAAGCTCTATTCGCTCGTCTATGTATGCGGCGCAACGATTGCGTAGAAGCCTGTCGTCCAGCATCTCGACAAGCGTGGGGCTGAGCGACAGTGTTACCGGAGACGGCACGCCGTCTGACGCCAGCCGCTCCAGCATGTCCAGAAGCGGGATATAGGAGCCTGTTACAGCCTCGAACAGCCAATTTTCCTCGAAAAAAAACCGGCGCTCCGGATGGCGCACATATGGCAGGTGGGCATGGAGAACAATCATCAGATTCGGTGTATAATGTGCGCTTCGCAATGGAATCACTCCGGCTACAGTTAAGCAGAAACGCGGCTGACCCCGCAAGACTAAAATGAATCGGGACGGCAGGAATGCACGAAGGTAAATCGCCGCTGGGCGGCATAATAAAATCTCTGGGTCTGGTTTTCGGCGATATCGGAACCAGCCCGATCTATACGCTCACCGTCATCTTTCTGCTCACGAAGCCGACAGCCGACAATGTTACAGGCGTGCTGTCGCTAATCGTCTGGACGCTCATACTGCTTGTTACAGTCGAGTACGCATGGCTTGCCATGAGCCTCGGCAAGAAAGGCGAGGGCGGCACTATCGTGCTGCGCGAACTGCTTGTTCCGCTTCTTAAATCGGGGCGGCAGGTTGCGGTAATTTCGATGCTCTCGTTTATCGGCATATCTCTGCTGGTTGGCGACGGCGTGATTACGCCCGCAATCAGCATCCTGAGCGCGGTCGAGGGCCTTCTGCTCATTCCCGGATTCGGGCAGACCGACCAGGGCGTGCTTATAACCATAGCCGGAATAATCGCGGTTCTGCTTTTTTCCATTCAGCGCAAGGGAACCGAGAAGGTGGCGGGCGCGTTCGGCCCGATAATGGTTGTCTGGTTTCTGGTGCTAACGGTTTCTGGTGTAAATTCGCTGATCGAGACGCCATCCGTTGTCATGGCCGTGAATCCGTGGCAGGGAATACGCTTTCTCATGGACAACGGCATCGCCGGTTTTTTCGTGCTCTCCGAGGTGATTCTTTGCGCAACCGGAGGCGAGGCTCTCTATGCCGACATGGGCCATCTGGGCAGGCGGCCCATTCTGCGGGCGTGGTATTTCGTGTTCTTCGCGCTTGCGCTCAACTATCTTGGTCAGGGAGCGTTCCTCATTCGCAATCCGGAAACCAAAAACGTTCTGTTCGAGATGGTATTTTCACAGGCCAAGCCGCTTTATGTGCCGTTTCTGTTCCTGAGCATCGCGGCAACCGTAATAGCTTCACAGGCGATGATAAGCGGGATGTTCTCGATATTCTATCAGGGCATCACCACGCATGTGATGCCGCTCTTCAAGGTCGATTACACATCGCGCGAGCTTCGGTCGCAGATATACATAGGGTTCGTGAACTGGTTCCTGCTGATGTCCGTTCTGTTCATCATGTTCGAGTTCAGGGAGTCCAGCAGACTTGCCGCCGCATACGGCCTTGCGGTCACAGGCACGATGACGCTGACCGGCATCATGATGACAATGATATTCCACAGGCGCGGACATAACTGGAAGGCTGCCGTGTCCCTTCTGGTAACCGTACTGGACATCGCATACCTGCTGTCGAACATGTACAAGATTCCGCATGGCGGCTACTGGTCCATCATCATCGCGATGATTCCGCTTTGCATAATACTCATATACACAAGAGGCCAGAAGCGCCTTTATCGTTCGCTCAAGCCGCTTCCGCTGCAGGATTTCCTGGCCGGATTCGCCGAGTTGTGTCCGCCCGCGAACCGTATCAGGGGCACGGCGCTTTTCTTCGCGCGCGATCCACGATGGATTCCTCCCTATGTTGTTCAGACGATGTTCCATAACGGGATTGTTTACAGCGAGAACATCATCGTATCCATCATCAGGCGCGACGACCCGTTTGGCGTGACCGGATTCTTCAAGGAAACCTTCGTGCCGGGCCTCAGTTCGTTTGAGATACAGTTCGGCTACATGGAGGTTATCGACGTGGAGGAGATCCTGAGCGAGGCCGGAATAGATGAAAAGGCGATATTCTACGGGCTTGAGGATATTTCCACCCGCAATGTCGTCTGGAAGATATTCTCGATCTTCAAGCGCCTGACGCCTTCGTACGTGCAGTTCTACAAGCTGCCGCCGCATAAACTGCACGGCGTGATAACCCGCGTCGAGATGTAGTGGAAATGCTGCCGGGGGAGACTCTGGAAGCATGGTATTATTTAATACGCATGAAAACGCTGCATGACATCCGGAGCCAGTTGTCGGCAGGTGAGTACGATTTCAGCCGTCATGCTTCCATCGAGCGGTTGAACGGAATATCAGCGAAGCGGTACGGCAAAAAATATCACGATTAACTAGTTCCCCATGAGCGCTGAAATCATTCGCAGGCCGGTGGTTGCCGGTCAGTTCTACGAGGGCACCAAATCCCGGCTCGACGCGCAGGTTGGCCGCTTCATGCGAAGCGATCTGCCGCGCAGGCGGGCCATCGGCGTAGTTTCGCCTCACGCCGGGCTGATCTATTCCGGCGCGGTGGCCGGCGCGGTGTACAGCGGCATCGAGCCTCCGAAAACGTTCATAATCATCGGCCCGAATCATACCGGGCTTGGCGCGCCGCTTTCCGTGATGTCGTTCGGGCGTTGGGAGATTCCGGGCGCAAGCTTCGAGATCGACCACGCGCTTGCGCGAAAACTTCTGGAATATGTCGAGCCGCTGGAGGAAGACGAGCAGGCGCATCTGCTGGAACACTCGCTTGAAGTCCAGCTTCCGTTCGTCGCGAAGGTGTCAAGCGGCGCCCGCATCGTGCCGATAGTAATATCCGGCACATCGCTTGAGACATGCCGCTGTCTGGGCGAGGGAATCGCCAGGGCGGTATCGGAAGCCGGTTACCCGGTTCTAATCGTGGCAAGCTCCGACATGAGCCACTATCTGCCGGATGCCGAGGCCAGGCGGCTGGACAGGCTTGCGATGGATCAGGCGCTTGCGCTTTCGCCCGAAGGGCTGCACGGCGTTGTGCGGCGGATGCGGATTTCCATGTGCGGCTTCGGCCCTGCCACCGCCATGCTGTTTGCGGCGCGTCTGCTTGGCGCGGCAAGCGCCGAACTGGTAGATTACCGCACATCGGGCGAGGTGAGCGGTGATTTCGACAGGGTGGTGGGCTATGCGGGGATTGTCGTGCGGTAAATTTTCGTCTGCGCGTGAAAGGATAAAAACATGGAAATAAGAAAGGCGTTCACCGCCGAACCGAAGATAGCGTACTTCTCCATGGAAATCGGTTTGGCAAACGACGTTCCCACATACAGCGGCGGCCTTGGAGTGCTGGCCGGCGATACCATTCGTTCAGCCGCCGATCTGCAACTGCCGATGGTTGCTGTCACGCTGATGTGCCGGAACGGATATTTCAGGCAGGAGATAAACGCCGACGGCCTCCAGATCGAGCATCCGGTTGAATGGCGGCCCGAAGACCACATGCGCCTGATCCCGCGCAAGGTTCAAGTATCGATCGAGGGCCGCATGGTTCATGTCCAGTCGTGGCGTTACGACGTGAAAAGCGTGACCGGCGGCGTTGTGCCGGTGTTTTTGCTGGACACCAACCTGCCGGAAAACAGCGACGCGGATCGTTCCATCACCGACCAGCTTTACGGTGGAGACAACACGTACCGTCTGAAGCAGGAGCTGGTGCTCGGAATCGGCGGCGTGAGAATGCTCGACGCGCTCGGATACTACGGAATCCGCAAGTATCACATGAATGAAGGACATGCCAGCCTGTTGACCATCGAGCTTCTGCGGCGTTTCAGGCGAGACATCGAGGATGTCTGGGATGAGCGGCTTGTCTGGAATACGGACGCCGTGCGCGAACTCTGCGTTTTCACCACGCACACGCCTGTCGAGGCCGGACACGACAAGTTTTCATACGACATCGTGGAGCGGGTGATGCGCGAGGAAATTCCGCTTTCGGTGCTGAAAAGGCTGGCCGGCGAGGACTGCCTCAACATGACGCTGCTTGGCCTGAACCTGAGCAATTTCATAAACGGCGTGGCAAAAAAGCACGGCGAGGTGTCGCAGAACATGTTTCCGGGTTACGAGATTACGTCGATCACAAACGGCGTGCATTCCTTCACATGGACATGCGACGAGTTCAAGGCGCTCTACGATGAATATCTTCCGGGCTGGGCGAACGAGCCGGAGCTTTTCGTGCGGATAGGGCGCGTCCCCGATGAAAAGATATGGGCGGCGCACCAGTCCGCCAAAACGAAACTGCTTGCGCTTGTGCGTGATGCAACAGGCGCGGATATGTCGCCGGATGTTCTCACCATCGGTTTTGCCCGCCGGGCAACGGCATACAAGCGGGCCGATCTGCTGTTTTCAGACTTCGAGCGCCTGCGCCGCATAGGAAGCGGCAAATTGCAGATAATCTACGCGGGCAAGGCGCACCCGCGCGACGAGCACGGAAAACGCCTCATAGCGCGTGTCGTTGACTATGCGCGGCGGCTTGCCGGAGACATCAAGCTTGTCTATCTGCCGGGCTACGACATGGAACTGGCGCTGAAGCTGGTTTCCGGCGTGGACATATGGCTGAACACGCCGCTTCGCCCGCGCGAGGCTTCCGGCACGTCGGGCATGAAGGCCGCCCACAACGGCGTGATGAACTTCAGCGTTCTGGACGGCTGGTGGATAGAGGGGCACATAGAGGATTACACCGGCTGGGCCATCGGTCCGGAACCTGTGGAGACCACGCTTTCGGAGAACATGGACAGCCGCGACGCCGACGATCTTTACACGAAGCTGGATGAAAAAATCATCCCGCTCTATTATAATGACCGTCCGGTCTGGATCAGGATGATGCAGAACGCTATCGGGAAAAACGCATACTATTTCAACACGCACAGGATGATGCGGCGCTATGTCACGGAAGCATACATCAGATAGGTTTAAATGAGCCAATACATTCATCAATTGATGGAATGGCTGGTGCATACCATCGGCTCTATGGGTTATCCCGGCATTTTCATGCTCATGGCCATGGAAAGTTCGGTGATTCCGGTTCCGAGCGAGCTTGTGATGCCGCCCGCCGGTTATCTTGCGTACAAGGGACAGATGAATGCCGCGATCGCGATCTTCTGGGGAACGCTGGGAAGCCTGGCGGGCGCATACGCGAACTACTTCGCGTCGTTCTATCTGGGCCGCCCGCTCATTCTGAAATACGGCAAATACGTGTTGATAACAGAGGAAAAATTCGCGCGCGTCGAGTCGTTTTTCCTGCGCCACGGCGAAATAGCCACGTTCATAGGACGGCTGCTTCCGGTTGTGCGGCATCTCATTTCGATTCCCGCCGGGCTTGCCGGAATGAACCATGTGCGTTTTTCGCTCTACACGCTGGCCGGGGCCGGAATATGGGTGAGCGTGCTTACGCTGATCGGCTACTGGATCGGCGAGAACGAGAATCTCCTTAACAGCTATCTGCACGAGGCCGGAATTGCCATTGTGGTGTTCTCCTGCGTGATTATCGCGGCTTACGTGTACGTTCACAAGCGGCGGAGCAGAAACAGCCTGCCGGTTGTTCCGGAAGAGGCCGGCTGATATGCCTGCCGGGGAGCGGCTTCAACACATCGTTGGCTGGCTTGATGATGTTCTTGGCTTGAAGGATTTCCCGGACGACTCCAGCGCCAACGGATTGCAGTTCGAGGGCCGCGCCGATGTGCGGAAAATCGCGATTGCGGTTGACGCCTGCCGCTATTCCATTGTAAAAGCGGCGGAATTTGGGGCCGACATGCTTTTTGTGCATCATGGCCTGATCTGGGGCGGACTGAAATCGATCACCGGCGCGATGAAGGAAAAGATTGCGCTTCTTGCAAGAAACGACATTTCGCTCTACGCTTGCCATCTTCCGCTTGACGCCCACGCCGAGCTTGGCAACAACGCCGAAATCCTCAAGGCGCTTGGCGCGGAAATCGGCGAGCCGTTCGGGGCGTACCATGGGAAAAAGATCGGATTTCGCGGAGTTCTGCCGTCTGCGCTGGCTGTTGCCGATTTCGCGGCGCTGGTGAAATCCGTATCGGGCGGCGATGTTTCGGTTGTAAGCTTCGGCGGCGATGTGAAGAACATCGCGGCGGTTTCCGGCGGCGGGGCAAGCTGTTTCGGCGACGTCGAGCGAAGCGACATCGATACTTTCGTCACCGGAGAGCCGTCGCACGTTGCGTATCTCCAGGCGGAGGAATTCTGTAAAAACATCGTATTCGCAGGGCATTACGCCACCGAGACCTTCGGCGTCCGCGCTGTCGGCAGACGCATATCCGAACACTTCGGCATAGATACTGTTTTTGTGGAGCATCCGACCGGGATGTGACGGAGTGACCGTGAAAATGTCTTTCAGGCCATGGACACGGCTGCCGGATTCCGCTTGAGTTCTCACGCATGAAACCCTTCCAACTACCCATGGAATATTGATAAACCCGATTAATACATTGATTGATTTTTCTTATTTGACTTGTCTTGACGGCGCATTATATTCTTTTCAGCCGTTTTTATCTGAATAATCCTTTCGAAGGAGGAGCGAATGAGCCAGAAGAAGTACGAAACACCGTTACTGGATGAACTGGAAAAGGGCCCGTTTCCGAGTTTTGTAACGGAAATCAAGACAGCTGCGGCCAAGAATGACTCCGCGAACGATCTTCTCGGAGTGCTGGAACAATGCTACCGTGAGCGTAGGACTCACTGGAAGCATGGCGGCATCGTTGGCGTGCGCGGTTACGGGGGCGGTGTTATCGGCAGATATTCCGATGTCCCGAACGAGTATCCCGGTGTTGCCCATTTTCATACCGTGCGTATCAACCAGACAAGCGGATTCTTCTACACCGCGAAGGCGTTGAACGACATCTGCGACATCTGGGACAAGTACGGAAGCGGTTTGACGAACCTGCATGGTTCGACGGGTGACCTGGTTCTTCTGGGCACGAAAACCGATGTTCTCGAAGCCATCTTTGCCGAAACGTCATCACGCGGCTGGGATCTCGGCGGTTCCGGTTCCTCGATGCGTACTCCGAGCTGCTGCGTAGGCCCGGGTCGTTGCGAATGGTCGATGATCGACACCCTCGACATAACCTACTCGCTCACGCAGGAGTTCCAGGACGAGCTTCATCGTCCGGCGTTCCCCTACAAGTTCAAGATCAAGACAGCCGGTTGCGCTGTCGACTGCATAGCCTCCGTGGCGCGCGCCGATCTCTCCATCATCGGCACATGGAAGGGCGACATCCAGATCGATCAGGCCGAAGTGAAGAACTATGCCGCGAAGGGCTTGAACATCCAGGCCGAGATCATCGATATGTGTCCGACCGGCTGCATGAGCCTGAACAACGGCGAAATCGTGATCGACAACGCCAACTGCTCGCGTTGCATGCACTGCATAGCCAAGATGACGAAGGCTCTTCGTCCGGGCAAGGAGCGTGGCGCAACCATAATGGTTGGTTCGAAGGCTCCGTTCGTTATCGGCGCTCTTCTTTCGCATGTCATCGTTCCGTTCATGCCGCTTGAGGCTCCGTACGACGATCTCAAGGATCTCATCCGCAAGATGTGGGAGTGGTGGGACGAGCATGGCAAGAACCGCGAGAGAATCGGCGAACTCATCGTCCGCAGGGGCATGAGGGAGTTCCTTGAGTTCCTTGAACTCGATCCGATTCCGCAGATGGTTTTCGAGCCGCGCCGCGATCCGTTCTACTTCTGGACCGAGGACGAGCTTAACAAGTAGATATGTCCGGCATTTCCGGTAACGCGGTTGCCCGGACGATTGTGAATTTTACTGTGTAAATTCCTAACAAGTTAAGGAGGATTGTAAAATATGGCAGATCTACCACAGAGGCAGACTGATATCGGCCCGCCTCATTATATGCAGTTCCTGCCGCCGGTCGCGCAGAAGAACTACGGCCAGTGGAAGTATCATGAGCAGCTTTCCGGCGGATCGATGGTTCATGTTGCAGAAAGCGGCGACAAGCTCTGGACTGTGCGCGCGGCGTCCCCGCGTCTCATCAGCACAGATTTCATTCGCGGTCTTACGGCTCTGGCCGACAAGTACTGCGGCGGCCATCTCCGTTTCACCACGCGTCATAACGTTGAGTTCCTCGTCTCCGACGAGAGCAATCTCAAGCCGCTCATGGACGAACTCAAGCAGAAGAACTACATGGTTGGCGGTATCGGCGACGGTATTAGCAACATCGTTCACACTCAGGGATGGGTACACTGCCACTCCGCCGCCACCGACGCGTCGGGCCTTGTGAAAGTGCTCATGGACGAGTTCGCCGACTATTTCACCGGCACGAAGACGCTTCCTGCCCGTGTGCGTTTCGCGGTTGCCTGCTGCACCAACATGTGCGGCGCGGTTCACTGCTCCGACATCGCGGTTGTGGGTATCCACAGGAAGCCGCCGGCAATCATTCACGAAGACGTGAAAAAGGCTTGCGAGGTTCCCTCCACGATCAGCTCCTGCCCCACCGGCGCCATCAGCCCGGATCCGGCCAACAAGAGCGTGAAGATCAAGGCGGACAAGTGCATGTACTGCGGCAACTGCTACTCGGTCTGCCCGGCCATGCCGATTTCCGATCCCGACAACGACGGCGTTGCCATCGTGGCCGGCGGAAAGATCGGCAGCCTTCGCTCGAACCCCAAGTTCTCGAAGCTCGTGATTCCGTATCTTCCGAACAACACCCCGAAGTGGCCGGAAGTTGTCGCGGCTTTCAGAACCATTCTCACCGCCTACGAGAACGGCGCGCGCAAGCACGAGCGTCTCGGCGAGTGGATCGACCGCGTGGGCTGGGAGAAGTTCTTCAGCCTCACAGGTCTTCCGTTCACGCATCAGCATATCGACGACTTCACAATCGCGCGCGAGACCTACAGAACCTCAGCGGCGTTCAAGTGGTAATCAGACGATAGAATTATCCGCGGCGGGCCTTTCACGGCCCGCCGTAATCTTTTTCCTTTGTAAGGAGGAGGGTATAGAAGTGTCGAAACAGGAATTGATGGACGAGATTTACAAGACAATCGAGGAGGCCGAGGGCAAGAAGAAGCTTAAGGCCGGCGACATTCAGAAGAAGTTCGCGGTTGGCGATGTTACAAGGGATGACGTCAAGGCGGCTATCCGCGATCTCGTCGATTCCGAGAGACTGACCTACGCATATCTTGGCGGAAGCTATCTGGTTCTGCCTCCGAAGGCGTAGTTTCAGATTAACCTGCGTATCGAATCCCGCTGTCCAAGGGTGGTGTTCGCCGCCCTTGGCGGCGGTTCAGGGAAAACCACAGTATCACTTGGCGTCACCGCCGCATTAAGATGCCGTGACAGCCGCGTGGTTCCATTCAAAAAAGGCCCCGATTTTATAGATCCCGGCTGGCTTGCTTCCGCAGCCGGTGCTCCATGTTTCAACCTCGATCCATACCTCATGCCTCAGTCCGTAATCGCGGAATCGTTTGTTCGCCGGTCTGGTAATGCCGATGTTGCCGTTATCGAGGGCAATCGAGGCCTGTATGACGGTGTGAATGTTGATGGCGCATACAGCACGGCTGAGCTTGCCAAGCAGCTTGGCGCTCCTGTAATCCTTATTATCGACACAACGAAAATGACCAGAACTGTGGCGGCGATCGTTATGGGCTGCCAGAAATTCGATCCGGACGTTCGCATGGCGGGCGTAGTGCTGAACAGGGTTGGAAGCGCGCGGCAGGAAAAACTGATTCGCTCCGCCGTTGAAAAATACTGCGGCATTCCTGTTGTTGGCGCGATTCCGCGCCTGAAGGACGGCGGATTTACGGAGCGCCACATGGGGCTTACTCCGGCGGACGAGCATCCGACGATGCAGGCGGCCATTGATTCCGCGCGGAAGACCGCCGAAGAATGCATCGACATGGATGCGATCATGCGCATCGCTTCGGAAGTTCAGCCGGTTTGCGTTGATCTGCCGGATGTTGATCTAACGGATGCCGCTCCTGTTCGCGATGGGGAAGGATTGCGAATAGGCGTGGTTCGCGATACGGCGTTTCAGTTCTATTATCCGGAGAACATAATGCTGCTTGAAGAGCGCGGCGTTCAGGTGGTTGGCGTCAACGCACTTTCCGACAAGGCGCTGCCCGACATTCACGCGCTCTATATAGGCGGCGGATTTCCGGAAACCCACGCTCCGATGCTTGCGGAGAACGAGACGTTTCGTCTCTCGCTTGGGGATGCAGCCGAGGGCGGCCTGCCGATATACGCCGAATGCGGCGGCCTGATGTATCTTGGGCGGTCGATCACGGTTGACGGTCTGCGTTATCCGATGGCTGGGGTGCTGCCTCTGGACTTCGCATTAAGCGGCAAGCCGAAGGGCCATGGCTATACGGACGTAGCCGTCGATTCGGACACGCCGTTTTTCCCGGCTGGAACGCGGCTTCGCGGCCATGAGTTTCATTATTCATCTGTTGCGCCGGACTGCGCCGGGAGCCTGCCGACCGCCTTCACGCTTGAGCGCGGAACCGGGGTGTGGAACAGGCGCGACGGCGTGGTTTACAAAAACGTGCTTGCCGCGTACACGCATCTGCACGCGCTCGGCAGCCCGGAATGGGTTGACGGCATGATACGGGCTGCCGGAAATAATCGAAACCGATGCAATCCACCGAATGTCTAACATGGATGAACAGAATAGACCGGATGAGATGCAGCTATCGGCTGATAGTCCGAATCCCGTTCATCCTGTTTATCCATGTTTGAATTCTTGCTCAAAGCAGCTTCTTGCAAAGCTTTGCAACCCGCGCGCCAAGCTTGAAGGCGTCGCCGGAGGCTGAGTCATCGGGTGCTCCGGTCGACGCAACCCCGTAGTGTCCCGAAGCGTCCATCGGATCGCCGACAATAATCATTCCGTAAATCAACATGCACTGGAGAATCGATATCATCGTGGTTTCCTTCCCGCCGGTATGATGTCCGCCAGTCGTGAAGGCGGCGCCAACCTTGTTCTCCATCTTTCTGCGGGTGCTCACAAACTCGTCGAAAACCTTTTTCAACTCCCACGCCATGACGCCGAAATAGACCGGCGAACCTGCTATGATTCCGGCTGAGTTCAGAAAGTCGTCCTTCGAAACCTCGCCGGTTGTCTTGAGCACCGCGGTGATGCCTTCCGATGTGATGCCCTTCGCTATCTCCTCGGCCATCTTTTTAGTATTGCCGCTTTTCGAGTAATAGAGCACGAGTACTTGCATGTCTGCCTCCTTCAGGTTAAGTCAGTAAGATTGCCGATGAATACTTTTATCATGAACCGTCCGGAATTACATCATTTATCGCATTCCACCAAAACAGGCTTATAATTGAAACATCATCATCGGCATGAAAACCCGGAACAAATGAGGAGGATTCCATGCGAATTGAACTGGAAGGTACGCTGTTGAAACTCAAACCCGAGAACGAGACCGAACGGCAGGAACTGAACAGCCTGTGGGCGCTTATCATCGGATGCGTGAATGAAGGGCGGAAGCTGGTTCCGGTTGGCCAGTACATACCGGGCCAGTCGGAAACAGCGAATTTTCATATAGAGTAGTGGCTGGCTTCACCCCCCTCTACGACGTTTCAGTTCGTGCCTGGCGCGGCAAGCAGCGCACCTGCAATGACAGTCAACCTTTGCCTTGGAAATGGAATATAGCCTTCGGGAATTTTCCCCTCCTCCGGAGGGGTACGCCGTTAGGCGGGGGGTGGTTTCTTCTTGCGGGGTGGGTCTTGCCGGTACTCATGCGACACCACCCCGTCAGGCTTCGCCTGCCACCCCTCCACGGGAGGGGAATTTGGGGTCAGGCTTCGCCTGCTCGATGAGATTTGCTCAAAAGGGTTTGCGGCCGAATAAGTGGAAGGCGGCGGGCCGGTAGGTCTTTTCATGAAAGACTCGAACGCCGCGCCACCCGCTGGCAATTCGTTCGTTCGTTCATTCGCTTGACAAATCCCAGGGACAATTACTAATATTTCAAGCTTTTCGCTAAACCGGGCCAATATGAACGCGGCTTTCATCGCCGCCCGAACACTGCCCGTGGATAGGGGTGAATTTATTAGTTGGAAATCAAGGTACACGATAATCAGGTAGATAAAGCGCTCAAGACGCTGAAGATGAAGATGGCCAAGGACGGCCTTCTCAAGGATTTCAAGCGCCACACATACTATGAAAAGCCGTCTGTGAAAAAGAAGCGCAAACAGGCCGAGGCAAGAAAGAAGAAGGCTAAGGCGATGCGCAAGCGTTAGACCTTACGTTATCCATCGATAAACGCCCTCCGCCGTCAAGGCTGGGGGCGTTTCGATTTTGAGCGCTGTGTTCTATTTGCCGATGCAGAAATCGCTGAAAATCACGTTTAAAATGTCATCCACAGCCGTAACGCCGAGTATCTCGTCCATGCAGGCAAGCGCGTCCCGAAGATCGAGAGCCAGCAGTTCCGGCGGCTCTCCCGCTTCAAGAAGCGCAAGAAACCTGTCCATGGCCGAAGCGGCTCCTTCCAGCGCCGTCTTGTGGCGAAGCCGTGTGATTACGATTCCCTCGGTTGATGCCGGATCGCGTATGGCAAGCGCCGAGATGGCCTCCCTGAGCATCTGAACGCCTTCGCCGGTGCGCGCCGACAGGACGATGGATGCGCGGCCTGAAAGCCCGATATCCATGGCAGTCCATGCAGCTGGAAGATCGGATTTGTTGATTACCGGAACGGACTTGCGCTGCGTGGTTTCCGCAACAAGCTCCATGTCGGACGCATGAAGAGGCTGTGATCCGTCAAGAACGAGAATCACGATCTCTGCCTGCTCCATCGCCGCTTTGCTCCGGCGGATCCCCTCGGCTTCGGCCATGTCTCCGGCATCGCGGATTCCGGCGGTGTCTATCAGGCGAACCGGCAGCCCGTCGATGCTCAATGTTTCCTCTATGGTATCGCGCGTGGTTCCCGGCATGTCGGTGACTATGGCGCGTTCCTCGGCTAGAAGCAGGTTCAGAAGCGATGATTTCCCCACGTTTGGCCTGCCGACTATCGCAACCGAAATTCCCTCGCGCAGCGCTCTGCCGCCCTCCCAGGTTGCAAGCAGGCCTGCCGCCTCGTCGGCAATGGCGGAAGCTCCGGCGCGAAAAACATCCAGGTCGAACGCCGGTATGTCTTCTTCCGGGAAATCGATCCATGCCTCAAGATGCGCAAGCAGGCGGATCAGGCGTTCGCGTATCCCGGAAATCTTGCGCCCCAACCCTCCGCCAAGCTGACGGGCGGCGCAGAGCAGGCTTCGTTTCGTTTTCGCGCCGATCACGTCCATGACCGCTTCCGACTGCGTCAGGTCTATCCGCCCGTTCAGAAACGCGCGGATGGTGAATTCTCCCGGATCAGCCGGACGAGCGCCCGCATGAATGACCGTCTGAAGAATTTCGCGCACCGAGGCTGTTCCTCCGTGGCATTGAATCTCGACAACATCCTGGCGTGTGTAGGTGCGCGGAGCCTGCATGTAAACGGCAAACACCTCGTCAATCGCGCGGTTGTCGTCCGTAACAATGCGGCCATAACAGAGCAGATGGGAAGGAAAATCCGTCCTGCCGGTGCCGGATGGATTCCTGAAGATACGGCTGAGTATTGAAAGTGAGCGGTTTCCGCTCAGGCGGACGATTCCGATCGCGCCTTCGCCGGGCGGCGTGGAGATTGCGGCGATTGTATCGTCATGCTGAAGCACGATGATTCATACGACGCGATTCATCAAGCCGCCGCATCCGCAGCCGATGCTCTGCTGTTCGTGTATAACTGCTGGAGTATGCCCACCACGTTTCCGATCGTCCAGTAGAGCACAAGGCCGGATGACAGGTTAAAGAACATGAACGTAAACACAACCGGAAGGTATTTCATCATCTTTGCCTGCGTCGGATCGGCTGACGTGTTCGGCGTGAGCGTCTGCTGTATGAACATTGTGACACCCATGAGCAGGGGAAGAATGCCCAGCGCCGAGCCGCCAAGAAGTGGAATTGCGTCGTGGAAATGGCCAAACAGTGTATCGGGAGCCGACAGATCGGTTATCCAGCCCGCAAAAGGCGCGTGGCGAAGCTCGATCGACACCAGGAGAACCTTGTAGAGCGCGAAGAATACGGGAATCTGAAGCAGCATCGGCAGGCACCCGCTCATCGGATTCACCCCGGCGTCCTTGTACAGCTTCATGGTTTCGGCCTGCATCCTCTGCGGGTCGTTCTTGAACTTCTCGCGAAGCTCCTGCATCTTCGGATTCAGCTCCTGCATCTTTTTCATGGACGACTGACTTTTATTCATGAGCGGAATAAACGGAACGCGCGTGATTACGGAAATGAGGATAATCGCAACGCCGTAGTTCCCCACAGCGCCGTTCAGCGCCTTCAGGAACCAGAAGAGCGGATGCGCGATGAATGACCAGAAACCGAAATCAACTATGTCCTGAAGATCGTCCTTCTTGAGAATCTCGTACTGTTTCGGCCCGGCGTATAGCCTGTATCGCGATTCTGATGACGAAGACTTGCATGAAATCTCCAGACGTTCCCTCGATTTCCAGACACGAGCGGAGGAGACACCGGCAACCGGCTTGAGAGCGGCTGCGAAATACTTGTCTTCCTGCGCGATCCAGCGCAGGTTTTGAGAAATCTCGACTTCGCTCTCCTTCAAATCCTTCAGCACGAAAGACTTGCGCTCGGTTCCGGAAAGAAGCGACGGCCCGATGTGAACAGTATCGGCATCGGCAAGGCTGTGTATTCCGAATCCGCCGCCCATGGCAAGCTGGTATGAGGGCGCTCCGTTAACCGAAACGGCAAGGTCTATTCCGTAGCTGTCGGCATGAAACGTAAACGTCTTACGCACCTGAAGCCCTGACGGATCGCTGAAGCTCATAACGAGGCTCTGGCTGCCGGTTTTCAGGCTGATTGATTCGCGATCCGCGGCATAAACAACGCGCGCCGGAATATCGCCGCGCGAATCGTTCAGAACTATCGAAAGCGGCGGAAGCGCATCGGGAGAGGCATGGACAATGCCAACTGGCCGGCCATTGCCGTCCTTGTGTCCGGTCAACGCAAACGAAGTGATCGTAGCTCCTCTGGTATTGAATACGGCGCGGTAAAGCGGTGTCTCTATAACAACGTCGCGGGCCTGCGCTTCGGCGGCGACTGCTACCGGAGTGGCTGTTGCCGTAACCGGAGCGGCAACAGGCACGGCAGTGTCGGTCTTGACAGCCTGCTGTGCGGGTGGCTTGACAGCTTCCGGAGCGGGCTGCGGAGCAGGAAACATCCATTGCCAGATAACAAGTATTGCGACCGAAAGCACGACCGCTATGAGAGCGCGTTTTTCCATAAGATCAGTTCTCTTTAATTGCCGGAATTTCCGGCGGGATAACCGGATCGAATCCGCCCCGGCTGAATGGAGTGCAACGGCATATGCGCCGCGCGGCAAGAAGCCCGCCGCGCGCCGGACCGAACAGCTCGACGGCCTCGGCTGCGTATTGCGAACACGTCGGATAAAATCGGCAACTTGATGGCAGAAACGGCGAAATCCATCGGGAATAGAACCTTATGACGGCCAGAAGTATCTTCCTCACGTCTGTGTTATCCGAGTTATCCGTCCGACAAGTCTTTCGAGAGAAGCCTTGACCTCGGCCATTCCGGAATCGAGCATCGGCTGTCTTGCAAGAAGCACGAAATCGTATCCTTCCGGAAAACGCCCCGCGATTTTACGCGCCGCCTCGCGAAGAAGACGCCGCGCGAGGTTTCGCGCCACAGCCTGCCCGATCTTCTTTCCGGCGGCTATGCCTACCCGGACGCCTTTCTCGCCGGTTTTCAGGTAATGCACCGAAATGCGGGCATCAGACTGAAACCGGCCTTCACGGAAAACCCGCGTGAAGCGTCCGGCGCTTCTTAGGCGCTCAGGCGCTTCCGTCCCTTGCTCCGGCGGCGGGCAAGAACCTTCCTGCCGTTGCTGGTGCTGGAACGCTCAAGAAATCCGTGCTTGTTCTTCCGTTTGCGATTGTGTGGTTTAAATGTCGTGTAAGTTCCCATAAGACGGGTAATATAGGAAAACAGGGCGGCATAAGTCAAGCGCCGGGCCGCAGCGCCATGTGCATCCGGTGTCTTGAGGGCTTTTGGGGCCGCGTCGATCGCGTCACAACGGAGGTTCGTCCGTGAGTGCCGGGCTTATGATATATTTATTGGGCCGTATTCAGGTAATAACGGAGAGATCTCATAAAGAAAGTCGACCGCGACGCCCTGCCCGGGGCCGCCGCCGAATACCATTGCAGGGGAAACCCATTATGAAGAAAAGAGTCGAGTACATAATCTCCGCCGATTACGTTCTTCCGATGGACGAAGAACTGTCGGTTATAAGCGGCGGAGCCGTGGCTGTGTCCGGCGGCGAAGTAGCGGCAGTGGGGCCGGAGGCGGAAATCGTCGCGGCGTTCGATGCGGCGCGCCGTATCGACGCGCCGTGTTCGGTGCTTCTTCCCGGCCTCGTGAACACGCACACGCATGTTCCGATGGTATATTTCCGGGGCATGGCCGACGATATTCCGCTCAAGGCATGGCTCGAGAACCATATCTGGCCCGCCGAGGGCGCATGGCTTGGCGACGATTTCTGCGGCGACGCGGCCGAGCTGGCCTGTCTCGAGATGCTGAAGGCCGGAGTCACCTGCTACAACGACATGTACTTCTTCGGCGATGCGATTGCCCGCGCAACCAAAAAGATCGGAATGCGCGGCGTGGTTGGCGCGGGAATCCTGGATTTTCCGTCTCGTTCCGGCTCTAACACAGGCGATTACCTGGCGAACGCCGAGACGCTCATCAACGACTGGAAGGGCGACGATCTCATCGTTCCGTGCGTTGCGCCGCACGCGCCATACACATGCTGCCCCGAAAGCATGACGAAGGCCCGTCTGCTTGCCGAGAAGCATGATGTTCCGCTTCACGCCCATCTTTCGGAAACCGCGTGGGAGGTTGGCGAGATTCTGAGCCGGTACGGCAAGACGCCGATAGAGCTGCTGGATTCCATCGGTTTTCTGTCCGAGCACGTTGTCGCGGCTCACTGCGTTCATCCGACCGAAGCGGAGATCGGTATCCTGGCCAAACGCCGCGTTGGCGTGGCTCACTGCATCGAATCGAACCTGAAGCTGGCCTCCGGCATCGCGCCTGTTGCGAAGATGCTGGCCTCCGGTGTGCGCGTGACATTCGGAACCGACGGCGCTGCAAGCAACAACGATCTCAGCATTTTTTCCGAGATGTCAACCGCGGCGAAGGTTCACAAGGCGGTGGCCGGCGATCCGACCGTGCTTGACAGCCGGACTGTGCTTGCCATGGCAACAAGATGGGGAGCCGAGGCGCTTGGGCTTGGGCGTGTCACCGGCAGCCTCGAACCCGGCAAATCGGCGGACATGATAATTGTCGGACTGAACAGGCCGCATCTCGTTCCCCTGTACGATATATATTCCCATCTTGCCTATGCCGTTAATGCGGCGGACGTGAACACCGTGATGGTGGCCGGGCGCATCGTGGTGGAAAACCGCGGGCTGCTAACCGCCGACGAGGGCGAGATCATCGAAAAAGCCGGAATGTGGCGGGAGAAGATACTTGAAGGATCGAACGTCTGCCGTGTCGATAGATAGGCATCCGAAACGCGGATGCCTCGCTTCTTGACGCGGCAGCGCCTGTTTTGATAGGTTAACTTGTGAATTTATCAGTAAATATCCGCAAGCTCTTCCTTCTGTTTCTCTTGACGGACTGCTGAATGCATGGGCGTTTGATATATATTCGTCTTCTGTTGTCTCTCGCCGTATTGATCCCGGCGCTTTCGATGGCGGCTGATGCGCCCAAATGTGTTGTTTGTCATCCGGACAAGCATGGTGCGAAGGTTTCTCATCCGATTGTTCAGGCCGGTTGCGAAAAATGCCATGTAGTGCAGCACAGCATGGATACATTCGCGTTTCCTCAGACGGCAAAGTCTGGTGGATTGTTCGCCATTCAGCCCGATTTGTGCTACAAGTGCCACAAAAAGGACAGGTTTGCAAGGCAGGTGATTCATCGGGCGGTTGGCTCCGGATGCACTTCGTGTCACGGGCCGCATGGCTCCGACACAAGGAAAATACTCCTTGCCGACACTCCCGACCTCTGTTACCGCTGCCACGACCGGAAGGCGTTCACCAGATCGGATGTTCACGAAGCCGTGCGTTCCGGATGCGGGACGTGTCACGACCCGCATTCATCCGTTTCGCCGAAACTGCTTGAAAAGGACGTCACGGAGACCTGTCTGGGTTGTCACGAGCGCAAACGTTTCGAGCGCGCGAATGTTCATCCGGCGCTCGGCATGGGCTGCACCGCCTGTCACGATCCTCACTCGTCGGAATCCGGCAAGCTGCTCAAATCGCCACAGCCCGATCTTTGCCTCGGCTGTCATGACGGAGCCGATTTTGGCCATGCGGTAAAGCATAAGGCGCTCGGAACCGGCTGTACATCATGTCACGATCCGCATTCTTCCGATAACAAGAAACTTCTGAGCGCTGAAGATCCGCAGATATGCTACCGGTGTCATGACAAATATTCGGACGACAAGGCCAACGGCTGGAAAAGCTGGCATCCGGCGATAGGACTTGGATGCACTGTCTGTCACAGGCCGCATTCCACTGATGGCGAACATCTGCTGAAGTCTCAGGTTCCGGATGTTTGTCACGACTGCCATCGCCGTTTTGAAAAGAAGGTGCAGCATCCGCCCATTGCGCTCTGCACCAATTGCCATACGCCGCACGCCTCGCAATCGGAGAAGCTGCTGCTTGCCGATCCGACTCGCGTATGTTTCCTGTGCCACGACGAGAAGCCGTTCAAGTCGCGCTATGTTCACGGGCCGGTGGCGCTCGGACTCTGTCTGGCGTGCCATCTGCCGCACGATTCCGACAACGGCAAGCTGACCAAGGCGCCTAAGCAGGAACTCTGTTTCAAATGCCATTACGACGATGATTTCAGACGGAAAAACCTGCATCCGCCTGTGAAGGAAGGCAAGTGTACGGCCTGCCACCATCCGCACACGGCGCGCGGAAGGTTTCAGCTCGACGGCCCGATCAACTCGGTATGCCTTGGGTGTCATGAAGCCATCGGCAAGGGGCCGCATGTGTTCAGGGGATTCGGCGGCAGGCAGCACCCGCTGAAGGGCGTGAGCGATCCGAAGAGGCCCGGACGAAGCCTTGCATGTTCGGGGTGCCATAACCCGCACAGTTCGGATTACATAAAGCTTTTCCGCTATCCGGCGGAGAAGTCGTTTGAGGTGTGCGATAATTGCCACAAGAAGTAGGAACTCACGCGCATGGTCAAGCCCATGCGGGAGATTTAGCGCGCATGGTCAAGCCCATGCGGGAGATTTAGCGCGCATGGTCAAGCCCATGCGGACATCCCGGATTTATCCGGATAAATACATGGACGGGGGACGGACGTGATTATGAAAGAGAGATTTGGAATGCGACATGCGGTGACTGCCTGCATTGCCATATTCGCGGTTGCAATGTTTGCCGGATGCGCGACAACGCCCATGGTGAAGGACACGGCTGAGAAATATTACCCCCCACCCCCGGAACAGCCGAGGATCAAATTCGTTGATTATTACTCCGACTTGTGGCATGTGGGTAAAAAAGGACAGACATGGGCTGAATCCATGTTTGGAAAGACTGAGGAGCGCCTGTTTCGAAAGCCTTACGGTATTGCCGTATCGCCGGACGGAAACAGGATTTATGTGACGGATGCCCAGAATATGATGGCGTTCGATCTGGGCAAGGGCGAGTTTATTAATTTCTCCGACAGTACGGGAACAGGGCCCGGCGCATTGACTTATCCGTTCGGAATCGCGATGTCGAGAAACAACAGGCTGTATGTTACCGACATAACACGCAAGAGGGTTATTGTCTACGATCTGGACGGCAAGTATCAGTCCGTGATCGGAACGGACAATCAGTTGCTGAACCCGACAGCGGTGGCATTGGATAATGAGCGCAACCTGGTCTATGTTGTCGATTCAAAAGCGCATAATGTGAAGGTGTACACTCTTGAAGGGAAATTGCAAAGGACAATCGGCGGCAAGACGGCCAGTTTCGATGACGGCAGCTTCAATTTTCCGTCAAACATAATGGTATCACCCGATGGCGAGGTATATGTGGTTGACAGCGGCAATTTCAGGGTGCAGGTTTTCGGCCCTGAAGGAGAGTTCCGGAGGAAGTGGGGCCGGGTTGGAGACATGCCCGGAGAGTTCGCAAGGCCGCGCGGTATTGCCATGGATTCGGAAGGGCATATATATATTGTCGATGCCGCCTTCCAGAACGTGCAGGTCTTCACCAAGGAGGGGCGTACTCTCATGTGGTTCGGATTGGGAGGGCCTGAGCTCGGCAATTTCCGGCTGCCGGCCGGGATTGCGATAGACGCATCCGATAGGATTTTCACAGTGGAACAGGTTCGCCCGCGAGTTCAGATATTCCAGTTCCTTGGCGGGAAGTATTTTGAAACCAATAAGAAGGAACTGGCGGATCTGGAAAGACGACTCGGTAAGACGTTTGCATTTAAAGAGATTGTCGAACCCCCGCCGCCGGCAGCCGCCGCACCGGTTTCTCCAGAGGCGGACAAGGCTGCGGTTGCCGGCGAACAAAAGCCGGAAACAAAGCCGGAGGAGCGTAAGCCCCTGAGTCCGCAGGCCGATCTTCTGGTTAAGATGATCGAGGTAAAGTACGGCAAGTTGAGCGACGAACACAGGGCGCGCATCGAGAAGGCCGATCCGGATACGCTGCTTAAATGGGGTGTTCGCGTATTCAGTGCGGAAAAGATCGAACACGTTTTCGGCGAATGATGATGTTTCTGAGCGCCTGTCCGGATAAAAATTGCGGTTGGATGTGGCCGGCATGATATTCGGGAAGAAGATCATTGTGGTGATGCCGGCTTATAATGCCGAAAAGACTCTTCGCCGCACTTACGAGGAGATACCTTTCGATTATGTTGACGATGTGATCCTGGTTGACGACAAAAGTTCGGACAAGACGGCGGAAACAGCTCGCGAGCTTGGCATTGCAACCATAGTTCATGCGGAAAACATGGGGTATGGCGGAAATCAGAAAACATGCTATACGGAGGCGTTGAGGCGCGGCGGCGATGTCGTTATCATGCTGCATCCCGATTATCAGTACACTCCGAAACTTATTGTCGCAATGGCATCTCTTGTTGCGGTTGGGCAGTATGACGTGGTCTTGGGTTCCCGGATTCTGTCGGAAGGCGCCTTGAAGGGAGGTATGCCGGTATACAAATATCTATCCAACCGTGTTCTGACTCTTTTCGAAAACATAATGCTCGGCAAGAAGCTGTCCGAGTATCATACGGGCTATAGAGCTTTTTCCCGCCGCGTACTGGAAAGTCTGCCGCTTGACGAGAATTCCGACGATTTTGTTTTCGACAATCAGATGCTGGCTCAGGCGGTCTATTTCGGTTTCAGCATAGGCGAGGTTTCCTGTCCCACGAAGTACTTCGATGATGCTTCGTCGATCAGTTTCAGGCGAAGCGTCAAATATGGTTTGGGTGTTCTATCCACATCGCTTGCATTCCGTTTTACACGCATGGGGCTGGTCAGTCCGCGAATCTTCAGCGAATCGGGCTTGAGGTTGCGGATCGGTTCCCGGCCGGAGCCGGCGGACTCATGAAGTTGACCCGCCAGACGTGAAAGCCCCGCCCTGGCAAAGGGGGGGCGTAGGCGGGGCTGGCAGTGCGCTTCCTTATTTCCGGCCATCCAGCAGGGCGAGATTCGCGCGGGCCGTTTCATTTGAGGGGTCGATTTCAACCGCTTTCCGATATGCCTCTCGCGCTTTTACGATGTCCTTTTTGCTCCAGTAGATATTCCCCAGGTTGTTGTAAGCCGGACTGTACGGCTGAACCGTCGTTTCCCGCAAGAAATGTTTTTCCGCCGCCTCCATGTTGCCTTTGAACGCATATATGTTGCCGATCTGGAAATTCAATTGTGGCATGTCCGGAGCCATCTTCAAAGTCATGGTGTAATATTCCAATGCCCTGTCCGCCTGTCCCATTTCGCTATATACAGTTGCGGCCTGAAACATGGTTTCCGGATTGTCGCGAGATATTTTCAGGGCATCGGCCACATCCTGCTGCGCCTGCTGATTGAGCTTCAGTGAGGCGAGGAACCGGGCGCGCGCCAGATAAGAGCTGGACTCGCCGGGATCGAGCGTCACCGCCGCGTCGTAGTGCTTGCGCGCATTTGCCGCATCGCCGAGCGTGGCGTACACGGTTCCGAGATTTGTGTGCGCCTTGGCGTTCTTCGGGGCGATTTGCAGCAGTGACACAAGCTCTTTCCGGGCCTCTTTCCAGCGATTGCCCTGCATCAGCACCGCTGTCAGGCTGATGCGCGGATCGGGCAGTTCCGGATCGATGGACATGGCCTTTCGATAGTAGAACTCGGCCTTCTCCATGCTGCCCCTCGTGCGGTATATATTGCCAAGATTGTTGAACGCCGCGCCTTTATCCTCCGAGTCCATCTCGATGACTTTCAGGAACGCTTTTTCGGCGTTGTCAAAGTCTCCGGCGTAATACCGGCTCCAGCCGACATTCATGTGTGTTCTTGCTTTGTTCGGGCTCTGCATGGCCGATTCCTCGAACAGTCTGACAGGATTTGCCCATACATGATTTCTCTGAAGCGTGGCCGCGCACAGAAGGATTAGAAGCATCGATGCCGCTGCCATCGCAAGGCGTTCCGCCGAAAGCCTCGATACGACACGCTCGATGCCATAGACCGCAGCAAGAAAGATTCCGAACGACGGCAGGTAGGCTCTGTGCTCGAAGATTATTTCAAGTGGAACAACAGACGACTCGATGAGAAGATTCCCGAAATACCAGACTATGGCAAAACTTACAAGCGGATGCCTTTTCCTTGAATGCCAGGCGGCGAAGCAGAGCGCTATGAATGCCGCGATTCCCAAAAGCGTTGACGGAGGCGACAGGATTGATCTCGAAAGAGGGTAGTCGTAATCGAGGTGAAACCTTGAAGGCAACGGAAAGGCTATCAGCGACAGATAGTGAAAGATCACCCGAAACTGGGTTAAAACACGCTCTGTCATGGTGAAAGACCGGAACTTGTAACCATCGTGGATTATTGGCCAGAAATAAACCGCTCCGGCAAACAGCACGACACATACAACTGCGGATATTCCATAAAAAAATCCGGGTTTCCGCTCGCGCATCATACGAAAATCGTCGAAAAATATGAAATCGGATACAAGAAGAATTCCGGGAAGCATGAAGATGTTTTCCTTGCCAAGAAAACCCGTAATCGTCATTACGACTGCCAGAGCCGCATTCAATGCCCTGTGGCGCTGTTCGGTTCGCGCCTTAATGTAAAAAAACGTTGCCAGTAACGCAAAGAACGCGGCCATGCTTGTCATGCGCTGCACGATGTATGTTACTGCCTGGGTCTGAATGGGGTGCGCGAGGAACAGAAGCGATACTCCAAGCGCCATGACGGTCTTTCTGCGCGCTGAAATGGTTTTTAGCGCGTGGGCAAGCAATCTTGCGCTAATAAGATAAATAAGGAAGGAATTGAACAGATGAAGCAGAAAGTTGACGAGATGGTATCCGAAGACGTTGTTTCGCCCGAAGTAATAGTTCAGTCCGAAAGATATGTATGCAAGCGGGCGGCGGTGGGTTGGGCCGGATGTCGAGCGCAGAATGGCGTCGGATGACAGCTCCACCATATGCACGTCCGGATTGTTCGAAATGTTGGGCAGGTCATCGAATTGAAATGGCACAGCGAAGGAATTGGCGTATGCCGCCAGTCCCGCGATCAGTAGAATAAAGAAGCTCCATGCAGTGGCATGTTGCATGAAGCGTTCGGATACGGATGCGGCAGCGGTCTTTTTTATGTAGGACATGATTTCCCTGTCATTTTTTGTGCAGCGCATGAAGCCCTGCCTCTATGTAAAGGTTAATGTCTTGCAAGCGGATGCTCGCAAAGCAACATTATTATATTAGGAAACCCTAATTTATGCTCCAAGTGAACCCCGCATCGTTTTTCAGTGAGGCTGCGTTGCGCCAAATAACGCATGATGAGTGTGCTCATATCGAACAGCAATGTGGAATATCCCTCATGATCGGTTGTATGAATTGGCCTGAAAATGTGTAATATTGTGTAACTAGTTGATTAATAAGCGAATCATGTCTTGGGTGGCTTGCGCTGGTATGTGGCATATGTATTGCAAGAACAATCGCAGTCACATCGAGGGCCCGATGTAAGGCAGAGCCCACGCATTTGGAATAGGCTTCTTTGGAGTCTAAAAAATTTTTAGGGAGGCGAACTTATGAAGAAAGTTCTCATCTCCGCTCTGGTTGCCGTTTCGATGGTGGCCGTGAGCTCAGTCGCATCAGCCAAGATTCTCGGTTCACATCATGATCTGGCGAAAACAGGAACAAGCACCTACAAGAATGCTGTCGGTCCGTCGGCTTGCGAATACTGCCACGCTCCGCACAACATCGGCAGGAACGTCGTTGGTGGAGTTGATGTTATCAGGGCTCCTCTCTGGAACCGTACCATGCCGACCGGCTTCACCACCTACGGCGCTACCGTATCTTCGGATACTGCCGCCGGATCTGGAACCAACGCTACGGCACTTACACTTGGCCAGAACTCAATTACCTGCCTTTCGTGCCATGACGGCGCAACGGGTCTCAGCACGCTTGCTTCTTACAACTACTGGAGCAGCGCGGACGCAGGTAACTGGGAAGCCAGCAGCACAAGGGACATCAATCCTGCCATGTTCTCAATGATTGGCAAGAACCTGAAGGATGATCATCCTGTAGGGTTCACGTTTGTGGATGAGCGCGCTGGTGTTCCTAGCTCGGTTTTCACCAAGGCCACGAGTGCTGCTGGTGGGGACACGGGAATGAACACGAAGTCTGGTAAAATCAAGTTCTTCCTTTATGATGGCAAGTTCGAGTGTGCGTCCTGCCACGATCCGCATGACACCACAACCGGTGCTACCGGTAGCAGCGGTGTGGGCGGCAACTCACCGGACCCGGCGAAGCGCGGCGGTTCGGCATTCTTCCTCAGGGCTCCGATTCAGACCATCTGTACGGATTGCCACGCCAACAAGTAATCCAGTCCGTTTCTGTTAATGAAAGCCGGGGTACAATGCCCCGGCTTTTTTTGTTCTGTTTTCAGGCGTTGGACATGGCTGTATAATTTTCTCCGGTTTCGTACAGCGCATGAGAAGCCCTGCCACTATGTAAATGTTAATATCTTGCAAGCGGACGCTCGCAAAACAGCATGTATTACATAGGAAACCCTAGGTTATGCTCCAAGTGAACCCCGCATCGTTTTTCAGTGAGGCTGCGTTGCGCCAAATAACGCATGATGAGTGTGCTCATATCGAACAGCAATGTGGAATATCCCTCATGATCGGTTGTATGAATTGGCCTGAAAATGTGTAATATTGTGTAACTAGTTGATTAATAAGCGAATCATGTCTTGGGTGGCTTGCGCTGGTATGTGGCATATGTATTGCAAGAACAATCGCAGTCACATCGAGGGCCCGATGTAAGGCAGAGCCCACGCATTTGGAATAGGCTTCTTTGGAGTCTAAAAAATTTTTAGGGAGGCGAACTTATGAAGAAAGTTCTCATCTCCGCTCTGGTTGCCGTTTCGATGGTGGCCGTGAGCTCAGTCGCATCAGCCAAGATTCTCGGTTCACATCATGATCTGGCGAAAACAGGAACAAGCACCTACAAGAATGCTGTCGGTCCGTCGGCTTGCGAATACTGCCACGCTCCGCACAACATCGGCAGGAACGTCGTTGGTGGAGTTGATGTTATCAGGGCTCCTCTCTGGAACCGTACCATGCCGACCGGCTTCACCACCTACGGCGCTACCGTATCTTCGGATACTGCCGCCGGATCTGGAACCAACGCTACGGCACTTACACTTGGCCAGAACTCAATTACCTGCCTTTCGTGCCATGACGGCGCAACGGGTCTCAGCACGCTTGCTTCTTACAACTACTGGAGCAGCGCGGACGCAGGTAACTGGGAAGCCGCCAGCGTAAGGGACATCGATCCTGCCATGTACACAATGATTGGCAAGGACCTGAGGGATGATCATCCTGTAGGGTTCACGTTTGTGGATGAGCGCGCTGGTGTTCCTAGCTCGGTTTTCACCAAGGCCACGAGTGCTGCTGGTGGGGACACGGGAATGAACACGAAGGTTGGGAAAATCAAGTTCTTCCTTTATGATGGCAAGTTCGAGTGTGCGTCCTGCCACGATCCGCATGACACCACAACCGGTAATACCGGTAGCAGCGGTGCGGGCGGCAACTCACCGAACCCGCAGAAGCGCGGCGGTTCGGCATTCTTCCTCAGGGCTCCGATTCAGTCCATCTGTACGGATTGCCACGCTAACAAGTAATCCAGTCCGTTTCTGTTAATGAAAGCCGGGGTACAATGCCCCGGCTTTTTTTGTTCTGTTTTCAGACGTTGGACATGGTTTTATTATTTTCTCCGGACGCATTTCACGATTGAATTGTGGTGTTCTTGTCCTATGGGGTAAAATACCCGCTGTGCATAATGAAATACATCAGCTTATTTACATGGCAAATGAAATTGAATCATTACGCAATTGAATCGAGCTTGTTGCCGGGAATTGTTGCATTAGTATGCCGTTGGAAATTGGCGCTGTCGGTTGTCTATGTAACGAATCTGTGTCCGTTCGTCTTCCGGGAATGTATTTGATGAATATGCGCAAGGCGGTTTATTATCTTGCATCTGCCTTGACAGCATTGCTATTTATTCGCGGACAGGCTTTTGGTATCCCTTACAGTATTATCCCGAACGGATCTATCAAGATGCAGTATTCAAGAAACTGGAGCAACCGGTGGGAGAATGCCAACGAATCCATCGGGCAGGGATACACGCTTGGCGCTGTTGGCTTTGTTCTGAACGAGCGTATTATGAAATACCGGATCGACACCACAACATCTGTCACCGATTCCGATTATGCCGGAATGCCATATACACTTGAACTGCGGATCAGATTGCTGGAACTCGGAATGAACGCGCCGTGGACAATAGCCCGTTTCCCGCATCCCGTGTCGTTGTATTACTCGCGGTATGCCTCATATGACAATGCGGTTAATTCATACGGTCTGAACATTCAATGGAATCTGCCGCAATACATCCACTTTTTCAAGGACGGGAAGTTTGTGACATTGTCGCGCACGAGAGGCGGCATTGTAACCGCCCCGGCTGGTGCTGATGCCGGGAGGGATAGCGAATGGGGAGTAATCGAGTCTGGGTATGGCGATCAGATAGGAAAAGTTGACGTCGAGGATGAGGGATGGGGCGAGGATGAAAAAGCATTGGAGGATGAATGGCCCGAAGAGGCCGGAGCTGTGGGTTGGGGAAATGGTCCGGGTATTTGGGATCCCAAGACCGTAGTGAAAGATTCCGGTAAAATCCGCGCTCCATCCGGCAGGAAGACTGCGGTTAAGCCATCGGATGCACCGCCGTTATTTACGATTCCATTTCCTTCCATGGTGCTGGATGCATGGAGAAATGAATTTCTGGACAGCCGCGGCACTACAATCAACAATTCGGCTGCATTCGGTTTCGATATGAGTGACAACCGATACGTATTTTCTTCACAAATGCGTTTTTCAGATATGTCAGACGCCAACGGAGTGACGGCAAGGGGGCGTGCATTTGAATTCAGTCACAGATATCGTGGTACGGAGTTCGTTCTCGGCCCTTTATCCAGGGGATGGGATATTGTTAACAGTTTTGCGTATAACAAGTCGGAATCTTCTGCCGGCAAGCCTGTAACCAACAGTTCTTATCTGCTGACCCATTCATGGCAGAGAAGCGATTCTCGTGCGGATAGCCGAATGTCGGTAACAAGTAATCTGTCTTACAGTGAATCATCGTCATCTCAAATATATTCCCTGGGATCCGTGGCTTCTCTTCAGCATCGCTTGTCGCATGGTTTGACCAATTCGTTCACTTTGTCAGGCAATTACACATCTCAACTGAATCGGAATGAATCCGGCCAGGGTTCAGGAGAGCAGGTATCTGTTGAAAGAAATGAACGTCTCGACTCAAATTCCGCAGCAGTCTCGGACAGTGTTCGTGTCGATCTCCTCAGGGTGGCTACATTCACTGCCGGAGGCGGCGCAAGAACATTCACATCCACGACTTCGAAGTCTGGCGGACTGGAAAAAAACGCTTCGATGTCTCTGTATTTGAAGTCGCGCACGCCTATATTGGTTACCGGTTTGCTTTACGATACCGAATACGAAAACGGATCAGGCAGCCGGCTGGCTAATATTAACGCGGTAATGAGCGGTCTTGAGCTTTTCGACACATGGTTCGGTTCGTCGATCGGCTATTCCAGCAACAAGGTTGATAATGTGGATGCAACCGGTTATTCCGATGAAGTTGTACAATACATGCTCGGATTTCGAAAAGGCGTTGCAAGAGGCGTGTCCGTATCCGGAACCGGAAGGATTGAATCACGCAGTGTGCTTAAGGACGGAACGGAAATAAGGACAAGCAGGAGGGTCGGTACGGTGAACCTGGACATGTCCGACAAGTTTCTGATATCCCGCTATGTTGTCGTTTCACTCAAGTATCAGTATACTGACACGCCGGAGGATCGCGTTAAGGGCGTGATAGATATATCGCCGACTTTCCGACGCTATTTCAAGATGTTTTCCGTGGGTGCGGATTATGATTACAGCACTGTTTTGCAGGGCAGAAAGGCTGGCTCATCCAGTCATGCATTCCGGTTGATAGTGAGCCGCCCGTTTGGATATATACCCAGACGCTGGTTGTGATGCGGGCCGTAAGATGTATCTGTCCGCAGGGTGAATAAGAGCTGCATGTATCGCTGTTGAATTCTATGATTATCAAAGTAGTAATGGAGAATTTATGAGATATTCTTGTGTGCCTGGAAAGTTCATGGAGGGATATGTTCTGTTATCGCGCATTGTCGGCAAGTTTGTGTATGCGCTTATGCTTGTATTTCTTTGTAGTGCCAACATAAATGCCGCCGAAAACGATGTTGTTCTTGTTGTCAACGGTGAAGAGCTGGTTAGGGCCGATCTGGATCAGGCATACAACGTATTCCTCCCCGCGGCGGTCTTTCATGGCGGAATCAATGACGGAATGCGTGCCAAGTATAAGGATGACGCGATAAACTTTATGATTGAGCAGCAGTTGCTTTACGAAGCCGCAGTGAAAAACCGTGTAAAGGCGGATAAAAAGGTTGTTGATGAGCAGACAGAGCGCGCTATAAAAAAATTCGGCTCGAAGAAGGAATTCAAGAAGGCATTGAAGGCGTCGGGTTATTCATATGATAAATACATATCCCGGCTGAAGAAAAAAATTATTGTCGATAAGTTTACCGAGGATTTCATAACCAAAAAATCGCGTTACGATGATGCGGAACTTCGCGCTTATTATGACAAGAATATCGAGAGTTTCAAAAGGCCTGCCGCCAGATATATCTGGCACATTCTTGTGACCTCGGCAGCAAACGCATCCGGCAGCGAACGGGAGCAGCGCAGGTTGTTTGCCGAGATGGTGGCCCAGCGTGCCAAAAGCGGAGACAATTTTGAGGCGCTGGCCTCGCAATATTCCGAAGACGATTACCGTGTGATGGGCGGTTTGCTTGGTCTGGTTCATAAGGGGCAGCTTGTCAGTCAGGTTGAGGAAATTGCGTTCTCACTGAAGGATGACGAGGTTGCGGGCCCGATCGAGACTATTTATGGGTTTCATATCGTCAAGGTCGGAAAGCAGGTTGATCAGGGACTCGTACCGTTTGAAAAGGCATCGATGAAGCTTAGAACGAGTTTGCAGGAAAAGCGGTATGAGACAATAAAACGTGAAATACTTGATGAACAACGCAAGAATGCGATAATCAAGATCATGGAAAGCGAAGCAGTCAAGAGCGCCGAGCCTGAATAATGCGAAAGGGCTTTGTATGAGAAGGCACGGGAATGTAACAGTTCTGGTTGTTTTCCTGCTTCTAGGTATTGTTTTATCGGGATGCTCATCCAGGAAGGCGTATATCGACGCCACGCTTGGCGACAGGATTCAATGGCCGGGAGAGCCGGAGAAGCCGGTGGTTCTGTATCAGTGGAGTCTTCAGAAAGTCGGCATGTACGGAGAGGCCGATTCCTTTCTTGAGTTCCTGCTGGGCGAATCCGATATGCCCGAAAATGATCCAAGGAACTCAAGCATTCTGCTCAGGCCGTTTGGTGTTTTCGTTGATGATGACAAAAAAATTTATGTGACCGATACCGGCGCGGCAAGGGTTACTGTCGTCGATATGAAAACAATGGAGTCGTTCAGCTTTTCCGAAACTCCAGACGAGGATCTTTCGATGCCGATGGCGGTTGTGGCTGATTCAACCGGGCGCATATTTGTTTCCGATGCGATGCTTGCAAAGGTGTATGCATTCGACAAGCGGGGCAAATATTTATTTTCTCTGCGCGGCGAGTTCGAACGCCCGACCGGAATGGCGATTGATCTGCCAAACGACAGACTCTATGTTACGGATTCCGCCGCGCATGTTGTTTATGTCTATCGCACGGACGGCGAGTTCGTAAGCCTGATAGGCGGCAGGGGTGACGATCCCGGAAAATTCAATTTCCCTTCTCATCTTTTTGTGGACAGGCTTGGAAGGCTTTATGTGACCGATGCCATGAATTTCCGGGTTCAGATATTCGATCCCAACGGTTCGTATTTGGGATCATTCGGTACTCTTGGTGAACTTTACGGGAATCTGGACAAGCCAAAGGGCGTTGCGGTGGATTCCGAAGGGCATGTTTTTGTGGTCGATTCCATCAAGGATATGGTGAAAATATTTGACAGAAGCGGAAAACTCCTGCTGTTTTTCGGTGAAAAGGGCAATGAGCGCGGTCAGTTCTGGCTGCCGTCAGGTATCTTTGTCGATAAGGATAACATGGTTTATGTCGCCGATACCTATAACATGCGCGTATCCGCTTTTCGTTTTATCGGGCGTGAGGACGGAGATTCCGCGGGTGGCGAAGAAAAACCGCGCGGATTTAAATAAATATTGCGTTTTGACCGATAATGGATAAGATTGATTGTGCAGAATATGTCCGGAATATGTCCGGTTTGGAACCGGCAATTATGGGGAAACGGATCTGTGAGTCCGACTTGTAAAATGACCATGATGTTGCGGACGCTCTGTGTCGCCATAATATTATCGTTAATGATGCCGGGTAGCGTTAATGCCGTGGGTATCAGGAATACGAAGCATAATCTGTCCGTAAGCGGGCCCGGGCCGATCAAGGCGGTTTCGGAAACCCGCATCTGCGTTTTTTGCCACACCCCACATGCCGCTACCGTGTCGTATTTCGCGGAACCGGGTCTTACATATCCGTTATGGAACCACAAGCTGCAACTGCCTTCAGTGACGTACATACTGCCCAGTCCATCTCAGGGCATCCCTATTTTGTCCACTCCGCAGAATCCTCCGGACGGAGATTCAAGGCTCTGTCTGAGCTGTCATGACGGTACTGTTGCCATTGGTGCTGTTGTGAATCTTGGCGAAGGCGGAGCTATTTCGCAGGGGATATCCATGGCTGGTACCGGACTTACGGCTCAGGGCAAGCTGGATTTGACGAACTCGGCTTTTGTTGGCCCCGATCTCGACATGAGCGGGCATCATCCTGTCTCAATTGTTGTCAATCAGGATTTTGTGACCGACATGCAGAGCCGATGTGATCCGTCATCATTTACCGTGCGGCTTGAACCGGTCAGGCCGGTAATCTATCGTCCAACGCTTGATGTCTATCCGGAATCGGTTGGAAGCAGCGGCAATGGCGTGCAGTGTACGTCATGTCATGACCCCCACGATGACATGGGCGGTATGAAATTTTTGCGAATTGGCAGCCCGGACAACGCCCAGCCTCTTTGCGACAGTTGCCATATGCTATGCCCCTAGTGTCAGGAGTTGTGTAACCATAGTATGCCGGAATCGCTGGTCAGGTTAAGGAACCGATTGAGCCGCAGTATTGCTGGAATGCTGCCGATAGTGCTTGTTTTGATGTTTCCGGTGGTTGCCTGCGCTGCTCCGGAGGTTCATCTGGATCAGTCCAAGCTCCCAAATGGGTGTTCGTCATGCCACAAGGCACACGGGCGGCGGGGAACCGCGATGCTTTCTATGGATAAAAACGATCTTTGTTTCAGTTGTCACGGCGCGGTGAAGACCGGCAAACCGGGTGAAGCCGCCAATGATGTCCAGACTGTTTTCGACAAGATATACAGGCATCCGGTTTCTACCACGGCTATCTATCATCGATATAATGAAACATTGCCCGAGCACGATCCGACAAAAGACAGGCATGTGATATGCGAAGATTGCCATAATGTACATCGTGTAGCGCAATACGATGCCATGAGGATGGTAAGCGGTTATACCAGTGACCGTGTTACGGTCAAGCGCGCTGTGTTTGAATATGAGGTTTGTTACAAATGTCATTCGGATAGCGCAAACCTTCCTGCCGATTCAAGGAACATGCGGTTGGAGTTCAGTTCGGCCAATCCTTCTTATCATCCTGTCGAGACGATTGGAAGAAGCGGCAATATGCCCAGCCTTATTGCGGGATATGGCCCGAATTCAATGATCAAATGCACGGATTGTCATGGAAACGATGATCCGGTTGGCGCCAAGGGGCCGCATGGCTCAAATAATCCGAATTTGCTGGTGGGCGCATATTCGCTGACTGACGGCCCTGAGACTCCGATTGCGTATGAACTGTGTTACCGGTGTCATGAACGAACCAGCCTGCTGGCAAACGCAAGCTTCAAAAAACATCAAGAGCATATTGAAGGCAAGAGCGGCAGCGCTACCACGAATTTTATTCCGGTTCCATTGTCCTGCTTTTCATGTCACGCATCGCACGGAAGCACGCTGTATCCGAGATTGATATCGTTCAACCCATTGGTGATAACGCCCAGTCAGGGAGGATTGCTCACCTATGAGCTTGACAGTAGCGGCTTGGGTAAGCCTAGATGTAACCTGACGTGCCACAATGTTGAGCATCATGTAGATGGCGTCTCTCAGATTGTGGGCGGCGTCGCGATTCCATCGTATTAACGCAGGCTTTGCCGTTTAATGTCGTTCCTTGCGTCCTGCCTGTGCCGGATCCCTTCGTGATCAAATCCCGTTTTTGAGCAGCATTCGCCTTTCCGAGGGCCTGTTTATACTTGTTCATGCCAGACTGTCATGAGCTTTGGTATGTATATTGCTAATAAAAAGGTGGCAATGACAGCAAGCAAGGAATAGGTGACCATGATTTGTAACGGCGGTTATATGGGGTCGTCACGTTTGAATTTTAAGGGAGGCTATTTACGGTGATGAAAGGCATCCTGGAGGTGGGTGAAATGACACATGTTGCGTTAAATGACAATAAGGGCGAAATGTTCGAAGGAGGGGTTATGCGTCGAGTCGGCGTTTTTGTGTTTATTCTTTTCATGTCGCTGTTTGTGTCTAACGCTCTGGTATATGTTGTCGAGGCTGCGCCTCCAACCTACACCCCGTTGACGTCAGTGTCGATGACATCCGCTGATGGGTCGGAGATTTGGGGTGCCAGGATTGCCGTTGACAAGTTTGGCGAACTGTTTATCCTTGATCGGTTCAATAGTAAGGTGCGTGTGTTTCATACCGATACGGACGGCACTGGGTCTGATGTGCAGAATGAAATATCCGAAATTGCATATCCGAGGGACAGTCAGCCCACCGCCATAGCTGTTGATGCTAACGGCAGACTTATAGTGGCTGAGGGTGACGGCTCAATCAAGATATATGAGAAGGCTTACAATGCGGATCATACGGCGATTAGCGGCTGGACGAATGTGGCGTCGCTCACTCCTGCGTTATCCGCGCAGTGTGATGCGTCTGCGGGAAGGAATTTCTGCAAGGTGACCGATATTGAGGTTGCCTCGGATGGCAAGCTTTATGTCGTTGACTCGCAAAGCAGGAATATTCTTGTCTTCGGTAGCGATCTCCAGTATAGCGCTAATCTTACCGCAACGATTAATGCGGGACTTGCCTTGATTTCGACTAGTGATACGGTGCTCAAGAGTGTGGTGTATAAGCCGGTATCGGTAGTCGAGTCGGGTGGCGTTCTTTACATAGGTGATTGCCCTCTGGAGTTTAGTTCCGCTGCCAATGCGTATGCTTACACTTCGCGAATTATAAAGCTGAATTTGGGGACAAACGCTGTTTCTGCTTTCCGGACACCGTTTTTTCAGGCAAGCACCGGCAAGTATCTTGATCATAACGAGGGGAATATATCGTTTCCCGCGGGTTTGGTCGTTTCCGGCGGCTATATATATGTTGCCGATCCGGGTCAGTTTGCTATACAGATATTCGACCTGAATGGAACCTATCAGGGTTGCACGGATTCGAACGCGGATGGTGTGTATGACGGGTGTCTCTATGTCTCAAACAATCTGATGCGAACTGTTAACGATATTGCTATGGGTAAGGATAAGGTTATTTATGTCAGTTCGATCAATACGCATGATGTAAAACGGTTCGCAGTGAGTGGTGCCGTTCAGGTGAATCCCGATGAGATGTTTTTCGAGGCGATGGGGGCCAGCGCAATTACTGTTCAGAGCGCTAATGTCGTGCGACCGAATTCATCCGGAGCCATGAGCTGGACTGCTGTTGGTGATGCAAGCTGGCTTTGCCTGTCGAATGATTCGAATTGGACGCCTCAGAGCGGATGCGTTCAGAGTCTGTCCGGGTCGCAGGCATCTGGTGTTGGCGCGTCAAGTTTTTATGTCGGCATAAATCAGGTGGGGCTTTTGAAAGGCGTTGACTATACGGGTTCGGTACGTGTCTGTAATTCGACATCCGGAGCATGTGATTCTGTTGCGGTTACTGTAAGGATTAATGCCGGAAGTCTTGTTTGCGGGAATAACGCTCCTATCCCGTTTACTGTTGAGGACGGTGCTCCATCTTACTGTTCGTCCTGTTCGCTGGTCACTACGGATGGTAGTCCGGTGCCTGCTACCGTAGCGATAGATTGCGCGTCGGGTTCGTGCCCTGCATGGCTTACCGTGGCGCGCCGCCCGTCTTCAAATGTTGTCGATTTTTGTGCAACGGAGGGAGGGAGCGCCGCCGGCTTCTTTGACAGCGAGACTGTGGCATTCTCCGATCCCAGTTCGGTTTTGTTGCCGGCTCATGTCAATACGAGCTTGAGTGTAGTGTCTCCGGCAAGTGGCACTATTACCGTGAACACGAATATCGATTCGTGCTTTACCGTGACCGGACAGTTCACGCCTGCCGCTGTGTTTAACGCATGTACCGTGGGTGGCGTCTGGACGAGTCCGTCTACATGGGGTGGCTGTTACGATGTGGTGTATCTTGGTTCGCCAGCCTATTTTACTCCTCCTTCCGAGTCTAAGTGCATGTCTGCGGGTGGCAGTATCACATTTAGCGGCACCTTCAAGCGTCCGAGGATTGCAACCGCGATGGGCGCCGGAAGTATGAATGTCAGCGAAGTTCGTGTGTTGGATCTTAATGGAACGCAAACAGCATCCTTTACAGCGTTTGATGCTGCGAGGGTGATGTATGGTGCTCGTGTTGCCATGGGAGATGTTGATGGTGACGGCGCGGATGAGATTATTGTGGCCAAGGGTGAGGGTAGCGTTAATAATAGCGAGGTCAAGGTGTTCAGGTTGGACGGAACCCCCCTTGGCGGAGCAAACTTTATAGCGTTTTCCACATTGTATATGAATGGCGCTAGGGTTGCTGCTATCGATTTTGATGGCGATGGGCTGGATGAAATAGTGGTCGGTACATCCGAGAACCGCGCTCTTGTCAGGGTGCTTAAGTATGATGTTGTCAGTCATAGGATGATTGATACCGGGGTGATGTTCAATGCATTCCCGTCCGCATCATATGGTGTCAACATCGCAACCGCGAAGTTTGATGTCACGTCAGACCAGATTCCTGATCCGGTTATCGTGACCACAACCGGGCCGGGCAAGCTTTCAGATCCCCAGATGAAGATATGGAGGGTTAATGCCGGCGGTGCGGTTGGCGCATGGAGTGTTGTTGATACCGGTATCACAATCCCGGTTTCCGGAGCATTGCTTGCCGATGCTACGGGATATGGCGCGTCGGTGGCGGCATACAAGACAATTATTGCAGCCGGAACCGGTGCTGGTGGTGGCGTTGTTGAGATATACGACACAACCGGATGGAATTCATGTTCGATCCCTCTGGGCGAGTACAATGGCGCATGTTCGAATCCGTCCGTAAGGAATATGACTGCATGCACGGCAGGCGGCGGTGTTTGGACGGCCGGTTCTGTCGTAAGGCAGAGTGATGGTGTTGATCTTGCTGTCGGCGACATGAATGCTGACGGCTCGATAGAGATTCTTGTGGGTTTGGGGGCAGGGTCGAATGCGGAGTCTAAACTTATTGTTTTTGGTGCCGATACATGTAACGTGAAGGCCCCATATACAATGAATCCATTTCCTGCTGCACGGTTCGGAGCACGGGCATCAATCGGACATACGGGGAATTAATCGGGGGTAACACATGAGACAACGTTTTTTTGCGGTTATTATAAGGGCCGCGCTGTTATCAATACTTGCTGTAGCTCCGGCATACGCGGCTCTGGATGCTCCACACGATTCCACGAATCAGATTTCATGTGGTAAATGTCACTGGATATTTTCCTATACGAATCCTCCTGTATGGGCATCGTCACAGATGGATATTGATGATGCTGCCATAAACAGGGCTTGCTGGACATGTCACAATGACGTGGTTTCCCGAATGAAGCGAACTCATTCCGCGGCTACTTTGGGTTCTAGGTATGGCAGCACATGGACCAATGACTGCAAGGCTTGTCACAATAACCACACTCACAACCAGAAGAACGTTGCCAATTCTTCGTTGGTAAACGGAAATATAGCTTCAAGCGATGCATATAATGTAAATCGCAATACGACCAAGATTACACTAAAGACAACCGCTAACCAGTCGTTCCAGTGGGGTATGGATGACTGGAAGGATTATATCTGCCTGGTCGACGACATCACTGTGTACAACATAGTATCAAGCGACAGTACCACGATAACTGTAGAGGGTAATGTTGCATTGTCATCGGGAACATTCAAAATTCTGCGTGGCATGTATGTTAATAATCTGGTGAATAACAAGGATGTCAAGTTTTTTGATAAGGATGGCACAAAGACTGTTTATTCGTTCGTGGATAACGATGGCGACACACTGCATACCGGCGTTTGCGAGGTCTGTCATACTCAGACATTGTATTTCCGGGGCGATGGAAAGGCATGTGATGACCTTCAGTATAAGACACAGGCCACGTGTACGGCTGCCGGTAAGACTTGGGGACAATGGGGATGCAGTAATACAGCATATAAAACAAAAACTGCCTGTGAAAGCGGTGGAGCCACATGGAGGGCTCCGCATGCTTACAGTGTGCAGCCCAATGAGAATTGTACGAATTGCCATAAAACACTGGAAGGCTTCAAACCGTCATCGTGTTTTTCGTGTCATGGACAGAGCGGTCACACCGGTGCTCCGCTTGTTGCCAGTGATATAGTCAGTGATCCGGTTCTCGGTGCAACCGGTCACACGGTGGAGCAGGTGATCGGGCAGCATCAGCTTCACGCGATTGACAGGGGGTATGCGTGCAATATATGTCATGCCCGCAACGGCATGCCTTCAAAGGACGGCAAAATTACCATTGGATTCAGCGGTATTGCGTTGCCGGCCGGCGCGGCTCCTCAGTACGACGGTATAGATTTTTCCAATCCGAATTACAGTTACAATGCAACTAACGGTACGATAATAACCACGAACGATCCTACGAAACAGACATGTAATAATGTGTATTGCCACAGTTCCGGGCAGAGTGTTGATGGTAACTCCGCAGTTCCGTATTACACGGGTTCGCCGAACTGGACGGATCCGCAGAGTGTTGGCTGCGGCGACTGTCATCCGACGCTGACCCCTGTTTGCTCCAAATCTCAGTACAAGAATCAGACGGATTGCGAAGCAAACGCCGGACAATGGAAGCCCGGCATATGGAGCGGAAGTCATAACAAGCATCTATGGGGCGTGTCGATTCCGGTCGGATGCAGTAATTGTCATCCTGGTGTTGTCGATTCTCCGCTTGCAAATAACTCGGTTACGCATATTAACGGACAGATAAACGTGACGGATGAGTATGACGGCGGCGGGCGTCCGGGTAACGGTTACGGGGCATGTAATCAGGCATATTGCCACAGTTCCGGTCAGGGGGCAACGCCCGATGACCCTAATCCATACTACTATGGCCGTGTGGTCTGGGGGCAGGCAAACAGCGTGGGTTGCGGAATATGTCATCCGACGGCTGAGTGCAGCAACACTGCATACACAACAAGAACGGACTGTGTAAATAACGGTGCTACGTGGACTCCGATGATCAGTACCGGCAGCCATGCCAACCATATAACGCAGGGCGTTATCTGCGAGAACTGTCATCAGGGTGCAGGTGATGCAAGCGACAATACGGAATATGCTTCAGCGAGCCATCGTAATCATCTGATTGAAGTCGGCAATGCGTCCACCGGGCTGACATATTCCGCTGGTGGCGCGCCCGGTAACGGTTATGGCATCTGTACAAATGCAAGCTGCCATACGAACGTGCAGGACAACGGCGGATACGGCTCACAGTTGAGGCCCACGCCGGCTTGGGGTTCGTTGGGTGCGGGCGGAAATTCCTGCGGCATCTGCCATCTTGGCGACGGCAAGCATGGCCAAGCCACCTTGATGCAGAGCGGCAGTCATCAGAAGCACGTCAGTTACAATAACGGGCAGCTTTTGATCGACCCGCAGAATCCGAACTGCTCCGCGTATTGCCACAATACTGCCGGGTATCAGACGGCAAAGCATAACAATAGTAATATTGACGTTATATTCTCCGCCCCCGTGGGTGGTACGTATTCACAGGTCTCCAATCCGCCTTCAAACGGCTATGGGAGCTGCTCCACCGTCTACTGTCACGATCCGGGAGCTGTCGGCACGGTTACGGTGACATGGGGCGGTGCTTTAGCCGACTCTGTCGAGTGCGACTCGTGTCATGGAGGCAACAGGCTTTCAAGTAACACGGCAGGGTTTGGAATGATGAATACTGGCGCACACGCGGCGCATATTAATGGAGCCGATCCTGAACTGGCGACATTCGGTTGCGGCAAGTGCCATTACAATACTGTGACGGATGGCAATGACAGGCTGATTACGGGTTCAGCACACATTAACTTTGCAAAAGACGTACCAGTTAATTGTAATTCGTGCCATCAGAACGGCAATGGCGTTTCAGTCGGGCCTCCGGCATGGGCAAGCGGTACGGCTCTGGACTGTAAGGGATGCCATGGCTCTGGAGGCACATCGAGTTTCGGCGAGCCGGATACCGGCTCATCGGGAATCGCTCATGACAAGCATGTCATTCAGGCAAGCGACTGCGGTCGTTGCCATAACAGCACCACCACCACTGGAACAGATATTACCGGAACGCAGCACCTGAATTCCGTCAAGGATGTCGTAATGTCCGCGACCTACGGCGGCAGCTACGCGCCCGCAACCGGATGCTCGAATGTCTATTGTCATGATCCGTCCAGTCAGGGCAATCTCAGCCCTGTTTGGGGCGGGAGTCTGCCCGATTCGGCTGAATGCGATTCATGTCACGGCGGCAATGCGGTATCGACAGCAACAAGCGGACGCGGCCCGATGAACAGCGGGTCTCATGCGAATCACATCAACAAGTCAGGCTTTTACTGCGGCGATTGTCATTCGGCAACGGTGACGGCGCCAAATGATCGTACTGTCACCGGAACATCGCACGTCAACATGGTAAAGGACGTCAGCATAACGGCAGCACGTGGCGGCGACGGTTCCGATTACAGTGCCGTTACGGGGAAATGCTCAACAACAATGTGCCACGGCTCCTTGTCGCCCGCGTGGGGCGCGGTTGGAGCAGGGTGCGGAACCTGTCACGGCATGGCGGCTAATCCGGCTGATGGTCGCGATACGGCAGGTGATACCGGCAATGCCGATATGCAGGTGGGCGCGCATGTGTCGCACCTTACCGGCGGACACGGATATGCTCAGGCGATTTCTTGCGGCACATGTCACAACGTGCCTGCCGATGTGATGGCTGCGGGTCATATCGACAGCATGCTGCCTGCCGAGGTAACGATTTCCGGTGCGCGTGCGACCGGCCTTGGCGCCATTACCAATCCGGCATACAATCCGGGTACGCGTCAGTGTTCGAATACATGGTGTCATGGCGCAGGCCTGATAACCGGTGATTATGCTCCCACATGGAATGTGCCGATCCTTACAGGCGTGGCATCCAACGACTGCACGCAGTGTCATG
>Ga0233425_10001944_pt1 | contig 43253 bp, 38 predicted proteins | sample Watercolumn_Towu_2_FD_181712 | JGI IMG/M metagenome (GOLD analysis project Ga0233425, IMG submission 181712) | Freshwater microbial communities from Lake Towuti, South Sulawesi, Indonesia - Watercolumn_Towuti2014_140_MG | ecosystem: Environmental > Aquatic > Freshwater > Lake | place...
TACAACAACCGTTATGCCGGTTGACGGGCAACCGTCAGTGTGGCAGCCATAAAAAATGCCTGCCACACGGCCATAAAAACTAACAGCATTCAAATATATCAACTACAAAACACCTTTTTTCTTACAACAACCGTTATGCCGGTTGACGGGCAACCGTCAGTGTGGCAGCCATAAAAAATGCCTGCCACACGGCCATAAAAACTAACAGCATTCAAATATATCAACTACAAAACACCTTTTTTCTTACAATAATGGTTATAAATGAGCAGTTATATCTTGAATTGAATGGACGGGGGATCTGCGGAACCATTTTTTTCTGCAGGAGACAAAAAATGCAGCGCACAATAAAAATAGAAAGACTGCCAAAGCTTGACAAGGTGCTTCGAATAACATTCGCCTCAATAAAAAAGGACTTTATTGAGTCGCGCGAGGAGTTCATCCAGCTTGAAGAAAAAGTTGACAGCTCTCTGGACATATTCAGAAAACGCTTGAACGATGCAGGCAACATGGTTTCAGGCGAGCTCAAAAACAGAACCGATTCCTTGGACAAAAAGATCGATGCAAGAACATCTGAGATAGAAGGACAGGTCAGCGAGCTTTCAGCAAGTGTTGAAAAATTTGTTACAGCGCTCAACAACAAAATAAGTGAATGGAATGCAAAAATCAAGCGCCTCGATGACAATTCTGCAAGAGCAACAGAAATAGGCGCAGAGCTTAAAAAAATAGTCTTCCTGAACCAGGAGCTCGAACGAATATCTGCAATTGCAGGCCAGGTAAAAGCGGTTGAGGCAATTGCAGTGCCGAGAACAGAATTCAAAAAGGAAATCAGCGAAATTGACAAAAAACTTGAGAAAATCACAGTCCGGCTTAAAGACAGCCAGGAAATAATGCAGGCAAGAACAGACAAACTGATTTCAGAAGCAAGAAAAGAATCAAACGAGCGGACAAACTCTGCAGAAGACAAAATAAAGGCCGTTTCAAAAGAGCTAAAAGAAACAGCATTACTACTTAAACAGGAAATATCAAAAAAGCCATGGACAAAAGAACTTGCCGAAGCAGTTGAAGCAATAAAGCGCGAAATATCATCAGAAGCAAAAAAGCGCGCAGAAGAGCTTGAAAAACACACCGTACGCGAGAAAGACATAATATCAAAACTTTCAGAAGAGCACAAACAGCTTAAAGAAGCAAGGCATGCAGAGCCGCAGAAAAAATCTGAAAGAGAGTTGTTTAAGGAAGCAAAACCAAAACACGAAACAAAAGAAAAGAAAAAAGGCATGCTGAGAAGAATTCTTGACTTTTTAATAGAAGATGTTGAGGAAGAAAAAGACAAAACACTCCATGAATTCGACAAGAAAAAAGGCGACAAGTTTGAGATAAAAGAGCTGGATGATTTAGAAAAAATAAACAAATAGCAACCCTTATATATACTTCTTTTATTATTAACTTTTATGCAAACCAAACGGGCATACAAGCCAAAACCAAAAAAAGTCATTAATGCAGCAAGAGAAAGAATAAACGAGCTGTTCAAACAGGCAGAGCTCTCCGGGAGCAAAAAGTATGCAAACAGATATGTTGAAATAGCGCGCAAAATATCAATGAAAAACAAGGTAAAAATGCCTTCTGAGCTGAAAAAAAGATTCTGCAAGCACTGCAAAAGCTATCTCCGGCACGGCAGAAATGTCCGCGTAAGAATAAATGAAAAAGGGACAATATACACTTGTTTGGAATGCAAAAAACAGATGAGATTTCCCATACACTGATTCAACACTCAATTTGTAATCGGCATATTCCACTACAATAATCCTTTTAAAACATTTTTTTATTTTTACATCTATGGCAGAAAAAAACGCCTTCAAAGAGCTCAATGACAAGTTATCTATTTCATTCACAAAGCTCAGGCAGGACATGATTGAGCTTAAAAAATCAAAAAATTTTCTTGAAAACGCAGTAAACGAGCTCAATCTAAAACAGATTGAGGCAGAAAGAGACTCTGCAAAAGAAGAAGCTGTCCACAGAATGAAGCTCAAAGTCGAGAGTATAGCATACGAGCACAAAAGCGTGAAAGAGCTTTCAGACACAATAGTATTGCTCAAAAAAGATTCAGTATCGCGGGGAGAATTCTCAAGGGCATCGGAACGAGCGGAAGCAGAAATCGCGTCGCTGAAAAAACAGATATCTGCGCTGAAAAAAACAAGAGACAAAATAAAAGAATCAAGAATAACTGAACTTGAGAAAAGCCTGTTGAAGCTGGATGATGTGAAAAAAGCCGTAATGAAAGACATAAAAAGAAAATATCTTGATGCAGAAGAAGTTGGAGCAGAGCTCAAGCCATTGAAGAAAGAATTTCTTGACCTGTATAATAAAGTAACCAAAGTAAAGCGCGAAGTGCTTTCATTCCCAAAACTCAACTTTTTCGCAAACGCCTGCCTTGCAGTTGCACTGCTCGGATTTGTAGGAGCAGCAATATCCCTTTACATGAGCTACACTTTTGCGGCAAACTTCTTCGGCATAGAAGGAATTGTTGTGCTGGCAATAGGCACTGCAGCAAAGCTTGCTGTGGCAATAGGAAAGTGAAACTATTTAAATAACCTCTCTCCCACTATTATATATGGAGTATGATTTAGAGCTGGACAGAATAGTCTCGCAGATAAAAAAAGAAAATCCGAAAATAGTGTGCATACAACTGCCTGACGGGCTTAAGCCGGAAGCAGGAAGAATTCAGGAAAGAATAGAAAGCAAAACCAATTCTAAAGTCATCATCTGGGCAGGAAGTTGTTTCGGAGCATGCGACATACCTGAAATAAATGGTGCAGACCTTCTGATACAATTCGGGCATTCAAAACTAATAAGATAGAAAAGTATTTAAATCGCTCTTAAACACTTCAAATTAATCATCATGCCTCTGTAGCTCAGCAGGTAGAGCGTGCGGCTGTTAACCGCAAGGTCACCAGTTCAAGTCTGGTCAGAGGCGCTTTCGTTTTGTTCTTTTTTTCTTTTTTTGTTATTTTAGTTTAATCTATCCACTTTTAGAAAAACGAAAGGTTTAAATAGTAATATATCAGAAATTTTAAAAAATCGTATTGAGGTGTATAAAAAATGAGAAAAAACCAACTAATTTTTATTGTTTTGTTTATTCTGTGCGCTTTAATGGCAACATCTGTTTCTGCGTTGAATGTAACGCTTTCAAGCCCTGATGACACATACAAATTTGTTTTTCCCGTGAACATAACCTTCGTCGGAAATGCCACAGAGAGCGCAACTCCAAACTCAAGAGTTGCAAACATCTCATTATTCCTCTCTGACCGGACTAATGCCAGCGCAACATTAGTTGCAGTCAACTGGACCGCGATTCCAAATGCATCTTCTAATAAAACCAGTTTTACAATATTATCCGCTAACCTTAGCGCCGGAAACTACACCTGGAAGTTTGTCGCAGTAAACAACGAATCAACTCCCATAACAAATTCAAGCGCCAACAGAACCTTTGAAATATTTGTAGATGTCGGATATCCAGGAATCAATGCTTCTGCAAGCATAAATAGAACCAACCTCACTTTGGGAAACTATAACTACTTATTTAATGTAAGCGTTGCCGACAATACCGTTCTCTCAAATGTTACATTAATGATTAACGGCTCGCGAAATGCAACTAATGTAACAAATCTGATAAATGGAACATATGGATTTAACTTCACTTTTGGCCAGCCAACAATAAACCTTACATTCTTCTGGGCTGTTGAAGCATGCGACACAAGCGGAAACTGCAACCAGAGCCAGAACATAACATTGTTCCTTGACTTCAATAATAATTATTACCCGCAGGTAAACCAAACTGCCCCTGTGACCGGATATAATTTAACAAATGGCTTCAGCACAATTTTCAACGCTACAGTCAGCGAGGATACAGGATTAGCAAATGTCAGCTTAATGATTAACGGCTCTATTAATTCAACCAATAGTACTGGACTTGCCAATGGTGCATATAAGTTTCCGTTCACCTTCGCAATAAATAACCTGACTTACAACTGGGCAGTCAGGGTATGCGATAACGGAGGATTATGCAACATTACAGCCAACAGGACTTTTTCAACTTACACAGATGTAAGCTTTCCCGGAGTAAATCTCAGCTCTCCGACAAATGAAACAAATTACACCTCAAAGTTTAAAACAAACTTTGAGAACATGATTTTTGCAGCAATAGTTGCAGAAGGCACACAGCTTGAAAACTTAACTTTATTGTTGAACGGTGTGCGCAACTCAACACTGACAAACACAACCACTCTCGCGAACGGCACATACACCATTAATTTCAGCTTGGGGCTTTCGAACAGCACATACACCTGGGCAATAGAAGCATGCGACAGAAGCGGAAACTGCAACCAGAGCGCCAACCGGACAATACACACATTTTCGGACGACCCAACAGCACCAGCATTATCTGCAAACTACACGAATTCATCAGTAACACTCGGCGAATCATTAAACCTGTATGCCCTGTTTTCAGAAGCAAGCCTGAATGCAAGCAACTCTACCTGCAGAATTACCTTAAACGGCATTAAGTTTAATGAAACAATAAATGCAACAGTTGCAAACTCAACACATGCATGGTGCAACTATACTTATTTGATTACATCAGACTATTATCCAAACATAACTGCAGTCATCAATGTATCTGATGCATTCAATAACAGCATAGAAGCAAGATTCATCACTGACTTTAATCTGAGGTGTAATGATTCCATCACTGGAAATTTTACCCTTTACGATAATCTTTATTGCGCCGCAAATCCTGGTTTGAATATCAGTGCAAGCAATATCAAAGTTGATTTGAGCACATTCCATATTAATGGAACGGCAGGATATAACGGCATATTGTTCAGCAAAAATGCGAGCAATGTTTTGCTTACCGGCGGAACAATAAGAGGATTCAGCAGAGGAATATTCATTAACGGCACTGCAACCGCAAACAATATTTCAGTCACGCTGATTACCAACAATAGCGTGGGTATTTTTGCAACAACAAATAATAATAATGTGCTTAACACGAATATATCTTACAGCACTGAGCGAGGAATTAACCTGACAAATGTGACAACTACATGGAATGTTACTGCAAGAAATACATTTATTGACAGCAACATATCTTTTAATGGAACAATAACTTTTGCCACAGGCGGTAAGATTGAGCTGATAAACTCCTTCCTGACATTGAACGGGACATTTATTAACAATACAGGAAACCTGACATCATTGATGATTTACAGGCCGATTGTTACCGTAAATGTTTCAAATACCACCTTCTTTGAAGATGCTGATGCAAATGTTACTTTGTACTTGCGCAATACAGTAACTTCAACGCTGATTGTTACACAAGAAACACCAGGTTCTGCGCCAACAGGATACACCCCTTTGAAAGGAGTTGATATTGTTATTGGTGATGACCAGACAAGAGCCAATCTTACCTGGGCTTATGTAACTTTGTTTTATAACTCAAGCGAGCTTGAGGCATTAAACATGGACGAAACGTCATTGAAGATTTATTTCTATAACACAACTTCAAGCGCCTGGGAGATTGAAGGAAATCAGTTTGTTGATACAACACGAGATTATGTACAGGCAAATGTGACGCACTTCAGCTTATTCGGAGTATTTGGAACTGCTATTACCACAGCAACTACTGGCGGTGCAGGAAGCGGCGGAGGAGGCAGTGGAGATGACACATGCAGTGAAGACTGGGTTTGCGGAAGCTGGAGCGAATGCTCAAACGGGGCCATGAAAAGAACATGCTCTGAAGTAAGCGGATGCGGAACATCAAATAATAAGCCGGTAACGACAAAAGCATGCACAGCTGAAAAACAGGCAGTGCAACAGCCGATACAGACAACACCTCCAGCACAGCCGAAAGCAACTGAAAAGAAAGCACAGCCACAACCAACTGCAGGCAAAGCAATAAGCACCGGCGGAGCAGGCACAGGAGTTGTCTTTTATGCAGGCGCAGCAATAGTAGCACTGATAATAATAGGGCTTGCGATTTACTTCATAAGAAAGAGGTAAACACCTTTATTTTTTTTATTTTTCTTATTCTTGTTATAGTATACGCTCGCACTATGAACAATAAACCCGCGCGCTTTAGGAATGCCTGCTGGTGTACTTCTGTTGATGACAGGACTCTGCTCAAATGATTTTAGAGATACTGCTTTTGCTGAGTTGAAAACTATTCATGCCCCGAGTTATTGTGCGATGCAAAGTGCAAAACATGATGAGACACGAGTTCTTTTGGTTAACTTCCTCGTGAATTATTGCAGTGCTGATTTCAGCGACGACTTAGCGGTTATGCCTGTTTTGTTCATGTAACAAAAAATACGCTCGTTCTCAGGTTAGAAAACTGTCAATGCTCCCACAGACCTGCAAAACTCATCAGAGAATCAATAGCAATATTTATAAAATGGCACTTTCTTCTTTCATGCCATGGCCTCGTAGCATAGCCTGGTGGTGCGCTCGACTGATAATCGAGAGGTCCGGAGTTCAAAAAGCAGGTTAGGAAACGAACCTGCATGAAAGTCTCCGCGGGGCCATTTCAAATACATTCATTATCCTTGCAGAACTTATTTCCGCACTCTTCAACAGCTATCCTGCACTGCCTGTTCTCGCAATACATCTCAGCAATTTTTTCACCAGTAACACAGAAATCAGACTTTCCATTCTTAAACGAATTTGAATCATAACACATCCCTGCTTTTTCAAGGTCCTTTCCGCTGTCAGAATCATAACAGCCATACTTCTCAACAATCGTTTTCGCCTCATCCCCCTCAAGGCCCGATGGCTGGGAAGAAGAAGCATCTTCGTCAGTGCTTTCGCCAGCCGTTTCATCAGGGTCTTTTTCTTTTGCGAAAAACACAAGTGTTTTATTATTGTTAGTCTCGTCAAGTTCGTTAAGCATTTCCTTGGTGTCAACCTGCATATTTAAGTCATAACTGCCTGCAGACGCAAATTTATAAGTAAAAGTATGAAGAATAGCTTCATCAGTTGGAAGCAGAGTTCCTGTCTGATAATCGCCGGACTTTTCATAAAGAACCGTGCCGTCTTTTGATAAAACCGCCTTATAACTGAACGGCTTTGTTATCCTTTCCACACCCCGATTCTGAACAGCAAGCTTAATCTCAACATCCTGCCCAGGAACAGGATAAATTGTTTTAGGATACATCTTTGGAACAAGGTCGCCTCTTGTGGCCACAGGCTCAGATAAAACAGTTATGTTGGCCTGAGCAGACACATTTGCATCAGGAGAAACCTGCGCAGATTCTTCACTGCATGAAGCAAGAAACAGAAGTAGGATTAGCAATAAATATTTCATTACAATGAAAGAACAAAACAGGTTAATAAATGTTTGGATTTTAGTGGGCTGTTAAGTAAACGTCGCCTGTGAAGTAACGTTTTTTGCAAAAATCTGCGAAAAATTTTTATATTTCGTGTTATTACTGTTTGATTTATGAAACTATACGAACAGAAGCGTTTAGCTACGCTTAGGTTTCTGAAAAAAGTTAAGAAAGCGAACGAAGAAGGTAGCGAAATAAAGTTCAAAGACCTAACTTCTTCTTCTCAGATGGTGATTGTAGCACCACTGAAAGAGGATGGTTTCTTAAAAGGTAATGGTCATGGTTTTGAACTTACTGAAATTGGCATAGAATTATTGCACCAGCTTCAACATAAAAAGAAGAACCAAAGAATAGAAAAAAACGTCAAGAGCAGTGATGTAAAAAAGTATGCGATAAACATAGAAGGTAACGATGGTTTTTCTTTGAAGTTTAACTACTTCGGAAAAAAAGCAGAAATCCTAAAAGCAATGGCTGAACTGGAATAAAGAAACAATCACTTTTTGCTTATGTGTGAGCATGTAGTTCAACGGACTAGAATAGTTGCCTACTAAGCTTCAGATTCGGGTTCGAATCCCGACATGCTCACACATAAACAAATTTAGCACTATACGAACAAGAGAGTGAAAGACGTTGTTTTATAAATATCTTTCTGACTAAAACAACTAAATGCTTGCTGATTGTTGTATTATTTCTAACCATCTGTTTGGGTGCGTTGTTGTTCATTTTTTATTCACCACATATTTATTATTAGTAATATACTAATGGGTATATGTGGTGTTTATAAAGATTTCGCTACTGTAACATACAATAAGGATAATACCGCTAAGAATATACCGAAAGGTTTATATACTTGTTATGATAAAAGCTTAATAACATGGCGAAAATCAAAATAGACGGTTACCAATGCGAAAGATGCGAGCACAAATGGGCACCAAGAGAAAACACCGTAGAAATACCAAAAGTGTGCCCGAAATGCAAAAACCCATACTGGAACACACCAAGAAAAAAACAAAACCATTAATAAAACACCGGAAAACTTCCGAAAAATCCGCAAAATTTTCGGTTTTAACGACGAAAGATTTATTAAAGGTAAAAAATGAAGAAAAAAGTGCAAAATTTACAAAAAAAGAGAGAGACATTAGGACAATATTTTACAAAGCCCGAGATAGTTCAGAGATTAATACAGCTTTTACTTTCTTATAAACAGTATAATAAAAAAATAAGAATACTTGAACCTTCTGCTGGAACTGGCAATTTTATAAAAGAGTTAAATAAAAAAGGTTTTTTTGATATAACTTCATATGAAATTGATGAAAAATTATCCGAAGATCCAAAAGATTTTTTTCTTCAGCCATTAAACCAAAAATTTGATTTAATAATAGGAAACCCTCCATTCTCAAAATATAATTTAAAAGAAAGTTATTACTTTCCTGAAAGGTATATAAAAGAGAAAGTAACTCCTCTCATTTATTTGAATGATAAACTTTTAAAAAAAGAAAAAATAGTGATAGAAAACACATTTATTCTGAAAGCTATAAAACATTTAAAAAACAAAAATTCAAGCATTGGCTTCGTATTGCCCGTCTCATTTTTTATAAAAGGAAAAAACAGAGAGATAAAACAAATAATTAACAGAACTTTTTCCACCATAATCATATACCAAAATGATAAAATTTGGTTTGACCATAATATACCTTGTTGTTTCGTTATATTCACTAACATAGACGCACTTAAAGACAACATCCTGCTATTATATGAAGACGGGCAAGAAGTAAAAGAAGTGTTGAAAAAAGAACGATTAATCAATGAAGAAGTAATACCTCATTCTTATTTATACAAGAAAAAAAACCAAACAAAAGGCAGCCCCCTCAAAGATTTTTTAGAAGAAAAAAGAGTAAACTATAAAAAATCGTATGATAAAAATAATATTAATGGAGCGAACATAACTGAAAAAAATAAAGTTACGACTAAACCTGAAAACTTTTGTTTAGCAATAACGAGAGTTGGAAATTCAAGCATAGGTAAAACTGGTTTGATAGACCTAAACGAGGACGTATTAAATGATATGTTCTATGTTTTTAAGTTCAAAGAAGAATATAACAAAAATAATAAAATAAAAGAACAAATTTGTGATATATTAAATAAAAGCCAAGATTATTTTAAGAACATAACCAACAGAGTTGGAAGCAAATCAATAAAAAAAGAAGATGTTTTAAATTTTAAAGTAGAATTAAAAGTTTAATTTTCCCAATACTTTTTCTGCGGTTGTCCAATCTTTTTTATCCGCAATTTCAGAAGCACTAATCCAGAACAAAATATCATAACCAAGAGTTTTAGCTTCTTCTAAAGTTAAATAAATATGGTGCGTTTTGCCAAAGACACGGCAATTTTTGATTGGGAAAACAATGTTCATTGCTGGAAAAAAATCACGCCACATGCCTTTAACCCACTTGATAGTTATCTGAATTTCTTTGTCTGCTATTGAAACAAATTTTACTTCAATTTTATTATTTCTTTCACTATTTAATATCTTTTTTCCTTCACTTATTATTTTTTCTTTATCCTCACTTATTTTTTGTCTTAATTCGTTCCCTAAATGCTTGTCATAGCGTAAGGCAATACGAGAAAGAAAGTCCTGCAATGCTTCAGAACCCTTAATCATCCATTCAACATATTTGGCATTTGACTGAATCTTAACAGGATTATAACTTTCATTTACTAATTTCACATTACCGATGGCTTCAAGTTTAATCCTGATTTTGTCTTCAATTTCCATTGAAACTCCATTTTCGCCTTTTAACAACATCTAATAAGAAAAAACAAGCTCAATATATAAACCTGTCGCTTAGGTGACGTTAAGTTTACAGCTCAGATTTTAGATAACTATATTAATAAGCAGACAAATAATAAGCATTATGGCTTTTGAACTAACCGCATTGTTCTTTGCAGTAATCTCACCCGCTTTATGGGCAATAATGAATGTGCTTGACAAATTTGTTGTATCGCATAAAATAAAAAACCCTCTTAGCTTCGGATTCATTGCGGGAACGATTAACCTCCTTATTGGAACAGTCATTGCGCTTTTTGTGAGCTGGCGGGAGGTTACGCCAAAAGACATAGCGTTCTCTGCAATATCCGGAATACTTCTTGGAATCAACTTTTATTTTTGGTACATACTCATAAAAGAAGAAGACGCATCCAATCTGGTCGGACTTATTTATTTTTATCCGGTTATTATTGCAATTTTATCATACTTCTTTCTTAATGAGCAACTTCATCTGCTGAGCTACTTTGGAATGTGCCTGACTCTTTTCGGGGCAGTAATGCTCTCAATAAATGCAACGAAAATAAAAATAAAAGCAGGCGCGTGGATGATAGCATCGCTTATTTTAATAACTGCATTTTATGAATTTTTCATAAAGGTCGCAACAATAAACCTTCCAGCAGTTAACGGAGTCGCTGTCAGCAGTGTTTTTCTAGGAATAGCATGTATTCCTATGCTTATCAGCAGCAAAACAAGGAAAGGATTAAAAGAAACAGCAAAATACGCCGGCTGGGCAGTGCTGAACGAAAGCTTTACTTTTCTCGGCGTTTTTACAACCTATTTCGCAATGGCAAAACTGCCTGCAACAATAGTCTCATCAATAGCGGCAACACAACCCCTGGCAGTGCTGATAATTGAGAAAATATTCTCAAGAGGCGGAATAAAAGTTGAGCGAGCGCCCGAATTACTGCCTAAACTAATCCCCATAGCATCTATCGTGCTTGGAATAATGTTGCTATACCTGCCAGAACTCTAAGAGTTTCCAATTTCTTCTCTTATCCTGCTTATCAAAAGATTTTTTTGGTCTTCAATGTTTCTCGCAGTCTGGTCTGAAACAACCTTCTTTGAGCGCATATCCTTAAACATCTCCTCACTCAGATTAATGCACCGGTCAAGCAGAAAAATTGTGGTGTCTCTTTTCCATTCAACACCCGAAGCATTTAATGCGCACAGAAGCTCGTTAATCTTGTCAAAGGAGTTTATAACACTGTTAAACAAAAGTTCCGCATTAACCTTGTCAATTGTTTTTGAGAAAATCCTGCTCTCCGGCCTGTAAACAAAATGGATAACCTCATTAAGAATGTCCTCAAAATTTGAGAAAAAAAGATAAAGCTCACCCACCTCCCTCTTTCTAACCACAGACTCTTCAACATGAGAAAGAACCCTGCCGATATTCTGCCTGAACAAAATGAGAGCAGACCTTATCCTGCTTATCCGCTCATTAAAAGAAATCTCATAAATTTCATCAAGAATAACATCCTGCTTGATGGAAACAAGCTTTGAGGTGACAATCGCGAGAAGAAGCAGGCCGAAAATGACTTCTGCAAGAGCCATACCCTTAAAAAAGCCTATAGGCACAATATCCCCGAAACCGGTTGTTGTGGCAGTTATAAAACTAAAATAGATGGAATCATAAACTGAGGCGACAGGCTGATTTTTTACCTGATAAAAGAGATACGACGAGCCATTGGAAAACACATGATAAACAACTCCGAATATAATTACTGTGCACGCCCAAACCAAAAAGATGTTTAAAAATGTCATTTTATCAAACAACAGCCTTTTTTTCAGAAAACGTTCCTTTATGTGTAAAATCCAATTTTTCATCTGCCAATGCTTTCAGAATCTTCCTTTTTAACTTTTTGTTTTATCAAGAGGCGGTTTGAACAACATTTTTATATTAGTTGCCCAATAAACAAAAATATGCTGACACGAAACCTTGAACGAGCAAGAGAAGCGTTTTCAAAAAATGACAGGAAAGCCTCAATAAAAGCACACAAGCAGAAATCACACGAGCACCATAGCAAGCAGGGGCAGTATCTAAAAAGCGCTGTTTACGGCGGTCTTGACGGCACAATAACAACATTTTCGGTTGTAGCAGGAGTTGCCGGAGCATCATTAAGCACAGGAATTGTTTTGATAATGGGATTTGCCAACCTAATCGGCGACGGCATCTCAATGGCAATAGGAGATTATCTCTCAACAAAATCAGAAAAAGAATATCGTGCTGCGGAAAGAAAAAGAGAGGCATGGGAGGTAGAGAATTACCCGGCAGGAGAAAAAAAAGAGATGAGAGAAATCTACGCAGGAAAAGGCATCAAAAAAAATGACACCAAAAAAATGGTTGATGCAATGTCAAAATACAAAGAAGCATGGGTGGACATAATGATGGTTGAAGAATTAGGACTGATAGAGTCAAAAGAAAATCCAGTAAAAAATGCATCAGTAACATTTGTTTCATTCGCCTTATTCGGATTCATTCCATTGTTGGCTTATGTACTGGCTGGGCTCGTGCCGTTTCTGAAGAAGATTGAATTCATAATAGCATGTACGCTGACACTTCTGACATTATTCACCCTCGGCGCGCTTAAAACAAAAGTAACGCAGAGAAACTGGATAAAATCAGGAATAGAAATGGTAATCGTCGGAGGGCTGGCATCAGGAGCAGCGTATTATATCGGATATTTGTTAAGAGGAATAGGAGGATAAGAAAAAGTATAGCCCCGCCCAGATTCGAACTGGGGTCTCGGGAGCCAAAGTCCCGAATGATTTGTCTGAAATCGGAGATTTCTGAGTAAAGCTCATCTTCGATTTCACTTGACCGCTACACCACGGGGCTGCGATAATGAGAGTTTATTAGATTTCTTTATAAAATTATTCATTTAAGCGCCGTCTGTTTGATGATTAAAAAACATTTATAAACCTCTGCAGAATGCAATACCTGATGAAGCACAACAAATTTCACTCATATGTACATTCTCTCTGCTCGGGCTGCAGAATGTGTGTAAAAGGCAGAAAGACCGTGGTTTTCATAACCGGATTATGCCCGAGGACTTGTTTTTACTGCCCGCTTTCTGACAAGAAATACAAAAAGGATGTAATCTATGCAAACGAGAGAAAAGTAAATTCAATAAAAGAAATAGCCGAAGAAATAAAAGTATCAAAGTCAAAAGGATGCTCAATAACCGGCGGAGAGCCGTTAGCTGTAATCGAGAGAACAATTAAAACAATCAAAGAAATCAAAAAAGCATTCGGCAAAAAATTTCATATTCATCTTTACACATCGCTTAATTTGGCTGATGAAAACAAACTGAGAAAGCTTTATGATGCAGGGCTGGATGAGATACGATTTCATCCTGATTTTGATGATGACATGATATGGGAGAAAGTGAAACTTGCTTCATTGTTTAAATGGAAAAAAGGAATAGAAATACCTGTAATTCCCGGATATGAAGCAAAAACAATGGGTATGGTAAGAAAACTTAGCGGAGAAATCGACTTTCTTAACCTAAACGAACTTGAAATCTCAGATGGAAAAGGATGCAAGCTCGGAGAAATGGGATTCGTGTGCAAAGATAAGCTATCCTATGCAATAAAAGGAAGCAGTGAGATGGCGCGGGGGCTTATTAAAAAAATAAAAAAAGAGTTTCCAGAACTTAATATACACTACTGCACTGCAAAGCTTAAGGATGCTGTCCAGCTCGCGAACAGGATAAAAATAAGAGCGCAAAGCATAAGAATGCCTTTTGATATTGTTGATGAAGAGGGAATGCTTGTAAGAGGTGTTGTGTACGCAGGAAAAGAGTCTGTTGAAAAAATAAGGAAACAATTTAAAATACCTGAGAGCATGATTGCATACGATTCTGAGAGAAAACAAATCCTTATTGCGCCGTGGATTCTGGCTGACATATACAAGAAAATAAAAGAAAAATGTGCTCTTGTAACCGAATACCCGACACATGACCGGTTAGTTGTGGAAGTGAATAATTTAAATTAAGCCGCTTTATCCGATTAAAAATAACTTAAACGAAAAAGCCGAAAATTTATTAATAAGCAAATGTTTCCATCTTTCTGTCACTTCACGGGCTCATGGTCTAGCGGCTATGACGCCGCTTTCACAAGGCGGAGGTCACGAGTTCAAATCTCGTTGGGCCCATTTTAAGTCATATACTCATATTTTATCATCAGCCTAGTGCTTTTTATTCTGTACCACAGCATCGTGCTTACCGCTCCTGCCGATGCACCAACAAAAAAGCCTGCAAGAGCAAAATTTACTGTGGGAAGGAGCAGTGCGCGCATACCTTCAGAAACAAGGGCGAGCATTGCAACAGGAATAACTGCTCCGGACAGGGCCGAGCCGAGTATCACCTCTACTCTTATGTTGAAATGCTCTTTCTTAAGAATAAACACCGAAATCTCAAGCACAAGCGACGATGCCAAAAGTATTGCAAGCTTGTCTGCGCCGAAGCTTAAATTGTTCTCAGAATATGTAATAATCCCGCAGAGAACAGCAAATAACAAAGAAATCCCTGTTTTTTTAATCATCAGAACAGAAAGAGCCATTAAAAATGAAGTCAGAAAAAGAATTGCGACTGCACCGGCAGAGCTGTAAATACTCATGAAATGAGCCAAAGCACCCCAGACAAGCGCGAGCGCAAGCACTGCGAGCAGGTCAATTTTTCTTAACGGCCTTTTCATCTTTTCCTCTTAGCAATGTTTTTATCCTGTTTCTCACCACCGGAACGCCTCTCTTTATTTCTGAAATTCTTTTCTTGTAAATATCCATTTTCAAAAGATAAGAGCTTTTCGGAATCGCGCCTTCAGCATAATAATCTGTCTGCGCTTTTCTCATGAGCTTCTCAAGAGCTTTTTTCTCTATCTTCATGTTGCTCAATCTTGTCTCAAGCATTTTTAGCGATAAATTCCGGTAAGACAGCATAAGCGCAGTAACCACGAGAACAGCAAAAAGAAGTATTCGGATATAGTTCGCCCTGATAAAATTAACAACAGTTTCTCTGCCTGCACGGTAAACTGTTCTCATCATAGTATTTTCAGCCTTCGCAGTTTCTATTGCCGGCTCAATTTTTATTATAAGCGCATCAGCATTTTCAAACCGCTCATTCCTGAACTCAATTTTTGCATTCTCAATCAGCGCCCGCGCCTCAGACACATTCAGCTCCTCTTCTGCACTTATGACAAGTATTTCGGCAGCGCGCAGACGGTCCTTCAACTCGTAAGCAGCGCTTTTTATTGAAGAAATTTCTTCCGCCTTTTCAAACGCAACAGCATAATCCGCGCCGTGGCCCATTTCAATCTGCGCTTTCTCAAGCATGTTTCTTGTTCGGTCAGCCAGCGTCTTATTGCCTGTTATGTTGAGCTCATTAATCAGTGCAGTGTAGTTTTTTCCCTCAAAATATTCTTTCGCATCTGTGAGAAGGTCGTTTGCGCGGTTTACTCCCAGCCCGTCATTTTTCATTTTTTCTATTATTCTTTCAGCATTTGAAATCGCTTTTTCAGCATCCTCGCGGCTTATGTTTCTGCCCTGCCCGCTTAACACAAATGCGCCGGTCATGCCTCCTGCAGTCTCTGCACCGCCTGAAAACATCAATGCAAGGGCTCCGCCTGAAACAACAATCAGCATGCACAATGCATACATCCCTCTTTCAAGCTCTGCTTCTGACCTTTTCATTTTCAAGCGCCTCTTTTTTCGCCAGCCTTGCCTCATGAAGTATGACTGATTTTTCTATTTCAACAAGCCGCGTCTTACACTCCTCAATCTTTCTTTCATAAGTCTTTTTGTTCACAGTACTATCAACATAATATGCATTCTGCAAAAGCTTCATATTTTCAGAAACGCCAGCGCTTTCTTTTTTCAGGCGCTCAATTTCACCGCTTATTTTTATTATTCCTGCACGCCTGTCCCTTAAATGATTTCTTTCGCCGGCTATCCTGCTGAGCCGTTTTTCGTATTCTTCAAACAGCCGTTTGTATTCATCAACAGACATTTTGCCCTTATTCAATGCCTTTTCCTGCGCCTCCTCAATCAAACCTTCTATTGTTTTCTCCTCTTTGTCAAGGTCAGCCATTTTTCTTTCGATAAGCATAACAATCATTTTTCTTCTTCCAAGCTCTCCTGCAATTGAGGCGATAAGGCCTCCCGAAAGGACAGCCCACCAGTAATGAGTAAGAATCCAAATAATGTTCAGCTTTCCTTTTGAGAGAAGAATCTGGCCTATCTGCGCATCTTTTGCGCGCTCAAGAGCTTTTTCAAAGTCCTCTCTTTCAAATGCTGCAAGCGCAAGCCCAATCTGCCTTGACGGCTCGCTCATGTCAATGCCTTTCTCCTCGCTGAGCTTTATCTGAAGCTTTACTTCTTCTATTAACGCGTGTGCACTAAACGATTTTTCTTTTTCAGAAATAACAGCTTTTCCAAGCATAGAAGCATTTTTGTAATTCTTCTGCTCAAATTCAAGAGTTGCCTTCTTCAAAAGCTCCTCTGCAACTGCTGTTGGAAATCCCGCCTGCTTCATCGCATCTATCGCGGCAACCGCCTCATTAAGGAATGATGCAGTATCGCCCCTGCTTATTTCGTGAATCATAAGTGAGACAAGCCTATTTTCAGTGAATACCTTTCTTGTTATTACATTATACGGCGTTCCGTCTCCAGCATATTTTTCTTTTCTGCTTTCTGTCCTACCGGTTATAGTGAACTTTAAATCATAACTGCTTTCATCAAGATACTCCGGAGAGGCAAGCTCAACATTAAACTTTATGCTCTGGCCCGGAGAAAGAATTTCAACAATCTGCGGATTTATCTTGAAGTAAGGTGAAAGATAGCCCTCTGCAAAAACCATTAAGTCATACATGGTGGTGTCGCTGTAAATGTTTGTGACTTCTATGGGAAAAGACATTTCACCCCCCCTTAACATCTCAACGACCTGCGCATTTTCAATAAGCTCTTTTCCGGTTATCAGCCGGTCAACAGGAGCAAGCCCTCTGCTGCTTCCGCTTCCACCCGCACCTGCCCCCGGCGACGAGGATGCCCCGCCGCCCGTTGTCCGGGTTGTTCCAAGCTGAGTCGTTGATTCAGCCACACTAACCGCAACTTCAGAGCCAAACGATAAGTTTAGAAGCGACAATGAAATATTGCTTGAATTGAATGCGCTTGAGTTTGCAGTGACAATAAATTCGCCAAGAGAGGCGTTTAAAGGAATAGAAACTTCTATGGTGTTTTCATAACTGTCTCCTGCAGAAATATCTCCTGCGCTGGCATTTAGCGCCCCAAAAGTAACCGTCCATTCAGAAGGCATTGTAAAATAAAGTGTGGTATTCAGGGCAGTGCTTTCGCCTATATTCTGTACTTTTGCTGAAAACCTCACGCCCATATCACCTCTTTTGGCAGTTATTGCCTCTGTTGAAGGCGCAGTGAATGATGTTGTAAGAACCGGCTGTCCAGGAGCAGATACTATCGTGCCGGCTGTTGTCTGCAATCCAGGAGTTCCGCTTGAGCTAATGTTTATTGTGAATGTTTTTATTCCTGTGCTCGATGTTTCATTCACATTCACTACGGCAATCCCTTTCGGCGTGATGTTAAACACCCCGCTGCTGTTGAATATAGTTGCGTTTGATGAGGATGACAAAGTTATGGTTAAGTTATAGTCCCCAGTGTTGTTTATTGTGATATTCCCGACACTGACATTGACATTTACTGAAGCGCTTACAGGAGCGATTTCTGAAGGAGACCTTGTCCATGTTGAATCATACCCAATTGTTTTTGTTACTGTGCCGCTTTCATTGCTGTTTCCAAGACTGTCATTAGCCCAGAGCGCAAAAACATAACTTCCGGAAACAGTAAAGTTTAATGAAGTATTGTAAAGCCCTGTTCCTGCTTCATACACCATTGTAACATTGGTGAAGTTTCCTGCACCGCTCAACTTGTAAAGAAGCAGGACGGTGCTTACTGCAGTAAGATTGTCTGTAACATTTGCAGAAAAAGTTATGTTGACATTCGGGTCAAGCTCGTCATCAGAGCTTGGAGAAAGATTAAGGAAGACAAAAACCGGGTACTGCCGGTCAGTTATCAGCAGGCGCGTCTCGCTCGTATTCTTGTTTGTTGAGTTATCATTGCATGTTATGTTCCAGCTGTGGTTGCCGCTTGCAAGCCCAACCTCAAAAGAAGTTATTGTTGAATTGATTGTCGATGAATTTATCTGCCTCACAACCCCATCAACCATTAAAGAACAATTAAGCAGAGAATAATAATTATCTGTTGAGTTAAAAGTAAAAACAGTGTTTTCTGTGAAATTTGAATAATTAAGCGGGGCGATTATTGAAAGCGAAGGGGCATTTATGTCGCTTATGTTAAAATAAACAATTGTTGTGTTGGTGTTTCCTGAGCTGTCATTTGCATACCAGCGCGCAGTATGCTGGCCGGCTTTTGTTGCCGTGAAATTAAAATGATATCTTGAGCTTAAGTTTGCAGTCGTTTGGTTTATTGATGTTCCATCAGGAAGAGTTACACTCGCCCACGCGGTGCTTAATAAAATGTTGTCCGTTATTGTTGCATTGCACTGCACAATCTCACCAAGCGAGGCATTTACAGGCGTGCACTCCATCACACTGACCTGGGGGAATATAGAATCCACAGCAGTAAATGTTGCAGTCTGCGTGCTGTTTATGTTTCCTGAGCTGTCATTCGCGAATATCCTTATAGTGTATGTCCCTGTTCTGTTTGGTATTATGAATGTTGCATTGTAAACACTGTCCAGGTTTGAATCACTTAAAATATGCTGTTCTGTTGTTCCATTCGGGAGAGTTATGTTTGCGTATGTCGCATTCAATCCGAATAAATCAGAAAGCGTAACATTTATCACTACAGCAATACTGGTGTTGTAGCTTGCACCACTATTCCCTATTTGCGTCACATTTGGAGAAACAGAATCTGCGTGCAGCGTGAAATTCTCTATGTCAAACGCGTTATTTCCTAATGTGTCATATGCAATGCAGTTCCAGATGTATTTTCCGTCACTGATATTCATCAGGAATCCTGTTATGTTTTTCACCCCCGAAACATTAGCGGTGTTGTTGATTGAAAATACTCCAGAGATATTATTATAAATAGAAATATTTGCGAGTCCTGTTGTATCACTTGCATTGCATGTGAAATTTATCTGCCCCGAGTTTGAATATGCTGAATTCGCAGGACTTATTAACTTGACAATGGGGCTTCCGTCGCTTTGAATTGTGAATGTTCTTGTTTCTGTGCTGTTTATGTTTCCTGAACTGTCATTCGCGAATATCCTTAGAGTGTACACTCCTATCGAGGAGGATGTTCTGAATGTGAAGTTGTAAACTCCGTCTGCATCAGTGTCGCTCATGTTTTTGCTCTCAACCGATGAATTGGGAAGTGTTATGTTTGCATAAACCATCGATATTTGAATATTGTCATTCACTAACGCAGTTACTGATATATTGTCATTCTGCAAGTATGTTGAGCTCAGAGCAGGCGAGGTTATCGTTACATTCGGTTTTGCGGTATCTACTGCGTTGAATGTTGTTGTTTCTGTGCTGTTTATGTTTCCGCTTGTGTCGTTTGCGAAGAAGATTATTGTGTGGGCTCCGTTTAGTTTTGTTATTGTGTATGTGTTGTTGTATTTGTTCGGCAGTGTTGAGCTGTTTGAGAGTATTATTTGTGATATTGTTCCGTTCGGCAGTGTGATGTTCGCATATGTATGGCCTATTCCGATATTGTCCACAGCCGTTTCTGCTATTTGTATTGTTGATTGTATTTCATAATTAGCTCCCGCTGTTGGGATTAATGAGGTCACATTCGGCTTTGCAGAGTCTGTTATAGTGAAACTTGTTGTTTCTGTGCTGTTTATGTTTCCGCTCGTGTCATTCGCAAAGAATAATATTGTATATGAACCAGTCAGGCCAGGTATTGTGTAAGAATTATTAAATTTGTAAGCTTCTCCAGAGCTGTTTGAGAGTGCAAGTTGGACTTTTGTTGTGTTGGGTAGAGTTATGTTTGCATAAACTGCGCCGACTCCGTTGTTGTCAGTAACATTTGTGCTTAACTGTATTGTGCTGTGCGGGCTGAATGTTGAGCCTGATGCCGGAATTATTCCAGTCACATTCGGCTTTGTTGTCTCAAGTATGTTGAATGTTGAATTTACAGTTTTTGTATTCTGCGGAATGCTTGTGTCATTTGCTGTTATTGAAATCGTGTAAACCCCAATTAGGTTTGTTGTGTAGAATGTCATGTTATATATTTGGTTTGCATTGCCATCAGCCATCAGGATTGTGTATGCAGTTCCATTTGGAAGAGCAATTGTTGCATAAGCACTTCCAATTGCGATGTTGTCAGTAATGGTTGCATTTATTCCGACAGCAGAGTTCGGCGAGAATGTCACTCCTGCCGGATTTATGCCAGTTACATTCGGAATTGGGTCATATCTATACCAATCAAAATAAATGCTCTGCTGGTCTCCGTTCTGCACCTCTGTTGCCGCCTGCAATGCTGATGTTGCCGGCACCTGAAATGCAGTTCCATTCCATCTTGCTGCTCTTGCATTTTCGGCTATATCCAAAGTGACTGCCATAACCTCGCTTGTCATCGGATGCTTGCTTAACCGCAGGCCAGATATGTCATCTGCTGCAAAAACACTGCTGTTCGTTGTTGTTGCAAGGTTTGCCGTGCTCCATGCACTTGTTGCTGTTGTGAATGTAAAATAGTCAATCGCAAGTTGATTGTTGTCAATAAAAGTAAACAGCGCCTCTGTTGAATTTGTCCAGGCGCACCCGACATTTTTGTTGTTTGTTCCTGCCGGTTCTGTGCTTGTTTCATCTGCTGGCGGGCTTGCAAGTATTGCGCTTCCGCTCCACATTCTCGCGCCAACACGGTTATTTGTTGTCTGCCATATTATGCCTATGTTGTCTGTTGTCGGGGCTGAACACACGCTTAATGCTTTCTCTGAATTTCCCAGCGCAACCAAAGTTCCCGATGCACTCCAATAATTCGCAAGAGCATTATCTGGATCATAAGTTCTTCCGACTAGGTTATTGCCCTCGCCATAAGCCAAAAGTCCCTCCCCGCTTGAAAGCTCCCACGCAAATCCAAAATGAGGAGCAGTGTTTGATGTTGTGGCTGTTGAGGCAGTTACTGCTCTCACAGAGTCCATTGCTGTGCCATTCCACGGAACCGCATAAAGCCTGCCCGCAATGTTATGAACAACCACCATTATGTCATTTGTTCTTGGATATGGTGCCAGTTCAACCCAGTGTATTTCTCCGCTTGCCAGCCCGGTGGTAAATGTATTTTCTGCGCTCAGTTCAGTGCCATTCCATATCCTGTATGCAAACTTGCTGTCTGCGGTGGCATTGTTTTCATAAACAATAAGTGCATTTCCTGACAGTGACTCATACGAGATATCGAACTCCTGATAAGCTGAATTTTCAGTGTCCGCGGTTATTTCTGTCAGGTTGTCCCATCTTTTCTGCGCATTGAAAACCTGAATGTTTATATCATTGCCCTTGTCAAGAGTTCCGAGAATCATCTCATCCCGTTTAGCACTGCCCCTTATTATGTTCCAGGTTATGTCATCTGTTCCACTCACTCCTGTCTGAAGCGCACTCAGCTCCGCCCCAAAATTATTTGTCCTGTTCCAAGTTCTATAACGAGGTATTGCAACATTCAGCCCTTCATAAACAATAATGCCGTCTGCCTGAGTTGAGTTTATTATGTCATCATGAATAAAGTCAAACTCAATAAATGCTTCTCTTTCCGAATCATATAACTGCGAATTGCACTTGCCATTGCAATCAAGATAGCAGTTTTCCTCTGTATTCCCGGTGCAGGATTCATAGCATTCAGATTTGCACTGGTCTTTTTCTTTTTCATCTCTCAATACTTTCACAATCTTAAAGTCGAATGTATCTGCCGGCTCCGCAAGCCCGCTTACTTCTGTGAATGCCAGCTCTTCTCCACCGAAAATCTTTGACCTTCCAACACTTATGTTTGTTCCTGTTTCATAAAATTCAATGTATGCAAGCGTGCCGTTGCTTTTTGCATAGACATCAATAACTCTTCCATTTGTCAGGTTTTGGTCAAAGATAACTCTCACAAACTCATTTTCATAAATCGGCTCTGACCAGACATTGTCTTTTGTTTTTACCTGCTCATAGATATTTGAAAGAGGGTTATAATCAGAGTCAAGATGAACTGCACTTGTTGATATTATCTCACCGAATGCGCCGGATTTAGAATCCAGCTTAAAAGTATATTCTTCTCCTGCAGACAACCCTGTTTTAAATAGCTCCCAGCCTCCAGTGCAGGTTTGTGCTTCAAAATCCCAGTTTTTGCATTCATATAACTCAGTCCCTTTTGCAAGGACTGTTGCTTCTGCACTTGTGAAGTTCAGTTCAGTGCTTATTGCATACGCTTTTATGAATGATTTTTTGCTTATGCCCTTAAGGTCATAAATAATTATTGAACTGCTGTTTTTTTCAATAAGCACTTCTTTTAACACAATCTTCTTTACAGGTCCTTCAGCCTCAATGTCTATATTATATGCGCCTGCAGGCATCGGCTCCTCAGAAAATGAGGAAAGTACATCTGAGCTTATTTTCTTTATTGTGCTTCCTGAGCTGTCTTTAATGGTTATTTCAGCTTTTAAATTGCTACCTGCACTGTCAATAGCATGAATATCTCCTTTGATTATTGCCGGCTTAGCAACATCATTAACGCCTGTATTCACCACAGTTTCGTTCGCAGGTTCAGCAGAAGTTTTATTTATGGTTTCATTAAGCGCAATATTCAATACCGAAGCATTAATTGTTTCATCCGCCCGCGAATTTTCGTCTCCTGCAGAAATCTGCTCTATGCTGCCTTCTATGATGCTAAATTCATCTCCTCTCGCAGTGGAAATATTGAGGATTATGAAAATGAATGCAATGGTCAAAGCAAGATTAAACACCGCCCTCGCCTTATTATCCATTTTTTTCATTTTTTCAGCTCCCACACATTTATGTTGGATATTGAAAAGCCGTTTACGGCGCCTTTGAGCTGGAGTTTTAGACAGTGGGCCTGCACAGAATGCCATGCCCTGTTAGTCTTTAATGAAATGTCTCTTGTGGTCACCGGGTGTTTTGATGACTTTAGAATGCCAAGTATCTCAGAATCAATTTTTCTGCCCAGCCGGACTTTTCTTAGCCCCATTAACAGCTTTGTTCGGGCACAAGTATAAAAGCTTTCATAACCACTTAATAGTGATGCAATGATTGGTAGCTAATATTGATTATTAATGTTAGCTACGGATATTGATTACTAATGTTCGCACTTAGAAGGCTTTTCACGCGTTTCAGGGCGACAAACTGCGCTGTGCAGGCCGAACCCAATAAAAAACAGTAAGATTTATAAATTACTTAGAAATCCTTACGCTTACCAAATAAAAAATTGAGCGGGTGATGAATTATGGCTAAAAAAGAACACATGAATATTGTATTCATTGGTCATGTCGACCATGGAAAGTCAACAACAGTTGGAAGGCTGCTTTTTGACTCAGGAAATGTCTCTGAACAGGAGATGAGAAAACTTAAGGAAAAGGCAGAAGAGCTCGGAAAAGGTGGATTTGAATTCGCCTTTGTCATGGATAACCTTAAAGAAGAAAGGGAAAGAGGAGTTACAATAGACCTTGCCCACAAGAAATTTGAGACAGATAATAAATACTTTACAATAATTGATGCACCGGGCCATAAAGACTTTATCAAAAACATGATTACAGGCGCATCACAGGCAGATGCAGGAGTTCTTGTTGTTGACTGCTCAAATGGAGTTCAGGCACAGACAAAAGAACATGTCTTCCTTGCAAGAACGCTTGGAGTCCAACAGCTCATAATTGCAGTAAACAAGATGGACATGGTAAACTTTGACCAAACAAAATTCAACAAAGTCAAAGATGAGATAGTAATGCTTCTTAAGAGCGTTGGCTATAAATCTGAGGAAGTCCCGTTTATCCCGGTTGCCTCACTCCTTGGAGAGAACATTGTAAAGAAATCAGACAAAATGCCATGGTATGCCGGTGACCCGTTGATAAAAGTCATGGACAAGCTTAGATTACCCCCAAAACCGGTTGACAAGCCATTAAGGCTTCCAATACAGGATGTTTACAACATTTCAGGAATAGGCGTTGTTCCTGTTGGGAAAGTTGTCACAGGCGTTATGAAAGTCGGACAGAAAGTTGTTGCTGTTCCAGGAAGAGAAGGTAAAGGCGTTCCAGGAGAAGTAAAGACAATAGAAATGCACCATGAATCAATTAATGAAGCTGTTCCAGGCGATAATGTCGGATTTAACATAAGAGGATTCGGCAAAAAAGACATAGCAAGAGGAGATGTAATAGGCCCTGCTGATAATGTACCTAAAGTCGCACAGGAATTCACCGCAAGAATAGTTGTCTTAAACCATCCAAGCGTTCTGTCAGTCGGATATACACCAGTATTCCATGTGCACACAGCGCAGATTGCAGGCCAGATAACGGCAATTGAGAAAAAACTAAACCCTGCAACAGGAGAAGTCCTGCAGGAAAAGCCTGACTTTATCAAGAATGGAGATGCAGCAATTGTTAAAATAAAGCCGATGCAGCCTCTTGCAATAGAGAAAAATGCAGAAATTCCAGAAATGGCAAGATTCGCAATAAGAGACTCGGGAATAACAGTTGCAGCAGGAATGTGCATTGACATGACAGAAAAGAAAATGCAGTAAATTTTTTTTATTTATTATTTCATGCTGAACCGATAATTCATCATGGGGCAAAAATGCAGAAAGCACGAATAAAAATCGCATCCACGGAAATAGGAAAAATAAATGATGTCTGCGCCTATATAAAAGATATTTCTGAAAAAACAGGCGTAGCAATCAAAGGACCTATACCCCTGCCCACAAAAAAACTTAAAATAACTACCAGGCGAAGCCCCTGCGGAAACGGCAAGGCATCATGGGAAAGATTTGAAATGCGGATACACAAAAGGCTGATTGACCTCGGTGTGGATGAACGAGCATTAAGGCTGATAATGAGAGTGCCGATACCTGAGGGATTGAATATTGAAATTGAATTATTGGATGAATAAAGAAGCTATTTTCTTTTCGAAACACTTATAAATCACACGGCTTTTTTGCAGTACATGACAGAAGCACCTGAAAATCTGGAACTTTCTGATGACATTATCAGGATAAAGCTTCCGCGCGGAAAAGAGACCTTCGGAATTGTTGAACAGCGCCTCGGGGCAAGCAGGGTGAGGGCGAAATGCCTTGACGGAAAGAACAGGATATGCAGAATCCCTGGAAGGCTGAAGAAAAATCTCTGGGTACGGGAAGGCAACTTTGTCATAGTTGAGCCGTGGGAATACGGCGGAGACGAAAAAGGAGACATTCTTTACAAATACAACCCAACACAAGTCGGCTTCCTGAAAAGAAAAGGATACCTGCAGAAAATTGAAGACATAAATGAATTCTGAGCCCGCAATAGAAATGTTTAAATAACAACTAAATTTACATCATCTTATGAAGATAGACAAACAGCTTGTAAGAGAGATAGCAAAGACTGCACGGATTGAGCTGAACGATGACGAAATTGCAAAGTTTGAAAAGGAAATGAACAACATCCTTGAGGCATTTTCAAAAATCTGTGCAGTGAAAACAGACAATGTAGAAATGTCAATCCACCCGATAAAGCTCGGAAGCGCGTTAAGAGAAGACAGAAAGGAAAAATGCCTTACGCAGGAAGAGGCGCTTTCCCTAACAAACAACAAAAAAGAGGGTTATTTCACAGGCCCGAGGGCAGTATAATGAAAAGCCTTCATGAAATAAACGGGGAGTATAACTGCTTCAACACAATACAAGAATACAAAGAGAAAACTGAAGGAGCGCTTAAAGGAGTCAAAATAAGCGTAAAAGACTGCATCTGCGTAAAAGGAATGGAATCAACAGCGGGGAGCGCAATACTAAAAGGATACAGGCCATTGTTTAATGCAACAGCAGTGCAGAAACTTCTTGACGAAGGCGCAGTAATAATAGGAAAAACAGCGCAGGACGCATTCGGCTTCGGAAGCTTTTCAATAAACACCGGAAAAGGATTCAAACAGCCATTAAATCCAATAGACAAAACAAGAGTAACCGGCGGAAGCTCGGGAGGAAGCGCGTGCATAACAAAGCTTGCAGACTTCAGCCACATTGCGCTTGCAGAATCCACAGGAGGCTCAATTGCGTGCCCTGCATCATACTGCGGAGTTATCGGGCTTACACCAACATATGGAAGAGTCTCAAGATACGGGCTGATAGATTATGCAAACAGCCTTGACAAAATTGGAGTTATGGCAAAAACCGTAATTGAATGCGCAAAAGCACTTGAGATAATTGCGGGAAAAGACAAAAAAGACCAGACAACAGCAGACGCGCCTGTTGAGAAATACACAAGCTTTCCGGGAAAAGGCGTAAAAGGAATAAGAATAGGAATAATAAAGGAAAGCATACAGGACGGAGTTGACAAAGATGTAAAAGAAAAATTCCTTAAAACCGCAGAATTCCTGAAAAGCAAAGGAGCAATTGTTGAAGAAGTAACCCTGCCAGTGACATTCAAGCACGCACTGCCTGTTTACTACATAATCGCAATGTCAGAAGCTTCAACAAACCTTGCAAAATACTGCGGAATGAGATACGGCAGAGATGAAAAGATAGAAGGAAGCTTTAACGAATACTTTGCAAAAGTAAGAAGCAAATGCTTTGATGACGAGACAAAAAGAAGAATAATGCTCGGAACATTCGCAAGGATGTCCGGATTTAGGGATGCGTATTATATAAAATCAGCAAAAATAAGGACGCTGATAATAAATGAATACAAAAACCTGTTCAAGAAATATGATGTACTGATAAGCCCTTCAATGCCGAATACCGCACCAAAAACAGAAGAGGTGAAAAAACTTACTCCCATCCAGAATTACATGATGGACATTTTAACTGTCGGGCCGAATCTTGCAGGGCTCCCGCATATCTCAGTACCGGTGGGAGCAGGACTTCCAACAGGATTTATGATAATTGCAGACCATTTTGATGAAGGAATAATGCTTCAGGTGGCATATGAAATATAAGTTTACAGAAGACATAGTCATAGGCTTGGAAATCCATGCACAGCTTAACACACACACAAAGCTATTCTGCGGATGCCCCGCCCACGGAGATGAAACACCAAATACGAGAACCTGCCCGACATGCCTCGGAATGCCCGGCTCAAAGCCTGCGCTCAACAAAACCGCCCTCAGATTTGCGATAAAACTCGCACTTGCGCTCGGCTGTGAAATCTCATCCAAGCTGATATTCTCAAGAAAATCATATTTTTATCCAGACATGGCAAAAAACTATCAGATTTCACAGTATGAACTCCCTCTTGGAATAAACGGGAAGCTGATTTTGAACAATGGAAAAGAAATAGGCATAACCCGTGTTCACATGGAAGAAGACCCGGCGTCTTTGGTGCATCCAGCAGGAATGGGCGCATCCTCTTATGTGCTGGTTGACTATAACAGATCAGGAAACCCGCTATGCGAAATAGTCACCGAGCCGGCAATGAACTCGCCGGAAGAAGCTCGTGAATTTATGAAACAGCTGATATCCGTGCTCAAATACCTTAAAATATTTGACACGGACACATGCATAATAAAAGCAGATGCAAATGTTTCGATAAAACAAAAAGAATACAAAAGAGTTGAGATAAAAAACATAACCGGATTCAAGGAGATTGAGCGAGCGCTTAAATATGAGGTTGAAAGGCAGAAAAACGAAGAAGTCGCCAATGAGACAAGAGCATGGGATGCAGACAAAGGCGCAACATTCACCCTTAGAAAGAAAGAAACAGAAGAAGAATACGGCTACATAATTGAGCCGGACCTTGCAGTTGAAGAAATAAGCAAAGAAATGCTTGAAGAAGCCAAAAAAGAAATGCCCGAGCTCGCCCACGAAAAAGCAATGCGCTTTGTTGAAGAGCACAAAATAAGAAAAGAAGATGCCCTGATAATAGCGCAGGAAAAAGAGCTTGCAGAGCTGTTTGAAAAAGCAGTGAAAGAAATAAACCCCGCGCTCGCAGTAGTGTGGATAAGGCACGAGCTGAACAGAGTACTAAACTACAATAAAAAAACACTTGAAGATGTAAAACTTGATGAGAAAGAAATGCTCAAACTGCTTAGACTGGTTGAGAAAAAAATAATAACTGACCGGGTTGCGCAGAAAATACTTGAACAGCTTGCTGAAAAAAAGATTGATGTTGAAAAATATGTTGAGGAAAACAATCTGAAAGCAGTTTCTGACGCCGGCGCAATAGAAAAATACTGCAAAGAAGCAGTAGAAGAATGCAAAACAGCAGTTGAAGACTACAAAAAAGGAAACGAAAAGGCATTCAACTCAATTGTGGGCGCAGTAATGAAGAAATCAAGAGGCGCAGCGAGCCCTGCCGAAGTGCAAAAAATACTGAAAGAAATGATGAAATAATCAAGACTGCTCAACAAAAAAGAAACAACTCCGGCTAAACACCGTGATTTTCAGTCAGCTTTCTTGCATCACGGGCAATCTTGTCATCAAACTCATAGACTTTTTCACCTTCTGTTTTTTCTCTTGATAGAAGTGCAAGGAGTTCCTTGGTGAGCTGCATTTCTTTTTCTGCGTCAATGCCCAAATCCCTGCTCCTGCCAAGATGCTCCGAGATAAGGCACGACTCTGTTTCTTCAATTGAGCTTTCCTTTACTTTTATTTCCTCAAACTCAGTGCTTTCAAGCTGGTTCAGGTTTTTCATCACAAAAAAAGCAGACTTTTCATAAATCAGTGAGACAAGCGCATTAATGTTTATGTCAGACGGCTTTCCAGACTTTAAAACGCCGAAAAGCTTCAGCGTGACAATCGCATCATCAAATGCTTTGCCGGCAATCTCTTTTTTTATTTCAGCCTCAACCTGCTCAGGAGACATACCTGAGCAGTCTTTTGCGATTGAATAAACGCCGACCAAGTTCAAAGAAGCCCGGCTCAGCGCGCCGTCATTAAAAATGTAAAACCCGCCCTGACCAAGCTTTTCAAGCTCTGAAAAACTATTTGGGAACAGCGGACCAGGATAGACAATGCGTTTATATCCCTGAAGTGCAAATTCCCTGACAATATGAACATGGCCCCCCGCATAATAGTCAAAGCCCGCCGGCAGAAGGGAAACCGGTGCAGAATCAATATTCTCAAACTCTTTTGCCTTAAGCTCTGTTATCGCAGTGTGAAACATGAAAATCTTAAAGCCCGTCTCCGCTTCAAGATTTGTTTTTTCAAGATTCTCATAAAATGATTTTTCAAGCATCCCTCTTCTGCCGAGCATTCCGGCAATCTTTGCGCCTGTTCTTTTGTCAACAGTAAAATCCAGCTTAAGCTTTCCTTCAGTGACCGAACCCCGGACAACATTAACAACAAGCCCGGCTTCCTCGAGAACATCAATCATTGTTTTTCCTGACGGCGAGAAATCATGGCTTCCTGCAATAATGTAAACAGGAATGCCCTCATTTTTTAGCAGTTTGAGATTTCTTACAGCTTCCTTTAATTTATCAATGCCCGGAAGAGATGTGTTAAACAAATCGCCTGAAATAAGCAGAAAATCAACCTTTTCAGAAATGCACCTGCTGACGCCGGCTGAAAACGCCCTGAGATTAAGCTCATTCAGCTTTTCATCACGCCACCCGCCGAGATGGCAGTCTGCAAAATGCGCGAATTTCATAAAGAAAAAATAAGAGTGCGGTTTATAAAGATTTATTCTGGCCACAGCAACATTTATAAGCCTTTCAGGTTTTTTTCCACCATGGTACAGCCGGGAGACAGAATTGCAGTTTCAACAGACAAGGAAAAAATTGAAGGAATCTATATTGATAAGCCGAAACTGCTGAAGCAGGACACAATAATTGTGAAGCTCAGCAACGGCTACAACATAGGAATTGATAATGACAAAATAAAGTCCATAAAAGTCATTGAGGAATACTCCCCCGAAAAGCCGAAAAAAAAGCAGATAAAATTTGATTCAGCGCTTCCGACTGTCTCAGTTCTTTCTGCAGGCGGAACAATATCATCAAGAATTGATTATAACACCGGCGGAGTAATCGCGGATTACACAGCCGAGGATTTTGTAGAAATGTGCCCCGAAATTCAGGCGAACATAAAAGCAAGGAAAATAATGGGGATAATGTCAGAAGATGTGACTTTTGAAGATATAAAAAAAATCAGCGAGGAAATAGAAAAAGAGATTGAAAAGGTGGACGGGGTTGTCGTAACAATGGGCACAGACATGCTTGGCTACATTGCATCAGCGCTTTCATTCGCAGTCACTGCAGGCAAGCCGGTGATAATAACCGGCGCGCAGAAAAGCATTGACCGTGGAAGCTCCGACGCATTCTTCAACCTGGCGTGCGCGGTGAACGCCGCCGCAAAATGGAACGGAGCAGAAGTTGCAGTATGCATGCACGGGACATCATCAGACAACTATTGTTTGCTAATCCGCGGAACAAGGGCGAGAAAAATGCACTCATCACGAAGAGACGCATTCAAAAGCATAAATGAGAACGCCCTTGCAAAAGTCTATGGAAGCGGGGAAATAGATGCAATAAACAATAATCACAAAAAAAGAAGCGAGGAAAAAACAATCCTTAAAAACAAGTTTGAAAAAAATACTGCGCTTGTGTACATCTATCCTGAAATCAACCCCGAAGTTTTCAAGGCATACGAAAAATACAAAGGGATAATACTTATCGGAACAGGGCTTGGCCACATTCCGCAAAAAGTGTATTCTGCAATAAAATCACTGATTGAAAAAAATATTTTTGTAGGAATGACAACTCAGTGCATCCACGGCAGAGTATCGCCTTCTGTTTATTCCGCGCTGAGAAACATTTCCGCATTAGGTGTTGTTTATCTTGAAGACATGCTTCCTGAAACAGCATTCATAAAGCTCAGCTGGCTTCTCGGATGCGGAGAAAAAAGAATAAAGGAAAAAATGCTTGAAAACGAAAAGGGGGAGCTGGGAAACAGGCTCGGCTATGAAAACTAAAGTGAAATATGTAATCCCCGATTATGACAACTCAATTGTCAACCTGTCAAGCGTTGTTGCGCACAGGTTTAATGTTTACTCCCCCTACAAACCGCTGAAAATCAACAGCCTGAATAAATACAAAACAATAATCTTCTTAATCGCCGACGGGCTGGGATATGAATACCTTAAAAACACAAATTCATTCCTCAAGGCAAAAGTTGCTCGGGTTGTGACTTCAGTTTTTCCCTCATCAACCGCTTCAGCAATAACCGCCATTCAGAACGCAGAAGCCCCCCAACAGCACGCTTTGACGGGCTGGTTCGTCCACTTAAAAGAGTTCGGGGCAGTCTCAGTCCCATTAAAATTTTCGCCGAGATTCGGTGAAGCAAGCTATGAAAATTTTGGCGCAAAAAGAGAGATGATTTTCACAGGAAAAAGCATAACAAAAAGAATGAAAAAAATGTCATTCACAATTTATTCAAGCGATATAATAAGCAAGAACAAACTGAAAGGAAGGCGCAGGACTCTTTTTTACAAAAAAGGAAATCTAAATGAAATGCTTAAAGCAGTCAAGAAAGCTTTGGCCTGCAAAGGAGAAAAGCTGATTTATGCATATACAGGAATTTTTGACTCCGCCTGCCATCATTTTGGGTGCAGAAGCCCACAAGCTCTTAGAGCATTCCAGAAAATAGAAAAAATGATTGAAAAATTGTCTTCAGAAGATGCTTTGATTATTGTTTCCGCAGACCACGGCCTTATTGACACAGAAGATGCAAAGGTAATAAACCTGAACCATCATGAAAATCTTTACAGTATGCTCAGCCTTCCGCTGAGCGGAGACGGGCGCGAGGTTTACTGCTATGTAAAAGCTTCAAAAGCAGCAGCATTTGAAGAATATGTTAAAAAATACCTTTCACACGCATGCTTTATCTACAAAAGCGAAGAGCTAGTAAAAAAAGGATTTTTTGGAAGAGGAATTCCAAACAAAAAGCTTTTCGACAGAATCGGCGACTACACACTGATATGCAAAGAGAACTATGTTATAATCGACACACTGCTCAACCAAAAATTAAAAGTTCACAAAGGCAACCACGGCGGGCTCAGCAGAGAAGAAATGCTTGTGCCGGTTATTGTTATTGAACCGAAAAGCCCCTAGAGCTGACTGCTTTAAAAAGAATGCCTTTATAAATAGAGAGTCTTTTTTTTGCCATAAAATGACATTTAATGAACTCGGGCTGAGACAAGAGACAATTAATGCAGTAAAACAGATAGGATTTCTTGACCCTACACCCATACAGAAAAAATGCATTCCTCTGATAAAACTTGGGCAGGACATTGTTGCACAGTCGCTTACCGGCTCAGGAAAAACAGCTGCCTTCGGGATTCCGATTGTTGAAAAAGTTATTCCCGGAAAAGGAATACAGGCGCTCGTACTCGTGCCCACAAGAGAGCTTGCAGAACAGGTCAAAGAGGCAATAACATCATTCTCATCATTTCTAAGGCTGAAAGTAATATCTGTTTACGGCGGAGTGGGCATGGCCCCGCAGGTCGCAGGGCTGAGAACAGCAGAAATAGTTGTAGCAACACCCGGCAGACTGCTTGACCACATAGGCCGTGGCACAATACAGCTTAATAATATAAACACTTTAGTTCTTGACGAAGCAGACAAAATGTTTGAGATGGGCTTTATTGATGATGTCAACGAGATAATCAGCCACCTGCCGAGGCAGAGACAGACAATGCTTTTCAGCGCAACAATACCGCGGGAGGTAAACCAAGTGGTAAGCAGGCACCTGACAAACCCTGTCTCTGTAAAAGAGCAGATTCATGTTGACAAAGACCTGCTGAACCAAATATATTATAACATACAGCCCCGCGACAAGTTTTCACTTCTCGTACATCTTTTAAAGAAAAAAACCCCCGGGCTTGCAATAATATTCTGCGGGACAAGAAGCGAGGTTGATGTGCTGACAAAAAACCTGAAAACACAGGGAATCCACGCAATGGCAGTCCACGGCGGGCTGAGCCAGGACAAGAGAACAAAAGCGCTTGACTTGCTCAGGCAGGAGCAAATCGATGTTCTGGTTGCAACAGATGTCGCAGCAAGAGGAATTGATGTACAGAACATTTCCCATGTTTACAATTATGATTCTGCAAAAAATGCAAAGGAATACACGCATAGGATAGGCAGGACCGCAAGAGCAGGCAACAGAGGCGAAGCAGTAACACTGCTCTCAGAAAGAGATTATGATAACTTCAGAAGCGTGCAGTCAGACCCTGCACTTCAGATAAAACGGGCAGAACCGCCAGAGTTTGAAAGAGTCCCTTTTTTTAGGCAGCCAAGAAGAGACAGATTTTCACAGCACGCGCACCATGGAGCGAGAGAATTTTCAAGAAGCGGTTTCCGCGGGCAGAGATTCGGCAGAAGATAAAATCAATCTCTTCCAGAAAAATAAACTTCTTGGCCATTAAATGCAATTAATTTAACTCCTGTTCTGCCATCAACTGCTTTTTCTAATTTTCCCGCATTTAATGCATTAAATCCCATTGCATGAATAGTGTTTATTGCTTCTTCCGGCCGGGATGTAGATACAAACCCGTCCGTGCCCATCGGATATTTTCCATAAGCATCCTTTACACTCAAAGAATAAGCGGCTAAAGCAACTTCTCTCCAGTCAGGTTCAAATAACTTTTTAATGTCTACAAATAAGTTGTGTTTAGCTAAAGGCCTTGCAAGTTTCCCATCATACGCACCACCACTATTATGAAATACGCTTGTAGCCAATTCTCTCTGCAACAGATTAGTAAAAACAGGATACAAGATAGTTGACGGCTTGGTTAAATAATCTAAAAATATCCTTCCTTCTCTTGTTTCATGCCATCTTTCACCAAATAGCCTGCTCATTGTTTTCCTTTTTGCAGAAATCCCATTTGACCGCGGATTCGACCCCCCGCAAATAGCAATCAAGCTTTCACCTTCTTGGGGCTTTGGAAGATTTTTTAGCCGTTCTTCATCTATTGTGCTTACAGCAGAACCACTTATATTATATGCTGGCGCTTCACTTCTATACCCCAAAAGCCTGCTTTCAACCGCCTCATGCTGAAGTATTCCTAAAACACCAAAAGCATCTGTTATACGTATTAATTTTTCTTTTATTAACCTTACAGGCAGCCTCCCTTTTGTTTCTATAACACCTGAAAGAACATGCGCCCTTGCGCCGAGTTTTGCAGTATCATCAAGATTCATTGCCGCAAAATCTTCTGCGCCGCAAGGAATTTCTTTATAAGGAGAATCATAATCATAATTTAATAAAGCGGTCGCCGCTAAAGCTGAAGCCATATAAGTTTCCAAAAGCCGTTCATAAAACTCTGTTTTTGTTCCAATGCCATCACAGTTGATAAAAACAGGTTTTCCTTGCGGATCAAAGACGGCATATGTTATTCCGTCGTATTCAAAAATTCCGGGAATAATGCTGGCAAAATGACTGCTTCTCGGAAGAGCACTAATCATCGTTCCAGATAAATTTGCCTGACAATTCACTCTTGTCCCCAAATCAGCCAATTCTCCGTTCATAACAGGAAGATTAAAATCCTCTGCACTTTTTCTTAACTGGTCTCCTATTATTGTAATCATGCTAAGGTCCATTGAGCTTGCATCAACAACATTTCCGAACCCAAGCGGAGTAGCACCGATTCTATGGCTGTCTTGGACCATCTTCCTGACAACTGAGCCAACATATCTCCGCAGATCAGATATGTGATTGTCTCCGCCTGTTGAATGGACAGCGATTACACAATCTTGAGGAGGCCTCAATACAGCTATCCCTCCCATGCCCTGGCTAATAATATCAACAAGCGGCTTTTTAAGAGTTGGAGCACATTTTGCCGCCAATAATTTAGAACCTTTGTCTCCTTCTTTGATTGTTTTTGTGATGTACTCATCAACCGGATCAGCCATGAAAACCGTCTTTTTTTTATCTTTTTAAATAGATTGTTGTAATAAAATCTTTATGTTGCAGTATCCTTAATCATCTCTTCTTCAAAGAAGTGCAGTTTTCCCGGGATGATTAGGCATTGGGGATTTTTTTTATTTCTTTGACTTCTCCGGCAGAAGACATTTTTATTATTGGGTTGTTGCTTCCTATCTGGGCGCAGGAGATAACTGTTTCTTTTTATCAATAATTTTTTTTAATTCCCTTCTGAATCTTTGCGCTCTTTCAAGGGATGTTTTTGCTTTTGACTGGACAAGCACTATGCCCATATCATATGTAAATGCGCTTCTTTTGTTTTTCTCAAAGAAATATGCTTCTATTAGTTCATCTGCTTTTTGCTTTCCGAGAATTTCTGCCGCATCTCCCTTTGCTTCAATAAAATCCTCTAAAAATTCTTTCTGCAATTTTCCGGTAAGGTAAAAATAGTAAATGACTGCATCAAAGGTTACTGAATGGATTGAAAGGTCAGCCTTTATCTTAATGCCTGAATTTTCAAGAAGCGCTCTTGCCATGTAGAACATGCTATAATAGCTTGCATTGACTACCCAAAGTAAGCCATTGAAAGCGGTAAAGCCAAAAGATTTCTGTTTTTCAGTGTTGGTTGACAGCTCAAATAATGCCTTCGCAGAGTCTATGGAGTTGTCTGCGTTTTTGATGAAGAAATCAATGTGTTCAGGTTTTTCTTTTTTAATTATTCCTTCTTGGATAAATCGTTTTACTCTGTTTTCAGCCTCTTTTAGCTTTTTTTCATCTATCATTTATTGCCTACCTTTTTCAATCAGCCTGTAAAATAACTCTGCTCCATATAAAATTATGTGCATGTTCAAAATTTCATTCATAATATTTTTTTCATCCCGTTTGGAAAGCATTTCATAAACACTTTCAAATCCGATAACTCTTTCCTCAAAAGGAAGGTTATAATCTGATGCTACATTATGAAGAAATTTTTCATGAAATTCAACTTTATCTTTGTTGTCTACAATTAACAATACATCCACATCTCTTGGTTTATCTGATTCAACGGCTGAGCCGAAAACAAGCAATACAAAACTATCTTCTCTTATTTTTTTTGTTACATCATCCATGAATAATTTAATGTCTTTGTACTTAGCAAGAAAATCATCTCTTCGCAGATACTCTGCAAAAACAAGTGTTTCATGATGAGTTTTATAATTTAACAATAAGTTCTTGTGCTTGCCTCGCTCAATAAGCCTGTGCTTTATGAGCGGCTGTATCGCTCTATGAGCCAAGGAAACATGCATTTTCAGCTTTCTGGCAACTTCTCTTAACGAAAATGTTTCGGTTATGTGGCCTGCAAAAAACTGCAATATTCTCGCTGTGGATTTGTTCAAATACATATGTTCACCTTTATATGAACAAGTGTTCACTAATTAGTATATAAAGGTTTCGCTTTTAAACCATCTTTGCCATGTTATTGTCGGAAGTGCATCAAATGCACTGCTGTCCTTCGAGAATAGGATTGTGTTTTTATTAAAGCTTCCTTCTGATTTTGAATGCCATCAAAAAGGGTTTGTGGCTGTAAGGTATAAGGTTCACGCCATCTTTTTTTGCTTTCAGAACGATTTTTTCAGAAAATTTTATTTCCAAAAACTTTTCAAGCGAGAGCCCTGATTTTTTTATTGCGTTGATATAATCTTGTTTGCTTTGCCGATATTTTCTTGCATCAAGCCCTAAACTTTGTACAAGTGCAAATTTTCCGCCTTCTTTGTGTGGATGAAATGTGGAAATGATGCAGATTCCTTTAGCTTTGAGAGATTGTGATATTTTTTTTAATACAGGTTCTAGTTTCTTGAAATGGCCGAGCACAAGCATACAGATAATAACATCATAATTTCCTTTTGGAAATTTCTTTTTCAAATCAAATTGTTTAAAGTTGATTTTGACTTTTTTTGCATGTTTTCTTGCAACTTCAAGCATTTCTTCTGAAAAGTCTACTGCAGTGACATTTGCGCCTTTCTTTGCAAGTGCAATACTGTATCTGCCAGTTCCGCAGCCAAGGTCTAAAATCTTTTTATTTTTAACATTTCCAAGCAGTGGAATAACAGTATCGCTTTCACTTTCGAAAAGATAGGGTAAATCTGTTTCATATCTTGAAGCCCAATGTTTGTATGCTTCTTTTATGCTTACTGTCTTGACCATTTTTAGGCTTAAGCGTAGATTCTTAATAAATCTTCTGTGCGCTGTGAACGGATTAGTTATTCACTCCCACTTCCCAATCATCTCTTCTTCAAAGAAGTGCAGTTTTCCCGGAATGATTAGGCATTGGGGATATTTTTTTATTTCTTCAACTTCGCCTGCTGAAGAAATTTTTATTAACGGGTTTTCTCCACCAATCTGTGCGCAGGAGATAACTGTTTCTTTTTTATCAAGCCCTTTTCTGATTAGATAATCAACTGCTTCTTTGCAGGACATAAATTTGTTTTTTTCAGGATTTAAGTCAAGCAGGAACAAGGTATGCAGGCCGTTCTTCTTGTTCATTTTATAGACATCAAACGGAGTTGTTATGTTTAAATTGTCAAACGGAATGGATGTTATTTTGCCGTATTTGTACAGCTCTAATCCAACTACTCCGACTGCATTGATTATTGATACATTGTTGATTATGTTAACTTTTATTCCTGCTTCTTTTGCTCTATTATATATGTCCATGTGCGTTGTTGCAGAGAATGGGTCGCCGATAACCAAAAAAGCAACATTTTTTGTCTTTGCGTCCTTTAATATTGTCTCTTCTGCTTTTCTTTCAACAATTTCTCTGTTTGCAGAAATTATTTTTTTGCCGTAGAATTTTTCTAAATTAGCTATATTCGCATCAGCCAGCACAGAAGTATATGTCTCAAGGTAAACAACATCTGACTGTTTGGCTATTTCCAGCCCTTCAACCGTTATTGATTTCTCGTTTTTTAACCCTATGCCGATAATATTGAGCGCCATACACTGCCTAAAAATGCAGGGTTATATAAACATTTTCCCAGATTTTGCCATTATTCCTATAGGAATACTTTTGTCATGAAATTATTTAAAGGAAGCGGATTTCCAGCAGGCCATGGAGCAAACATTCATTGAAACATACGGGCTGCAGGAATTTGTAAAGCCTGCAGTAAAATGCGGATTAACAGATTTTTTGGACGAGATTCCTGAAGAGTCTTTCGGAATCGAGTCTTTGGCTTATTCAGAGTTCAGGAAAAAGTGGTCAAATGACGCGCAAAATTATTTCCCGAAGATTGACCTAAGTTTTTTAAGCATGCGGAGCGGCCTGGGCTTTGAAATTGAACTCTATGAACGCAGGAGCCAAGAAAGAAATCCGAAGAAAGATTTTTGGCTTGTCGGCTTTCCAAGATTTGCGCTTTATTCTCTGGGGTCTCCTGCGTTTAAGATAGTTATCCGCGATTTTTCAGGCAGACTATACTTTTTAATTGAAGAGCCTGTTTTAGACAGGTATTCACGCGGCTTAAGCAGTTCTGAACGAAAATATTATTATGAGAAGCTGATGAAACTACTCTGCGGAGAGCCGAAGATTTCAGGCAAATGCCCTGAAAAGCCGGAAAAGCTTAACCCGAAACTTCACCATTATTATGACCTTTATGGATTAGACAGAGGAGTCAAGCTGAGCGCGCCCTTCTCTGCAGTGCTCCCTCCCCAAATAAGAAAAAGCATTCGCAGAGCTTTAAGGCTTTTTGACGAAAGGCAGATATTTGTCATAAGCGAAATAACTAATCTGAAAGTTGAGAAACGGCCGGAAAGAGATTATTATTCATCAACACACCCATTCTTCCGCTGGCTTCCGCGGACAAGAGACCCTTTGGTTGTTGCAATTCCAAATGATTCAACAGAAGGCTATTTGATAGGCCAGTTTGACGAAACACCTCTTGAGAAGTATGTTGCAAGTGAATTTGCGACATCCCTGAAGAGCGATGAAACAAGCGAACTATGAAGAAAAATGCCAAAGCAACTAACTTTAGTATTTGACCTTGACATGCTCGGCAGAGCATGCACTCTTGTAGAAAATCCGAAGTATCATGGCAGTGAGTTAAGTCTTGAGGAATTTGCCATATTTGCTTCAGGCGCAGACCGTGTTTTGTATCGCGGGCATGTTTTCCGCAAAACAGAAGATGCTGCTTTTCTTTATGATTCGCAGAAAGACAATCCTTTTAATCTTAGAGCGCGGAGAAGGCTGGCTTACAATTTGGCGGAAGATTAATTTGCAGATGCCCTGAAAGCTATGGTGATTGATGCGAGCACAAAATTCACATAAGCCATCCAAATCGCAAGCTTTTTATAATATTGTCATTAACTTAAAGCATGGCTCAGGAAAAAAGCAGTTCAGAAGAGATGGGTATAACAATAAAGAAGGATGAGGATAGCGCTGAATGGTATGCGCAGGTGTGCCAGAAGGCAGAGCTTGCGGATTATGCGCCTGTAAAAGGATGTATGGTCATACGGCCGAAGGGCTATTTTATATGGCAGGCAATACAGCGGTATTTTGATGAGAACATAAACAAGAAGCACAATGTCCTAAACGGCTATTTCCCGCTTTTTATCCCGGAATCATTTTTCAAGAAAGAGGCAGAGCACGCACAAGGATTTACTCCTGAAGTTGCATGGCTTGACAAAGAGGTTACAGGAGAAGGAGAAAGGCTTGCAGTCAGGCCGACATCAGAGACAATAATGTATGATTCTTATTCAAAATGGATAAGAAGCCACAGAGACCTTCCGCTTAAAATAAACCAGTGGTGCAATGTTGTGCGCTGGGAGACAGAAGCAACAAAACTATTTTTGAGGTCAAGAGAATTTCTCTGGCAGGAAGGCCACTGTGTTTATGAGACAAAAGAAGAGTGCGACAATGAGACATTGTCAATACTTGACGATTATGCAGAGCTGTGCAGAAAGATTCTTGCAGTTCCTGTTCTAAAGGGCTATAAAACAGAAAAAGAAAAGTTTGCAGGAGCGCATTGCACAACAACAGTTGAGTCATTAATGCCTGACGGCAAAGCGCTCCAGTGTGGAACATCCCATAATCTCGGGCAGGGCTTTGCAAAATCATTCGGCATAGAATTCATAGGAAAAGACGAACAGAAGCACCTGCCATGGCAGAACTCATGGGGCATTTCAACACGGCTCATAGGCGCAGTCGTGCTGACACACTCGGATGACAAAGGGCTGGTGATTCCGCCCGCAATAGCAATGAATAAAATTGCAATAATTCCCATACTTTTTGACAAAACAAAAGAAAAAGTACTTAAGAAATGCCACGAGCTCAAGAAAAAACTTGTAAAATACAGCCCAATTCTTGACGACAGGGATGCATTCAACCCAGGCTACAAGTTTAATGAATGGGAGATGAAAGGCGTTCCATTAAGGATTGAGATAGGCCCGAAAGACATTGAAAGCAGGCAGGTCGTCATGGTGCGCAGGGACACAGGAAAAAAAGAATTTGTAAAAGAAACCAAAATCCCTGATAAAATAAAAGAAATATTTGAGCAGATGCCAAATGACATGTATGAGAAAGCGCTCAGCAGAATGAATGAAAACACCGCTTCTCCGAAAACATTTGATGACTTGAAAAAAGCAATAGACAGCAAAAAATGGGCGAAAACACAATGGTGCGGAGAGCACGAATGCGAAGACGCGATTAAAGACGAAACCGGTGCAGGAATAAGGTGCATACCGCTGAACTCAAAGCCCTCAGGCAGGTGTATTTACTGCGGAAAAGAAGCAAAACATGCGGTGTATATTGCAAGGAGTTATTGATGTGTTTTTTTCTTTTAGTTTAGGCCTATACGAGCGAAGCGAGTATAATCCCTTGTGCGTCAACCGAGCGTAACCGGTTGGCAGGAAGCTACTGATGGGTTTTTTCTTTTGGTTTAGGCATTTTCCGGATTCAGTGAGCGAAGCGAGCTGTCCGAAAATTTTTCAGTTATTTTGGAAATTTTCCGGATTTATCGACGAAGAATTTGTTAAGCAGTAAAAACGCTCTTATTTTAAGCGAAAGATTTAAATAGCAGGATACAACACCTTACTATACGGTGTTGTAAATGGTCATGGTGACAATAAACATACCTAAGGAAATAAATAAAGGAATAGAACTCTTTAAAGCAGAACACGAGCTGAAGGACAAAAGAGAGGCGATAAACCTGCTTCTGAAGCGGTGCATGGCAAAGAACCGGCTTGGAGCAGATGAACAGGCGTTTAAAAAACTGTTCAGGGAGGCAGATAAAACAAGAGCGCACAACCTCCTGCCAGAGCAGATAAAAAACATGGATTGTGATATTTATGAGTAAGCTGGTTGACAGTGATGTAATTGTTTTTGCTTTCAGCAATAATCCAAGAAAAGATGCGTGCAGAAAACTGATTGAGGCTGAGAACATAACAATCAATACGCTGATACTTCTTGAAAGCTTCAGCAAAGTGGCGACAATCACGAAAGACAATGCGTTGGCAGAGAGCATGGCAAAGCTTTTCTATACTGCTGATAACATAGAAATAATTGATTTTGATGCCAACTTGTTTTTTGAGGCGCTGAAGAGAAGCGGGAAATACCGCCTTAAAATATCTGATTTAGTCCATTACACAACTGCGCTGCTTAACAGCTGTTCTTCAATAATCAGTTATGACCGTGATTTTGACAATCTTGAAATAAAAAGAATTGAGCCGTGAAATAAGTTTTTTTGGGTTATCTTTTTAAATACTTCCATGTTTCTTCTGCTTGAAGGCATAAACTATGAAAGACAAAAAAGATGCAAAAATTGTTGTGATTGAAGAGGATGATGATGTGAGAAATGTACTCTGCCGAATGCTGAGCGTCGGAGAATATTCAGTTTGCGCAAGTTTCCGCAGTTTTCAAGAAGGCTCTGATTTTTTAAGAGACAAAAAAGTCGACCTTATTTTATGTGACGGTTTATGCGGTGAAATGATCGCACAGCCGAATGCAGCAGAAGTTGCAGAAACACTAAGAACCTCAAATACATATGCGCTTAATAGAAATGTTCATTTTGTTATAACTGACGCATATCTTTCCGGTGGCTTTTTTCCAGACGGCAAAATAAAATATGCTGATGGTTATCTGACAAAGCCGTTTTCGATAGCAGCTCTTTTTTACTGCATTGACAAGCTATTGGCGCGCGAAAGTGCTGACAGCGGAAAAACTGAAACTATCGCAAAAAAAGTTTTAATAGCCGACGCTGAATTGGGTGCAAGAACAGTTTTTGATTCATTTGTCCGACACTTATATAATCATTCAAGCACCGTGCTTGCAGAAACTCCTGACAGCGCACTTGAATACCTTTCAGCTGGAAAATTTGACCTTGTTTTATGCGGCTGGAGTGATGTTGCAAGAAAAATGAGAACTGCTCCAGAATACGCGGTTAACAGAGAAACTCCATTTATTTTTCAGTTAGGGGAGCAGTTTGCTGAACAGAGATTTGCTGACGGCTTTTACCGTACATCAGCTCCTCTTGCAACCCTCGAAGAAATGCTTGCAAGATTTCTTGGAGCGCCGGAAAGGCAATATTTGGGATAGTTCTCTGCATTTTTCTGCCTGCAGTTTTCACGCTTAGTAGAAAACTTTGCTTTCGCTCAGGCCAGCATCTCAAATTCTCAGAATTATCTGCTTGATATCTGACATTTCCCGTGGGGAGCATATAACCATTATGTGATTTTAGTGGGCATCCACTTGCCGTTTAGCAGTATGGAGGTTTAAATTTTCTTGACCAGACTGTGATCTGGCTAGTTTATTTGAAAATCCTTTTGGATATTTGCCATTGTAACTCCATCAGAACTCTTTTTACCCCAGGGTATGCTTTTTCAAGGTGGTCGGAATTTATAAACTTATGTGCAAAGCGAGAATTATGTTCAATTCCGAATTCAGTTCACACTTCTTAAATTGCTGATTTTTTCCTTCTTTTCGGTGATATTTATGACAAGATTGACCGAAAAGAAGAGAAAATGGGTGATA
>Ga0233425_10001945_pt1 | contig 43228 bp, 37 predicted proteins | sample Watercolumn_Towu_2_FD_181712 | JGI IMG/M metagenome (GOLD analysis project Ga0233425, IMG submission 181712) | Freshwater microbial communities from Lake Towuti, South Sulawesi, Indonesia - Watercolumn_Towuti2014_140_MG | ecosystem: Environmental > Aquatic > Freshwater > Lake | place...
TGGCCGCGCGATCTCATTCTCCCAACAGGCGAAAGCTTCGCAATCGAGCAGGTGGTCGTCCAGCGGGCGAACGCAGACGCTGTCGGCGTCTAGGACAATGCCGCCATGCTGGTGCAGGATTTCCCAGCGCATGAGATCGGCGACGCCGTTGAGCTCGCGCTCGAACATTTCGACCATGTGGCGCTGGTTGACCCACTCGGTATCCTGCAACTCGCGATTGCCCCAGATCCGCACCTGCCAGTCGGGATGCCGCGCGCGCCAGCTGTCGATGCAATTATCGGGACGCTTCGTTTCATCGCCGACCCAAATGAAATGCATGATCTTCGGAATCATCGCGTCACCCTGTCTGTCGCCGTGCATGCGGCCCGGCTGCCTGTGAAGACGAGAGCATTTTGATCGCTCAGGCCACAGCTGTGGCTACGCAAAACAGGGTTAACAAACCGATAAACACCCGCCGAAACGCCGGTCGAGCGCAGCAAAAGATGGTTAATCGTTTTTTAGGCCGCACAGGATAGCCACAGGCTGTCGGAAAGACTCCCAGAGCGGATGGGCGCGCTGCGAGCGGAAGTGCGAGAGATGCGATGAAATTCAATGTTGAGCAGAATCTGCGCAAGGCGCTCTCCTCCGCGCGAGCCGGCGACAGCGCCGGAGCCGAGAAGATCTATCGGCAAATCCTGGCGGCCTTCCCCGCCAACAAACGTGCGCTGGCGGGATTGCGCGAGTTGTCGAACCCCTTTGCCGGACGTTCCTACGAGCAGGGTGTCGAAGCCGTTCTGTCGCTCTACGATCGGGGGCAAATGCCCGAAGCGCTGGACGCTATCCAGTCGATGCTCGATCTGTTCCCCAAGCGCGCCGACCTTCATAACCTGTCCGGCGCCATCCAGGGTGGGTTGGGCCGGTGGGACGATGCGCTGGCGAGCTATGGCGAAGCGATCCGCCTCAATCCGGCGGATGGGGATGCGCACACCAACCGCAGCATCGCCCTGCTACGCCTCAACCGGCTGGAAGAGGCCGCCGAAGCCAGCGACAGGGCGATCACGGTCACGCCGCATTCGGCTGGCGCCCATTCGAACCGCGCCATGGTACTGCGGATGCTGGGCCGATCTTTGGAGGCCGCGGCCGGCTACGAACGGGCCATTGAACTCGACCCGCGATCGGCCGAGCTTCACTATAATCGCGGAAACCTGTTCCAGGACCTCGGGAAGCTCAAGGAAGCGATCGCGAGCTATGACGCCGCGATCGACCTCAAGCCTGGCTATGCGGCCGCCTATTGCAACCGCGGCAACGCACAGAGGATATTGGGCCTGCATTTCGAGGCTTTGGCGAGCTATGATGCGGCCATCGGTATCGATGCCTGCTTTGCAGAAGCCCACTCCAATCGCGGCATCGTTCTTCGCGAATTGAAGCGGCGTGACGAAGCGCTGGAAAGCTGTGCGCTGGCCGCAAGCCTCCACCCGGACTCTGCCGCGATCCTCTATAATCATGCGACGATCTTGCAGGATCTCAACTGCCTCGAGGAGGCCGTCTCGGCCTATGATCGGGCCATCCAGCTCGAACCCGACCATGTCGAAGCGCATATCAACCGGGGCGGTGTGCTCATCACCCTCCACCGCTTCGAAGAGGCGCTGGCAAGCTTCACCAAAGTGGCCGACCTGCGCCCCGATGAGGCGGCGAACCATTATAATCTGGCCAACGCCCTCCACCTGCTCCACCGCGTGGACGAAGCCGTCGCGAGCTATCGTCGGGCCGTCTCGCTGAAGCCGGACCATGCCGAGGCCCAGGCCCATCTGCTCTACCAGCGGGCCCGCATCTGCCAGTGGGATACGGCCGAGGACAGGGCGGCGCTCTCAGCGATCGACGCCACCGACGATGCAATCCCGCCCTTCTCGATGCTGGCGATCGAGGACGATGCCGAGCGGCATCTGCTGCGGTCGAAGACTTGGGTCAGGAAAAAGATCAAGGGCCCCGGCCTAAGCTTCCCGCGCAAGCGCAACGACGACCCCCGCATCCGCATCGGCTATTTTTCGGCCGACTTCCATAACCATGCCACGATGCACCTTATGTCGAAGCTTCTGGAACTGCACGATCGGTCCCGCTTCGAGATTCACGCCTTTTCCTATGGTCTGATCAAGGACGCTTTCACTGATCGCGCCGCAAGGGCCGTCGACATGTTCCACGACGTCAGCGGCCTCGATGACCGCGCCGTCGCCCAATTCGCTAAGGATCAGCAGATCGACATCGCCGTCGATCTGAAGGGCCACACATATGAAGCTCGGCTGGGAATCTTCTCCCACCGCCCGGCACCGGTCCAGATCGCCTATCTCGGCTATCCCGGATCGACCGGCGCCAGCTTCATGGATTACCTCATTGCCGACGAAGTCGTGGTCCCCGAAACGCACAGCCAGTTCTATTCGGAGCAGATCATCCGCCTGCCCGGCTGCTATCAGGTCAACGACAACAGCAGGGCGGTGCCCGAATCTCTTCACACCCGTGCGGAACTGGGCCTCCCGGCGGAGGGCGTCGTCTTCTGCAGCTTCAACAGCAGCTACAAGATCAGGCCGCCGGAGTTCGGCATCTGGATGGACATCCTCCGCCAGGTCGACGGCAGCGTGCTGTGGCTGCTGAGGGACAATCCATCGGTCGAGGCCAATCTGAAGCGCGAGGCCGCAGTGCGCGGCATCGCGCCGGACCGCCTGATCTTCTCGGACAAGGCGGCGGTGGCGGAGCATCTGGCGCGGCACCACTGCGCCGACATCTTCCTCGACAGTTTCAACTGCAACGCCCATACGACCGCCAGCGACGCCTTGTGGGCGGGCCTGCCGATCGTCACCAAGCTGGGCCAGAGCTTCGCCGCCCGCGTCGCCGGAAGCCTGCTGCACGCGCTGGGGCTTCCCGAACTCGTCGCCGAGACCGAGACGGATTATGCCCGGCTGGCCATCGATCTTGGACGGCAGCCCGATCGCCTCGCCGCCATCAAGCAGAAGATCGCCGCAAATCAGCGAACGGCGCCCCTGTTCGACACGGAAGCCTTCACGCGCAATATCGAGCGAGCTTATGAGATGGCGCATCAGCGCCATCTCGACGGGTTGCGCCCTGCCGCTCTGACGATCGGCCTTGCAAGCGACGAAAGCCGGAAACGCGCGGCATGACCCGCCAGGGGGGCGGACCGACCTGACCCGCGCCCCACCCCGCGCTAGACCCCGCCGACCTGGGTCAGGACGAAGGCATAGGCCTCTGCGTCCTCGCGGAGCGAGTCGTAGCGGCCCGACTTGCCGCCATGGCCCGCGCCCATATTGATCTTGAGCAGCAGCAGATTGTCGTCGGTCTTCGTCGCGCGCAACCTGGCCGCCCATTTGGCCGGCTCCCAATAGGTCACGCGCGGGTCGTTGAGCCCGCCCGTGATCAGCATGGGCGGATAGGCCTTGGCCTCGACATTGTCATAGGGGCTGTAGCTGCGGATCAGATCGAACGCTGCCGGATCGGTTATCGGATTGCCCCACTCGGGCCATTCCCCCGGCGTCAGCGGCAGGCTTTCGTCCTGCATCGTGTTGAGCACATCGACGAACGGTACGTCCGCCACAACAGCACCCCATAGATCGGGATCGGTGTTGGCGACCACGCCCATCAACTCGCCGCCCGCCGATCCGCCGTTGATCGCGATCCGCCCGGCCTGGGTCAGGCCCGCCGCGATCAGGCCGCGTGCGGCATCGGAAAAGTCGCGGAAGGTGTTCCAGCGCTGCTCGGCCTTGCCCTGCAGATACCAATCATAGCCGAGGTCGTCGCCGCCGCGGATATGGGCGATCGCATAGGCCCAGCCGCGGTCGACCAGCGACAGCCGGACGGTGGAGAAGCCTGGCGGGATCGCATGGCCATAGGCGCCATAAGCATAGAGGAACAGCTTGCCCGTTCCGTCGCGGGGGAAGCCCTTGCGGTAGAGCACCGAGACCGGGATCGACCGCCCGTCGCGCGCGGGCACCATCAGCCGCTCGGTCTCGTAGAGCGACGGATCATAGCCCGACGGGATGTCCTGCACCTTCAGCGTCGTCAGCTGCCGCGCGACCGGATCATAATCATAGACCGTCTGCGGGGTGACCATCGACGCATAGCCAAGCCGATAGGCCGGCGGGTCATATTCGGGGTTGCTGCCGGGCGAGACGGTATAGCTCGCCTCCGGAAAGGCGATGCGATGCTCGCTGCCGTCATAGGCGCGCAGGCGGATCTGATCGAGCCCCTGGACCCGTTCCACCAGCATCAGGTGCCGGGCAAAGGCGGTGATGCCGCGGATATAGACCGCGTCCGATCCAGCGACGACCGTTTCCCAGTCGCCGGGTGCGGCCGCGTCGGCCTTCGCGACGCGGAAGTTCACATGCTCGTCATTGGTCAGGATCCACAGCGACCCATGCGCGCTGTCGACCGAATATTCGCGCTTCAGCTTGCGGGGGCTGACCAGAAGCGGCGCGGCACCCGGATCGTCGGCGGGAACGAGGCGGACCTCGCTCGTCTGGTTGTCGCCGGTCGCGACGACGATCCAGCGATCGTCCTGCGTCTTGCCGACGCCGACGTTGAAGCCGAGCTCCTCGGTCTCTTCATAGACGGTGACGTCTTCGGCCGGGTCACTGCCCAGACGGTGGAGCCGCGCGCGATAGGTGCGCCAATTGTCGTTGACCTCGGTGTAGACCAGACTGCGCGAGTCATTGCCCCACGCTACCGCGCCGTTCGCCACGGTCGTGACCGTCTCGATGTCGACGCCCGTCGCCAGGTCGCGGATACGGAGCTCGAAGCGCTCGGCGCCGCTGCGATCGGCCGACCAGGCGGCGAGCAGCCCGTCCGGGCTTACGCTCAGCACCTGCAGGCGGAAATAGTCATGCCCTTCGGCCTCGGCCGGCTCGTCGAGGAGGGTCTGCTCCTCCCCGCCCGCCGCCGGCTTACGATACCAGATGCGATATTGCCCGCCGGGCCGGAACGCCCACCAATAGAGCCAGTCGCCGTCCTTCTGCGGCACGCTGGCGTCGTCTTCCTTCAGCCGCGCCTTCATCTCGGCGAACAGCGCCTCGACGAGCGCCTCGTGCGGCTGCATCGCCGCATCGAAATAGGCGTTCTCCTCGGCGAGATAGGCGAGCACGTCGGGATCGTCGATCACCGGATATTTCTGGTCCTTCAGCCAGAACCAGGGATCCTCGATCGTCTGGCCATGCCGGGTATAGGCATGCGGCCGCTGTGCGGCCACGGGGGGCGGTGGCAGCATCGACATCAGCCTCCGGTCGGCATCAGCGCATCGAGGGCGGCACGCTCGGCATCGTAGGTCGCCTGTAGCCGCACCGCGGCCTCGGTGATCGCATCGGCCTCCGCGATATTGCCGGCGCTCACCGCCGCTTCGCGCCGCCGGTCGAGCTCGGCGAGCGCATCGGCGACGGCCGCCCGCGACGAATCGAGACTGCTGTAATTTTGCTGCGCCGTGATCCAGGCTTCGCTACCGGCCTCCTGGCGGAGCCCCGACGCAATTCCGGCACCGTCCTTCGCCAGACGGTCCCGGAACGCCGCATCGGCCGCATCGGCCTGCGCGACGATCGCGGCTATATCGGCCGAGGGCGGCAGCGGTGCAGGCGTCGATTCGGGCGCGGCCGGCACGGGATCGACCTTCATCACTTCGCGCTCGATCGGACGGGGCGAGAGCGAGGGATAGCCGCTGCGCGGATCGGCGCAGGCAGACAGCGCCAGAGCGGCGAGAAGGGCCGACACACAAGGCGCGGAGAAACGGCGAATAGCGGGCCTGGACATGGCGCCGGGTCTAGGCCGCGCAGAAAATCTGCGCAACGGGGTTGCGCCCGACGAAATCCCCCACTAGATGCCCCTCCCACAGCGCGCCCGTAGCTCAGCTGGATAGAGCATCAGACTACGAATCTGAGGGTCGGACGTTCGAATCGTTCCGGGCGCGCCAAACTCCCCACCGCATAAACCGTAACCGGGCACTCCCGGTCCACGGCGCCGTTTGTTCGAAACGGTCGCCCGCGGCGCCGCTCCCTGCGGCCTGTCGCGATACGGCGTCACGCCGGCTTGGAAACGCACCCAGCCGGATTAACCCTATTTTTCCCAAAGCCGTGGCATATCCCCCCGATGCGTTGGGTGAGGATGTTCAGGGACCGGCTCGCGAGCGTGCGGTCGATGCGTTGGGTTCGCAACAGCAGCGCCATGCTTGGCGGGCTGGCGGCGGTCAGCCTGCTCGGCGGTGCGATCGTCGTCGCGGCGCTCGTGGCCCGGCTTGATTCTGACGCGGCCGAGCGCAATCACGCAACTGCCGGCGGCGTTGTGTCGTCACTCCTCCACGCTCAGGCGAGCGGTGCCTATAATACCGGGCGTTGGGACGATGCGACGCTGCACCTCTATGGCGTGCTCGACCGGTCATGGGCACGCAGCAACATCAGCGGCGATTATGTCGCCTATGTGATCGATGCGCAGGGGCAGACGCTGTTTGCCCAACGCGCCGACGGAACCGTCGATCCGCCTCTGGCCGAAGCCGCGCCGGCAGCGCTGCAAGCGATGCTCGCGATGCTCCCCCGCGACGCCCGAACGGCGGACCAGCTGAAGGAAGGCGTCGCCTTTTTCGATCAGTATCGGGGGCAGCCCGCCGTCTTCGGCGTGATGCCGATCATCCCGCTCAGCGCCAAGGTCGCGCCGCCACGTGGCGCGCTGCGATATCTTCTCTATATCGACGTGCTGACACCGTCGGGCATGACCTCCTTTGCCAAGAGGTATCAGTTGTCGGGCCTGCGCACCGACGCTGCCGATGCACCATCCTCCTTTCCGCTCTCGAATCTGTACGGAAAACCGGTGGCGTCGATCGCTTGGCATCCCGATCATCCCGGCAGCAAGGGCTTGGTGGCAATTCTCCCGGTCCTGGTCCTGATCGCGGGTGCTATTGCAGGACTGACCTGGGCGCTCGATCGAATCATGCGGCGACAGCAGGCGGAACTGGCGTCGAGCAACGAGCAATATCAGGCGATGGCGCGCGAGGCGGAAAGCGCAGCCGCGCGGGCCGAATTGGCGCGCCGCGAAGCCGACATATCCCGCAGTCGAGCCGAAGCCGCCGCGCAGGCCGAAGTCCGCGAGCGCCAGCGCTCCGCCGACGCGCTCAAACAGGCCGCACGCTCGACGGGCCGGGATCTGCAGGCGCATCTGGTGGCGCTGGTCGAGGATCTTGCACGGCTGGCAGGGCAGCTCGATGAGACCGCCGACGCCGCCTGGGCTGCGACCCAGGCGCAGGAGACTCACGCCGGCTGGGTTGGTGCCAAGAGCGCCAACGCTGCCGCCGCGCTCGACGAAGTGCTCGGCGCATCGGCCGGAATGGCCAATGCGGTTCAGTCGATCCGGCGCGAGGTAGAGAGCACTCGCGACGCCGTGGCCTCGGCCGCGCGCCACTCGTCGGAGACCGCTATCGGCAACGAGCAGTTGCTGTCGCACGTCGACGGGATCGGCTCGGCCTCCGATGCGATCCTGACCGTCACCAAAAAGACCCGCCAGCTCGCCGTCAACGCGGCGATCGTCGCGGCGCACGGCCAGAACGCGCATGATGGCTTCTCAGTCATTGCGCGCGAGATCAAGACGCTGTCCGAGAACAGCCGCATGTCAGCCGGGCAAATCGCCGAACGCCTGAAGGCAGTCACCGAATCGGTTCACCGCAGCGTGGATGCCAGCCTGAGCATCGACACCGACCTACAGGACATCCTTCAGTCGATCAGCGCGACCGATGCGGCGGTGCGAGCGCATGAGATCGCCGGGGAGGCGATCTGCGAGCGGGTCGAACATGCACAGCGGGAGTCGCATGCGGTCGGCGGGCTGGTGCGGGAGATGACCGACTCGATCGCCCATGTGCGCGCCAGCGTCCGCCTGACGCGAGAGGTCAGTACGAGCGTGCGCGAGCGCGTCGAACTTCTAGAAAAGGCTCTCGGCAAGGCTGTGTCGGAGCTGATGGCAGCCTGATCGCGGCGTTCAGGGTCAAAGGCCCGCCGTCTGCGCAACGAAAGGAACGGCCGCCCGCTCCGTGCGCTTTTCTCTCCTCGACAAAGGAGGATTCCATGGACTTTTCCGGTGACGCGCTGTGGGGTGTCATGACGATCCTGGGCCCGATTCTGCTTGCGCTCGCGATCCTGTGGGCTCTCGCAAACAATCGCCGAACACGTGCCGAAAAGGATGCGTCCGAGCGTGCCGTCCACGAACAGAAGGCAGAAAAGCGCCACGAGGAAGGAATTCGCTGAAACAAAAAAAAGCCCGCCGGAGCTTTCCGGCGGGCCAAAGGGGAAAACCGGAAGGGGGATAAACCGGTTGGGGTGCAAACGCCTGACCTGCCTTATGGTTCCGCACGATCGAAAAGATTTTAGATCGCAGGATCGTCCTGCTTCTGTCCGCCCCCACGGTCACCCTCGGCGCCGATGAAGCTGATCTTGCCGTTGGTTTCGAGTATCGCCCAGGCAACATCCTTCATCCGCGCATAGCCGGCCAGGCGCATCTCGCTCTCGATCTCGGCACGCGTCAGCCGGTCCCGGCGCAGATTGTCGGTCAGCAACTCGCCATGGCGGATGATGACGCGCGGCTCGCCCTCGAGCAGCTTCTCCATCCGCGGGGACAGATAGCTCGCCCAACTCAATACAATCCCCCAGAAGGCGAAGGTGGTGATGGCCAGCGTGGCGCCGGTCAGGCTGAAGTCGTTATGCGTAACCCCCTGCTGGATGAGGTCACCGAGCACGATCAGCGTTACCAGTTCGAACGGGGTCATCTGGCTGAGTTCCCGCTTCCCCAGCAGGCGGAGCAGCCCATAAAGGATGAAGAACATCGCGGTGGCGCGGAGGACGATATCCATCAGGGCAGGACCTTCGTACGGAGCTGAAGGCTGGCAACCTGTGCCTCGCCGTCGAACAGCGCCATCCGCCCGGCATTGCCGCCGAACAGCGGCGGATTGATCTGCCCGTCGAATTTCAGTTCGATCGGCTCGCCCGCTGAAGCCGGTCCGAACGACATGCGGAACATGCCGCCGCCAAAGCTCTCCTTTTCCGCCCCCGGAATCGCCGAATTGATAGTCATGTCTTTCCACAGCGACGGCTCGATCCCCAGCACGAGGTCGGCGAAGGGTCGACGGGGCGTGATCCGGACGCGTGTCTCGTAAAACAACCCGCTACGCAGGACCGATGCCGTGGTGACTTCGAAGCGCGCCGCCGGCGTCTCGACGAGGTGGGTCGGGCTCGGCCCGCCACCTGTCAGGCCGAGTACCGCGCAACCGAGAATTGCCGTCGTCACGATCAACGACGCCAGCTTAGCCCGGCGCAGCGGCGCAGGAAGGCGATGATGCCTTTGCTCTATTCCGTCAGGGGCTGTCCTTTCCTGTCCCATGGGGCAGTGAACCTGCGGCTCCGGGCTTCGTTCCTATGGCATGCGCGCGTCTGGAGGGCGTTTCGGCAATCTTTCGAAATGGACCCTGCTCGCGCCTGCTTCGTTGCTCTGGGCAAAGGAGAGTCCGCATGTCCCTCACCACCATCCGTCGCGATGTGGTCACCCGCCCGCTGTTCGATCTTGCCGCAAAGGCTATGCCGCAATTGTCCGCGACCGAAAGCGAGGCGATCGACGCGGGCGATGCGTGGCTCGATGGGTCGATCTTCACCGGTAGTCCCGACTGGGCTGCGCTGCTGGACGTTCCAACAGCGCGGTTAAGCGCTGAAGAGCGCGCATTTCTTGATGGCCCAGTCGAGACGCTCTGCGCAATGATCGACGACTGGCAGGTCACCTGGGAAGACCGCGACCTGTCGCCGGAGACATGGGATTATCTGAAGCGCGAGCGCTTCTTCGGCATGATCATCCCGAAGGAGCATGGCGGGCTTGGCTTCAGCGCCTTCGGCCATAGCGAGGTGGTGCGCAAGATCGCGTCGCGGTCGATCACTGCGGCCGTTACCGTGATGGTGCCCAATTCGCTCGGGCCCGGAGAATTGCTGGTCGCCTTCGGCACCGACGAGCAGCGCCGACACTGGCTGCCGCGCCTCGCCGACGGACGCGACATTCCCTGCTTCGGGCTGACGAGCGCAGAGGCCGGCTCCGACGCAGCCGCGATGATCGATGAAGGTATCGTCTGCCACGGCCAATGGCAGGGCGAGCAAGTGCTGGGCATCCGCCTGAACTGGCGCAAGCGCTACATCACCCTTGCGCCCGTGGCGACAGTGCTGGGCCTCGCCTTCAAGCTGCGCGATCCGGAAGGTCTGCTCGGCGGGCAGGAGGATATCGGCATCACCGTCGCGCTGGTCCCCACGGATCTGCCCGGCGTAGAGACCGGCCGCCGGCATCTACCGTCGATGCAACCCTTCCAGAACGGTCCGACGAGCGGGATCGACGTGTTCATCCCGCTCGGCCACGTCATCGGCGGGCGGGAGCGCGTCGGCCAGGGCTGGAAGATGCTGATGAGCGCACTCGCCGCCGGGCGTGGCGTATCGCTACCGTCGCTGTCGGCGGCGGCAGCTTCCTTCGCGGCGCACACGACGGGCGCCTATGCACGCGTCCGCGCACAGTTCGGCATGCCCGTCGGCAAGTTCGAGGGCGTGCAGGAGCGGCTCGCCCGCATTGCCGGCAATGCCTATCTGCTCGACGGCGCGCGGCGGCTGACCTGCGCGGGCCTCGACCTCGGCCACCATCCGGCGGTGATCGCATCGATCATGAAGCTGCATGCTACAGAGCGGATGCGCATCGCCGTGAACGACGCGATGGACGTTCATGGCGGCAAGGCGATCATCGAGGGTCCGGCCAATTATCTCGCCAGCCATTATCGCGCGATCCCGGTCGGCATCACCGTCGAGGGCGCCAATATCCTGACGCGCAGCCTGATGGTGTTCGGGCAGGGAGCGATCCGCGCCCATCCCTATCTGCTCGACGAAATCCGTGCGCTGGGCGATGCCAATCTCCCGCGCGCCCTCGCCCGCTTCGACGACCGCCTGTGGCGCCATGTCGGCCATTTCATCCGCAACGCACTCAGAACATTGCTGCGCAGCTGGTCGGGTGGCTTCTTTGCCCCCGCCCCTGCCCGCGCAGGCCGGGCGAGGCGCTTCTATCGGCAGCTGTCGCGCTATTCCGCAGCCTTTGCGATGACGTCGGATATCGCCTTCCTCACGCTCGGCGGCGAGCTCAAGCGCCGCGAACTGCTGTCGGCGCGGCTGGGAGACATCCTCTCGGAAATCTATCTCGCGAGCGCCGCGCTCAAGCGCTGGCACGACGAGGGCCAGCAGAAGGCGGACTGGCCGCTGCTCCATTATTGCATGGATACGAGCTTCGCGGAGATCGAACGCCGCTTCGACGAAATCTTCGCGAACATGCCCCTCGCGCCAGTGCGCGGCATTCTCCGCTTCTTCATCATGCCCTTCGGCCGGCGCCGGCGCGGGCCGTCGGATCGCCTGGTCCGTCAGGTTGCCGACCTGCTGATGGTGCCCTCGGCGACGCGGGACCGCCTGACCGAGGGGCTGTATATGGGAAAACCCGAGGACGCCGTAGCACGGCTCGACACCGCCTTCCGGCTGGTCGAGGAGGTCCAACCAATCAAGGACCGGCTCCGCAAGGCCGGAATCAAGGACTGGCACAAGGCCGCGCCGGGCGCTCTGTCCGAAACGGAAGGCCGCCGCCTTGCCGCCACAGAGCAAGCTGTGGCCGACATCGTCGCCGTCGACGATTTCTCACCCCGCGAACTCGCGGGCGGGGTCGAACGCGCCGGATGTCGCCACGCCGCCGAATGACTGCTCGACCTCCAGGCACGACGGATAAGTGAACGCTCTTTCACTATAGCGCGATGATATTATAAATTATTCGGTCCACGATCCGCGACATCATCTGAAAATCCAATATGACATCTAGTTATTAACAGATGTCATTTTTAAAATCATTCCGACTTCATAACGAATATGAGCGAGACGAGGATACAGTGATTTACGTTCAACTCAGATTAATCTGGTGTTGCACTTTTGCAACGGCACTTATCTTATCCTCACGGGATCGAAACCTTTCCTCCATGCGACGGGTTAGAAGCGCGTCCCGGCCGTCGTCGGGGATGCCCAGCATTCAGGGCTGTCGATTGGAGAATAATGATGAAGTTCGCAGTCATCGCCGCCGCCTTGGCGGCAACCCTCAGCACCGCAGCTATCGCTCAGGACCGGTCGCCCGACGGCAGCGAGCCGGCCTTCAGCGTCGAGCCCTATGTCGGCATCCTCGGTGGCTATCATAACTTCGATCGCGACAGCGAATTCGGTACCGTGGGTACCCGCGGCAAGATGGACGGCGCGCTCGTCGAGGGCATCGCCGGCGTCAACATCCCCTTCGGTCCGGTGTTTGTCGGCGTCGAAGGTAATGCGGCCAAGGGCTTCAAGGACATCGACTGGGAATATGGCGTGAAGGGCCGCGTGGGCATGCGCGCTGGCCAGAGCGGCCTGATCTACGTGTCGGCTGGCTATCAGTGGGTCAATGGCCGTCGTGGTTTTTCCGACCAGAAGGACTGGACCTATGGTCTGGGCGTCGAGGTCGGTCCGAAGGAGATCGGTCTGGGCGGCGTGCTCGGTGAGGCCGGCCCGCGCATCCGCCTGCAGGCTGACACCTACGACTTCGACAGCATCCGTCCGATGGCGGGTCTCGTCTTCGCTTTCTGATCCCGATCAGCAGCGAAAAGAAAGGGCTTCGGCATCGCTGCCGGAGCCCTTTTTGCTGCCCGGCTAATTCACCGCGGCGCTCGGTGGCGCGCGCAGCGGCAGCGTCACCTCCTCGCCCGGCGCATCGCGCAGACGGAGCGACAGCCTGTCGCCAGCAGGCCGCGGCACCCGGATCGTGTCACCGGTGAAGCCTTCGGATATGGTCAGCGGGTTGCCATTCCCCAATCCGATCGTCTCTATCAGGAACAGCCTCTCCCCCTTCACCACGCATTCGCCCCCAGGCGCGCAGTCGACGGAGGTGATCCGGGGCAGTCGGGCAAGCGTCGCGAGCGGCTGCCAGTCGCTAGCGCCGGTTTCACGCACCAGGCGAAACTGGAGCGGCCCGAACGCGGCCGGCCCAAGCTTCGCCGAATCGAACACAGCCACGACGATGTCATTGCCCTGGATCTGAAGGTCGGGTCCGACCGGCAGGTCGACATGCACATCCTCGTCTGCACTCGCGATCTCAATCCGATCCTTCGCCGTTAGGCGCGGGCCATCGTTCACCCGCGCGGAAAACACCATCTGCCCCGTGTCCGGAAGCAGTTGCTCGCCCTTGATCGCCAGAGCGATACCACTCGCCGAACGTCCGGGCTTCAGCGTCCGCTGAAGCAGCGAGACGCCGGGTCGAGGCGCCTCGAAACTGACCGAGACCGACAGCGACCGGCCATCCTTGAGCCGCACGCGTGCCCGCGACACGACATCCTCCAACGCAGCGCCATCCTCGGCAACCAATGTCAGCCGGTCGATATCGCCTTCACGCCGCAGCGACAGCGGGCGCAATTCGCGCTCTGCGAAAGACGCGCCTGCGACCTGATCGAGCCTCTGGCCGGACAGAGTGCCGAAGCGGTCGCCGGCATGGACCAGCAGGCCGTCCAGCCGGCTGGCCTGCGCATAGGCCCGCACGGCGAGGCTGGCCGGCTCGATCCCGCCGAGCTGCCTGAACTCCAGGGTAAGCTGACCGGGGCGGAAATCCTTGAGCGGCAGCGTCAGTGCCAGCCGTCCCGCATCGGTGACGGTCGCCCCGACTGCCAGGGGCTGATCATTGCCGCGCCGAACCGTCACGCTGGCGACACAGGCGGGCGACGGCCCCTCCAGCTCCAGCGGATTGTCGCGCCCCGATACCAGGCTCGCCGGTTCTCCGGCGATCCGCCATTCACCGGCCGTCGGGAATTCGAGCCGGAACGCGGGCCCTTCGAAGGGATCGAATCCCCACAGGCCGTGCAGGCGTGCCCTCAGCTTGCCGCTCAGTCCAGCGGGAACCGGGCCGTCGATCATATAGCCACCCTTGTCGGCGCGCGGGCGGACGGGAACGTCGACAGTCCCTCCGGGCGCCTCGATCCGCAGCTTCATCTCGCGCAGATAGTCGGTCGCGTAGATCAGCGGCGCCCCGTCGACCGGCAGCAGGAGGTCCGGCCGGGCACCGCACAGCGGGCGATCCACCGCAGCGCGCAGTCGCGGCGGGCTGTTCGCCTCGATCGCCGGCATGCCTGCGACCAACACCGACCTCGGCTTGGCAAAGGAGGGCGCGGCGTTCAGCAGCAGCGCGACCCCGGTTCCCTGGCGCTGGGTCAGACTGGGCAAATAGTCCAGCTGTGGATTGCTGAACGCGCCGAATACACGCGCTATGTCGCGAATCACCCCGATATACGGGCTGTAATAGCCCATGCCGGCCTCACGCGTGGAACTCAGCTGCAGCGCGAGATCGACGGGTGCGCCGGCAAGCGTCTCGGTCAGCGACGAAGTGTGGACGTCCGCCAGCACCAGCGCCTCGCGATGCTCGAGCAGGCAGGCCGCCTGCGATTCGATCACCTTGCCCAGGCAATCCTCGTTGAGCTTCATCGACAGGCTACGCGCCAGCACGGGTGCAACGCTGCGTAGATATTCCGGGTGGCTGTTCTCCTGGGTCCGGATCGCGGTCATGAACGCATCGAGCCGCGCGCGATCGAGTGACGCCTGGTTGAGATCCTGCGTCGCGCGGACGAACTCGCCGGGACGTCCCCGCACCGCATCGGAAATGGCGCCGAGAGCGCCCCCGCTTTCCGGAACCAAGAAGAGCACGAGTTGGCGGGCCCCCTTGGGCACCTCAAGATCGAGCTGGCGATCCTTGTCCTTCTTCTTCCATGGCTCCGCCGACCTCACCCAATCCTTGGCGGGCGGGTTGGTGGCCCCTTGCAGAAAGGCGGAGACCAGCAGGAACCGCGCGCGCTGATCGGTCGGGAAATCGGCCATGACCCTGATCCGGTCGCCTTCGGCAAGGCTGGGAACCTGGGCGATGGGGAGCGTCGCCTCCCCTCGCGTGACGGTGATCCGCAGCCCCGGGCCGTTCAGGTCGAAAGGCGCAGGGTCGGCGGCTCGGGCTGCGCCGGTCAGCAGGAGGGTGCCAGCCGCGCACAGCAGACCCTGGCGTGCGGAGACAGAAAGCAGGGACCTTATCTGGGGCATCCCTGCTGTAATGGGCCATGGCGTAGCATGGTCAAGCCAAACGACCGGCGCTTCGCCCCCATCTCCACGGCAGGGCGTTCCGAACGACCGACGATTCCCCGGGACCCATGATCGTCATCGTCCGATCCTCCAAACCTGAACTGTGCTGCGCCGTGCCCGGCTACGGCCCCTTGGCAAGGCTGTCTGTCGAAGATAGGCCGTTCGCAACAGGAAATACCTTCCGTGGAATGCCAGGGATTTGCGATGCGGAAGCTGATGTCCACCTTGCTGCGGGTCGAAACGGCGCTGGCGCTGCATCTCGCCTGGGTCCTCGTATTTCTGATCCCGCTGCGCATAACCCGCCGGTTGTTCGGCGAAGTCGAGGCGCCGGACAGTGAAGGCGACCGGATCCCGGTGGCAGTTCCGGATAGGGCGATGGCGCGTGCGGCCGACATGGCCCGTCGGCTACGCCACGTCGCCGGTCGCCTCCCATGGCACAGTACATGTTTGGTGCGGGCGATAGCGGGGCAGATGCTGCTCGCCCGCAGGGGCATAGCCGGTGGCACGATCCGGTTCGGCGTGCGCAAGCAGGACGGCAAGCTGGAGGCCCATGCCTGGCTGCTTCTGGACGGGGTAGCCCTGATCGGTGGGGAAGAGGCCGGGGGATATCACCCGCTTGCCGATCTGGGTCGTGGAGCACCGGCATCGAACGGACAGTAGCGAAGGGATGATCGGCTCGCGGACAAGACGGCTTTCCGCCGGCTGTATCGCGCTGGTCATGATCGGCCTTGTCGCCAGTTGGACGGTCGGTTCGCACCTGTCCCGGGGAGAGCAGTGGCGTGTACCCGCTGCCCGCCCACCCGCGCAGGACGTTCGCCTTCGGGCGGTCGACGGCCTCTCGATCGCGGCGACCTATCGGCCGGGACGCGATTCCACCGCGCCAGCAGTGCTTCTCCTGCACGCAAAGGGCCAGTCCCGGCAGTCGATGGCAAGCAGGGCCGAGTGGCTTGCCAGCCTCGGCTATGCCTCGCTCGCTATCGACTTTCGCGGGCATGGGGAGTCCGACCTCGCGCCCAGGACCAATGGCTATACCGAGGCTCGCGATGCAAGGGCCGCCTTTACATGGCTGAAGGCGCGACAGCGCGGGGCCCCCGTCGCCATAGTCGGCATCTCGCTTGGTGGCGCGGCGAGTCTGATCGGCGAACAGGGTCCGCTGCCAGCCGACGCGCTGATCCTGCAGGCGGTCTATCCCGATCTGCGCCGAGCGATCCATAATCGCATCGCCCAGCGCGTGCCGGACGGAGTGGCGAGCTTGCTGGAACCGCTTCTGAGCCTGCAAACACTTCCTCGCGTCGGCGTCTGGCCATCGCGCATCTCGCCGCGGCACGCTCTTGCCGCGTTCAACGGCCCCGTGCTGGTGATGGGCAGTACGGGCGACGAGTCGACGCCGCCCCGAGAGACGCACGCCCTTTTCTCGGCCGTTTCCGGAGATCGCAGCCTGTGGCTCGCCGATGCGGGCGATCATGCCGCGATGTGCGACCTCGACGGCACAACCTATCGCGCTATCCTCGTGGCCTTTCTGCGCCGCACGATCGGTGCCCCCGGCCGGCGCCGGACAGAAAAAGGAAGCATTTCGGATAATGGCTGAAAGTACATGTCCCAATGGTCGTATCGACTTTGGAGTGGACGAGCTCGATAGGGAGATTGTGGCCATCCCCCTCGTGCCACAGCTTTCTGGTGCTCCGCCCGCCTAACCTTCCAGCATCCTCCTAGGGCGGAGCACCTCTTTTTCCTTCTCTCTCGCGAACAGAGTGATGACGTAGCGTCACTTGTTCCCTCTCCGCCGCGGCGCGATGCCAGGATGAATCGAGGAGAGGATGACCCGCCTATGAACCGCCGCTTCCTGCTTATTCGCAGGCCCCATGGCTCGCCCGCTCCCGACGACTTCGCGCTGGTGGAGACGGCCATGCCCGCGTTGCCGCCCGGCGGACTGATCATCCGCAACCATTATGCGTCGCTCGATCCCGCCCAGCGTGGCTGGATGGACGATGCTCCCAGCTATATGCCGCCCATCCCGCTCGGCGATGCGGTTCGCGCCGCAACCCTGGGCGTCGTCCACGCCTCCGACAATCCGGCCTTCGTACCCGGCGACTGGGTCCGGGGCGCCCATGCGCTCGAAGATTACACCGCAGTGCCCGCGGGGAGCTTTACGCGCTCGATCGACATCGATGCCGTCGATCGACCGACGCTTTACCTGTCGGCTCTCGGCGGCAATGCGATGACCGCCTATTTCGGCCTGCTCGACATAGCAAAGCCGCAGCCGGGCGAAACGCTGCTCGTCACGGGGGCCGCAGGCGGCGTCGGCTCCATCGTCGGGCAGATCGCGAAGATCGTCGGCTGTCGCACGATCGGGATCGCCGGCGGTTCGGAGAAATGCGATCGCCTCCTGCAGGATTTCGGCTTCGATGCAGCGATCGACTACAAGGGGAAGCCCGTCGCCGATCTCGCCGAGGAGGTTCGCGAGATAGCCCCTGGCGGGCTCGACATGCTGTTCGAAAATGTCGGCGGCACGGTCATGGATGCGGCGCTGCTGAACCTGGCACAAGGCGCGCGGGTCGTCCTGTGCGGATTGATCAGCGAGTATAACGCCCCGGAGAGAATCGGCATTCGCAACTTGTGGCAGGTGCTCGTCCAGCGCGCGAGCATCCATGGCATGATCGTCGCCGACTATATTCCCCGCTTCGCCGAGGCCGCGGACGATATCCGTCGCTGGCTGGCCGAGGGAAAGCTGCATGTCGAGGAGGACGTGCAGGAAGGACTGGAAAACGCCTACCCTGCCTTCATGCGCCTCTTCAGCGGCGCCAATCGCGGCAAGCAGATCTTGAAAATCGTCTGACGGAAGCGGCCGGGGGGCCGGGCCATCAGGGCTTGGATCGCCCTGCGCTGGAGCCCCTGGGGGAGGCTTTTCGTCCAGCTTTTCAATGGTCGGGGCGACAGGATTCGAACCTGCGACCCCCAGACCCCCAGTCTGATGCGCTACCAGGCTGCGCTACGCCCCGACCAAGGCTGCGCGCTTTAGGAGGGTCGAAGCGACTTGGCAAGCGCCCGGTTGCCACTTCCATGCGGAACGTGATAGGCGCGCGCCACTTCGAGGCCATTTTTCGGCCCTTTCTCTTTCCGGGATGCCTGACACATGTTCGCTTCTCCCGCCTATGCCCAGGCCGCCGGTGCGGCTCCTGCCGGTGGCGTCGCTTCCTTCCTGAGCTTCGCGCCGCTGATTTTCATCTTCGTGATCTTCTATTTTCTGCTGATCCGCCCGCAGCAGAAGCGGATGAAGGAGCATCGCGCGATGATCGACTCGGTGAAGAAGAACGACATGATCGTGACCGGCGGCGGCATCGTCGGCAAGGTCACCCGCGTTGACGAAGGCGAGGTCGAGGCCGAAATCGCCCCGAACGTCCGGATCAAGCTGATCAAGGGCACGATCTCCGAAGTCCGTCCGGCCGGCGCCGGCAAGCCCGCCAACGATTGATCTCACCATGCTCGATTTCCCGCGCTGGAAAATCTGGTCGATCTGCCTCGCCCTCGCGATCGGCGTATTGATCTCCATCCCGACATTCATTCCCGAATCGGTGGCGCAGCGCTGGGGAATCGGCGGCCTGCCGCGCGTGAACCTTGGTCTCGACCTGTCGGGCGGCAGCCACCTCATGCTCGAGGCGGACACCACCGACCTCGCCAAGCAAAACCTGATCCGCATGGAAGAACTGGTCCGCACCGAGATGCGCCGGGCCGACCCGCCGATTGCGATCGGCGACATTTCCACCACCGGCGGTCGCCTTTCCTTCTTCGTCCGTGACGGAGCGCGCGTCGATGCGGCGGTCGAACGCCTGCGGACGCTGACCCAGCCTTCGGGCATGACCGGCCAGCGCGACTGGAACGTCCAGGTCGTCGATTCGACCCGCGTGGTATTGACCCCGACCGAAGCCGGCCTGGCCCAAGCGACCGACGCTGCCATGCAGGTCGCCACCGAAGTCGTCCGCAAGCGCATCGACGAAATGGGAACGCGCGAGCCGACCATCATCCGCCAGGGCGCCGAGCGCATCGTCGTGCAGGTTCCCGGCCTGCAGGATCCGGCCGCGCTCAAGGCGCTGCTTGGCAAGACCGCCAAGCTCGAGTTCAAGCTGGTCGACCTGACCGCCAACCCGCAGGACGTCGCCCAGGGCCGCGCGCCCGTGGGCAGCGAGATCATTCCCTATCCCGACAATCCCTCGGGCGTTCCGTTCATCGCGGTCAAGCGCCGTGCGATGCTGACCGGCGACGAGCTGATCAACGCGCAGCTCAGCTATAATCAGCAGACCAACGAGCCGGTCGTCTCGATCACCTTCAACAGCGAGGGCGGTCGCAAGTTCGCGCGCGTCACGCAGGAGAACGTCAACAAGCCCTTCGCTATGGTCCTCGACGGGAAGGTCCTGTCGGCGCCGAACATCAACGAGCCGATCCTGGGCGGTCAGGCGCAGATTTCGGGTCGCTTCACGACCGACAGCGCCAACCAGCTCGCCATCGCGCTGCGCTCGGGCAAGCTGCCGGTCGCTCTCAAGGTGGTCGAAGAGCGCACCGTTGGCCCCGATCTCGGCGCCGATTCGATCCGCGCCGGCACCCTCGCCAGCGCGATCGCTGCGGTCGCCGTCGTGATCTTCATGTTCGTCAGCTATGGCCGCTTCGGTTTCTATGCCGACCTTGCCGTGGTCATCAACGTGTTCGTGATCCTCGGCGTGATGGCGCTGCTGAACGCGACCCTCACCCTGCCCGGCATCGCAGGCTTCGTGCTCACCATCGGCACGGCGGTCGATGCCAACGTGCTGATCAACGAGCGCGTGCGCGAGGAAATCCGCCGCGGCCGATCGCCCACCCAGGCGGTCGAGCACGGCTATAAGGAAGCCAGCCGAACGATCTTCGAGGCGAACGTGACCCACGCCATTGCCGGTATCATCATGTTCATTCTCGGGTCCGGCCAGGTGAAGGGCTTCGCGGTCGTGCTGCTGATCGGCATCGCCACCTCGGTCTTCACCGCCGTCGTCTTCACCCGTATGCTGGTTTCGCAATGGCTGCGTCGTACGCGCCCCGCGTCCCTCCATATCTGATCGGAACAGTGCCATGCGCCTGCTGAAACTGGTTCCCGACAATACCAATATCGGATTTGTCCGGCTCCGCGTCGTCGCCTTCGTCATCACCGCGCTGCTCACGGTCGCAGCCATTGGCGCGGTTGCCACGCGCGGGCTCAACATGGGTGTCGACTTCGTCGGCGGCCTGATGATCGAAGCCAAGTTTGCCACCCCGCCCTCGCTGGACGCCGTCCGCAGCAACATCGACGCGCTCGGCGTCGGCACGAGCTCGCTCCAGCAGTTCGGCGACCCCGGCACAATCTCGATCCGGCTGCCCGTGCCTGAAAGCAACGATCCGGGCGCAACCAACGCAGTCGTCAACAAGGTCGATGCCTCGCTGAAGAAGCAGTTTCCGGGCGTGGTCTTCACCCGCACCGATACCGTTTCGGGCAAGGTCTCGGGCGAACTGATCCAGAATGGCGTGCTCGCCGTGGTGCTCGCCGTGCTCGGCATCGCCGTGTTTTCGTGGCTGCGCTACGAATGGCAGTTCGGCGTGTCGACTTTCGTCGCGATCGTCCACGACGTGCTGATGACGCTGGGCTTCTTCGCGATCACCCAACTCGAGTTCGACCTGAACATCGTCGCGGCCGTGCTCACGATCGTCGGCTATTCGATCAACGACAAGATGGTGATCGACGACCGTATCCGCGAGAATATGCGCAAGTTCCGGCAGATGGACATGAAGGCGCTGATCGACCTGTCGGTCAACGAGACGCTGCCGCGCACGGTGATGACCTCGGTCACCGTCTTCCTGGCGCTGGGCGCGCTGCTTCTGTTCGGCGGCCATGTGCTGCGCGGCTTCGCCGCCGCGATGCTGCTGGGCGTCGTCGTCGGCACCTATTCGTCGATCTACGTCTCCTCCTCGCTGCTGATCAGCCTCGGCCTCCAGCCGCTGCGCATCGCCAAGCCGGAGGCCGGTCGCCCCGAAGCCGAGCGCGTCGGGCCCTGAGGCACGGGCGATGGTGACGTTCGATCGCGAGGAAGCGCCGGGAGGGCCGACGATACGCGGCTTTTCTGGCACCGCCTTCCGCGTCCAGGACCGCATCGTGCCCGGCGGCCTGTGGCTGACGCCTGACAATGCGCTCGACTGGTCGCCGCCAGCCATTGCCGATCTGCGCGCCTCGCACGTCGAATCGCTGATCAACACGAGCCCGCCGCCCGAGTTCCTGCTGCTCGGTACCGGCCCGACGATCGTCCGGCCGAGTCCGGCCTTCGTCGCGGAGATCGAGTCCCGGGGCTATGGCGTCGAGGTGATGGACAGCCGCACTGCGGCGCGCGCCTGGAACGTGCTGCGTGGCGAGGACCGCTGGATCGTCGCGGCGCTGATGCCGCTGTGACCGTTCAGCCGTGCGCGGCGACCAGCGCGGCCAGATGATCGAACAGCGCTGCGCTGTTCTTCTCCCAGGTGAAGTCGGTCACAGTCGAGCGGACGAGAGCCGGATCGGGCTTCGCCGCCAGCATCTCGGCAATCCCAGCAGCGAACGCCTCGGCCGTACGACCGACGGTTCGTCCGGCTTCGGGACGCGTCACCACGTCCCTCGCCCCGCCGACATCGGTAATCACGACCGGCGTACCACAGGCCAGCGCCTCGACCCAGACATTGGCGAGACCTTCGGAGGCGGAGGGAAGCGCCATGACGTCGGCGGCCGCCAGCAGAGCGGGCAAATCGGCGTGCGGCAGGGCACCGAGCAGGCGGACCCGCCCCGCCAGCCCTGCGTCGTCAATCTGCCGCTCCAGCGCTTCGGCCTCAGGTCCCCTCCCCGCGATCAGCAGATGAACGTCGGGCAGCGCCTTCATTGCCTCGACGAGGATGTGATGGCCCTTCAACGGGATGAGGTTGCCGATGCTGACCACCAGAGGTCCGTCGATGCCGAGCGCGGCCTTCGCCTCACCGCGCGGCATCGGCGTGAACAGGCTCTGATCGACACCAGTGTGGTGGACGCGAATCCGTTCACCCGGCAGGCCCAGCGCGATCATGTCGCCCCGCAGCGCACCCGACACGGCGAGCATCCCGTCCGCCGCCCGCCCCGCACGGACGATTTGCTCGCGACACCCCTTCTGCCGACTCCAGAAATGAATATCGCTGCCGCGCGCCTTGATCGACACGGGGACGCCGAATCGCCGTCCGAGCGCAACCGCAGCGGGTCCGTCGGGATAGAAGAACTCGGCATCGATCACGTCGAAGGCGAAGTCGCGTCGGATCTGTGTCAGCAGCGGCGCAAGCGTCCGGCCCATGCTCCCCGGATTGATGCGTCCGCCCACGCCCGGAATGGTGGGAAAGCGAGGCCGATATACTTCGATCCCGCCGCGCATCTCGCATGCAGGCAAGTCGAGCAACGGGCGATAGGCCGCCAGCCAGCGCCCGGCGCCGAAGGGCGGGACCGCAAAGGGCGCGACGACCTTCACCTCGACGTCCGCCCGCGACGCCAGCGCCAGCGTCTGGCGCTCGACGAAGCCACCGAAGGCCGGGCTCGCGTCGCTCGGGTACAGGCTCGACAGGGTCAGGACACGCAGCATCGCCCCTTCTTAGCGTCTTGGCGCGGCGTTGCAGCCCTCCTTTGTCGCGCCCATTGCGGCGGCTGCGATTGCCCCCTAAAGAAGCCAGCCTATGCTGCGTAAAGTCCTCCGTCCGATCGCGCTGCTGGCAGCCGCCGCCTCCCTCATTCCGTTGGCCGGCTGCGCCACCGGCAAGAACAAGGGCGACACCAAATATGTCGCCCGCGATGTGGACACGCTCTACAACGCGGCCAAGGAACGGCTCGACCGCCACCAGTATAAGCTCGCCGCCGCGCTGTTCGACGAAGTCGAGCGCCAGCATCCCTATTCGGTCTGGGCGCGCCGCGCACAGCTGATGAGCGCCTTTTCCTATTATCTGGCGAAGCAATACACGCCGGCTATCGCCTCCGCACAGCGCTTCATCTCGATCCACCCCGGCAATCGCGACGCGCCTTATGCGCTCTACCTGATCTCCATGGCCTATTATGAGCAGATCCAGGACGTTAGCCGCGACCAGAAGCTCACCCAGCAGGCGCTCGACGCGCTCAACGAATTGATCCGCCGTTACCCCGATTCGCGCTATGCCGCCGATGCCCGGGTGAAGGTCGACCTGGTGAAGGACCATCTCGCCGGCAAGGAAATGGAAATCGGCCGCTTCTATCAGCGGCGTGGCGACTGGCTCGCCTCGGTGATCCGCTTCCGTTCGGTCGTCGATCAATATGACACGACAAGCCACGCGCCCGAGGCGCTGATGCGGCTGACCGAAAGCTATATGCAGCTGGGCGTGCCCGCCGAGGCCGAGCGGGCCGCCGCCGTGCTCGGCGCCAATTATCCCGGCAGCAAATGGTATGAGCACGCCTACAAGCTTGTCCAGAAGTCTGCAAAACAAGGCTGATCCCTTGGCCCCGCCGCCGGGTCGTCAGCGCGCCCGGCGGATAGCCGCAGCGGGCGGCATCATCATTTCGTTAACCACCTCTCCCGTATGACGAATCCGCCGGATTTCTCCGGTTTGGACCATTCGGGATTTCGCTGATTCGATGACGCGCGCAGCCTCCAGCCTCTCCGGTGACGAAGTCGCCGCGCTGATGGACGAGCTCAGCGACATCTCCTTCGACCAGAAGGAGGTCGCGCCGCCGTCCAAGGTGAGCCAGATGCGCGACGTCGAGCCTTATCGGCTGGGCCAGCGCAAGGACCGGCCGGCCGCCCATCTGGTCTATCTCGAGCGGATGAACGAGCGCCTCGCCCGGCGCCTGCGCGACGTGATCGAACCGATTGCGCAGACCCGCGCCCGCGTCGAGGCCAACCCGCTCGAAACCCGCCGTTTCGACGAATGGCAGCGCAACCAGGCCGACTATATGAGCCTGAGCCTGTTCCGCGTTCGCCCGGCCAAGGGCATGATGATGATGGTGATGGAGCCCGGCTTCGTCACCAACATGGTCGATGCCTTCTATGGCGGCACCGGCAGCGGACTCGCCACCAAGTCGGTCGAATTTACACCGTCCGAACAGCGCCTGCTCAAGCGCATCGTAGCGGGTATCGTCGACGTGCTGACCAAGAGCTGGGACGAAACCTACCCGCTCGAGTTCGAGCTTTCGACGCACGAGACCAACGCCGCCTTCGTCAACATGGTTCGTTCCGACGAGGCGGTGGTGGTGCAGAGCTTTACGATCAAGCCCGGCCTCGCCAAGTCGACCCGCATCGAGATTCTCTATCCGCTGGCGATGCTGCAGCCGATCGAGGACGAAATCGCCGCTCGCGCCCAGGCGGGCCCCTCGGCCGATGACGGCGACTGGCAGGACAAGCTCTTCTCCGCGCTCGAGAACGTCTCGCTGCCCGTACGCTCGGTTCTGGCGCGCCCCGAAATTACCGTTGCCCAGTTGCTGGCGCTGAAGCCGGGTGACGTCATCCCCATCACCCTCTCGCAGACGGTTCCCCTGCTGGTCGGCAATCGGCGCTTCGCCGAAGGCACGATCGGCGAACAGGACGGCCGCGCCGCGATGATGATCGACACCATCAACAAGGAAAGCCTGAGATGAGCGATATGTCCGATGTTCCCGTCGTCCCCGGGAGCGCCGAGCTGTCGATGCCCGCCAACCTCCGCCTGCTGTCGGACATCCCGCTGCGCCTGTCGGTCGAGGTCGGCAGCACCTCGCTGCGGCTGGCCGAACTGATGGAGCTGAACGCCGGCAGCGTGGTCGAGCTGGACCGCCAGGCCAACGAGCTGCTCGACATCATGGTCAATGGCACGCTCGTCGCGAAGGGCGAGGTAGTGACAGTGAACGGAAAGTTCGGGATAAGGGTCGTCGATGTTGTCGCCGCCGACGCGCGGCTCTCGGGAATCGAACGCCGACAATGATGCTGGATTACCTGTTGCGGTTGCTGCTGCTCGTCCCCCTGGTGGGCGGGCTGGCTTATGGTTCGCTGTGGCTGTGGAGGAAGCTCCAGCCCGGCATGGCGATCGGCAACAGGGAAAGGGCGCTCAAGGTCGTCGACGCGATCCCGATGGGCGCGACCGGACGCCTCGCCGTGGTCGAATTCGCCAACCGCCACATCCTGATTTCCGTATCGCGCGGCCGCATTGAGAAGATTGCCGAAGCGCCGGCCGATGGGGCTTTTGTTCTGCCGGACGATATTTAGGGCGCGAACCGCTGCAGGGCCGCTTTCAGCCTAGGGTCTGAACGGCGGAGCGACGATCAAACCGAGTAATTGCCGCGGCCCCAATCGCGACTCCCACCACCAAAGGTAACCCAACAAAGAAGGGCAATAGCCCAATCGACAGTGCTGCCGCGGTCCACCTCTTGTCGAGCATCGCATATTGAGAAGCTTGGAAGCCGCCAAAATAGAAATACGCTAACGTCCCCAAGGCGATAAAGAATAGCACTGCGGCGCTCCGCGTATTTGCTCGCCTATTAGCCGTACCACAGATGAGAGCAGAAACTCCGAACGGAGCGAAAAGAAAGGCAATGCCGACAAGGGTCAGCGATGCCCATCGCATATGTTCCTCAAGAGCCTCTTCTAATGTGCTCCCCACGATCGTCATTCGTGCGATCAGATCGGAACCAGTGACGACCGCAATGAAGATCGAGACGGCAATTAGCAGGTAAGTTCTCACCTTCATCGACATTGTCCCCCCTTATGCATTGTACGCGGCAGATTTCGGGGGACGCAAGCGGCAGGACTCATCATCGAGTGGGCGCCGATATCCGACAGACTGCTCTCATGAGTCTGCGAACTATGAAAAGCGGGCGGCACTCACCGCCCGCCCCCAATCAGGCGCTCTCTTCGAGCCCCTTGGCGTTGCGGTGCAAAGCCGCCAGCACTGTCGCCACGATCGAATCGGCGTCCAGCCCCGCCTCGGCATATTGCCGTTCGGGCTTGTCATGGTCCTGAAAGATGTCGGGCAGGCGCATGGTGCGCAGTTTCAGCCCGGCATCGATCAGGCCCATGTCCGAGGCCAGCGTCAGGATATGGGCGCCGAAGCCGCCGATCGCGCCTTCCTCGATCGTGATCGCCACCTCATGGGTGGTGAGCAGCTGCTGGACGAGTGCTTCGTCGAGCGGCTTGGCGAAGCGCAGGTCGGCGACCGTCGTCGACAGGCCGAGGGCTTCGAGCTGGTCGGCGGCGGTGATCGCATCCGCCAGGCGCGTGCCCAGCGACAGGATCGCCACCTTCTTGCCCTCGCGGACGATCCGGCCCTTGCCGATCTCGAGCCGCTCGGGAACGGCGGGCATCTCGACGCCCGTGCCGTTGCCGCGCGGATAGCGCAGCGCGATCGGGCCGCTGTCGTGCAGCGCGGCGGTGTGGACCATGTGGACCAGCTCGGCTTCGTCGGCCGCCGCCATCACCACCATGTTCGGTAGCGTCGCCAGATAGGTGACGTCGAAGCTGCCCGCATGGGTCGCGCCGTCGGCGCCGACGAGGCCAGCCCGGTCGATCGCAAAACGCACCGGCAGATTCTGGATCGCGACATCGTGGACGATCTGATCATAGGCACGCTGCAGGAAGGTCGAATAGATCGCGCAGAAGGGCCGGAAGCCCTGCGCGGCGAGCCCGGCGGCGAAGGTCACCGCATGCTGCTCGGCGATACCCACGTCGAAGCTGCGGTCGGGGAAGGCCTTGGCGAATTTATCGAGCCCGGTGCCCGACGGCATCGCCGCCGTGATCGCGCAGATTCGGTCGTCGCGTTTGGCCTCCGCGACCAGCGCGTCGGCGAAGACGCCGGTATAGCTGGGCGGTCCCGGCGGCGCCTTGTCCTGCACGCCCGACACCACGTCGAACTTCTGCACGCCATGATATTTGTCGGCGGCCGCTTCGGCCGGGCCATAGCCCTTGCCCTTCTTGGTCACGACATGGATCAGGATCGGGCCATGATCGCTGTCGCGGACATTCTCCAGGATCGGCAGCAGATGGTCGAGATTATGGCCATCGACCGGCCCGACATAATAGAAGCCCAGTTCCTCGAACAGCGTACCGCCGGTCGCCATCCCGCGCGCATATTCCTCCGACCGCTTGGCGAGTTCGTGGATGGGGCGCGGCAGGCGCTGCGCCAGGCGCTTGGCGAACTCGCGCATCGACAGGAAGGGACGCGAGGACACGATCTTCGCGAGATAGGCCGACAGCGCGCCGACGGGAGGCGCGATCGACATATCGTTATCGTTTAGGATGACGATCAGGCGGTTGCCCGCCTGCTTCGCATTGTTCATCGCCTCATAGGCCATGCCGGCGGACATGGCGCCGTCGCCGATCACCGCGATCGCACGGCCGGGCTTGCCCGCCAGCTTGTTCGCGACGGCGAAACCCAGCGCGGCTGAGATCGACGTGGAGCTGTGCGCCGCTCCGAACGGATCATATTCGCTCTCGCTGCGCTTGGTGAAGCCCGAGAGCCCCCCGCCCTGGCGCAGCGTCCGAATCCGGTCGCGACGACCGGTCAGGATCTTGTGCGGATAGGCCTGATGGCCGACGTCCCAGATCAGGACATCCTGAGGCGTGTCGAAGACATAATGAAGCGCTACGGTCAGTTCGACCACGCCGAGCCCGGCGCCCAGATGGCCCCCCGTTACGGATACGGTGGAGATCATCTCCTCGCGCAGTTCATCCGCCACCTGCCGCAGATCGGCATGTTTGAGCCGGCGAAGGTCGGAAGGCGACGAGACGGTGTCGAGAAGCGGTGTTACTGGCCGATCGTTCATCAGCTTTGCTTTAGACCGATTATGCGGGGGTGCCTAGCCATAGTGTCCAAAGGAACGGACAGTTGGGAGCTGCGGCCCTCAGGCGACGTCGCCTTCGGAACAGGATGCGCAACTGCCCCGCACCTCGATCACCGGGCGCAGCCGCGTGAAACCCGCTTTCTCGGCGGCCTGCCGGACCGCGCCCGTCAGGCCGTCATCGTCGACATGGCTCGCCTCCCCGCAGCTGTCGCAGACGAGGAAGATGCAGTCATGTTCGCAGTCGGGATGGGTGTTCGCGATATAGGCGTTCGCGCTCTCGACTCGCCGGGCGAGATTGGCGGCAACGAAGACGTCGAGGATCCGGTAGACGCTGTTCGCCGCCACCCGGCGGCCGGTCACTTTGGAGACCGCCTCGGCAAGGTCGTAAGCCGACGCCGGCTTGCTCGAACCGCTCAGCGCAGCGAAGATCTGCGCGCGCATCGGGGTCCACTGCTCGCCCGCGCGTTCGAAAGCCCGCTGTGCGGCCTCCGCCAGCGATTCGCCCTCATGATGTTCGTGATGATGCCCCGCGCTCATGCCCGGTCATGTAAGCCCCGCAACCTGCCTCGACAAGCCTCGGCGCTGGTCAGGCGATCGGAGTCGCCGCCCGGCGGTTAAGCAGATGGGCGATGGCGACGCAGCTGACCCCAGCCATGGTGAAGCCTGCCTCCCACAATCCATGCGGAACGCTGAGCGCCGCCGCCATCTGCGCGATGCCCAGCGTGCCCAGCAGCATCGGGCCACGTCGGCGGTGCTGCATGAAGCCCCGCCCCAGACCGATGATCGCCAGGACCATGGCAAGAACCAGGCCCACCTCGTGAATGGCCGGATGGAGCAGCGCGCCGCCGGCTGCCGCCAGCATCGTCACAAGGATGACGCTGGCCGCGCAGTGGACGAAACAGATCGCCGACAGGCCGATGGCCAGGCGGTCGAACAGGTCACGTCTGGTGTTGGCGCGATTCAACAGCATATCTCCGCGGGGGCCATGCCATGTCTGACCGCTCGTTACAACATATCATGTCCCGAGGGGCAGCTTTCAATCCCCTGCGTCGAGCGCTCCATCGGCGAACAGGCGCCGCAGTGCGACCTTGTCGAGCTTGCCGGTCGCCGTGTGGGGCAGCGATTCGACGAAGAGTATCCGCTCGGGAAGCCACCATTTCGCAACGCGGCTTTCGAGGAAGGCACGCAGGCCGGCCGCATCCACCGCACTGCCGGGCTTGCGGACGGCCACGACCAGGGGCCGCTCGCCCCACTTCTCGTCTGCGATGCCGATCGCGGCGGCTTCGACGACGTCTTCATGGCCCGACGCCTGATTTTCGAGTTCGACCGACGAGATCCACTCGCCGCCGGATTTGATCACGTCCTTGGTCCGGTCGGTGATCTGCATATAGCCATAGCCGTCGATCGTCGCGAGATCGCCCGTGTCGAACCAGCCCTCGGCATCGAGCACGTCGCCCCCGGCGCGCTTGAAATAGTCGCGCACGACCGAGCAGCCCCGTACCATCAGGCGCCCGGCCGAGCGGCCGTCGCGCGGAAGCTCCCGGCCCTCCTCGTCGACGGTGCGCATCGCGACGCCGTAGAAGCCGGCGCCTTGCTTCAGCTTCATCGCGCGCCGTTCCTCGACGCTCAGCCCCTCCATCCCGGGCCTGGTCATGCCGAACGATCCGATCGGGCTCATCTCGGTCATGCCCCAGGCGTGGATCACCTCGATCCCGAACTCCTCCTCGAACGCCTCGATCATCCAGGCCGGGCATGCAGCACCGCCGACGACGACCCGTTCCAGCGCCGAAGGCTTACGCCCCCGTTTCCGCAATTCGTCGATCAGCCCGATCCATACCGTCGGCACGCCCGCGGTGCAGGTCACACCCTCTTCCTCGAGCAGATCGCACAGACTGGCGCCGTCGAGCCTCGGGCCCGGCATGACCAGCTTCGCCCCCGTCATCGGCGCGGAAAAGGCGATCGACCAGGCATTGGCGTGAAACATCGGCACAACCGGCAAGACGCAGCTCGTCGCCCGGAAGCCGAGCACGTCCGCCCCATGGGCAGTCAGCGAGTGGAGGACGTTCGACCGGTGGGTGTAGATGACGCCTTTCGGAGCCCCGGTCGTGCCGGAAGTGTAGCAGAGGCCGACGGGCGCCGTTTCCGGAACCGCGATCCAGCGAAAGGCGGAGTCTCCCCCGGCGACAAGATCTTCGTAGCAGAGCGCGTCCAGGCCGCTTTCCGGCATATGCGCGCTATCGGTCATCAGGATCAGCGTGCGGCCGCGCAGGCAGCGGTCGCGCAACCGTTCGAGCTGGGGCACGAAGCTCAAGTCGGCGAACAGCAGCCGGTCGTCGGCATCCTCGATGATCCAGGCGATCTGGTCGTCGGACAGGCGCGGGTTGATCGTGTGGTAGATCGCCCCCACTCCGGCGATCCCGTACCAGAGCTCCAGATGGCGATGCGTGTTCCAGGCCAGCGTCGCCACGCGATCGCCGATGCCGACGCCAAGCTGCTGCAGCGCCGATGCAACCTGTCGCGCACGTCCTGCGATCGTCGCATAGTCGGTGCGATGGATCGGTCCCTCGACCAGCCTGCTGACGACCTCGCGGCTGCCATGCTCGCGTTCCGCATGGTCGATGATCGACGAAACCAACAGGGGCCAGTCCTGCATGCCACCTTCCACCAACTCTGCTCATCCTCTCGCTGCGGGCGATCCGCGTCGCCCTGGAGACAGGTTCGACAATCATGGCGCAGGTCGCAAGTTACAAAAGGTGGATGACCTCAGGCCTCGCTAGCTCCGAGCGCCTGCAGGTCGGCCGGGCAGTTGACGTTGGGCAGTTCATGCCAGGCCATCGGTCGAGCACCCACGCTGTCCGCCCACAGCCGCACCGCATGTTTGCGATCCTCGGCCAGAAAATGGTCAAGTCCCGTCGACAGCGAGACCGGCCAGCGACCGATGATCGGGAGCGCCTCCAGATAGGCTGCCCCTTCTGCGGCAGCGAGGGTTTCGACAAGGCGGTCGGGCAGCGCGGGCGTGTCGCATCCCACGCTGATCACCGCATCATATCCCTGCTCGCGCGCATGATACAGCGCCGCACAGAGCCCACCCAACGGCCCCATATGAGGACCCGGTCGATCCGCGAGGTAAACGTCGCCGATGCGCCCGCCTGCCCGGCCGCAGACGGCCACCTCATCGACCCGCGGACGCAGGGCCTCCACGGCATGGTCGATCAGGGGTCTGCCACGCCAGAGCGCGACGGCCTTGTCGCTACCGAAGCGCCGGGAGAGGCCTCCCGCGAGGATCGCGCCGAGCAGCCGGCTCATCGGGCGAGCAGCAGCGCGTCGCTCCGCGCGAGGACGATCAGCCGCAGCCCTGCCTCTCGCGCCCGATCGACCGCGAGGCCGGTCGGCGCGGACAGGGTGACCAAGGTCGGGCAACCCGCCAGCACCGCCTTCTCCACCATCTCGAACGAGCAGCGCGACGTCACCAGCGCGAAGCCGCCGTTCCAGGCCAGCCCGCTCCGCGCCATCGCCCCGACGAGCTTGTCCAGCGCGTTATGACGGCCCACATCTTCCCGCACGAGCCGAATCGCTCCGCCGGCATCGCAGAGTGCCGCCGCGTGGACCCCGCCCGTTGCCCGGTTCAGCGGCTGATGATCGCCCAAGGCGGCGAGCGCCGCGAAGATCGATGCGTCCGCCGGTGCTGGCCCCGGATCGACGGGGGGCAGCGGGCGCAGCGCCTGTTCGAGATTCTCGATCCCGCACAGACCACAGGACGATTCGGCCACGCGGTGGCGCACCCGATCGGCGACTCTCGGCAGGCAATCGTCCATCAAGACGACGCGCAGGATGACGCCACGGTCGACGACGTGGCACCCGGTTTCGACGATCTGCTCCACCCCGTCCACCAGCCGCTCGGCGAGGCTGAACCCGACCGCGAGATCGTCGAGATCGGCCGGCGTCGCCATCAGCACGGCATAGCCCAGTCCCTGATATTCGATCGCTATGGGCGTCTCCTGCGCGATCGGGCGCTTGATATCCTCGGCATCGCCCTCGCAAGCGATACGCGTGAAGCCCTGATGGGCGATCGGAGCGATGCTGGTCATGCTGAGCGCCTCGTCCGGCAGGATGGCCGACGGGCGTCGCTGCCTTCCGCCTGCGTTGGCAGCGAAAGATGGACTTGGGAAGGGGCCGACCGATAGCTGATGAACCGGCATCGCGTCGCGTTGCCGGCTTCGAACCCGCTCAGCGGTGCAAGGCAGGTCCGGCGGCGGCGGCCAGGCCAGCGGGCGCGCCACCGAACGCAACGGGTTGGACGCCAATTGCGCGATCGAGCTTCACGACCGAATAATCGGCCTCTTCATCATCACGCTGGCCGCCCCTCCAGGGGGCATGGATGCGGCGGATGCGAGCGAGGTCGCGCACGCTGCCATCGGCATTTTCGCGCTGGAAGAAGCAGCTGCGCGGATCGAGCCCCGACTCCCCGGCCAGCGCGAGGCTACCTTCGGTGACGACCGTGTCGGACCCGCCGACCACCCAGCCGATCATGTCGACGATCACATCGGTTGAACCCGGCGCCACGCACAGAAGACGGCCCGCACCGTCCGCCTCGGCCGCAACCGGGCGGATCGGTCGCTCCGCCGTGATCACCGGCCGATAGACGGGGACCATTGCTTGGGCGCCGACGGCGAACAGGCCGGTCGCCAGGGCGAAGGCGGTGGCAGATCGCCATGTCGGGCGCTGGAGCGGAGACGTGCGAGCCATGGCGTTCCATCCTCATTGCGGCGCCCCGGTCGATCGACCGAGCCGGCAGTGATGTTCTACGCAGACCTTACGCGCGAAGGCTGGACGAGAGCCTAAGAAACACGGTTTACGATTGATTGAAGACGGCCGGCGCGCCGGGCTTCCAGCGTCCGGCGAGCAGCGCGAAAGACATGTGTCGCCCGTCACTGCGTTTTCATCTATTCGCGCAGAATATGGACTGGCGGTCGGCCGAACGCAGACTTTTCTGGACAAGTGCCGGAACAGGGCTGCAAACCGCTGCGGAAAGCGCCGGACCGCTTCGGGCATGGCGTCGACAGGCGGGAGACTGGCAGGGGATGTTGAGGCGCGGAGCCGCATCGTCATCATGACCGAGATGAAGCCCATCGCTCAGGTCGATGGCGCGGCATCGCCGCGACCTTCGGCGCGCGCGCTGTTCTGGCGGCTCGTGTGGCTTTACCAGGGTGGCTGCGCCGCAGCGATCGTCATCACGCTCGCCCTCGTCCTGTTCGGGCTCGAGTTCAGCCTGGACCAATGGTTGATCATGATCGCGATGATGCCGATCGTCGTCGCGATCTACAATCTGTCCGACGTCTACCTGATCGTGCGCCATTACCGGCCGATCGGGGCAGCGCTCGAATATCTCGATCAGGGCCGCGCACCGCCGCGCGACGTGACGGCAGCGGCGGTCGTGCGTGCGCTCAACCTGCCCTTCTACTCCTTCATGCGGGTCACCTTCCTCCACGGCCCGCTCGTCACGGTCATGGTGTGCATCGTGCTGCCCGCCGCCAATCTGATCGTCGACGCTGGCTATGAGACATGGCAGATCACCGTGTTCGCGGCGACCACCCTGTTCTTCGCCTCACCGACCCATGCCATCTTCGAATATTTCGGCGTCAGCCGGGCGGTCGTGCCGACCATCGTGCGCCTGTCCGAGGTGCTGGAAGGCGGCCTGCCCCCGGACTATCAGGCCCGCCTTATCTCGATCCGGCTGAAGAGCAAGCTGCTCTACCTGACGATCTTCGTGGCCGCGCTGCCGCTCGTCTTCTTCGCCGCGTCGATCATCTTCAAGGTCCAGCGGATGTTCGTGCTGGAGGGCATCGACCCGACCGCCGAAATGATGATGCCGCTCTACATCTGGATCGTCGGCGTGGTGTGCATCTGCATGCTCGGCGGCGTGATGATGGCGCTGCTCACCGCCCGCGAAGTCTCCCGCTCGGCCAGCCGGCTGATCGACGAAATGCGCATGGTCGAGCGCGGCGATCTGGAGCGGGTCCGGCTACAGGTGGTTTCGACCGACGAATATGCCGACATCTTCCGCGGCTTCCAGCATATGGTCGAGGCGCTGCGAGAGGAGCAGCTCATTCTCGAGGTCAGCAACGACCTCGCAGGCGAACTCAAGCTCGAAATCCTGATCGCCCGGATCATGCGGACGACCGCCGAACTGCTCAACGCCGAGCGGTCGACCCTGTTCGTCTACGACAAGAAGACCGACGAACTCTTCTCCTTGTTCGCCGAGGGCGATCATGTTCGCGAAATCCGCATCCCGGCAAATCGGGGGATAGCCGGGGCGGTGTTCAGCAGCGGCATCGCCGAGAATATCGCCGATCCCTATGCCGACCCACGCTTCAATCCCGACGTCGACAAGGCGACCGGCTTCGTCACCCGCTCCATTCTCTGCCAGCCGATCTTCGACAAACATGGCGGGCGGATTGGCGTCACGCAGATATTGAACAAGCGCGACGCGGCTGCCTTCACCGCAAAGGACGAAGCGCGGCTTCGCGCCTTCTCGGCCCAGATCGCCGTCTGCCTGGAGAATGCCCGGCTGTTCGACGACGTGCTCTACATGAAGAATTACAACGAGAGCATCCTCAAGAGCACCTCGAACGCGGTGATCACCTTCGACGACGAGGGGCGGATCGTTACCAGCAACGAAGCGGCGCGGCAGTTGATGGGCGCGCCCGACGGCCTGATCGGAGTGCCGGCCCGAGCCGCCTTCTCCGGCGCCAACGAATGGATCGCCGAGCGGCTGGAGCGTACCGATCGCGACCGCGAGGCCTATCTCGCGGTCGACGCCGAGCTTGTCGGCGTCGACGGACGTGCCTCGTCGATCAACCTCACCGCGGCCCCGCTGGTCGACGCCAATGACGCGGTGATCGGATCGATGCTGGTGATGGAAGACATCACCACCGAGAAGCGCGTCCGCTCCACCATGGCGCGTTATATGTCCAAGGAAGTCGCCGATCAGCTGCTCGAGGCCGGCGAGAGCGAATTGTCGGGTAAGGACCAGACCGTTTCGATCCTCTTCTCGGACGTGCGTGGTTTCACCACGATCGCCGAGCGGATCGGCGCACGCGACACGGTGACGATGCTCAACAGCTATTTCACCGAAATGGTCGACGTGATTTTTGCCAATAAGGGGATTCTCGACAAATATATCGGCGATGCGATCATGGCGCTGTTCGGCGCCCCCTTCGCAGGTGCTAATGACGCCGACAATGCGGTGGCCACGGCCAACCAGATGCTGGTCGCACTCGACGCGCTCAACCAGAAGCGTATCAGCGCCGGGGAACCCCCGATCGACATCGGGCTGGGCATCAGCACCGGCGACGTGATCGTCGGCAATATCGGCTCGATCAAACGGATGGAATATACCGTCATCGGCGACAGCGTGAACCTCGCCTCACGGCTGGAGGGCGCGAACAAGGCCTATGGCTCGAAGATCCTCTTCTCCGAATTCACCCATGCGCGACTCGCCAACCCGCAACTGGTGCGCGAGATCGACCTGATCCGGGTGAAGGGCAAGGACTTCCCGGTCGGGGTCTATGAATCGCTGGGATATCGCGCTGGGGAACTCGATCGTGGCCTGGGCCTGATGCTCGACTATTATGCGCAGGGGCTCGCAGCCTATCGCGCGATGGCGTGGGCGGACGCCGAACAGGCCTTTCTCAAGGCGCTGGCGGCGATGCCGGGGGATGGCCCGTCGGCCATGTATGTCGAACGCTGCCGGGCTTTCCTCGAGACGCCGCCCCAGCCAGGCTGGGACGGGGTCTGGACGCTCAGCTCAAAATAGCGGCCGCGCGCCTCACGCGACATTCGACAGCAGTGGCTCCGTCCCTTCCGCCTCAGCCAGCTTGATACAGCCGCGCCCATCGGCCTTGGCGCGATACAGCGCGCGGTCAGCGTCAAGCATGATGCTGCCCGCACGGTGGCCTGCAGGCCGCGCCGCGATGCCGCAGCTGATCGATGGAAAGGCGATCGGCTCGTGCCCCGCATCGATCCTGATGGCCCCGACACGGCCCGATATCCGCACGCACGCCGCTTCCGCCTGCTCAACCGAGAAGCCGGGGAAAAGCAGCACGAACTCATCGCCTCCCAGCCGAGCTCCGATGCAACCATCGTCTTGCTCAGCCGCGATCGCACCGCCAATCTCGCGCAACACGTGGTCGCCGACCAGATGCCCATGTTGATCATTGACGGTCTTGAACCGGTCGATGTCGATCAGTGCCAGCGCGAAGGGCGTTCCCGGATCGCCGATGACCTGATCGTCCAGCCGACGCATGAAGCCATTGCGGTTCAACAGGCCGGTAAGACTATCGGTTTCCGCCATCTTCGCCATCGCCTGCGCGCGATTTCGGTGAACGCTGATATCGTGGAGCGCCACGACGGTGCCGAGAAAGACCCCTGCCGCATCCCGGGAGGAGCAAATCTTGGCCTCGATCCAGACAGAAGGCAGAAGGCCGGAGAGTTCCATCACGATCGGCCGCGCTCCGGCCTCGGCCTCGAGCAGAGCAGCGCGAAGCCGGTGCCCTTCGAGCGGATGAACATCCTCAATGCGGCGTCCGATCAGCGCACCGGCATGGGCACCCAGCAGCGGCTCGGCCGCACCGATCGCATTGCTGCACAGGCCTTGCGGGTCGAAATGAAGCAGCAGTACGGGCGACTGCGCGGCAAGTAGGCGCAGCGAGCGCTCGCTCACGCTCAACCGCGCTATCAGCTGCCGCCGCGCGGCAAGTGCTGCCGCGACGGGCAGTCCGGTCAGCATGATCACCGCCAGAAAGGACTGAAGCACTGCCGCGCGGGTCGCGGGGTCATCGCTCATCGCAACGATCGGACCATGGCCGGCGGCCGTCGCGGCCGTCCCGATGAGCGCGACGAGCGGCACCGTCAACTTCACGCCGGACATGCCAAGTCGGAAGGTCGCTACCAGCACGGGAAGTTCGATCAGAAAGAAGACCGGCAGCGACACCGCCCAGAACAGGACGATGCTGGCTACCGCGACGGCCCCCAAAACCAGCGCACTCTCCCAGCCTCGGGGACCGGCCAGTGCCTCGAGATACCGCCGAAACTCGCCGGAAAGCAGTGCGTGGAAAAAGGGCATGCAGATCAGCAGGCCGAGCGCGTCGGCCAGATACCAGGTGCGCCAGGCCTCGGCGGGCGGCTCCCCATAGAAGAATGCGGCTGTGGTTCCGCCGAGTGCCGCGCTCACCGCCGGCGCGATAAGCCCTGCCCATAGCGCGAAACGCCACACGATACGCGGATCGCCGTCGGACTGGGCGCCGGGTCTTCCGGCCAGGGCCGACGCCACGATGAGGACTTCCGCCATGTTGAACAGGCCAAAAAAAGCGGGGGCCTGGATGTCGCCGCGCGTTGCGAGATTCGCCACCGCGTTTGCGAGGAAGCCTGCTCCCAGAAGCAGCAGCCAACTGCTGCGCGGTCGCAGGAGCAAGAGAGCAGCGAGAAAGGCATTGGCCGGCCATATCGCGGCAACCTCGTGCCCTTTGCTTGCAACGCTGATTGTCACCGTCGCGAGCAACGCATAGACGACGGCAGCCACGGCACCGCCCTTCCAAAGGGACGCCCCCCGCGTCGATACCGCCATGCCGGTCTCCCATTCCCCAACCGCGTTCAAGCCTAGGGAGTGGCCAATGGTGGCAGTATAGGTGTTTCTCCTTAGGAGAGCCGTAACCATTCCCGAAGGCTGCGGCTTCGGGCATGGGCTGCGCAGCTCTTCCAAGGGTCTGGCGGTTACTCTAAACAGGGCCCATGCTGATCTATCGCTTCCTGACCGGCGTCGACGATTCCGCCTTCTGTCACAAGGTGACCAAAGCGCTGTCCGAAGGGTGGTCGCTACATGGCTCGCCCAGTTATGCTTATGATGTCGGGCGCCAGTGCATGATGTGCGGGCAGGCGGTCGTGCGCGAGGCGCCCGACCAGCCTTATGATCCGGAGAAAAAGCTCGTCGATTATTGATCCGGGCGCTCAGTCGATCTGGGCGCGTGCGATCCTTGCCAGTTCGGGGAACATGCGCGCCCGATCCGCAGCCTGAGCCGACGCGGCGGTTCCGCGGATCACCCGCCCCTTGATGCCGTGGAAAATTGCGGCGAGCCGGAAGAAGTTGAACGCTGTGTAGAAGCGGTAATCGGCGATGCCGTCGCGCCCGGTGCGCGCGCAATAAGCTGCGATATAGTCCGCCTCGCTCGGGATATTGAGCGCCGCAAGATCCGCACCCGCCAGGCCGGCAACGATATGCGGCGGCATGTGGTACATCATCGCATGGTAGGAGAAGTCCGCCAGCGGATGCCCCAATGTCGACAATTCCCAGTCGAGCACGGCCAGGACGCGCGGCTCGGTCGGGTGGAAAATCATATTGTCGATGCGGAAATCGCCATGGACGATAGCCGTGTCGTCGCCCGCCGGAATGTGCGCCGGCAGCCATTCGATCAGCCGGTCCATGTCGGGGTCCCGGCCCGCGTCGACATCCTCGACATATTGCTTGGACCAGCGACCGATCTGCCGCTCGAAATAATTGCCCGGCTTGCCATAGTCGGCAAGGCCGACCGCCGCATAATCGACATTGTGGAGCGCAGCCATCGTCGCGTTCATCGCGTCGAAATAGGCGGGCCGCTCTTCCCGCGTGACTTCGGGAATGGTGGCGTCCCAGAAGATGCGGCCCTCGACCAGGTCCATGATGTAGAACCATGTACCGATGACGCCGTCGTCGGTGCACAGCGCGTGGACGTGAGCGACCGGGAAGCCGGCCTTGGCGAGGCCGGTCAGCACCTTCGCCTCGCGCTCGACCGCATGGGCGCCCTTGAGCAGTTGGCCCGGCGGCTTGCGCCGCAGCACATAGGAGTTGCCCGGCGTCGTCAGCTTGTAGGTCGGGTTCGACTGCCCGCCCTTGAACTGCTCGACCGTCAGCGGCCCGGCAAAGCCCGGCACATGATCGCCCATCCAGCGCGCAAGGGCCGCTTCGTCGAAGCGAAAGCCCTCGCGGACTGGCGTGGTGCCGCTGTTCTCGTCCTGCGCTGCGGCGTTGCTCATGCCTGCTGGGCCTTTGCGTGATCCCGCTTGAGCTTCTTGGCGAGCGACCATTTGTGGACCTCGGTCGGGCCGTCATAGATGCGGAAGGCGCGCAGTTCGCGGAAGATCTGTTCGACCACCGTGTCGCCCGAAACGCCCGTGCCACCCATGACCTGCACGCAACGGTCGGCGATGCGGTAGAGCGCCTCGGACACGGCGACCTTCGCCATCGAGCTTTCCGTCGTTCCAAGCGAGCCGCTGTCGAGAATGCTGGCGCACCAGTCGATCATCAGCTCGCACTGGCGCAGCTCGATCATGTTCTCGGCGAGCATGAAACCGACGCCCTCATGGTCGATCAGCTTCTTGCCGAAGGCTTCGCGGCGGCAGGCATAATCGACCGCGATTTCCTGCGCGCGGATGGTGCCACCCAGCCAACGCATGCAGTGCGACAGGCGCGCGGGGCTGAGCCGGATCTGTGCATATTTGAAGCCCTCTCCGCTCGCGCCCAGCATCTGGTCGGCGGGCACGCGCAGATTGTCGATCGTCACGACGGCGTGGCCGCCCGGCATCGAATTGTCGATCGTGTCGAGAATGCGATCGAGCTTGATCGCCGGATCGGGCAGATCGACCAGGAACATGCAGGCGCCGTCCTCCGACTTCGCCATGACGATGCCGACCTTCGCTCCCTCGGCCCCGGTGATGAACGCCTTGCGCCCGTTGATCACCCAGTGATTGCCGTCGAGATGGCAGGTCGTGCGCATCATCGAGGGGTCCGAACCCGCGCCGCCCTCGGAGGCGGGCTCGGTCATGAAGAAAGCCGAACGCGCGTCACCGGCGACGAGCTTGTCGAGGAAACGCTTCTTGAGGTCGGGCGACCCGATCTTGCCGATCAGGTACATATTGCCCTCGTCGGGCGCCATCGTGTTTACCGCGACGGGCCCGAGCGGCGACAGGCCCGACTTGATCAGGACGATTGCGGTCTCGCGCTGCGTCAGGTGCGACCCATCGGGCAGGATGTGCGGCGTCATCAGCCCGGCCGCGCGCGCCTTTTCGCGCATCTCGAGGACGAGGTCCTCGGTCGGCCCGTGAGCGGTCGAGCGCGGATCCTTCTCATAGGGAATGATCTGCTCCCGGACGAAGGCCTCGACCTTCGCCGCGATCGCCTGTGCGCGTTCCGTCATTTCCAGATCTCCTTCAAAGACCGCTGACGGTGTGACCGCCATCGGCGACGATGACCGAACCGGTCATGTAAGATGAGGCATCCGAGGCGAGCAGCAGCAGCGGCCCGTCGAGATCGGAGGCAAGGCCCAGCCGGCGCTGCGGGACCCGGCGGAGCATCGCCTGCCCGGCCTCGGTCGACCAGAGCCCCCGGTTGATGTCGGTCTCGATATAACCGGGGCAGATGCAGTTCACGCGAATGCCGAAGCGGGCGAGTTCGAGCGCAGCCGACTTGGTCATCTGGACCACCGCCGCCTTCGACGCGGCATAGGCCGAGAGATGCATCCCCTGCCGAAGGCCCAGGATCGACGCAATGTTGATGATCGAGCCGCCGCTGCCGCGGGCGCGCATCGCGCGCGCCGCCGCCTGGGTCAGCAGGAACATGCCCTTGCTGTTGGTGTCGAGCGTCCGGTCCCAATCCTCCTCGCTCTGGTCGAGGAAGGGCTTGTCGATCGCGATCCCGGCATTGTTCACGAAGATGTCGACCTCGGCGAGCAGCGGGTCGATGCTGGCAATGCTCGCCGCATCGGCGACGTCGAGGGCGACCGTGTCGCAGGAGCCGCCGGCATCGCGAATCCGGGCCGCCACATCGGCTAGAGCCGCTTCGCGGCGCGCACCGACGATCACCTTCGCGCCAGCCTCGGCCAGCGTCTCGGCGAAATGCGCGCCCAGTCCGCCGGACGCACCGGTAACGAAGGCCGTCTTGCCGTTCAGCTGCAACAACTCTCTCGCGCCCATCGTCCGACTCCTCTCGATTTCGTTCGACTATGGAACAAGATTGTGGAACAATCAATGAGAATGACAGAGATCGCAGCCACCCCGCGCCACTGGTCCGGCCCCGAACCCTCGGGCGCCGCCCGGAAGGTTTATCTAGGGATCATGCAAGAGCTGGAACGCGGTCGGATGGTACCGGGCCAGCGGCTCGTGGAAACGGAACTGGCGCAGCGCTACGAGGTTGGCCGCAATGCGGTGCGTGAAGCGATGCAGCATCTTGCGGTGCGCGGGATCGTCGATCTCAGCCCGAACCGTTCCCCCGCAATCCGGCTGCTCGATCTGGCCGAATGCCTCGAAGTCCTCGAAGTGGCATCGGCCATGACCAGGCTGGCCGCGCGCTCGGCCGCACAGTCCTATGACGCCGATGCCGCAGCCGCATTGGATGCGGCGGTGGAAGACGTTGCCGAAGCAGCCGCATCGGGCGAAGTCGCCGCTTTCAGCCGTGCGCGGCGCGGTTTCTATCGCTGCCTTCTCGCGATCGGCGGCAATCGCGAGCTACAGCGGCTGTTTCCCGCCATCGCGATGCATATCATCCACGCCCAATATCCATCAACCCGCCTGCAAGGCATTCGCCTGGCCGACTATCGCGCGATCGCGGCGGCGGTAGCCAGCGGCGACCCCGAAGCCGCCGACCGCGCCGCACGCGACCATGTCGAGACGGTGCGCGCTATCATCCTTGAACTCGCCAACCAGGGGTGATCAGGGCGCGCTCGGCTCGCCCGTTCCGTTGAAATCATAGCGCGTCGCGGCGCCCCAATAGCCGAACTCGATCCAGTCGACCGCAACTGGCAGCCGGTAGGCGTCGGGCGCTCCGAAGGCCCCGATCCATGCCGGGCGGCCATAACCCGCCGGCGCCTTCGCATCGCTATGCCCCACGACAGCGCCGTCGACGGCAAGGTCGACGCCCGTCGCGGCCGCGCTCAGCCGGGCGACATGCCATTGCCCGTCGGCCACTTTGCGCGGCGTAGCGAGCGGCGGAAGCTCGCCCCCGCTGCGCAGCTTGCCGTCGGACTCGACGTACAGATAGCCGCGCCCCGGCGACCCGATCAGCACGCCGCGATCGGCAACCGCCCCCTTCCTGATCAGGAAACGCACCGTCCAGGACCATTCTCCGCCCGGCGGCTGAACATCGGGAGAGACCGAAGCGGAGCCGCCGGCCAGCGCCTTTGCACCAGCGATCTCGGCGTAGGCGGCCCCCGGCCCCATGGTCACCGCCTGTCCGGATGCCGTGTCCACCGACCCGAGACGCGATGCATCCGCGCTCTCGTCCGCTCCGGCAAAGGCCCTCACAAAGTGCAGTGCCAGCGTCCGCGCGCCTGCATTGCTCGGGTGGACGCCATCGACCAGTTCGAGGTCGTAGGGCTGGACATAGTGTGCGCCCATCGCCTGGGCCGCTGCGAAACCGGCCTGGCGGATGCGCTGCCAGTCTTCGGGCTTGCCCCAGATCGTGGCGGTGATGTTCGGGATGGTGGCGAGGGCCATGTCGAACCGGTCACCGAAAGCCGGGTTGTGGCGCGCCATGATCGACCGCGCCGCGCGCAGCGACAATGCGAAACGCGCGCCAGACATATGCGTCGCGGCATCGGTGTGGCCAATGATGCCGATCGCGCCCTCAAACCCACCCGCCTGATCGAGCGAAGCGATCCAGCGGGCATGTTCGCTTGCGTCCGTGGCGAGGAAGGCCGCAATCGACGTGGCCCCGGTCGCATGGCCGACGAGCGCCGTCGACACGCCCAGGCGCTTCGTCTGCACTTCCAGAAACACGGCTGCGAAGGCCGACCCATAGGGACCATCGTCCGACACATGTGCCCATCGCCCCGGCTGCTGCGCGAGCGCCCGATCATTGCTTGTCGACCAGACGAGCACGTCCGGCGCGGGCCGGATCCCGAGATCAGCCAACGTCCGGTCGCCCGGGGCGCGGCGTGTCATGAGCACGCCCAGTGACTGCGACGGCGCCTGAACGAAGATCGCCCCCATGTACAAGGGGGTCCTGCCCTCGACCCAGGGCCCGTTAGGGGCGGTCGCCAGGTCGAGATAGAATCCACCCCGGCGCGCCGCGACCCCTGCGATGCGCACCGTCGAATGTCCGGCCACGGCGACCGGAATGGCCTGCCAGGCCGGTTGCGAGATGGCCCCGCCTTCCAGCGCCCGCGTTCGCGCATAAAGTGGTCCCGCGGTTGACAGATCGACCTCGACCGGGATC
>Ga0233425_10001946_pt1 | contig 43216 bp, 40 predicted proteins | sample Watercolumn_Towu_2_FD_181712 | JGI IMG/M metagenome (GOLD analysis project Ga0233425, IMG submission 181712) | Freshwater microbial communities from Lake Towuti, South Sulawesi, Indonesia - Watercolumn_Towuti2014_140_MG | ecosystem: Environmental > Aquatic > Freshwater > Lake | place...
CTCTTTTTGTACGATGGGAAGTACCCAGCGGAGCCGTTCCTCTTTGATTGTTTTCGTCATGGCGGTACACATATCCAGAATCTATGCCAATTCTGGAAAACCGCCATATGTGCTTGCACATTACCCGGACATATTGACAAAGATAACGGATATTGTTTACTGAAGCAAGGTTCTTTTTATGGCGCAGAAATCTCTGAAGGAGGGGTGCTCATGGCCCGCAACCCTTATGTTTTTCATTTCACGGAAACGTCCGAAGAAGATTTTCTGAAGTTTTTCGCGGATGAAACGGAAACCGAATTCACCACGAAATCCGCGAGCGTGCGGCACGCACGGATTGTGAAAAATGTATATGTTTTGCATACGGCGGTATTCACGCTTATGCCGCGCCTGCCATCGGGGACACCCGATACGTCGGGTACGCTGGTATCTAAAAAATATCTCGGATCAATGGTACGCATCTCTTACTACCAGGAAAAAGCGGGTAAATCGCCGCGCATGTACAGAAATTTCCCCGTATGGGTATCGTACCGCCACGGATGGTTCCCATTCTGGAGGAAACTTGATATAGACCGCGTCCCATACGTCCGTACGGGTCTGGAAAATATCGGCGAGCGTATCTCCAGAAGAGTCAAAACCTCCTGACCCGCATGATTACAGTCCTCATTCGCAGACCCTCTTTCCAGGGTCTGCTTTTATGCATAGCACACGACGGAAGCCGTGTTCCGGCATGTATAAAATCGTCTCCGCGTCAGTTCAATTTTCCCCATTCCTCGCGGACGACCGCGCGGTCATCCCACGGCATCCGCGTGTCGCGCGGGCCCATCATCCACGGCTCCGCGCCCTTGCCCGTGATCACAACCGCATCACCCGCGCCCGCCGCGGCCAACGCCGCGGCGATTGCGGCGCGCCGGTCCACAATCATACGCAGACGCCCGTCTCCGCGCGACGCGTCCGGGAGCCCCGCGGCGATTTCCCAGAGGATTGACTCAGGGTCCTCGTCATACGGGTCTTCATCGGTCAAAAATATTTTTGAGCAGTACTGGTCCGCGATCCGGCCGAATTCCGGCCGCTTCCACCGGTCGCGTCCCCCGCCTGCCGCACCCAGCACGCAGATGAGACGCCGCTTCTCCCCCGCCAGCGCCGTGTAGACGGCGCGGAGCGAGTCGGGGGTGTGCGCGTAATCCACCACCGCCGCCACGGGCTCCCGGAGCACGTACTCCATGCGCCCCGGCACGCCGCCGAACGCGCGCACCGCATCCGCGATGCGGGCGGGCGGGATCCGGCGGCTCAGGCCGATCGCGGTCGCGGCAAGGATATTGTAAAAATTGAATTCGCCGCGGAGCGGCGACATAAACGCCTGATCTTCCAGATCAAACGATATGCCGCCGTCCCCGATGACAACATTGGCAACGAGCCAAGTCTTGCCGTGAATGACGATGCCGTGGTGCGAATACCACGCCGGGTGCGCGCGGGTGGACGCGGCAAAACGCTCCGCCGCGGGATCGTCGCCGTTGATGATTGCCGTCGCATGAGCCCCCAGCCGCCAAAACAGGTCCAGTTTGGCGCGGATGTATTTCTCAAAATTGCCGTGCGACTCTATGTGCTCGGGCGCCACGTTGGTCATGACCGCCGCGGAGAAACGAATAAAACGATGCCGCGACTGCGCAATACCCTGGCTTGTTACTTCCAGCACTACCGTGCGGCATCCGCCGGATGCCGCATCACGCAAAAAACGCGAGACGAAAAATCGCCCCGGCATGGTCATTTTTGTGTCGTTGATCCGCTCGCGCTCCCCTATGGAAAACCGCACGGACGAAAGCGATGCTACCCGCGCGCCGGATGCCCGCAGAATCTCGTGCGCCAGATGCACGACCGTGGTCTTGCCTTTCGTGCCGGTTACGCCGATGACGACAAGCCGCCGCGAGGGAAATCCGTAGCGCACGGCGGCCAAAAACGCCACGACGAAGTGATACGCCGGAAGCGCTCGCTCCAGCAGGGAGCGCGGAATATATTTTTTTATCATACTGCGCACGAGTGCCGCCATAAATACTGTAGACGGTTTTTTATATTTTCCCCTTTTTGGCCAGCGCGTAGAGGCCGTACCAAGGCGGACGATATACGATATCCGTGGACGGAGGACAGGAGACCTCGCGCCCGCCGAAGCCCCGTTTGAAGCGCGTCACACCCGGCCAGCGACGGGCGTCAATGCCCCAGAAATCATACGTCGCACAGCCGCGCCGCAGAGCCTCGCGGATGGCGGCCCATTGGAGCAGGTGGGGCGCCATGACATCGCGATGCTCGCGCCCCGACGCTCCGTGCAGGTATGTCGCGTACGGCGTCCCCGCTACGGGGCGGTAGAAATTGACGATCGCCGCCGCGACAACGTCTCCCTTATATTCGGCAAAAACCAACTCGTTGGCAAATCGCGCGGAGCGCGCCGCCAGCATTTTTTCGTAATACTCACGGGGGTGGGGACGAAATCCGTCGCGGCGGGTGGTCTCTTGCATCAGACGCCAGAACACCTCCCCGTCTTGCGCCGACACCGGTGCGGGACGGAGCACTACGGAAACCCCACGGCGTGCGGCAAGCCGTATATTATACCGCGTCTTCTCATGCATGGCGGCCATAAGCTCCGTCTCGGGACGATCCTCCAGATCCAAGATGATGGTCTCACGGGGCTGGATCGCGCGGGCGGGGCGCGCCCCGCCCGCGCTCCCGATTTCTTCCGTCGGATCAATTTTCATAAAAACGCTGTGGTCGTCCGCGGCCATATGCCGGGCCCCGGCAAAAAAATCAGGTCTCAATGCTCCCGGACGCGGGCAGTACCAGTAGTGCAGTCCCAGCGGGAGGGCGCGGCGCAGGAGCAGAGTCCCGCCGACGCGGCACGTCCCGCGGCCCAGGGAGCGTTCAAAATCTTCCCATTCCGCGGACTGCAGAAAAGATCCCGAGGCCGTCATGACTTTCCCATGCGTTTGAGTGCCATACCCACCCTGTCCTCCAGACGCACGACGTCCTGCGGCACCGCGGCAAGCGCCTCGCGCGCCTCGCGCGATGAATACCCCAGTGCGACGAGCGCGTCCAGAGCATCGGCCTCGGCGCGCAATTCGGGCGCCGGGCCCGCGATCCCGGCGCGTCCGGCCATCTTCTCGCGCAATTCAATGACGATTTTCTCCGCCATTTTTTTGCCGATGCCCGAAACCCGCGTCAGGTACGACGTATCGCCGCTGGCGATCGCTTTTTTGAGCGTGTCCACGGGCGCAAGCCCCAAAACACCCAGGGCGCCTTTGGGACCGATGCCCGGCACGGCCAACAGCATCTGAAAAAACTCCAGCTCCGCGTAGTGCAGAAATCCGTACAGATCCCGCGCGTCTTCCCGCACATGCTCGTGCGTCCAGAGGCGGGCGGCACCTCCCCGCTCCGGCAGTCCCGCCAGCGTATCCGGGCCGCAGAAGACCCCGTACCCCACGCCGCCTGCGCTGACGACCGCGGATTTTTCGCTTTTGAATTCAATAGTCCCCTCCACAAAACTGATCATAACGTGCGCCAGTATACCAAAAAACGGCGGGTCGCGCACGCGCACACTATGAAAAGACGGCGGCTCCCGCGGGAGCCGCCGTACAACGCACCATCGTCTCGTTACACCACATCCGTCCGCGCGAGCACTATCTCGCGCACATCCGCATCCGGCGCCCCCTCCCGGATAAAATTACAGACAGCGCGGATAGTCGTTCCTCTCTTGATCGTATCTTCAACCACCGCGATACGCCGCGGCCACACTGTGTCATCTTTGTCCAGCCGCTCAACCGCCACACTACCGCATGGACGCTGGAAAAATACATAGCCGCACCACGACGCCGCCGCATCGGCGATATACGCATCGCTCACCAGGTAAACGCCGCGCGCGGTCCCGCGGCATGCGGCGAGAAAATGACGCAGTCCGACTGTCGGCGCGTATGCGACCAGTACCACGTCGCGGTTTTCCGCGGCGCAATCTGCCGCGGTATGGCGATACAGATCGTCCCACATCTCAAACCCCTGGCGATTCAACTGTGCCAATTTCATCGCCTCCACGCCGCGATGGGGATCGCACGCGCCGATCGTATCACGAATGAGCCGTACCATCTCATCGGTCTGATCGTGCACCGGGCAGGACGCCACAGACGAGAGAAACTCGTACTGCCGCTCGGGAGTATGGCGCAGAAGTTTCGTAACCAAATATACGAGAGTGGCCACAAAATCTTCCGTCTCCGCCAGAATGTGCAAATCGCACGGATATAGTATCCCCTTTTGCTCTCCCAGGAGCATGCGGATGCCGTAGGGCAAGATTTTATCGGGTTTCGGAGGCATCCATCCGGAAAACACTTTTCTCATTCTTCCCCAAAGAAGACTGGACATTCCCTGTCCCTCCATCAATCGGGTTGTCAAACAACGCCACAGCGTATATGCTTCCTGCTATATGACATTTGCGCTCAAAAGTCAATACACGCCCATGGGCGACCAGCCGCGCGCGATCGCGACACTGGCGGACAATCTGGCCGCGGGGGTGCGGCATCAGACACTGCTGGGCGTGACCGGATCGGGCAAGACGTTTACGATGGCAAACATGATCCAGCGCCTGCAGAAACCGGCGTTGGTCATATCCCACAACAAGACTCTTGCCGCACAACTCTACGAAGAGTTCAGAGAATTCTTCCCCGACAACGCGGTGCACTACTTCGTCTCCTATTACGACTATTACCAGCCGGAGGCATATATACCGCAGAGCGATACATATATAGAGAAAGATGCCAAGATCAACGAGCGTATAGACGCCCTGCGCCATGCCGCAACCGCATCCATCCTCACGCGCGCGGACACCATCATCGTGGCATCCGTCTCGTGTATATACGGTGTCGGCAGTCCCGCCGAATATGAAAAAGTCGCCGTGCCTCTGCGTGCGGGCGACCCCATGACCCGAAAGGAACTACTGGAGCGGCTCGTCCTGCTCCAGTACGCGCGCAACCCCATAGATCCGCGGCAGGGTCATTTCCGCGCGCGCGAAAACACGGTGGAGATATTTCTCCCGTCGGGCGGCGAGGTGGTCGCCGTGGCATTTGAAAAAAACCGTATCGGGTCGGTGCGCGTATCCGCCACCGGGCCGGGCGCGGGCGCGCCGCGGGGTGCGGCAGTCTTTACCCTCTTCCCCGCAAAGCATTTTGTCACCCCGCAAGACAAGCTTGATCTTGCTATTGCGGCAATCCGGACAGAACTTGCCGAGCGTCTGGCGGTGCTCAAGCGGGATGGCAAAGTTCTGGAGACCGCGCGGCTCAAACAGCGCACCGAATACGACATGGAAATGTTGCGCGCCACGGGATACGTCAACGGCATAGAGAACTATTCGCGCCAGCTGGACTTTCGTGCGCCCGGCAGTCCGCCGCATACGCTCATAGACTACTTCCACCACGCGCGCGGAGACGATTTTCTGACGTTTATTGATGAATCCCACGCGACGATCCCCCAATTGCGCGGTATGGAGCGCGGAGACCGGGCGCGCAAAGATGTCCTGGTGAATTACGGCTTCCGCCTGCCGTCGGCGGTGGACAACAGGCCTCTTACGTTTGCGGAGTTCAATGCCAAAATCAATCAGATCACCTATGTCTCGGCAACGCCGTCGGCCTACGAACTCGCCAAGTCCGGAGCGCATATCGCCGAGCAGATTATCCGGCCGACCGGCATCCCGGATCCGTCGGTGGAAGTGCGTCCGACGCGCGGCCAGGTGCAGGACGTCATACGTGAAATCAGGGCGCGCATGGCGCGCAACGAACGCTCGCTTGTCCTGGCGCTCACCAAGCGCCTGGCCGAGGACATCGCCGAATACCTGGGCGAGGCGGGTATCAAAGCCGAGTACCTGCACGCGGACGTCAAAACGCTTGACCGGCCCGGCATTCTGCGCAAACTGCGCGCCGGTGAGCACGACGCGATCGTGGGTATCAATCTCCTGCGCGAGGGCCTGGACCTGCCGGAGGTCTCTTTCATCGCGGTGCTGGACGCGGACAAAGAAGGATTTCTGCGCAACGAAACCACACTGCTCCAGATCATTGGACGCGCGGCGCGCCACGCCGATGGCGCGGTGGTTTTGTACGGCGATACGATCACCGGCTCCATGGCCGCCGCCATGCGCGAGACCGGGCGGAGGCGCGTGGCCCAGGAACAATACAATCGCGCGCACGGCATCAGACCCATCCACATCAAAAAAGAAATACGCGCATCCGTCTTTGACCAGGCGGGGCGCGACGAGGAGATATCCGTCCCGCCCGGAAACGGTGCCGCAATTGCCAAAGAGCTTGAGCGCGAGATGAAAAAGGCCGTCAAAGCAATGGATTTTGAACGCGCGGCCCGCCTGCGCGATCGCATCAGAAGTTTGACAAAAAAGTGATTATCGCGCATTATTGTACGCATGCCGATTACGCAATCAGCCAAAAAAGCCCTCCGTCAGTCCCACCGGCGCCGCGCACAGAACATCCGCAGAAAGGAGTCCGCGGGCGATGCCATAAAAGCGGTCAAAAAAATGGCCGCGGGCGGGAATGCCGCCGGCGCGTCCGATGCTCTCGCGCGCCTGTACGCCGCGCTGGACAAAGCCGCCAAAACTCACGCGCTCAACAAAAACAAAGCGGCGCGGCTCAAATCGCGTCTGACCAGACTCATCGCGAAATCATCGCGGACACAATAATGCGGTACAGAGCGTCAACCGGCCCCGAAAGGCCGGTTTTTATTTTGACATCCGCGTCCCAAAAAAGCGCGAGACGCCGGACCGTCTCCCGCATGGTCAGACCGCGCACCGCCGTCGCCGTTTTTTTGAGCACAAAGGGGTGGATGCGGTGCGCGGGTGACACCGGGCGTTCCGCGTCCAGGGCGGACCTGACTACGAGCGCGGTGCGTCCGGCGCCGACAAGATAGGAGAAGATGCGCATCTCGTCCTCGCCCTGCGCCAGGAGTGCGGACAAAAGTCCCAGCGCAGTTTTCGGGTGGCCAAAAAGAACATCCCCCAGCTGAAACACCGTTGCGTCCGCCGCCGTGCGGCGATTGTCCGTCCGCGTCTCCGGCGGCTCCACCGCCATTTTCTCCATGGCATTGTGAACGGCCCAGAGATCGTCGCCCCCGATCGCCGCCAGGTATGCCATCTGGGCGACGGATAACGCGTAGCCGCGGGTGGTGGATTCCTTTTTGATCCAGCGCAGGAGTTTGTCGCCTGTGAGCTTATCAAAAACCTGCGTCTTGGTCGCAAGCGCCTCCGTCTCGGCGAGCGTTTTTTTCGCCTCGCCCCCCACCACTCCGTCCCAGACAACCACGAGCGTCCCCGTATCTCCGGCGTTACGCGTCAAAAAATCCCGCGCAGTGGCGTAGTGTCGCGCCGACCCGAACAGGCGTTCTATCACGACAAGATTTTTGCCGCCGCCGAACAAAGACGCGCCGCCCGCGCGCGACGCCAGGCGCGACAAATCGTCTTCCTCGGCGTCAAAACGCGAGAAGTCGCCACCCGTCCCCGCTTTGGCGCGATACGCGCCGATGATCTCGCGCACCTTCGCGCGGCTCCGGTACGTATCCACTCCGTACAAAAGATAGATCATGCTCGGCGCGTTATATGATAGTTACTGTTTCAACGGCGCCTGTTCGCCCCAGTTGGGGCCGACTTTGACGTCCACGACGAGGGGCACGGCGAGTGTGGCGACGCCCTCCATAATCTCCCTGATCCGGGGCGCAATAGCCCGCACGACGTCTTTTTTGATCTCAAACACCAACTCGTCATGGACCTGGAGCAACATGCGCGCATTGTCACCCAGGTTTTCCCGTCTGATCCATGCGTCCGAAGCAATCATCGCCATTTTGATAATGTCGCCGGTGGCGGTCGCCTGGATCGGCATATTGACCGCCATGCGCTCGGCCTCGGCGCGTACGCGGAGGTTGGAGGAATTGATCTCGGGTATGGAACGCCGCCTTCCGAACAGCGACTCCACATACCCGTGTTCGCGGACGAATTGTTTGGTGCGCTCCACATAATCGCGGATGCCGGAGAACTCGCGAAAATATTCCTCAATAAATTTCTGGGCCTCCGCGCGCGACATGCCGGCGCTCTCGGCCAGAGCGCCGGCCCCCATGCCGTACAGCACGCCGAAATTGAGCGTTTTGGCCGCCCGGCGCAAATCCGGCGTCACCTGATCCGGCGCCACATGATAGATCTCGGACGCCGTGATGCGGTGAATGTCGTCTCCGGCGCGGAATGCCGCGATCATTTTGGCGTCCCCGGCCATGTGGGCGGCGACACGCAGTTCAACTTGCGAATAATCGAACGATGCCAGGACAAAACCCTCCGCGGCCACAAACGCTTTGCGAACCTCGCGCCCGACCTCGGAGAGTATGGGGATGTTCTGCAGGTTGGGGGCCGACGACGACAGGCGCCCCGTCGCCGTGCCGACGGGGTTGAACGTCGTATGGATGCGTCCGGTCCGCGGATCCGCGAGCCCCGGCAGTACGTCTATGTAGGTGGATTTGAGTTTGGCGAGCTCGCGGTATGCCAGTATGTCCGCGACGACGGGGTGCGCGGCGCGCAATTTTTCCAGCTCGGACTCGCGCGTGGATACCACCCCGCCCTTTGCGGTTTTGCGCAGTCCGCGCGTCGCAATAGCCATTTTTTCAAACAGGATGTGGGAGAGCTGTTTGGGCGAGGCGATATTGAATTCTTCGCCCGTCGCCGCATATATCGCGCGCGTCAGATCGGCCAGCCGCGCATCCACGTCCCGCGCCAGGCGCGCCAGAAAATCCGCGTCTATCATGATCCCGCGCTCCTCCATGCCTGCAAGGATGGGTGCCAGCGGAAGCTCCGTCCGCTCATAAACGGCGCGCAGGTTTCCGGCGGCGAGTTTTTTGTCCAGGGCCGATACGACGTCAAAAAATCGCGCCGTATCGTCCGTGCCGATCTCGCGCCGCGCGATTGCGGAGTATGAGAAATCGCGCGATAGATCTCCGGCAACATACGCGGCCAGCAAAATATCAAACGCGATATCACGCAGGTCCAGGCCCGCGCTCCTGCATAGGCGTATCGCGGATTTGGCGTCGTACGCGTACCAGGAACCCCCGCCCTCCAGCGCGGTTTTGAGCGCGCCGTCCGCAACCGCGGCTTTGGTGCATACGATCATGGGGCCTCCTTTTTTTGCAATGAGGGGGTATATCTCGTCTTGCGATTCCCGCGCGCCACGGCGGGACGCGCCCGTGGGCGCCTCATCCAGACGCCGGAGCAGGCTTGCAAACCCCAGTCGCGCGAACAGCGCGCGTATCTCGCCGTTGCCGCGGAGCCCTTCCCACCGCGCGTCGGCCAGCTGGAACTCAACCGGCGCATCTCGCCGGATTTCCGCAAGTTCGCGCGAGAATCGTGCGTCCTCCTCACCCGCGCGCAGACGCGCGGCGAGTGCGGGAGCGATACGCGGATCGTTTTTTTTGAGCGCGTCATAGACGCCGCCTATGGACCCAAATGTCTTGATAAGCTCGCAGGCGGTCTTCTCTCCCACTCCTTTGACGCCCGGTATGTTGTCGGAGGGATCGCCCGCCAGGCCCTTGAAATCAACCAGGCGCGGAGGCGCAAATCCGTACCGCTCCTCCACGGCCCTCTCATCATACATCACCGTATCCGTGATGGTGCGGCGCATGGTGTACACCATAACTCCAGGGCGTACGAGTTGGAGCGCGTCTTTATCGCCGGTAACGATGATTGTCTCCGTATTTTTTTGTTTTTCCATTTTCCGGACGACGGTGCCGATAATATCGTCGGCTTCATATCCGGCGCATTCCAAAACGGGTATGCCGAACGCCGCCGTTACCTCGCGCACGCGGGCAAACTGGCTCGTCAGGTCATCCGGCGCTTTGGGACGCTGTGCTTTGTAACGGTCGTACGCCGCATGGCGAAACGTGGGCCCGGGCAGGTCAAAAGCCGCCGCGACATAATCGGGTTTGAGTTCCTGGATGATACGTAAAAGCATCATAGCAAACCCGAACGCCGCGTGAATGGGCTCGCCCTCCGGAGTCGTGAGCGGCGGAAGCGCGTGGTACGCGCGATGGATGATTCCGTGGGAATCAAGAAGGATGAATCGTTTCATGGCGCGGGGCGCACGACAATCGTCCGCCGCGACGGCGGATCTCCATGAGCAAAATCAAGCCAGAGCGTGTCCGGGGGCAAAATCTCTTTTATGCGATCCGCCCATTCCACCAGTATCACGTTGTCTTTATCCGCAAGCATCTCACCGAACCCCAGATGCGCCAAATCCTGCGCCGATGTAATACGGTAGCAATCCATGTGCACCAGGCGGCGAAACCGGCACGCGTCGCGCTTCAATTCATATATCTTCATGAGAACGAATGTGGGGCTCAAAACATGAACCCCTACGCCCAGCGCGCGGGCAAACCCCTGGACAAACGTGGTTTTGCCGGCACCAAGATCGCCACGGAGAGCCACGACGGATGCCCCATGCGCGGGACGACGTCCGGCACGGGACAATTCGTCCGCCAGTGCGGCGGCAATTTTTTGCGTCTGACGGGCGCCTGTCGTCGTCATGGACTTCATATTGTGTCCACCATAGCGCATTTTTCCCGGCATGGCGAGAATAAACACGCCACAGAACGATAAAAAATGAAAAGCACGCGTTCCGGTTTACCGGAACGCGTGCGCAGTTTTATCGTCTCTTTTTCCTCCTATGATGACGCTTATGCGAAGGGCTATCATCCTGCCACACAGGGACGATATTTCCCCACGAATCTATTTTCTGCCCCGTCGGCGAGAGAGGCACGCCGCCGGTACTGACCCCGCCGCCACCCCATGTGCCGTACAGCCAGATGGACTGCTCCTGCTCATAGCATGTCGGCGGGTGGCACGCCATAGAGTTTTCCCGGGGCAGAGCGGATGCGGGAGCTGCAACACCGCCTGTCGGGGCATGCCCACACAGATTTGCGGCGGCCGCGTACGCGGCCGCGCGCGCGGCGTCGGTATAACTGCGGAATACCCCCGTGTGATACGGCCTCCCGGAAGAGTCGTACCGCGTACCGTAGTACGCGATGCCTGTTCCGTTCGCTAAAAAACGGTACTCGCGGCGGCCGGGGACAATAGGCACGGCGCGCGAGACGGACATAGTGACGCTCACCTCCGACACCCCGTACTGCCATGACGATGTGGCAGATACATCTACGCGATAATCGTGCCACGGCACAGGAGCCGCCCATGCCCAGTACCGCTCGTCTGCGACATCCACCCGCGTGATCCCGCAGGATTGCAGGGCCTGGAATATGTCACCCTGGATGCCGTGAAGTCCGCGGCCCACATCCACCGCCGCAGTGCCATAAAAACGGGGCGCGGGCACCGGTGCGGATGCGGACACATGAACGGGGGCAACGACGCCCGCGCCGGATACAGGCACGGCGTCGCATAAAATACATCCCTCAAACACGATCCCGTCCCATGCGCACCCCGTCATGAGCCAAAGCCACGCTATAATTCCGGCTATGAAGAGCACGATCAGTATAATCCGCCACATACACCCACCCTCCCTTGTATTATAAAGGACAAAAACGTATTCATATTATACATAATAAGCATCAAAAAATCAAGTATCCGTGTGTTTTCCCCAGACCGCTTGACGCCGCACCCCCGTCGCGCTACGAATAAGGGCACTTATTGTTCTCGCACAAGCCGTTCATGGAGCAGGAACTGCAAAAAGCGCGCGAAATCATCGCCAAAAGCGACCATATCGGCCTGCTTCTTCCTGCGCATCCCGACGCGGACTGCTATACCGCGGCCGAAGCGCTCGTCCGCACGATGGAGGCTCTGGGGAAACACACAGGGTTCCTGCCGGGCAGATCGCCCGATGCCGCGCGAGTCCAGGACGCATGCACGCACATGCTCAACCCCGCGCCCCTCGTCCGCGAATTTGTCATCGGGATCGCCACGGCCGAGGTGCCGGTATCACAGTTGCGCTATGAAAAACATGACGACCGCATTGATATCGTCCTCTCCCCCCGCTCGTCTCCCATTCGTGAGGATTCATTTTCGTTCCGCGAGGGAAAGATACAGTGCGACTGCATCATAGCGCTGGGGCTCCCCGACATTGAAACGCTCCCCGCTCTGGACACCGTGGACCCGTCATTTTTCACCGAGACGCCGATCCTGGTCATCGGCAACGATCCGGATCAGAAATCATACGGCGAGATCAATCTTGTCTCGCCCCCGGATGTCCCGCTCTCCGAGACGGTAGCCGCGCTCGCCGCAGGAAACCCCGGCCGCGCGCCCGACGCCGATACGGCGACCATCCTGCTCGCCGGTATCATCGCGCACACCGACGGATTCCGCGCGCCCGTGCAGGCGCATACGCACGCCGCCGTGGCTTCCCTCCTGGGATTGGGCGCCCGGCACGATGACGCCAGAGCGATCGCCGCGGCGGAAGAATCCTTTGGCATGAGACAACTGGCAGCCCGCGCCGTCGTCCGCTCCAAAGAAACCAACGGCGGCCGCGTCCTGTGGTCGTTTCTGACATCCGACGACTTTGAAAAGACAGCCCGGACGGGCGCGGATATCGCGTACGTCGCGCGAGCGCTTGCGCAGAGCGGGCCCGCGCGCCGTATATCGGTTCTCTTGTGGCACGACAAAGAGACCGGGCGCGTGCGCGTATCGGCGGGGGGGGATTCTGAAGTTGTGGGGATGCTCAACGAGCGCGAGCCGGGGACCATACACGGCGCCCTCCTCACGCTCACGGCCGACTTTGCGTCGTTTGTGGAGGCGGAAGAGCGCATCGCTTCATTGCTTCGCGAAATACTTTGACATAGAATTGAGGCGTGCGGGAGCACGCACAATGCTTGGAAGGATCAGGGCCTGCAGATCCGCCCCCGATTGCGGCGGAGTACGAAATCTGTCCGTGTTGCGATATTTTTCCTTACCATATCATGCCCCAATTCCCCGACGACAAAGCGCGCCGCAAGCTGGATCAGCTCCGGCATCGGGAAGCCGAAGACGCCACCAAACTTGCGGCGGATCATTGGCGCATTCCCTATGTGGACCTGTCAGCGCTTCCTGTGGAGATAGACGCGCTTAAGGTCATCCCGGAGGAAGACGCGCGCAGGGCCGAGGCCGTGGCGTTTCAGGTGGCAGGCACGCATCTCAAAGTTGCCGTGCGCAACCCGGAAAACCCCGCCACCATCGCCCTGCTGGATGATCTTGCGCGCCGGCGGTTTGTATGCGAACGGTACCTCATATCGGTCTACGGGCTGGAACACGCGTGGGAATCCTACGAGCATATACCGGAGTCCCACGGGGCGAGCGCGGGCGCCATTGAGTTGTCTGCGGAGAAAGTCGCCGCCACCCTGCAGGAGATGACCACGCTGGCCGACGTGCGCAAAAAAATAGAGGCGTCATTTTTCGGGCGCACCAGCGAGGCGCTGGAAATCATACTGGCCGGGGCGCTGGCCATGGACGCGTCCGATATTCATATTGAACCGCAAAAGCAATCCGTGCGCCTGCGCCTTCGCATGGACGGAACCCTCCACGACATTACGGATCTGCCGACAAAACTTTTCACGCTTCTTCTCTCGCGTCTCAAACTCATTGCCGAGCTCAAGCTCAACATCCACGACCGGTCGCAGGACGGCAGGTTTACCGTCGCCCTGCGCGATACCGCGATCGAAATCCGCATGTCTGTTCTGCCCGGTCCTGACGGCGAGAACATCGTCATGCGCGTGCTCAATCCCAAAGCCATATCCCTGTCCATCCGCGACCTTGGGCTCCAGCCATGGATCGCCGACGCGCTGGAGAAAGAATTGCGCAAGCCCAACGGACTTATCCTCACCACAGGGCCTACCGGCTCCGGGAAAACCACGACGTTGTACACATTTCTCCGGGCCGTGCACAGCCCGGAGATAAAGATCATCACTATTGAAGATCCGATAGAATACCACCTCGCGGGTATTGAACAGACCCAGACGGACGCCGAAAAAGGATACGATTTCGCCAACGGACTGCGCGCCATCGTGCGGCAGGACCCCGACATCATCCTGGTGGGTGAGATCCGCGATCTGGAGACCGCCGAGACCGCGATGCACGCGGCACTCACCGGACACCTCGTCTTTTCCACACTCCATACCAACGATGCCGCGGGGACTATCCCCCGGCTCATTGACCTGGGCGTGCGCCCGGCGATCATATCGCCCGCGATCAACGTCGCCATGGCCCAGCGGCTCGTCCGCAAACTATGCGCCGCCTGCCGCCTGCCCGTGCACCCGGACGATCCGGCATACGCGGCGGTCAAAAACGAGCTCACACTCCTGCCCGCGGGTATCCCTGTGCCAGCGGAGGGTATGTGGACGATTTTCCGCGCGGAGACCGCCGCGCGCGTATGCCCCGCCTGCGGTGGCATCGGATACAAAGGGCGCACCGGCGTTTATGAGATCATCCTCGTTAATGATTCAATGGAACAGCTCATTCTCCAGTCCGCATCGGAAGCGGACATCAAAAAAGAAGCCGTTATGCAGAAACAAATCACGATGCGCCAGGACGGTCTGCTGAAAATAGCCGCCGGTATCACGGATCTTGCGGAGGTGGAGCGAATGGTCGGATGAGCGCAACACCCCGTACCGTTGACAATCAAAAATCTCCTGAAGCCGTGGGCAATTACTCTGTGCGTCCGCACAGAGGATAGAATAATCGCCAGGCACAATCCCGTAACCGGCACGCCGGAACCGGATTGCACTGGGTAAAAAATTCCCTTAAGGCTCTTGGTAAGAAAAACCTTAATTGCCCACGACTTCAGGAGACACAAATCAAGCCGGGAGAGACCAGAAATCAAAAAGCGGCGCCGAAACGATACTGCGACGCATTATAACAAGTATTTATATCTATGTCAACCCCTTCGGTTACGGCGACAAAAAAGAATGGTGAGGACACGGCGCTGGACGCGGCACTCCGTCCCCAACAGTGGGATGATTTTATCGGCCAGGAACGGGTCAAAAAAAATCTGCGCATCCTGATTGACGCGGCGCGCCAGCGCAAAGAGCCCATGGAACACGTGCTGTTCGCCGGACCCGCCGGGCTGGGCAAAACCAGTATGGCGCATCTGGTCGCACGGGAGATGCAGTCCTCCATCCGTATCACCTCCGGACCCGCCATAGAGCGGGTGGGTGACCTGGCGTCCATCCTCACCAATCTCCTGCCCGGCGACATCCTCTTCATAGATGAAGTGCACCGGCTCAACAAGCTGATTGAGGAGGTGTTGTATCCGGCCATGGAGTCGCGGACGCTGGATATCGTCATCGGCAAAGGTCCCTCGGCGCGCACTATCCAGCTGGAACTGCCGCCGTTTACGCTCATCGCGGCCACCACGCGCCCGGGACTCCTCTCCAGCCCCCTGCGTTCGCGTTTCGGAAGCACGTTCCGCCTGGAGTTCTATACGCCCGGAGAATTGGAGCGTATCATTGCGCGGTCCGCGGCGGTCCTGGGAGTTGCGCTGGCGCGTGACGCCGCGCCCGTCCTGGCGCAATCGGCGCGGGCGACCCCGCGCATCGCAAACCGCCTGCTCAAAAGATGCCGCGATTACGCGCAAGTGCACGCAGACGGCGCCATTGCCCGCGACATAGTCGTAAAAACACTGGCTCTGCTGGAGGTGGACGAGCTGGGGCTGGAGCCCATGGACCGGGCTCTGATGCGCGTTATCATAGAGAAATTCAACGGCGGCCCCGTCGGCGTCCAGTCGCTGGCCGCCGCGGCCAGCGAGGAAGAAGACGCCATTACGGACATTTACGAGCCGTTTCTCATGCAGTTGGGCTTCGTTGAGCGCACGCCGCGGGGGCGCATCGTTACCGAGGCGGCATATGCCCACCTGGGTCTTGCCGGCCGCAGAGCGCAAACTCTTTTGTAATTGTTCCCTGCCCGAAAAGACGTGATACTTCCATACTATGGCCGGACACAGCAAGTGGGCGCAGATAAAACACAAAAAAGGCACAACCGACGCCAAACGCGGACAATTGTTTTCCAAACTCGTCAAGGAAATCACGATAGCCGCGCGCGAGGCGGGGCCCAATCCCGACGCCAATCCCCGCCTGCGCGCGGCATGCGAGCGCGCCCGCGCCGAAGGGCTCCCTAAAGACAATATGGAGCGCGCCATCGCGCGCGCGGCGGGCAGAGGCGAGGGCGCCGATCTCTCCGAGTTCTTGTACGAGGCGTCGGCGCCGGGCGGTACCCCACTCCTCATTGAGGGCATCACCGACAACAAAAACAGAACGGTCAACGAGATTAAGCACCTGCTCACCCTCCATGGCGGACGCATGGCGGACCCCGGATCGCTGATATGGAATTTTGAAAAAATTGGTATGATCGCCTGCACGCCCCCGTCCCATGTCCCGCAGGAAACGTCGGAGATGGCGGTCATTGATTCCGGAGCGCGGGATTTTGCGGTCGGCGAAGACGGCGTCTGGCTCGTGGAGACGGATTATTCCGCCAGGGAGTCCGTATGCGCGGCGTTGCGCGCGGCGGGTTTTGCCATCCGTGATACGGGCCACGACTACAAGGCAAAGTCCCTTGTCCCGCCCGCGGTGGGAGCGGAGGCCAAAATTAACGCGCTCATGGAGGCGCTCGCCGACCACAATGACGTGCAAGACGTGTATTCCAATCTTCGGAGATAACCCCGCATCACATATGATCATCATCGGCATTGATCCGGGCACCACGGCGATCGGGTACGCGGTACTGGAATCGGCGCGGCCGCCGCGCCTGCGCGACGCGGGACTCGTCCCGGTCACGGCGCAGGAGACTGGCGAGCGTCTCGCACAGCTCCACCACGGTCTCGTCCGCATCATAGCGGCCGCGCGGCCCGACGCCATGGCGGTGGAAAAATTGTTTTTTGCCAAAAACACCAAGACCGCCATGGCGGTGGCGGAGGCGCGCGGCGCGATCCTCTTGACAGCCGCGCTGGCGCGCGTTAGCGTCTATGAGTATGCGCCGATGGAGATCAAAAAAACCGTAACCGGCGACGGCGGCGCGGACAAAAAGGCAGTTCAGAAAATGGTGTCGCTCACCCTGCCCGAGACGCGCGATCTCGCGGCGCGGGACGATGTTTTTGACGCCATCGCGGCCGCTCTTGCGTGCCATTTCCTGGAATTCAACCTCTCTCATTCTTCAAGGTCGACATAAGATAAAAATATAATCATCTATACCGTGCTTACGACCCATACCCACGACGACGCTATGGCGCCGCGCATATCCGCAGACGAGGACGAGGACGGAGAGATCATGGACCCGGATGCCGATGCGGACATGGAAGAGGACAAGGAGGACGACTACGAGATAGAAGACGAGGAGGACGAAGGCTGATACGAGCCTAGTATGGCAAAATCCCCGGCGGATGCCGGGGATTTTTATACGCCGATTGACGCATACCATCCCCCACTATCATTTTGATACGATCGTATCAAAATGATAGTGGGGTTTCTTTCGCCTGCAAAACTGGTCCCGAAAAATACCGGTATCCGAAAGAGAAAAAGACGAGATGACCGTATCGGGCGGTTATACAACCCGGACAAATCTCCGTTTGCCCACACGGATGACTGTCCCTTTTTTAATTACCACTTGGCCCAGAGTAATAGTCTTTTCATCCACTCGTACGGCCCCTTGATTGATAAGGTCGCGCGCTTCTGACCGCGAAGACGCCAGTTTCGCCGCCGTTAACAGGTCAACAGCGGTCCACTCTGCGTGCCGAAGGCGGATCTCCGGCATTTCGTCAGGCAGTTCGCGACGTGAAAACACGCTGATGAATTTCTCGCGCGCCGCCGCGGCGGCGCGGAATCCGTGATACGCCGCCACGATCCGGCCCGCCAGGAGCATTTTTATGTCGCGCGGATTGACGGCGAGCGCATCCATATCGCGGCGCATATCTGCAATCTCCCCCGCCGGCGTGTCGGTCAAAAGTGTGAAATATTTTTCCATCAGGGTGTCGGGCACTGCCATCACGCCGCCGAACATCTCGTCCGGAGGCGCGGCAAGCGCGATATAGTTGCCCGTGCTTTTGCTCATCTTGCGCACGCCGTCCGTGCCCTCCAGCAGAGGCACCGTCATGACGTCCTGCTCGTCCATGCCGAACCTGCGCTGTATCTTGCGCCCCGCCAACAGATTGAATTTCTGATCCGTGCCGCCCAGCTCCACATCGGCGGCCACCGCCACCGAGTCGTACCCCTGCAGAAGTGGGTATACCAGCTCAATGATGCTCAAATCGCGCCCCTGTGCGAGACGTTTCTGAAAATCGTCGCGTTCCAGCGCGCGCTGGACCGTCATTTTTGACAGCAGATCGTACAAAAACGCGATCTCTGCTTTTTTGTACCACTCGCTGTTGTAGCGCACTTCGGTTTTGGCCAGATCAATCACCCGCCCGGCCTGCTCCAGGTATTTTTTCATATTCGCGCGCACCGCGGCCGCAGTAAGCGCCGAGCGCGTATCACTCCGCCCCGACGGATCGCCGACGGTCGCCGTAAAATCCCCAATAATGAGCACCGCCTGGTGCCCCGCATCCTGAAGTTGCCGGAGCTTGCGGAGCGGCACGGTGTGCCCCAGGTGCAGAGCGGGCGCTGTCGGGTCTATGCCGAACTTGACGCGGAGTTTTCTGCTGGATTTCAATGCATCCTCCAGATGTTCCCGCACGATCACCTCCTCCACCCCGCGAGTGAGTATCCTGGATGATAAATCCTCTGTATATGCGCTCTTTTTCATATATTATTTTTACCACACCCTCCTTCTTCCGGCGATATTGACTTTTACTAAATTATGGTGTACAATGCACACATGTTCGTTGACATGAATAATATGGCAAAAGAGGGAGGAAACGCATGGCGGAAATATCACCACAGAAGATAGTCATGGCAACGGATCTCTTCAAAAAACACGCAGAGGGTGTGTATGAAAGACGCGGCAGGCATATGAAGTGGTGGAAACGCTTTGTGATCTGCGGCATCGTTGATGCTCTGGATTGGCTCAATCTCGCGATCGGATGGATCCCTGGGGTCCACAAAGTAACGGGGATTGCCATAGATATCGTCCAGGTATTTCTGATCACGATGGTCCTCGGACCACGTGCTACGATTCCACAGATAGTTGAAGGGTTCTCTGGTCTTATTCCGTATGGGGGCGTTTTTTTGGAGGCGTTTCCTACTTCCCTGCTTACCTGCTACGTTATGTGGGTGGAAGAGAAGGGACAAACGACGAGATGGATGGATTTTGGCATGGAGTTTCTCTTTGGAATTATCGGTCTATTATCTGGCATCCTTATGTGGATGGCCGGGTGGATACCTTGGTATTGGGTGGTCGGGACACTGACACTTGGAATTCTTTTGGCCGCGATGCGGAGAATAAGGCTGGTGCTAACGCTGGCAAACCAGCAGAAAAGATGGTGGAGGACAAGACCGGTACTGACGCTGGTAAACAAACAGAAAGGATGGTGGAGGATAGAGATCCCCGCATGGTGGGTCGTCAGCGGCGCCATGTTGATGGTACTCCCGTTTACTGTGAGTGGCATCAGCCTCTGGGTCATAGCCGACGCCGAGTCATATCGGATGACAGCATGGCATCAATTGGTGCGTGAGGATGACCCGCAGATCGCGGATGCGATCAATGCGGATACTCCCAAGCCCGGCCAGCAAAATAATGCTGGGAAGGGTTCGATGTTTGGCAATATAGTGAAGAAAATCCGTACTGACATTCATAAGTCAGCGGAGAAGAAATCGCCCTACAAGAACCCTATCATGGAGTTCGTACGGAGGGGTGTGGTTGAATTGACCAAGGAGAAACAAAAAGTTTCCGCTCAACCCCAACAGACAAAGCTCACCGTCCCAATCTCCGCCGTTGAACAGAAAATAAAGACGGAGGCGACTGAGCTTCATCTTGGGCCAGAGGGTACGGAGTTATACGGATCAGAGTATGTCCTGGACCGGGCCAAAAAGATATACCGGGGCAAGTTTGATTCCCGACTTTGGTGGACCCGGTTTACGGGACTCCTTACTCTTTTCGGCATCCTGGCGACAGTACAGGCGTTTATCCCACGACCGGCAGAAAAGCCGGCGGAGGATGCGAGTGGTGCCAAAACCGATGAAGAAGGAGATCAGCAATGAAAAGGTTTGCATCGGCTCCGTGGGCGCTCGTCGCTCTGTTTGCGATCTTTTGGATCGGATCGGCATGGTCGCCGTTCCTACCTGAGGTGAAAAGGTTCCTCAACCGCATGCAACCATGGATGCTCATGATGATAGCGCTTATCCTCATGGGTGGGCTCACCCATGATTTCTTCAACCATGTGTTGAGTATTGGAAAAGCGATCTGGCGGGGGGCATTGGCAGTTTTGATGCTCATCGCGAGTATTGTGTTCATCGTCCCGGTTGGCATTGCGAATACGTTTTTGTTGGGTCCCTTGAGTTCCTGGTTGTGGAAATACAAGGTTGACTCAATGGTTGTGCTTATCCTGTCCATGATCGCGGTCAGCATCATATTCTGGTACGAGGGAAATCTCTCGTACACATTTATGAAAAAATTGCTGATTGGTTTCATAGTCATGGGTTTCGCCCAAATATTGGGTGGATACGCCTATGACGCGTTAAGCAATACGAGGCGGCTGGTCTTCACCGTCAAGCCACCGAGTGGTTCATATCCGTATTACAGCCGGCCGGATCCCGTGGAAAGTGTCGTGCTCAAAAAGGGGGATCGCGTCGTCTACAACGCCTCCGGCGTTGTAGACGACAAGAGTATTGTGGGAGATATCAGCAGTCTCCTGCCGTATGGAGACTGGTATCACCCTCAAGGAGAGATGGTTTTTGGTATTGTCGGCCGAAGCGCAGTGAGCTGGATTTTTGGAACGGAAGTCCAGAGCGGCCCCACCGAAATCCTGGAGACAGATATAACGGGATTCGTTGGATATAACATGTCCGGCGAATTCACGGCGCCAGAGATGGGACGCCTTATTTTGGGGTTTTTTGACTATAACCCCACAATGGGGTCTGTCCGGCTCACCATTCGGATCAACCCGGAGAGGAGTTTGGTTGGTAGGACAAAAAACAGGCTGACAGGAGAGAGCAAGCTCCTGACGGCCGCGGAAATGGCCTGGCTCATAAGGGGGGTTATCCTCCTTGTGGTCGTTGGAATGTTAATCAATAGTGTGGCGACGGGTGGGTATTCGGAGGAAGGACACCTCGCCAACCTAACAGGCACGATACTGCGGTGCGGAGTCCTGGTATTGTGCCTGATGTTCTTTGAGTGGATTTTTTATGACAGGGGCGGTATAAAAACCGCTCTGGGTGTCATAAAAAATGTTTTTTCTCGTTAGAATCTGGTTTTGAGGAGATTTCAAGGTGGAGCGCTTGCGCTCCACCTTTTTTTGTATTATTATGGGGCCCTATGGCTATGGAGTCGCCAAAAAAGAGGGAGTATAGTTTTTTCCGCCGGTCACCTGAATCGACACCAGCGGTCGGGAGTGCTGTGTCCAAACCAGAATATCATTTCTTCAGGCCGGAAGGCGCCAAAGAACGTTCAAAAAACACAGCCGGTTTGCTTGGTGGTTCTACTTTTGCGGCGATGGGCGCGGGAGCGGCGGGTGGCGCGGTATTCATTGGCAAGACGCTGGAGCAGATGATGCGGACTGATTTTGACGCCAACGGCATCCACTTCAAAAACACCGATGCGTCAAGGTCGTTTTCCACGGCGTACAACTGGGCGTCTGGCAAGAAAAAAGCGGCATAAAACGTACCCTTATGAGCGGCACTCCCGCGCAGACATACAATCTCCTCTCGCTTTTCGGCATGGATACCGCGTCCGATGCGGAAAAGGACGCGTTTCTGACGGCCGCGTCCGAGGCGGTGCTCACGGCTGTGGTGGAACGCATAGATGAGCGCTTGTCCGAAGACAAGCGCGAGGAATTCCATCGGCTGTTTGAGGACAACGAGCCGGACGAGGAGAAGGCCGCTTTTTTCAAAGAATACATTCCTGATTTTGGAGAAATCGTGCTGGAGGAGGCGACGCGCTTCAACCGCGACGCCGTTGCGCAGGCGGCGGGGGCGCGTCCGATTGACGGGGTGTCTCAACCGGTCTAATGTTATAAGTATGAAAAGGGAAATCAGCACCATAGAGGATCTTGCGGAGATGATACAGCGCACCATGGCAAGCAAGGAAGACATAAGACAAATCCGCGAAGAGATGGCGACCAAATCGGAACTGCATGATCTGGAAGAGAGATTGGATGCGCGAATGGATAACATAGACGCGCGGATGGATAACATAGATGCGCGGATTGGACTGATGCAATCAGATATACACGACATCAGAGAGGATATGGTGTATCAGCAGGAGTTTGACGACGTCCGTGACCGGGTCAAATACATTGAGCGCAAACTTGCGATTGAGAGCGGCGTCTGATTTTTGACGTCAAAGGTATGGATCATCATATTGTGACAAAGCGTCACACACGCCGCGCGCCGGGGAAAAAACGGGGCGCATTTTTCTTTGTGGCGGGTTTTTTTCTGCTCCTTTTCCTGGGGGGTGCGGCCACTGTGTACTCGCTCATGCGTGATATGCCCAATCCGTCGCGCGTGGGCGAGCGCGCCGTCACCGAGTCCACCAAAATATACGACCGCACGGGCACTGTGGTGCTCTATGAGATTCACGGCGACCAGCGCCGGACGGTCATCCCGTTTGACCAGATACCCGACACGCTCAAAAAAGCGACTCTGGCGGCCGAGGACATCAATTTCTACCGCCATGCGGGCATAGACTGGCGCGGGATCGCCCGCGCGATCGTGGCCAATATCCTGCGCGGCAATCTGGCGCAGGGAGGATCCACTATCACCCAGCAATTCGTCAAAAACTCCCTCCTGGGGCCCGAGAAGACGTTTCAGAGGAAAATACGCGAGCAGATCCTCGCCATCCTGCTGGAGCGGAGCTACTCTAAAGACGAGATTTTCGGTTTTTATCTCAACCAGATCCCGTACGGCGCCAATGCGTACGGCATCAGCGCCGCGGCGGAACTCTACTTCAACAAATCCCCGGCCGACCTTACCCTGGGAGAAGCCGCCGCGCTCGCATCGCTTCCCAAAGCGCCGACATATTACTCTCCCTACGGCTCGCACAAAAAAGACCTGCTCGCGCGCAAAGACTGGGTTCTTGACCGCATGGCGGATGCGGGACTGGCGACCCGTGCCGAGGCGGACGCGGCAAAACGCGAAACGCTGGTCTTTGCGCCGCCGCGCGAGTCCATCCGGGCCCCGCACTTCGTCCAGTACGTGCGCGACTATCTGGACAAAAAATACGGCGAGCAATCAGTGCAGTCAGGCGGGCTCAAAGTAACGACGACCTTGGACTGGAGACTCCAGGAAGAGGCGGAGAAAATCGTCCGCGAGGGCGCCGAGGCCAATGAAAAACTGGTATCCGCCTCCAACGCCGCATTGGTGGCCATTGATCCTGCGTCCGGCGATATCCTGACCATGGTGGGATCGCGTGATTATCTGGCGCATCCCCTCCCCGAGGGGTGCAGTGCCGGAACCACCTGCACGTTTGATCCGTACGTCAATATCGCAACGGCGCAACGCCAGCCGGGATCCGCGTTCAAGCCGTTTGTCTACGCCACCGCGTTCAAAAAAGGCTACACACCCGAAACCGTCCTGTTTGATGTATCCACCGAGTTCAACCCGTCATGCAATCCGGACGGCAGTCCCGGGCCGCAAAATCGCGATCCCAAATCCTGCTATCATCCGCAGGATTACGACGGCACATTCCGCGGCCCGGTATCGATCCGGCAGGCCATCGCCCAGTCGCTCAACGTTCCCGCGGTCAAAATCCTGTATCTTGCCGGTATTCCCGACTCCATCGCGACAGCCCGGGATATGGGTATCACCACACTCACCGCGCCGGACCGTTACGGCCTCTCGCTGGTTCTGGGAGGCGCGGAGGTGTCTCTTCTGGATATCACGTCCGCGTACGGCGTTTTTGCCGCCGATGGCATCCGGCACCCGGCGTCCGCCATCCTGAAAGTGGAGACCGCAAAAGGCGTGGTGCTGGAAGAAAAGAAGAACACCGCAATACCCGCGCTGGACACGGAAGTCAGCCGCACGATGAACAGCATCCTCTCGGACAACGACGCCAGAGTGCCGATGTTCAGTCCGCGCAGTTCGCTGTATTTCCCCGACTACCCCGTCGCGGCCAAGACCGGCACGACGCAGGATTACCGCGACGCGTGGACGATAGGATATACGCCGTCGCTGGCGGCAGGCGTCTGGGTCGGCAATAGCAACAACGCGCCCATGAACCAAAAAGGCCTCTCCGTCATGGTCGCCGGGCCAATCTGGCACAAATTTATGCAGTTCGCCCTGGCGGATCATCCTCCCCAGGCGTTTGCCGCACCCGGGCCGCCCTCGCCCGTAAAGCCCGTATTCAGGGGCCAGTACCGGAGCGGGACGTATGTGAAAATAGACAAAGTGTCGGGGAAACTTGCGACGGCGGCGACTCCGCCGGAACTGGTGGAGGAGAAAAGTTTCGGCCCCGCCGTATCCATACTGGGTATTATCAACAAAGACGATCCTGTCGGCGACACGCCGCCGAATCCCTCCGATCCGCAGTATGCAAACTGGCAGGCGGGCATCGACCGGTGGCTTGCGGGGCACACTATCGGCGCGACAACGCCTCCGTCCGCATACGACGATATCCACACCGCCGAAAAAACTCCCCGCATTGCCTGGATCAGTCCGGACAAAGATGCTACCGGGGCGGCATCCCGCGATGAGCTGGTGGTAAGCGTCCTGGCACCCCTCCCCCTGCGCGAAGTGTCGCTCTTTGTGGATGACGAACTCAAAGAATCAAAAACCGCGCCCTTTCTCTCTTCAGCATTCTCGTTCTATACCAAAACTCCCATTGAGAAAGGCACGCACCGTTTTCGTGTCAGCGCATACGATGCGGTTGGCAACCAGGCCGCGGAGGAGCGGACACTGACGATTGAGTGACGCACGCGCGCGGACGCGCCGGGCGCTAGGTAGCCCGTATCGGCATCACGACGTACGAAAAACGCTGGTGTGATTTGTTGCGCAGAAGCGCGGGTGATGACTCCCGAGTGCATCCAAAAAACACGTCTTCATCTTCCAGGGATTGCACGCCGTCCAGGAGGTACCGCCAGTTAAAACTTATGGCGACTTCATTGCCCTCAAAAGCCGCGGGGACCGTGACGCGATAGTCACCAATGTCGGGGTTCGCCGAGACAACCTCAAGACCCTGCGCGGAAAACCTGACCGTCGCCTCCTGGAGCTTTGACGCAAAGATGCTCGCCGACCGGATGGCCGCGATAAGCTCGTTTTTTTTGATATACGCGGATGTCGTAAATCCGGTGGGGATAATCGCGCGATAGTCGGGGAAACTGCCCTCTATGAGACGCGATACGATCCTGCCGTCCGCGGTCTCGGCCAGCAGCTGGTTCTCCCCCACGGCAATTTCCACCACGCCCGCGTCCTGATCAAATGTCCTGGTGATCTCCTGTGCGGTCCGCTCCGGCACAATGCACGCTATATCGTCTCCCGCCACGGACCGTTTGAGAGATACAACCGACTCGGCAAGCCGGAACGTATCGGTAGCGGCCATGGTCAGCGTATCGCCGGCGGCGCGCATCATAATACCCGAAAGTTCCGGTTTGAATTCCGAACGGGATACCGCCGGCAGAACGCGTGCTATCGCCGCCGAGACCACACCCGCGTCAACCGAAAACGCCGCGGTCTTTTTTATCTTCGGGACCAGGGGGAAATCGTCGGGGCTCATGCCGTTCACCCTGCCGTCGCGGCTGGACGTCTTGAGCCGGAGGTTTCCGCGCTCGTCCTCCGCCTCCACCTTCTCGTCCCCGAACGACTGGAGGATCGAGGAAAGCACTTTTGCCGGCAGACACACCCTGCCTTTCCGCGCGACCCGTGCCGGAACCCGCCATTCCACCGCGTGTTCCAGATTGGTCCCGGTCACAACAACCACGCCGTCCGAGGCCTCAACAAGGACGTGAGAGAGCGCGGGGAGAGATATGTTCTTGCCGCAGAATCTCTCCGCGATTCCCGCGGCCCGCGTCAGATGAGATGTAATACAGGAAAATTTCATACAATACCGTCGTAATAGTAATATTATATATCTATAAACTACTACTATTATTATTAGTCGTATTGATAAGTGGATAACTGTGTCACCGCTTCATTCTACGCTTTATCTGTGCCTTGTTTCTCATCTACCCTGCGCCGTTCTGCCGGGGAAACCGCAGGGGAAACAAGTGGAAAACTGTCGGATAAAAACTCACGCCATAAGGATACGCTCGCGCACCGCTTTTATTTCCTCCGCCAATTCCGGGTTTGTCAGCAGGTCTTGCCCAATTTTTTCACAGGAGTGGATGACGGTTGTGTGATCCCGTCCGCCGAATTTCTCTCCGATGGACGGGTAGGAGTTTTTGAGGTAGTCGCGCATCAGGTACATGGCGATCTGGCGCGGGCGGACGACGTCTTTTTTGCGGGACTGCTGGATGATGTCTTTTTCGCTCATATCGTAAAAATCGGCGACGGCCTTTATAATCTTTTTGGGCGAGAGGAATTTTTTCGGGGTCGCCGCCGCCGTTGCGATGATTTTTTTGGCGTTTTCCGCCGTGATCGGGGACGCCGACAGCTTGGAGGCCATAACCAGCTGGTTGAGCGCGCCCTCCAGCTCGCGGATATTGGTCGTGACGGACTCGGCGACAATCCGCAGGATATCGTCGCCGAGCGCTATTTCCTTGGTCTCGGATTTTTTCTTGAGGATAGTGAAGCGCGTCTCCATATCGGGGACCCCGACATCCGCGAGCATCCCCCCCTCAAAGCGCGAACGGAGGCGGGATGCCAGGGTCGCGATTGCGGCAGGGGGCTTGTCGGAGGATATGATAATCTGTTTGTTGCGTTCGTAGAGCGCGTTGAATGTGTGAAAAAACTCCTCCTGCATCTTTTCAGTCTTGGCGATGAACTGTATATCGTCCATGATAAGCAGATCAATGGAGCGGTATTTTTCTTTTAGGGCGTTCATGGACTGGTTGCGCAGGGCGTCCACGATCTCCACCATGTATTTCTCGCTTGAGATATAGCGCACTTTGGCGGCGGGTGTGCGCGCAATGAGTTCGTTCCCCACCGCCTGTATAAGATGTGTTTTACCAAGCCCCACCCCGCCGTACACAAAAAACGGGTTATACGAGCCCCCGGGGTTTTTGACGATGGACCGCGCCGCCGCGTGCGCCAGTTCGTTGAATGACCCCACGACAAAATTGGCGAATGTGTAACGCGGATTGAGCCCCGTCTCCGGGTTGAGGGCAAGATCGCGGAGCGACTGGTCATCGCCCTGCGCCGGGGACGACGGAGAGGCAAATTTCCGGCGCGCGGGCACCCCCTTGGTACCGAGAGACGAAGTGGCGGACTGGCCCAGGACGTAGACAACTTCTTTGATCTCGGGGTTGTTCTCCCGGAGTGCGTGGAGAATCGCTTTATGGTGCTTGTTCTGGAGCCATTCACGGGCAAAGGCGTTGGGAACGGACACGGTGACGGTTTTATCATCCATCCGAAGGATATCGGTATCGCGGAACCACGTCAGAAAATTTGGCCGCGAGAGCGTCAGTTCTATCTTCGCAAGCACCGTCTGCCACAATTCGTGATTTTCCATAACCATACCGCACCTTAAAAGAAGAAAATGAAGAATTGTTCGGCGAACAGGAGCCTCATACCGGGCGGTTCACATACCGATCCGCCATACTGCCGGGCTTGCCTCCGGCGCCATTCCCGTATAGTATACATCAATAGCGTCCCGCTCAAAGATACTGTTTTGGGGAAAGGGTGTTAATTACTTGTGCATATGTCGGTAACCTATCAGCCGTCAAAAAGAAAGCGGAGCAGGAGCCATGGGTTTCGATCGCGCGCCAGCACGGCGGGCGGCAGGCGCGTGCTCGCCCGCCGCAGGGCCAAAGGGCGCAAGCGCCTGACGGTCTGATTGGCCGTTTTTTATGCGTGCCATTCATCGTCTGGACAGGAAAGACGCCAGTTCTGTGCTGCGCTATGGCAGGCGCATATCAGGGACTCTTTTCAATCTGGCAGTGCGACCGTCCGGCCTCCCCTACGCGCGGTTTGTGTTTGTTGTGGGGCGTGCCACCGACAAACGTGCGGTAGTGCGCAACCGGCTCCGCCGGCGCGCCGGCGAATATATCCGTACGCACCCTGATGTAGCGCCCCCGCGGCGCGATATCGCGGTTATGATCAAAAAAGAAGCGGCCGCCGCGACCAGACATGATTTTTATGATGCCCTCGCCGCAATTCTCACACGCGTGTCGTAAGATCACATATCGCATCCTGCGCTTGTATCGCGCCACGGTCTCGCCGGATCACGGATTTTTCGGTATGCTGTACGGAGTGCTCATACCATGGGCGTCTCCGTCCGGATGCAGGTTCTTCCCCTCGTGTTCAGCGTACGCCGAGGATGCGATTCGTCAATATGGACTTGTGCGCGGGAGTATGGTCTCGTGCGCCCGGATACTCCGGTGCCATCCGTGGAGCCACGGCGGATACGATCCTGTACGGATGAAGCGCGCACCGGCAAAAAAATGAATTAAAGTTCCCACCGAACATATCTATGCACGTATTTTCTCTACTCTATACCGAAGTTTTGTGGCGGCCGTTGTTCAACGGCCTGGTTTTTTTCCACAACGTCGTTCCCGGACACGATACGGGTGTCGCGATTGTCGCTCTGACGGTTGCGATCCGCCTGGCTCTGGCCCCGCTTCTCTGGCGGGCGCAGACGGCGCAGAAGAAACTCGCCGTCATCCAGCCGGAGCTCAAACGCATACAGGAAAAACACAAAGGCGACCGCGAATCCCAGAGCAAGGCGCTCATGGAATTGTACGCGGAGCACCAGGTCAACCCTCTTTCGGGGTGCATGATTCTGCTCATCCAGCTCCCTGTGCTGATTGCACTCTTCCAGGTTTTCCGGAAAGGGCTGGATTCGGCATCTCTTACGTATGTGTATTCTTTTCTGGCGCGACCGGACGCCCTGCCGGGCATCGCGTTCGGATTTCTTGATCTGACCCGCGGCAGTATATGGCTCGGCGTTATCGCCGCCGTCTCACAATTTTTCCAGACCAAACTCTCCACATCCGTCCAACCAACCGGTGGCGCGGCCGGAGGGGATTTTGCCAAGGCTCTGCAGTGGCAGACGACGTATTTCTTCCCGCTCCTTATCCTCCTCTGGTCGTATTCGCTTCCGGCCGCGCTCACGCTATACTGGACAGCCATGAATTTGTTTGGTATCGTTGAGCAATTAATTTTGCTGGAGAGGATAAAATTGTCATGGATACGGAAGCAATCAAAAACATCGTCATAACACTCCTGGAGCGTATGGGTTTTGGCGCGGAGATAGAAGAGGTCGCCGCCTACCAGGGCGTAACCCCTCGTGTGTGCGTCCGCGTGCGCGGAGATGCGTGTCTTCTGATCGGCGAGCGGGGGGCAAACCTCGCCGCCCTGGAGCATATCGCCCGCAAGACCATACACAAACAGCAGGGCATGGACGCGCGCATTACCCTGGACATCAACGACTATCGCCTCCGTCGCCTGGAGGATCTCAAGCAGGACGTCAAAACCGCGGCCAAGCAGGTCAGGTTGTATGCCGCGCCCGTGCCCCTGCGCCCCATGACGTCTTTTGAGCGGCGTATCGTCCACCTCCTACTGGACGAATACCCCGACATCACGACCGAATCGTCCGGTGAAGAGCCGGAGCGGCGCGTCATCATCAAGCCGCTGGCCCGATAACTCCTCGGTTATTGGAGACGCAGGCTCCAGAGCGTACCATCCCTCCTGTTCACAAAAAACAGGTAGTTTTTTGCCGCATCCGCGACGAGATCGCCGATGTCAAAATCATTTTCGTCAAAAATCTCCTCCGTGTTGTTTTTGATAAGATCAATCCGTACGATCCTGTCTGATGACGCGAATTCACCCGCCAGATACCGGTCCGGCAGGGGCAGTGCGCCATCCAGCGTACGCGGTATCGTGCACCACAATTCCTCCTTTGCGGCAAAGACGCATTTGTCCGCGAGTGTTGTCGCGGGCAACTCGCGCGAATCCTTCGGCGCCGGGTCCAGCGGGTTTACGACGCGGGTGAATACGCGCCCGCCGCCGCGCGGCGTGTAGGACGCCATCATCCGCGTATCGTACGGCGACCAGCGGGCCATAAGCCCGTAGACCGGCCCGAAGATTCTCTCAAAAGAGCCGCTCGCGCGCGAATACGCAAACAAATATCCTTCGGCCAGTCCGGATGGGGGTGTCGCGAATACAATGCGATCGGCGCTTACCCACGTGATCCGGGCGTCGGGCAGGGGTGTGCGGAAGACGACCTTTCCATTCTTGGCGCCTGCATCACTTATCGTCAGCTCCAGATCACCGCCGTTGTGCCGCGTGTACGCCAGCGATTTGCCGTCGGGCGACCATGCGGCACTCGTGATGCCGGCGGGGAGCACGGCCACGGATGACGTGCCGATATGGAGGAATGACTTTATTGTATCGCCGTCCAGATATGATACGGCCGCGCGATCGCGCGCGGGAGACCATACGGCGTCCAGTATACCGACAATCGTGATATTGGAGAGTTTGGTCTGATTTTTGCCGTCAAAATCCGCGGCATACAGATCGCCGCCGTCTTTTTTGTAAAACAATATCCTATCGCCCGATTTATTGAGGGAGGGCGCCACAACTGCAAAATCAGTCAGGCGCGTGAGCCGCTGGGCGGGGTTGGCGGCCACGGGGAACGATTCGGGCGCGGGATTCTGCGGCACGGCCTGCGGAGGAAGCGACGCACCGCCCCCCGGGGCGGTGCCACCCGATACTCCGGGCTGTTCCTGCGGTGGAATGGGGGTCGCGGGGCCGATGCGGCCGTACAACCACAGCGCCGCCCCGCCGAAAATGATGAGGACCGCCACGGAGGCGATGATGATTTTGGTGCGCGAGAGGTTCATAGGTGTTCGGCATTATTGCGGAGGTTTGCACTGATTGTCCAAGCAGGTACCCGGCTCCCCATTACGAGCACTACGACATCCTTTGGTTGCCGCTATGAATACCTTACAAAAATACTGACTTGGGCACTCACTACTCTGTGTGCATGAATGTCCGCCTGGGCCACCTGATGGCGGTACCAATTGTATCTTCACCATAAGGGGCTCCAGAATGATCTTCTGCGTAAGATCGGGATTGATGGTGTAGAGGATGAGCCACGAGCAGAGGGCCAAAACCAGGCCCCAGATGGCATTGGTGATGCGTGTCTTGGCCGACCCGGGATCGCGGTCCCCCGCCGTCATATACTGCACTCCGCCGATGACCAGCATAATCATGGCGGACACCGCGACAATTCCCACGCCGAAGACATAAAGCCGCGCCAGGACATCACCGATTTCGGCGTTGGCGGGCAGGTTGAGGAAATCCAGTCCGACTTGGGCGTGAGCCGTGGGGATGAAATTGAAGAAACTCATAATCATAAAAAAGTTTAACGCCACACCCCCGCTTTTTACCGCACTGATGCGCGCCGTGCGTCCAGTATGACCCAATTACGGCGCGATGAACAGATTGAAAAATCCGGAAAAAGAACCCCGGAGGATTCCGGCTCCTCCTCGCGCGACGACCCCGATACCGACGACCTCTCCGGCCCGCCGCGCGGCGTCTATGGTCGCGATACGCGGACTCTGGGGCGCTGACGGCACCACGGACCCGTCTATGCTCCAGTCGTATGCGAGGGATGCCACTGATGAGAGGGGGAAGAAAAACGGCTCCGCGACGACGTCAAACAATCCCGGCCGGGCCGGCGCGGCCCCCGCACTGCGCGATTCGGTGCCGCCCAGAGGAGACGAGGGATACAGGATGACGCGGGGCGTTGCGTCCGTCGTGATAAGCACCTGCCCCTCCTTGCGAATCCTTCCCTGTATGTCTTCCACGCTCACATCAATCTGGTGGGTGGTTCCGGGAAGTGCGGATGCGGTAAATGTGAATACCCGCTTCCCCGCGCCCGTGAGAGATTCCTTGTCGCTGTCAATGCGCCAGCGGTAAATCAGGGTGTCGGGATTGAGCGCGGAGCCGCCGATGATGATCCGCGGTATGGCGCTTACATGCACGACGGCCCCCGGCGAGGGCAGGGCCTTGCCCCGGTACCATGGCGGCGCCGATGTCTCGGCGGTCCACGGCAAAGACAACTCGGATGGGATGATGGTGAGCGAGGCGTCTGCGGTCTCGCCGCCGGGGCGCGAAACGCTGACGGATACCCTGGTGGGCGATCCCGCGGCTCCGGCGGTGAGTGTGATGGTGTCGGCGCCGACTCCGGAGAATTCCGGACGGGGCTTGCCATCCACGCTCCATGAGAAATCCGCAAAATCTTTGTCAAACGTAGGCGTGGCGGCGGTGACGGAAAACGTCGCGCGGGGGGCGGGCGATGACGGCGAGGAGGAGAGGGAGACCGGCGGCGGTATCATCTGCGCGCGGGCTGTCGCGCAAAACGACACAACAAAACAGACTGCCGCCAATACAGCGCCGGCGCGGACGGACATACGTGTGGAGCGAAATGACATCATGATTTTTTTACCAGATCCGCCTTTGCCTGTTTGATCAGGAGCAGTTGCGCCGGGTCGGATGTGATGATCTGATCCTCGGTATATGATGCGACGACCTTGAGCGCGGCGTGTTTGAGTCCGGCAAAGAATATCCCCTCCCCCCGATCCGACTCCAGGAGGAGAAACTTTTCCTCGTCGGTGAGATTGAACGTCTCCACCACCACATTAATGGTTGCGGGCGACTGCTTGAGCAGTATCTGCATGGATGAGTTGGTGATGATCGGTTTGCCGTACGGGGAATTGAGAAAATCGCCCACATCCTGCGTGATCGTGGCGAGCCCCAGGAAATATTTGCGGGAGCGTTTGGCGATGCCGAAAAGGAACGACGCGCCGTCCTCGTTTTTCATCAGCCACCACGCCTCGTCCACGATGAGGATGCGTTTTTTGAGTGTGGTGCGCACGACGTTCCATATGTAGCGGAGAATAAGAAAGATGCCCACCGGACGCAATTCATCCTCCATGTCGCGCACGGAAAACGCGACGAAGCGGTTGGTCACCTCTATATTGGTCGGCTGATTCACAAACCCCGCCCAGGTCCCTGTGGTGTATTTTTTGAGCCGCATGGCGAGATTCTCCCCTCCCGCGGTGGAGGCGAGCACCAGCTCCAGGTCCGAGAGGGTCGGCGCGGTGATGGCGGAGAAATCCGACTCGGGCGTGATGTCGCGCGAGGCGTACGTCTCGCTGATGGCCGCATCCAGAATGGCGTCTTCTTCCGGCGTAAGTCCACCCAGCATGATACGGAAAAGCCCCACCAGATTAACGATATTGGATCGGAGGAGATCCGCGGGGGACTCATCCTGCATGGGGATCGGAAGATCAAAAGGATTGATGTGATTTTTGGAGGTGAGCGAGATGTTTATATACGAGCCGCCCACCGCCTGGGAGATATATTCGTATTCGCGCTCCGGGTCTATGACGATCGTATCAATGCCCCACATCAGCGAGCGCAGGATTTCCAGTTTGACGAGATAACTTTTGCCGGCTCCCGATGTGCCGAAGAGCACGGAGTTTGCATTGGGGAGGGAGAACCGGTCAAACAGGATCAGGCTGTTGTTGTGGCGGTTGACGCCGTAGAGGATTCCTTTGTTGGATGTAAGATCAAAAGAGACAAAGGGAAACGTGGATGAAATGGGTGAAGAATTGAGGTATGTGTTGATACCCAGTTTGTCCGTGTTGAGCGGCAGTACGGTCTGAAACCCCTCGGCCTGCTGGAAAAGTGCGGGCTTGGTGTACACCAGCCGCGCTTCCAGGAGGGATTTGATCTCCGTCTCAGCTTTGTTGATCTCGTCCTCCGAGAAGCCGTAGATCGTGATATACAACCCGAAGTGAAAGAGGCGTTCCTGGGCCTGCTGGAGTTTGTCGCGCAATTCCTCCAGATCGCGGTAGGCGGTGTCCAGCATGGGATCGCGGACGAGACCTTTTTCCTCGCGGATGGTGATCTGGGACTGCACCTGGGCAACTTTGCGCCGGAGTGTGCGCAGGATACCTGCGGTGTCCACCGGCTGGACGTACATGGCGATATCCACGATTTTGTCCATGTTGATGATGGGGCTGAACCAGTTGGTGTTCAGGTACCGCGGGTAGGAAAAAACAAAAACGGTGCGCGCGAATTTGACACCCAAACGCACAAACGTCGGCTTTATCTCCAGCGCGGATGGCGTGAGGATGTCCTGAAGCGCCAGCTCCCCCGTGCGGTATATCTCCTCCGGAAAGACCGCCAGAATTTCCTCGTCGGGTTTTTTTGTTTTGGTGAAGAGTGCCATAATGATGCGCTCACGGCGTAATATTATTCCTGTCCGGCGACTGTTTTCTCAAATTCGGTGGGATTGTACAGCCCGTAAAACAATTCAATCAGTTCTTCCGTGTTGAGGGGCGCCGACCGTATGCCGAACCGCTGGAGCCCCTCAATAACGGTGTCCACCCTCTGCCACAACTGGTGCCGCCGCTCCTCAAAAGCGCGGGTATCGTCCGCGCCCTCTTTTTTCCCCATGCCGAGAACCGCGAATGTCTTGGACATGAGACCCCCCTGCTCTATGACCGCTGGCGTGAACGGCACGATGACAAAAAAAGATTTTGCCATGATATTGGTCGCATCCACGAACGTCTTGATAAAATCAATATACTCCCCGATCTGTATCTTCAAAAGGTCGGACGACTCTTCTTTTTGGCGCTCGGCCAGGGACGCCAGATACGGCTCTATATTGAGCCGCCGCGAATGGATGACAAACTGGATCGGAAAATCCAGCGCATTGAGGAAATTCTGATACTGGAAGATGACCGCGTCCTGCTCGTCGGACGATTTGAGCGCAAAATTGAACGACGAGCACATCAGAACCACGCGCAAAGCCCCTCCTTTGAGCACGAGGGTGTCCTCACGGATGGCCTCTATGGCAAGCAATTGTTGTGCGGATGCGGCGGACGGCATGGCGGGTGGTTGGTAATCTGGAATTTATCTCCGACAGGTTTTCAGTAATTGATTATCATTCACGGAGCCTTTCGCGGATATCCAGGCTCCATGCAAGATCGTTGAGCCGGGACCGGGAAAGTTTCGGGATGGCCGATACGACCGTCTCGGGAGCCGTCGCGGCGGGTGCGACGGGCTTTTTGGCGGGCTGTTCTTTCTGCCACAAAAACAACCGCGGGCGCATCAGGTACATGAGGGAGTGCTTGAGGATGACGGGGAACGGCTGTTCGTTGATTTTGAGAAACGCGAGGGATCCTGCCAGAGAGCCCACGAGGATCGCCACCGGAATCACGATAATCATCTGGAAAAAGTGATACGTCGTCCCAATGATCGCCATCCCCCCCGCCAGATACAAAAACTGCTTGATCGTAAAGGGCCCGATCACTTTGTCCTCTATGGTGATGAATTGCGGCACCTGAAATTGTCTCATATCGCGGGCGGCTACTCAACCGGCTCTTTGTACGGATCAAAACCATTGTATTGCCTCCTGACCGGCGGCGGCTTGGGTGCCGCGCGCAAATCCAGCGGCGGCACTTTTGCCGTTCCCAGCGGCATACCTCCTGCCGGCTCCGGCGCGCGAATGTGCCCCTCCAGCGGCGTCAGGACAATAGGCGGCGGGATGGGCGGTGCCGCGGGCTTTTCCGGCGCACGCGGGGGCGCAGGTTCTGGTTTGGCCGTGGATGCAGAGGTCGTGTTTTCTTGTGGCGCTTGTTTATCGCGTGGGTCCGGAGTCGCGGGCGCTGAAGCGGATTCGCGCTGGGCGAGTTTTTCCGCGACTATTTTCTCGGTTTCCTCGCGCGTTATGAATCCGGGAAGGGTGGACGGCGAGATGCCACCGATGAGGGGCGCGATCTCTTTTTCCAGATCGTCGGCGAATTTCGGATGCAGGACGATAGGCGGCGGCTTTTTTGGCCCGGTTCCCGGCGCGGCGGCCGGCGCGCGTACTGGTGTTATCGCAGGGCGAGGCGGTTCTTTTGGAGCTGATGGGGCTTGTACCTGTGGCGGAAAGGATACCGCAGGTTTTTCCGGTGTGCGCGGAGGCGCGGGGGGCGGCACAGCATCCTGCCTGACCGCCACGGGCGCCGGTGATGCTACGTTTGTAGGGAGGGCAGGCTTGGGTGCCGCGCGCAAATCCAGGGGTGGCGCCATGCGCGAAGCAGGGATTGCGCGCGCATCCGGCGTTTGTTTTTGGACGGGTGATACTGGTACGGGCGACGGCGGCATAAGCCGCGCTACCTCCGGCGCAGTTTGTGCCGTACGCGGCGTCTCGCGTCGTATCGTCGGGGCGGGAACAGGCGGGTTTTTTATATCCGGCATCGGCGCCGGACCTGCGGATGCTGTCTTTTGGGCGGGCTGGCTTGTTGCCCGGGGAGTTGCCTGCGGCACCGACGCAGGCGCCGCGGGCGCGGCGCGTCGTCCCGGCAGAGATACTTCGCGGCGGAGCTCATCCCCCCCCACCTCTATGTGGTGCGTCTCTTTGAGTGACTCGCGCAGGGGAAAGAAAATCTGATGATTGATATCCGTCGCCACCGCCATGGCTTTGTCCGCGTCCATCTCCAGCCGCCTGCTCAAAGACGCTACGAACTCCCGCGGCGGCAAGAGGCCCAGGATAACAGATCCGGTGTCCTCGGCCAAAAACCCGATCTTCTCTATAGTCAGTCCATGCCGTTTGCCGACGGCGAATATTTTCTCCGCGACTTCCACGCTGTAGATCGCGTCTTTGAGCACATCGGGCAGTTTCTGATACTGCTCATCCAGCTGTTGCTTGGTATATGCGGACATAGGTGTGGATAAAACGTATTAGGAAATCCTGATAAGGAATGTCTGCGGAGCCGATGTGGAGCCGGTGCCATCCTCCGCCTCTATCGGGACGGATAGTGTGGTGCCCGATGGAGCCGTGGCATCCGCGGTGATGGTCCCGGTGCCTGCGTGAATGGTAAGCCATGTGGGCGGCGCAAATCCGGCTCCAAAACGCCACACGATCGTACCCACCCCACCCCTCATTCTCGGCGTGAATGTGTTTGGCGTGCCGGCGGTCCACGTGGGCACAACTCCGGGGGTAATGACCAGCGAGGGCCTCGCGCCCACGATGGGTACAGTGAGCCCCAATTCCCGTGCGGCGGTGGAGCTCAAGTATTGGCGCATGCGCTCATTAATACTCGACGCGACAGCGGGATTGGCATTGAGCTGGGTCACCATTTTCTGGATCAGGTGCGGTCGGTCACTGCGTGCGATGCGCTTGATGTGTTCCGGCTCAAACTGTCTCCACATCGCGGCTACGAGAACCGGATCGTCAAACGCCTTGTCGGACATTTTCTCTGCGCCCGACGGATTGACTTTTTTGAGCACCTCGCTCCACGCATCCGCGGGTGTGGCCGCAGTACTTGCCGGATCTATTCTCTTGAGCAGTGCGGGGGTCGCCAGAGACGGATTTGTCATAAGGATGCTCATCACCGGATCCGCGCCGTATTGCGCGGCCAGTTCCAGCGTCCGCTGACTGCGGCCCTCCAGCAGGTCATACTTGCCTTTCTCGGCGAGCAGTTGTCCTGCGGCGACTTTGGTAGCCGCGTTGAGACTGCTATTATGCTCCTGCACCAGCTGGTCGGGGGTGAGCCCCAGGCCCTTGAGCCGCGTCGTCTCATCAGCCACCTGTTTGCGCTGATCGGCCATAATCTTGCGGAATGGCGTGCGGAGCGGCTTGAGAGCGCCCATGCGCCCGGCGCCCTCCAGGACTTTCTCAATCGTGGGCGCGCCACGCCGCGTGGCGGACAGAGCGCCGCGTGCGGCAAATCCCGTTACTGCGCCCAGACCAAATCCTACCGCCTTGCGGCCCAGGCCCAGCGCCACCTCCGCAAAATGCCCCGCCGTTTTTCTGGTCATATAGACCGCGGCCCAGAGGAATACCAGGAACAGGACGAGGTTGAGCATGATGAAGAAATTTCCCGGGAGCGGCGCGCCATTGATGAGACGTTCGTTTCCTACGGTATTGCTTTGTAGCATCAGAAGGGAGAGATAGAGTAAAAAATAGAAGATGGGCGCCGTAAACGTCCACCGGAGCAGATTGTCCAGCCATCGCGACCAGAAACTGTTGCCGTATTTAGGGAATGCGAGGCCCAGAAATGCGACCGGGGCAAAAACTCCCAAGAAAACCATGGCGACCAGCCGGAGCAGGAGTATAATTGCGGCCGTTGCCATGGCAAGTATGGTGAGAAAAAGGAATCCGTCCGCTATCGCCAGATTCACGATAACCATCATCGCCTGTTGTGCTAGGCCGTATTTGACCGCCAGCGTCCCAAGGACAGCGATTGCAGTTGTGTAGACTGCTGACAAGCCAATCTGGATTAAAATGCCCGCTAAAATAGGAGCGATTGCATGCGCCGTCTGCGGCGCGCCAAAATATTCCGGGATACCGCCAAAAGATATCGGCTCCGTCGTAGCCGTGGGCACTCCTAACTTTTTTACCTCCGCCTGGGTCTGCTCAAGGGCGCCTTGATCGGCGATCACATCAAGAGCCGTATGAATGCGCGAATTCTGGACGATCAGCGCCGATATAGTCGCTTTTGGGGGGCCGCATTTCTCAACGCCCTGCTCATCGCGTGTGCATTCGGGGTATGCGCCCATGGCCTTCTGAAAGGGCTTTGCCAGCTCATTGCCGAACGCAAAGACGGTGGACACCATGGCCAGACTGAAGTTGATGAGAAGCGCTACCATAATGACCCGCACAAGAAACTTTTTCCCACCCAACCCCTCCATGTCAAAGATAATAGTGATGGCGATCCAGAGCACCAGGAGTATGAAAATGCCATTGGCAAGATCGCGCAGATATGTCCAGCCGTTTTGGACGACTGTAATCTGCCCCGGGTTGATTGCTGTATTGAGGGCGAATCCAAAATCAAGGAATCCACTCACAAGTCCAAGGGCATAACTTAAAATTCCCCGCAACACATAAAGGACGAGCCATACCATTCCGGCGGTCCCCAAAATATCAAAAGTTTTTCCGAATATATTTGCTGAGAAGCTTTGCGCATTCGCATTGTTTGGGTATACCCCCCATGCCATCACAGCCAAAATTGTTATTCCCACTACCATTACGGCTGTTTTTTTGTCCGGCCTCATGCCGCGCACGCGCGTCTTCGCACGTTCCACCAGGTTGGAGGCGGCGTCAAGCATCAAGAGATAAAAGCGAGATAACCTCATACGCTATAGCGAATATACGCTCAATATCTTGTCGTGGATGTCTCCTGTCTTCCCCGTGATCCGCGCCATGATACCTGCGGTGGATACGTCGTCGGAGATGGCCGCCAGGAAATCGCCACGGAGTATATCCAGATCAGCCCCCAGTTTTTTGATGTCATCCCGCAGGGTTGTGAGACGCGTTTTTTTGTCGGCGTCCTGCTCGTCCGCGATTCTCTTGTCCAGGTATGCCGTCGTGTCTGCGGCGCGATCGCGGACGCCGGTTACGATCTTCACAAAATCACTGTCCGCATCCAGCCCGTTCTGGCCCACCGGAGGTCCGCCCGCCAGCTGGATTACATTGGCCGCATCCGTCTGTATGCCGGTAAGTTTGGTGCCGAGGTTTTCCAGGAGGGATATGTCCGTCGCGGTGAGCAGTCGCGCGCGCAGGTCAAGAATATCGGTCATGTCGCGGTGCGCGCGCGAGAGAACGGGAAGTATGTCCGCGCGCTCCTGCTCCAGTGTTGCCCGGTCGCTTTTGAGTTCGTCAATCCGCGTCTGCTGGCATGTGTCTCCGGGGTTGGGCGCGGCGCACGCCGTCTCCAGAGGCGCGATTTGGGCAGTGATGGCGGCGATCCTTGTATCTATATCGCGGATTTTGGCGTCCAGGAGGGACTCCGACGCTCCGAGGCGCAACGCCGTATCATCGGTCTGGTTGGTCAGATATGTGGGTCTGAATCCTCCGTCAGCCAGTGTCGCGGGGGTGGGGGCGCCGATGTCGGGCGAACCAAAGATGCCCTTGCCAGCCCCGACGCTTTCTTTGATGATGCGCTGGAGAAGTGCGAGGACAATTTGACCTATGGCCTGATCCACGGTGTTGGCAAGCTCCGTACGGCGCAGACCGGAAAAAGCGGCGGCGGGCAGGGCGTCGGCAAAGAGTTTGCCCGGCGTTTTGGTATCATATTCAATGTCGCATGCGCGGTACGAGATCGCCTCGGGCGCCTCCGACGGCGCCTCCTCCACGACTTTTCTAGTGGGCTTGCCGTTCTGCGACTGGAGATCTATGAACTGCCGCATAGTGTCGGCGTCATCCGCGCTCACACTCCGGCAATTTGCCTCGCGTGCCACCTGGAACCCCTTGAAACCCGATCCCTGGGCGAGTCCCTGGAGGAGGTTTGCCTGCGCGCCGTCTTTGCGTTGCGCCTGGAGATCAAGCGAGAGGAGAAACGCGCCGTACGCGTTGTTTTGCGGTTCCAGCGCCACCTGGAAAAACGCCGGCCAGCCGCCGTTGGTAAAATCCTGATAGAAATTCTCAAAATTGCCGACGATGTCGGTCACACTGCACTGGAATCGCTGGCGCACGGACGCGCCCGGAGCACCGAGAGAGAGTTTCAAAAAAGCCCCAATATTGCCGCACAGATTGATACCCGTGAGGTCAACCAAAAGACCCCCCACCTCGGCGTCCGCGGTGCGCGTCGCCTCCTGCTTGAGATTTTGGACGAAATTGGAATCAGTGCCCTTGATCCACCCGATAATCTGGTTGGTGACGGTCTGGAGCACAATGTTGATCGCCGCGTATGCCGCGACATTGAGCACATGTTGCCAGAACGATTCTTTTTGGGCGTTGGCGTTGAGTGCCGTGGTGTTTGCTGCGATAGGTCCCAAGGTAGAGGAAGTTATGGAAACCAATACCGTCGTATTGGTCCCCACCAGAACATCCTTAACCGGTAGCACGACGGCGCGCGCCGAATACACTGGCATAAAAATCTGCAGGAGCAGAGCGGCGAGCAGGAGAGAAGCGGTTGTCTGGCGCGGGAAAAATTTCATTTTTTGGTTCCTGCGATTGTTTTTTCCTGGAAGCGCGTCAGCGACGCCGCAAGTTCGTTGTTGAGTCGGAGGCGTTCGTTTATGGTCAAAATACCCAGTACGGGATCGGTCTCCATTTGTTGGAGGAGCTCGGTGGAGCGTTTGAATTTCCCCAGGTAATTGAGAAGTGTGAGGTGATATTCCGTCAATTCTTTGGGGACCGTGAGCGACCGGGCGCTCATGATCGCCCTCTGGTACGCATCCGGATATGATGCTATCTCCACCAGTTCGCTGTAGTCCTGGCTGGTAAGCGCCTCGGCGACCACATCCATTTCGTTGCGGCCCCGGGCGTTCAATGCATTGAAAATTGTCTTGATGGAGGCAAGATACTGCCTGATGGTCTGGTCATCGCTTTGAGGATCAATTTTGATATCCGCCATGAGAAACCGCGGCGCATCCGCCAATACGGACTTTCCCTGGAGCCGGTCGGCGTAACGCTCCACGCTTTTGGTGTCAATATCCGCCTGGCCTCCCGCCAGCATCTGCGCCAGCGGCTGGCGGAAAAACGTACGCGTGAAGTCAGCCGTGAGGTTGGCATGCGCGCCTGCAGACGGGAGCGAGCCGTCCGCCATTGGCGTGGATGTCGCGATATAGTCGTCGGGTCGGGCAGGATTTTGCGATGTATTGACCCGGAGCGGATCGCGGCCGCTTTTCACCTCTTCGCCGTCGGGAGTGCCATCGCCATCGGTATCTTCTTTGGCAGGATCCGTGCGGTAGAGTATCTCCTCCCAGTCCTGCAATCCATCACCATCGGTGTCCCGGCGGAGTTTTTCAATCTCATCCTGCCGGAGTTTGAGAGCAATAGTCCCTGTGTCCGGAGCCACGTACGTCCGGCCCCGCCGGAGGTATAAAACGATCATAATAACGGCCGTGAGCACAACCAAAACAACGAGAAAAAACCTCGCTGTGCGGGAAGTCGGTGTAAACCGCCGAAACCACCTGCTCATTTCCACAATTGTAGCACAGAAAAATCACAAAAAATCCACGAGTTTTCCCCAATGTATGCGGATTGTCGGCGTTGTCCCAATGCCGCGATATCACTGCATAAAATTCCTTATCAGGGCGGCCCACTGCTCCCGCGAGAGCTCCTCCGGGCGGCTGACATCGGACATGCCTGCGGCGCGGATGAGCGCCAGCGCGCGCGTTTTGTCTCCTACGAGCGGCGTCAGGGAATTGGCAAGTGTTTTGCGCTTTTGGCCGAATGCCGCGCGCGCCAGTGCGAAAAACGCGCCTTGTGCGATACCGGTGCGGATGAAAAAATCATCCGATATGTCCGATATGACCACAATCGCCGAATCCACTTTGGGCGGCGGAGCAAAGCAAGAGGCAGGTATTGTCTTGACGAGCGCGGGCGCGCCGTATGCCTGCACACCGAGCGCCAGCAGATTCATATGCGGCGGGCGCGCCGTCATACGGAGCGCCACCTCTTTTTGTACGGTGAGGGCCGCAAGCCGCGGTTTTCTCCGACCCTCCATAACGAGACGCATGAGTCTGCCGGTCAGATAATACGGTATGTTGGCGACTATTTTGTCATAGCCGGGCAGGTCGGGAAGATGCTTGAGTATGTCTCCTGCGATAATGCGGACATTGCTAATGCCATCGCGGGCAAACGCTGTTGCGAGTTCTGCGGCCAGACGCTCGTCTTTCTCCACCGCGATGACGTGGCGCGCCAGGGCGGCAAGGGGGCGCGTGAGAACACCTGTCCCCGGGCCAATTTCCAGCACCGTGTCCGTCGGCCCCACGTGTGCCGCGGCAATGATGGCACCGCAGACCCACTCGCACCGGAGAAAATGTTGTCCCAGAGATTTTTTTGGGAATTTTTTTGCCGCCGGAGTGTCCGCCATATACCGCTTACGCTATCGGGTTTTAGCGGGGTTGTCCACACGGAAAACGCCATTTTTATGGACTCCCCGGCACATTCCCCCCTCCGTTCACATACCCCGACGTCCCGTCGGCGATCAGATGAGTATCATTGTCCTCAAACAGGGTATTGGTGATGGACGGCAGAGACCCGGATGAGAGAAAGAGTCCG
>Ga0233425_10001947_pt1 | contig 43197 bp, 48 predicted proteins | sample Watercolumn_Towu_2_FD_181712 | JGI IMG/M metagenome (GOLD analysis project Ga0233425, IMG submission 181712) | Freshwater microbial communities from Lake Towuti, South Sulawesi, Indonesia - Watercolumn_Towuti2014_140_MG | ecosystem: Environmental > Aquatic > Freshwater > Lake | place...
CGGTCGGCGGGCGCGCGCGGGGCCTTCTGGATGGGCTGGCTGGCCGGCTTCGCCTATTTCTTCATCAGCTGCTGGTGGGTGGCCGAGGCCTTCCTGGTCAATCCGGCCCAGGCGTGGATGGCGCCGTTCGCGGCCAGCCTGCTGCCGATCGGCCTGGGCCTGTTCTGGGGGACGGCGACGGCCCTGTACCGCAAATTCATGCCGAAGGGCGTGCGCCGGGTGCTGGTGTTCGCCGCCCTGTTCTGCCTGCTGGAATGGCTGCGCGGCCATGTGCTGACCGGCTTCCCGTGGAATCCGGCCGGGGCCAGCTGGAAGGCGGGTTCGGCGGGGTCCCAGTTCGCGGCGGTCACGGGCGTCTATGGCCTGAGCTTCGTGACCGTGGCGGCGGCGGCGGCCTTCGGCCCCCTGCTGGGCGCGGGGCCGCGCAAGGACCGGATCGTCGCGGCGGTCGCGGGGGCCGCGGCGCTGGGCGCGCTGGTGGTCGGCGGGACGATGCGGCTGTCGCAGGCGCGGCTGGAGCTGACCGACACCGTGGTGCGGATCGTCCAGGCGGACGTGCCCCAGGCATCGAAATGGTCGCCCGAGGCCTATCGCGGCATCGTGGACCGCTACGTCAATCTGACCGCCCGCCCCGGCGCCGTGGTTCCGGACCTGATCATCTGGCCCGAGGGGGCCCTGCCGGCCTCGGCCAATCAGGTCTTCGCCCCCGGTTCGCCCGACGCGGAGGCCATCGCCCGCGCGGTGCAGCCGGGCCAGAGCCTGATCATGGGCCTCGGCCGGGGCGTGCCCGATCCGGCGGCGCCCGAGGGGGGCCGCTACTACAACAGCCTGTTCGTCCTGACCGACGAGGGCGCGAGCGGCCTGCGGATCAGCGCCACCTACGACAAATACCGGCTGGTGCCGTTCGGCGAATATCTGCCGGCGGGCGGCCTGCTGGGCGCCCTGGGCGTGCGCAGCCTGACCCATATGCCGACCGACTTCAGCGCCGGACCCCTGCCGGCTCCGATCGACATCCCCGGCGCGCCCCGGGCCCAGCCGCTGATCTGCTACGAGAGCCTGTATCCCGGCTTCACTCCGGGCGGCGCCGGGCGGCCGGGCTGGATCGTCAACATCTCGAACGACGCCTGGTTCGGGCGCACCTCGGGGCCGTTGCAGCATCTGAATCTGGCCAGTTACCGCGCCATCGAGACGGGTCTGCCGGTGGTCCGATCCACCCCGACCGGCGTCTCGGCCATGATCGATCCCTGGGGGCGGGTGGTCGGCGATCAGAGGTTGGAGCCCGGCGAGAGCGGCGTCATCGATGCGCGCCTGCCGCGACCCACGGGGTTGACGCCCTACGGCCGATTCGGGGACCTGCTTTTCTGGCTCGCCGTGCTGGCCGGACTGGCTCTGGCGGCTCCCTGGAGCCGGCTGCGCCGACGATAGGGCCGGTCCCGCGCGGGGCGAAAAGTTCGCCGTCGAGGAGAGTTTTCGCGCGTCGCGCGAGGCGTGGAACCCGTTACGCAACCAAGGCTGGGCGTGGCGACCCGCTTTTTGCATTTTTTGATGACAGCAGGCACAGCCGGGCGCATTCAGGCTCTACGGTTCCAACCGAAGGACGAGTAACGATGGCGAGAGGCAAGGGCGAGGACGGACCTCATCCCGTGGACCGGCATGTCGGCCGGCGCGTCTGCGAGAAGAGGCTGGCGCTCGGCTACAACCAGAGTGACCTCGGTCGGGCCCTGGGCCTGACCTTCCAGCAGATTCAGAAATATGAAAAGGGCGCCAACCGCATTTCGGCGTCCAAACTTTGGGACATCGCGCGATTCTTCAAGGTCGACATCGGCTATTTCTTCGAGGGTCTGAGCGGCGCCCAGATCGCGGGCATGGCCGAGGGCGGGGCGGGTTATGAGCACGACTTCCCGGCCACGCGCTATACGATCGAGATCAGCCGCCTTGCGCCCCAGCTGTCCAGCCGGCAGCAGAAGCTGGCGCTGGAGCTGATCCGCGAAATGGCCGACCGCAAGGAGACGGACGAGGCCTGACGCGTCTCCGCTAGTCCTGCGCCGCCCGCCGCCGGCCGAAGGTCGGCGCGCGGTCCTTCTGCTCAGCCCAGTAGGCCGCGCCCTCGCGCGGCTTGAACATGGTTTTCGGCACGCCGTCGCGCGAGATCACGGCGAAGGTGTTGGTCGCGGCCTGATACAGCAGCACATCGCCATTGGGCCGTTCGACGCGGTCCGTGCCGGCCGGCGGGCGGGTCGTGAAGGCCTCGACCTTCGCGAGATAGTCCTGCGGCGTGCGGGCCCCGAAATCCGCCCCGTTGCGTTCGAACAGCCGCGCGACCTTGGCGTCCACCGTCTCGCGCCGGTTGGCGGTCAGCACCGGCTTCGCCGCCCCGGCCTCCGGCGAAGCCTCCGCCGCCCGCGCCGCAGCGCCGCCCGCGGTGAGCACCGCCCCGGCGGCCTCCGCCGGCCGCTCCCGGGTCTCGACGGCCGAGCCGCCGTTGCCGCACGCCGAAACCAGGGCGGCCATGGCGGCCGCGATCCAGAACCTGGAGTTCATCCTGTCCTCCCGAAGGTTGAAAATCCCTGGCCGAAGCATAACCACAGGTCCTGTGTTCATGCAATGTTCCGCCTGACGTTCGCGCGCGCCTCGACGGATGGGGCCGGGATGGCTAGATGACCGGCATGACCTCCGCCGCCCTGTCCGGACGCAAGATCCTGCTGATCGTCGGCGGCGGCATCGCCGCCTACAAGGCGCTGGAGCTGACGCGGCTGCTGAAGAAGGCGGGGGCCGAGGTGATGAGCGTGATGACCGCGGCGGGGGCCGAGTTCGTGACGCCCATGTCGCTGGCCGCCCTGACCGGCCACCCGGTGCGCCAGGCCCTGTTCATGCCCGAGGACGAGACGGCCATGGGCCATATCGAACTGTCGCGCTGGGCCGATCTGGTGGTCGTGGCGCCGGCCACGGCGGGACTGATCGCCAAGGCGGCCAACGGCCTGGCCGACGATCTGGCGTCCACGACCCTGCTGGCCACGGACAAGCGGGTGCTGCTGGCCCCGGCGATGAATGTGCGGATGTGGCTGCACCCGGCGGTGCAGGCCAATGTCGAGCGGCTGAAGGGCTTCGACGGTTTCCACGGCGTCGCCGTGGTCGGGCCCGACGAGGGCGAGATGGCCTGCGGCGAGTTCGGCCCGGGCCGGATGGCCGAGCCGGCGGCGATCATGACGGCGATCGAAGGCCTGCTGGCCGGGCCCGACGGACGCCCGCTGGCGGGCCGCACGGCGGTGGTGACGGCCGGGCCGACCTTTGAACCCATCGACCCCGTGCGCGGCCTGACCAACCGGTCCAGCGGCAAACAGGGATACGCCATCGCCGAAGCCCTGGCGCGGCTGGGGGCGCAGGTGACGCTGGTGTCCGGGCCCGTGGCGCTGGCCGCGCCCGTGGGCGTGGAGCGGGTCCAGGTCGAGACGGCGCGCGAGATGAAGGCGGCGGTCGAGGCGGCTCTCCCGTCCGACATCGCCGTGATGAGCGCCGCCGTGGCCGACTGGCGCGTCGACGGCGTCGCCTCGGGCAAGATCAAGAAGGCCCCGGGCGGCCCGCCCTCGCTGGCCCTGATCGAGAACCCCGACATCCTGGCCAGCGTCTCGGCGCCCGGGAAGACGCGGCCGAAACTGGTCGTCGGCTTCGCGGCCGAGACGACGGACCTCGAGGCCAACGCCCGGGCCAAGCTGTCGCGCAAGGGCTGCGACTGGATCGTCGGCAACGACGTGTCGGACGACGTCTTCGGCGCCGACGGCAACGCCGTGACCCTGTTCACCCGCGACGGCGCGGCGGAAACCTGGCCGCGCCAGTCCAAGGCCGAGGTGGCGAGGAAGCTGGCAGCGAGGATCGCCGATCATTTCGGCGGCTGAACCGGGCCTGATCCACAGCTTATCCACAGAGACAATCGGCCCGCGACAACCGATACAGTCCGGCCGCGACAACGGCGATAAGCTGGACAACCGATACATCGCCTTTCGCACATCCAGAGAACAGCATGACCACCGTCCGCGTCGAACGCCTGCCCCATGCCGGGGACCTGCCCCTGCCGGCCTATGAGACCGGCGGCTCGGCCGGGATGGACCTGCGGGCGGCGGTGGCCGGGGATGCGCCCCTGACGCTGGCGCCGGGGGCGCGGGCGCTGGTGCCGACGGGGCTGAAGATCGCGCTGGAGGCCGGATACGAGGCGCAGGTGCGGCCCCGCTCGGGTCTGGCGCTCAAGCACGGGATCACCTGCCTGAACTCGCCCGGCACGATCGACAGCGACTATCGCGGCGAGGTCGGGGTCATCCTGATCAACCACGGGCAGGAGCCGTTCGTGATCCGGCGCGGCGAACGCATCGCCCAGATGGTCATCGCCCGGCACGAACAGGCGGCCATGGTCGAGGTGGAGACGCTCGACGAAACCGCCCGCGGCGCGGGCGGTTTCGGCTCGACCGGCCGTTAAGCGGAGCCATTCGGCCGGAAACGCGTTAACCCTTTTCCCGGCCAAGCTCGGCCGTTTCAAGGAGGTCGGCGTATGGAGTCCCTGTTCGATTCGATCGGCGCGTTTCTGACCGGCGTCTTCGGCCTCGCCCAGGGCGGGTTCGACAGCGTCAACCAGATCATGGGCCTGCTGATCGCGGTGATCGCGGCCCTGATGATGACGGCGTGGAGCCGGCTGTGGGCGACGGCGCTGGGCGCGGCCCTGGTGCACATCCTGATCGGGGTGGTCCGGCCCATGCTGGACGGCGGGGCGCTGGTCCTGCCGAACCTGCTCAGCCTGACCTTCTGGATGACGGTCCTGGCCCTGTTCCTGGGCTATGCGATCGTCATCGCGGTCTTCTTCTTCATCAAGTCGCTGTTCGTCGGCCGCGGCCACGGCCGCCATCGCCACGCGCACTGATGTGAGACGGGCGGGCTTCGGCCCGCCTCAGGCCTGCCTGAACCCCAGCACGTCCTGCATGTCGTAGAGGCCCGGCTTGCGGCTGCGCACCCAGGCCGCCGCGGCCACGGCGCCGCGGGCGAAGAGGGAACGGTCGATGGCCGAATGGCTGAGGGTCAGGGTCTCGTCCTCGGAGGCGAACAGGACCGTGTGTTCGCCGATGATACCGCCGGCGCGCAGGGAGGCGAAGCCGATCCTGCCCGGCGTGCGTTCGCCGGTGATGCCGTCCCAGGGGGCGGCGCGGACGTCCGCCAGATCCTCGCCGCGGCCGTTGGCGGCGGCCTCGCCCAGCATCAGGGCCGTGCCCGAGGGGGCGTCGGCCTTCTTGCGGTGATGGGCCTCGAGCACCTCGATGTCCCAGTCGCGCGGGTCCAGCCGCTGGGCGGCGTGTTCGACCAGACCGATCAGGATGTTGACGCCGAGCGAGAAATTGCCGCTGCGCACGATGGCGATCTTTTCCGACGCCTTGTGGATGTCGGTTTCCTGCTCGGGCGTCAGGCCGGTCGAGCCGATGACAAGGGCCGGGCCGCCGCGCTCTGCACAGGCCCGGGCCAGTTCGACCGAGGCCTCGGGGGTCGAGAAATCGATGACGACGTCGCACAGCGACAGGTCGGGCGTCTCGCCGCGATCGAAGCGGGCGGCGACCACCACGTCCTCGCGCTCGTCCAGAACCGTCGAGACGGCCCGGCCCATGCGGCCCCGGGCGCCGGAGATGCCGGCGTGGAAGATGGCGCTCAACTCAGACCCCTGTCAGTTCGCGGACATGATGGCGGCATTCGCGGGCGCCGTCATCCTCAGGGCGCTACTGCGGCGCTTCCGCGCCCAGGATGTCGGCCCAGAAGCGTTTGGCCTTGCCGGCGAAGGACGAGTTGCGCGGGGTCTGGCTCTCGCCCAGCGAGGCGGCCAGTTCCTGCAGCAGCTCCTTCTGGTGCGGGGTCAGGTCGGTCGGGGTCTCGACGAACAGCTCGACCACCAGATCACCGCGGTTCTTGCCGTTGAGATGCGGCATGCCCTTGCCCTTGATGCGCACCGTCTTGCCGGTCTGGGAGCCGGCGGGAACGCTGACGGGCGCGCGGCAGCGGCCGTCGCAGGCTTCCGAGGTCAGGCAGGGGGCGTCGATCTCGCCGCCGAGCGCCGCCGTGGTCATGGGCACGGGGACGGTGACCAGAAGGTCGAGGTTGTCGCGCTCGAACAGTTCGTGCGGCGTCACCGACAGGAAGACGTACAGGTCGCCGCGCGGACCGCCGCGCTGGCCGGCGTCGCCCTCGCCCGACAGGCGGATGCGCGAGCCGTCGTCGACCCCGGCGGGGACCTTGAGCTGAAGCTTGCGGTTCTTCCGCACCTGGCCGTGGCCGGCGCAGCTGGCGCAGGGCTCGGCGATCATCTGGCCGTGGCCGCCGCAGCGCGGGCAGGTGCGTTCGACCTGGAAGAAGCCGTTGGCCGAGCGGACGCGTCCGGCGCCCTGGCAGGTGGTGCAGGTGGTCGGCTTGGTGCCGGCCTTGGCGCCCGTGCCCTCGCAGGTGTCGCAGGTCGCGGTGGTGGGAACGGAGATCTCGACGTCGGCGCCCTTGTAGGCCTGCTCCAGGGAGATCTCGAGGTCGTAGCGCAGGTCCGAGCCGCGGCGCGGGCCGTGCTGACGGGCGCCGCCTCCGGCGCGGCCGCCGAAGACGTCGCCGAACGCCTCCCCGAAGACCTGGGAGAAGATGTCGTTGACGTCGGCGAAGCCCTGGCCCTGGCCGAACGGATTGCCGCCGCCATTGACGCCGGCATGGCCGAAGCGGTCGTAGGCGGCCCGTTTCTGGTCGTCCGACAGGACGGAATAGGCTTCGGAAATTTCCTTGAAACGCGCCATGGAGTCGTCGCACCCGCCGTTGCGGTCGGGGTGGTGCTGCATGGCCAGCTTGCGGTACGCGGCCTTCAGGCCGGCGGCGTCGATGGTCCGTTCGACCCCGAGAACCTCGTAATAGTCACGCGTCGCCATGCGGCGTCCGTCCTCTTACTCTTTGCCGACGGCTCGCGCCTCTTGCCGGGCGAATGACCGTAACGGCTGACCCGGCTGACATGGTGGCCCGGGAAAATGATGCAAGTTCATGAAACGGCCCATTCCTCCCCCGGCGAAGCGCCCGGGGGAGGGGGACCATCCGAAGGATGGCGGAGGGGGCTTGCCGCAAACGCCAGCGTCTGAAGCCGGCCCCCTCCACCGCTTCGCGGTCCCCCTCCCCCGATGGGGGAGGAATGCGCCGTGTGCTTACGCGCTCTTCTTCTCGTCGTCGTCGCCGGAGACTTCCTCGAACTCGGCGTCGACCACGCCGTCGTCGGCGGGGGCTTCAGCCGAGGCGCCGTCGCCGGCGCCCTGCTGCGAGGCGTACATGGCCTCGCCCAGCTTCATCGAGGCCTGGACCAGGGTGTTGGTCTTCGTCCGGATGTCTTCCGGGTCCGTGCCTTCCTTGGCCGTCTTCAGCTCGGCCAGGGCGGTTTCGATCGCGGCCTTCTCGTCGGCCCCGACCTTGTCGCCGTGTTCGGCCATGGCCTTTTCGGTGGAGTGGATCAGGCTGTCGGCGGCGTTGACCGCCTCGACCATTTCCTTCTTGGCCTTGTCGGCCGCGGCGTTGGCCTCGGCTTCCTTGACCATCTTCTCGATGTCGGCGTCCGAGAGGCCGCCGTTGGCCTGGATGCGGATCGACTGTTCCTTGTTGGTCGCCTTGTCCTTGGCGGTCACATGGACGATGCCGTTGGCGTCGATGTCGAAGGCGACCTCGATCTGCGGCATGCCGCGCGGCGCGGGCGGAATGCCCATCAGGTCGAACTGGCCCAGCACCTTGTTGTCGGCGGCCATGGGACGCTCGCCCTGGAAGACCCGGATCGTCACGGCCGACTGGTTGTCGTCGGCGGTCGAGAAGACCTGGCTCTTCTTGGTCGGGATGGTGGTGTTGCGTTCGATCAGCGGGGTGAAGACGCCGCCCAGGGTCTCGATGCCGAGGGTCAGCGGGGTCACGTCCAGCAGCAGCACGTCCTTGACGTCGCCCTGCAGAACGCCGGCCTGAACGGCGGCGCCCAGAGCCACGACCTCGTCAGGGTTCACGCCCTTGTGCGGTTCCTTGCCGAAGAATTTCTTCACGGCTTCCTGAACCATGGGCATGCGGGTCATGCCGCCGACGAGGACCACCTCGTCGATGTCCGAGGCCTTCATGCCGGCGTCGGCCAGGGCCTTCTTGCACGGCTCGATGGTGCGCTGGACGAGGTCCTCGACGAGGGCCTCCAGCTTGGCGCGCGACAGCTTGATGTTCAGGTGCAGCGGGCCCGAGGCGTTCATGGTGATGAAGGGCAGATTGACCTCGTACTGGGTCGTGGAGCTGAGCTCCTTCTTGGCCTTTTCGGCCTCTTCCTTCAGGCGCTGCAGGGCCAGTTTGTCGGAGCGCAGATCGACGCCCTGCTCCTTCTTGAACTCGTCGGCCAGATAGTCGACCAGGCGCAGGTCGAAGTCCTCGCCGCCCAGGAAGGTGTCGCCGTTGGTCGACTTCACCTCGAAGACGCCGTCGCCGATCTCGAGGATGGAGACGTCGAAGGTGCCGCCGCCGAGGTCATAGACGGCGATCTTCTGGCCGTCGTTCTTGTCCAGCCCGTAGGCGAGGGCGGCCGCGGTCGGCTCGTTGATGATGCGCAGGACTTCCAGACCGGCGATCTTGCCGGCGTCCTTGGTCGCCTGACGCTGGGCGTCGTTGAAATAGGCGGGAACGGTGATGACGGCCTGGGTGACGGTCTCGCCCAGATAGGCCTCGGCGGCCTCCTTCATCTTGCCCAGGGTGTAGGCCGAGACCTGCTGGGGCGAATAGTCCTTGCCGTGGGCCTTCACCCAGGCGTCGCCGTTCGGGCCCTTGACGATCTCATAGGGGACCATCCCCTTGTCCTTGGCCACCACCGGATCCGTGAAATTGCGGCCGATCAGGCGCTTGATGGCGAAGAAGGTGTTGGTCGGATTGGTGACCGCCTGGCGCTTGGCCGGCTGGCCCACCAGCACTTCGCCGCTGTCCTGGATAGCGACGACGGAGGGCGTCGTGCGGTTGCCCTCGGCGTTTTCGATGACCTTGGGGTTCTTGCCGTCCATGACGGCGACGCACGAGTTCGTGGTGCCCAGGTCGATGCCGATGATCTTGGCCATGTGTAGTCTTTCACTCCATTTCAGCGGGCGATGCGGCGGCCTTTTAAAGCGAAGCGCCGCGCGTGACCGCCCCCGATGTTCAGGGTCTTTGGTCGGTTGGTACGGTTCCGGCTGCAAAGCCCCACGAACTGCGGGGATTTACAGCGGTTGAGGCCGATATGGGAAACACCCCCCGCCCTGCAAGCCCCAAACGCTTCAGGGCGAAGATTCGCCCCTTCATCAGAATTGATGATTTCGCGGAACGCTGGTGTAGTTAATAGTGGGACGCTGGCCTGAGGGGGGCTGGTCACCGGGGAGAAACCGAAATGAGCGTTCACAAGACCATCGCCCGCGCCGCCTTGATTCTGGCGGCCCTGGCCTCGACCGCCGCCGCAGCGGCCACCGGGGCGGCAGCGCCCGAACGGGCCGTCGCCGTCACCGCCGCCACGGCCAGTGCGCCGATCCAGTCGCGCGACGGCCGGAACCGCCGCGTGCGCATCCACAACAACACCGGCTGGACCATGCTGCGCTTCTATGCGTCCAACACCAGCCGCACCGACTGGGAGGAGGACATCCTGGGCGACGACGTCCTGGCCAACAACGCCTCGATCGTGATGAACATCGACGACGGCACCGGCGCCTGCCTGTTCGACTTCAAGGCCGAGTTCACCAACGGACAGAGCCTGATCCGCAACAACGTCAACGTCTGCGAGATCGCCGACTATTACTACACGCGCTGATTTTTGGGGCCGCCGCGCTTCGGGCCACTTGAGCGCGGCGCGCGGCGGGCTCACCTAGGGGGCATGTTCGCGCGCCCCGAGATCGATACGGGAATGGAGGGCTTCCGGTTCTGGCCGGGAGCCCTTTCCGCGTCGGAGCAGGCGGATCTGCTGGCCCGGGTGCTGGCGGCCGAGGCGGAAGCGCCCTTCCATCAGCCGGTGACGCCGGGCGGGCGGCCGTTTTCGGTGCGGATGACCAGTCTGGGGCCGCTCGGCTGGGTCTCGGACCGGGCGGGCTACCGCTATCAGGCGACGCATCCGGCGACCGGCGCCCCGTGGCCGCCGATTCCGGAGCTGCTGCTGGACCTGTGGCGCGAGCTGACGGGGGCGGAACAGCCGCCCGACGCCTGTCTGGTCAATCTGTACCGCGACGGGGCGAGGATGGGCCTGCATCAGGACCGGGACGAGGCGGACATGTCGGCTCCGGTGCTGTCGGTGTCGCTGGGCGACGCCGCCCTGTTCCGGATCGGGCCGGCGGGCGGCGGACCGACGAAGGCGATCCGCCTGAACTCCGGCGACGTCTGCGCCCTGACGGGTCCGGCGCGGCTGGCGCGGCACGGGATCGATCGGGTCATCGCCGGCTCCTCGACCCTGGTCCCCGGCGGCGGGCGGATCAACCTGACCCTGCGACGGGCCCGATAGCTTCACAGCAAACGTGAATGGACGGCTCGCAGGGGCCGGGCCAAGCTCCCGCCTTCCCCCAGCCGGAGCCCGTCATGACCAACCTGATCCGCCCCGAGGGCCCCGAGGCCGACGATTTCCGCTTCAGTCGCCGGGCGCTGGCCGTCGGCGCCGTGGGCGGCCTGGCCTTCGCCGGCTACGCCCCGGCGGCCCTGGCCCGCCAGGCCGCGCCGATCGCCACCAGCGACGAGGGGCTGACCATCGAGCAGACGACATATCCGGCCCCCGACGGCTTCGCCCTGCCGGCCTTTGTGGCGCGGCCCGACGGCGACGGACCTTTCCCGGTGGTGGTGGTCGTGTCCGAGATCTTCGGCGTCCACGAATATATCCGCGACGTCTGCCGCCGGCTGGCCCGGGCCGGCTACGCCGCCATCGCGCCGGCCTTCTTCAACCGGGTCGAGGACCCGGCCCCGATCACCGACATGGAGCGGGTCCAGGCCATCGTCGCCGCCGCCGGTTATGAACAGGTGATGGGCGATGTCGCGGCCACCCTGGACTGGGCCAGCCAGCAGCTGTGGGCCAATGGCGACAGGACGGGGATCACCGGCTTCTGCTGGGGCGGCAAGGTGGTGTGGCAGGCCTGCGCCCGGTTCGCGCAGATGGACGCCGGCGCGGCCTGGTACGGCCGGCTGGCCCCGGCGGCGACCGCCACGCCCGAACAGGCGGCGGCCGGCCGGCCCTGGCCCGTCGATCTGGCCGGGGACCTGAAATGCCCCGTCATCGGCCTGTACGGCGGTCAGGACCGGGGCATCCCGGTGGCCAGCGTCGAAGCGATGCGTGCGGCCCTGCAGCGCGCCGGCCAGACGGACAGCGCGATCACCGTCTATCCCGACGCGCCCCACGCCTTCCACGCCGACTATCGCGACAGCTACCGCGCCGCCGATGCGGCGGACGGATGGGCGAAGCTGCTGGCCTTCTTCGAGGCGCGGCTGAAGCGGTAGGGCCGCGAAGGGAGCGGCGGATCAGGCCTTGCCGTCGAAATTGCCGCCGGTGGCGCCCGCAGCGACATAGGCGGCGTTCCCCGCCGCGGCGCCGGAGCCCTTGGCGGCGACCACCACCATGGCGGGCCGCACCGTGCGGCCGAACAGGGCGTAGCCGGGCTGCAGCGTCTGGATGATCTGGCCGCCCTGAACGCTGTCCGACGGCTGTTCCATCATGGCCTGGTGCAGGTGGGGGTCGAAGGCCTCGCCCGGCTCGGGGGCGACGCGCTTCAGATTGTTCGACTCGAAGGCCTGAAGCAGCGACTTCTGGGTCAGTTCCAGACCCGTGACCAGCCCGGCCTCGCCGGCGTCGGCGTTCTTCGGCGCGGCCTGGAGGGCGCGCTCCAGATTGTCGGCCACGACCAGCAGGTCGCGGGCGAATTTCTGGATGGCGTAGGCGCGGGCGTCGTTGTTCGACAGCTCGGCCCGCTTCTTCGTGTTCTCGGCCTCGGCGACGGCGCGCAGGGCGCGGTCCTTCCACTGGTCGCGCTCGGCGATCAGGGCGTCGATGGGCCCGAGGCCGTCGTCGAGGCCCGCCTCGGCGTTGGCCTCGGCCTCCGCGATATCGGCGGCCAGCTCTTCGGAGTTGGGAAGGTCGTCGTGTGTGTCGCTCAACTGTCTTGTCCGTCCAGCATTCGCCCCAGCACCCGGGCGGTGTAGTCCACCAACGGTATGATGCGGGCATAGTTCAGTCGCGCGGGTCCGATCACGCCGATGGCGCCGAGGACCCGCTGTCGGCCCGTCATATAGGGCGCCGCGATCACGGCGGAACCCGAAAGTGAGAACAGACGCGTTTCCGCCCCGATGAAGATGCGCACGCCCTGGGCCGTGGACACCCCGTCCAGCAGGCCGATGAGCTGTTCCTTCTGCTCCAGGTCGTCGAACAGGATGCGGACCTTTTCCAGATCCTCGGCCGTCTCGCGGTCGTGCAGCAGATTGGCGCGGCCGCGCACGATCAGGGACCGTTCGCGCTCGGCCCCGCCGGACCAGGCGGCCAGCCCGTCCTCGACCAGGCGGGCGGCGGCGGCGTCCAATTCGCGGCGGGCGGCGTCCAGCTCGGTGCGCATCTCGGTGCGCGCCTCGTGCAGGGGACGGCCCTTGAGCCGGGCGTTGAGGAAGTTGGAAGCCTCGGTCAGGGTCGAGGGGGTCACCCCGGCCTTCAGCGGCATCAGCCGGTTCTCGACCGAGCCGTCGTCGCCGACCAGAACCGCCAGGGCCTGGTCGTGGCCGAGGGCGACGAACTCCACATGTTTGACCCCGGCCTCGCGGATCGGGCTGGCCACGATGCTGGCGCCGCCGGCGAGGCCGGAGAGCAGGCTGGAGGCCTCGTTCAGGGCCTCGTCGAAGCTGCGGCCCCGGCCCGCCAGCCGGGCGTCGATCTCGCGCCGCTCTTCCGCGCCGATGTCGCCGATCTCCAGCAGGCCGTCGACGAACAGGCGCAGGCCCGCGTGGGTGGGTATCCGGCCGGCCGAGGTGTGGGGCGCGCCCAGCAGGCCCGCCATGGTCAGGTCCTGCATGGTGTTGCGGATCGAGGCCGGCGACAGGGCCACGCCGGTCATCGACAGGGTGCGCGAGCCGACCGGGTCTCCGGTTTCAAGATAGGTCTCGACGATGCGGCGGAAGATGTCGCGGGCGCGCTGGTCCAGACCGGTCAGACTGCCGGTCTCCATGGCGGTCGAGGTCAGCAGGGTCGGTTTCATGCGCGTCTCCGGCCTTCCCACGCCGCCCGCGTCAGCCGGTGGACCAGACAGTCGTCCTCGTCGAACATGCGCCGGCCCACGACCTCGAAGCCGAGACGCTGATAGAACCGGTGGGCCTCGGTGTTGGAGTTCAGGGGGTCGATGACGATGGCCGTCACCGCCGGGTCGCCGAAGGCCTCGTCGATCGCCAGCGTCATCATCTGCGTGCCGTAGCCGCGGTTCAGCGCGTCGCTGGGCCCGATCCAGATGTCCATGGCGCGCAGGTTCGGCTCGATCTCGCCCCAGTAGTGCGTCGCCTCCAGATGCGGGTCGCAGATCTGCATCACGCCGATGGGCCGCCAGAGACCCTCGTGGGCGACCTCGGCGACGCGGTAGAAGCTGACCCCGGACTGGTCGGCCAGTTCCTCGCGCCATTCGATGCCGCCGAAGGCGATGTCGGCGTCCGGGTCGTCGGTCGAGCATTCGATGACGTGCGGCTCGCGGTCCCATTCGGCCAGCATGGGGGCGTCGTCCAGGGTGGCCGGACGCAGGCGAACCGGAGATGCGGGGCCCGGGGACGCAAGGGCTGAAGATGCTGGGGACAGGGTCACGGTTTCAGGATAAGCACCGCAGCCGCCGCTTCAAGGAATACCGTCATGCGCCCGTCCGAACGCTCGCCCGAACAGCTCCGCGCCGTCACCCTGGAGACCGGGGTGAACCGCTATGCCGAGGGGTCCTGCCTGGTGACCTTCGGCCATACGAAGGTGCTGGTGACCGCAACGGTCGAGGAGAACGTCCCCGGCTGGATGCGCAACAAGGGTTCGGGCTGGGTGACGGCGGAATACGGCATGCTGCCGCGCGCCACCCACACGCGGGGCCGGCGCGAGGCGGCCAGCGGCAAACAGTCGGGCCGGACGCAGGAAATCCAGCGGCTGATCGGCCGCTCGCTGCGCGCCGTGGTCGATCTGAAGCTGCTGGGCGAACGGCAGGTGGTGCTGGACTGCGACGTCATCCAGGCCGACGGCGGCACGCGCACCGCGGCCATCACCGGCGCCTGGGTCGCCATGGCCAGCGCCTTCGACTATCTGCGCGCCGAGGGCGTGCTGAAGACCGATCCCATCCTAGATCAGGTCGCCGCCGTCTCGTGCGGCATCTGCAGCGACCAGCCGGTGCTGGACCTCGACTATGAGGAGGATTCCACCGCCGAGGCCGATTCCAACTTCGTCCTGACCGGCGCGGGGGGGATCGTGGAAATCCAGGCCACGGGCGAGAAGCGCGGCTTCTCGCGCGCCGAGTTCGACCGCCTGTTCCAGCTGGCCGAGGGCGGCTGCGCCGAGCTGTTCGCCCTGCAGCGGGCGGCTCTCGCGCGTCAGGCGTCCTAGGGTTTCATCGTTCGCCGAAAAGAGGCATCGTCCGCCCTTCATCGTGGGGAGACGATCCGATGCGCCTGCCGATCCTGCTGACCGCCGCCTTGCTGCTGGCCGCCTGCCAGCCTCCTGCCGAGGCCCCCGCAGCTCCGGCGCCGGCCGAGGCCGCCCAGGATCCGGTCATGCCGGCCGACGCCCCGCCGCAGGAAGAGGCCATCGCCCCGACCGAAGCCAGCTCGACCTCATGCACGCTCGATCAGGGTTCGGACGGCGCCATGGAGCTGGTCCGCCGCTGCATGGCCGTCAGCCCGGCCTCGCACCCGCCCTGCAACCCGGAAAATCCGTGCCAGCTGATCCAGGACGAGATCGACCGGTCCTGCGCCATGTACAAGCCCGGCGAAACGAAGCCGGCGGAATGCACGGCCTGAGGCCCGTCCTCCGGGCTTAATCGTTTTCCAACGCTGCTCGGGCAGTCTGGCGGGCCATGACGCCTGTCCAGACCCCTCCCGACCTGCGCGCCCTGACCGGCCTGCGCTTCCTCGCCGCCCTGTGGGTGGTGCTCTATACGGCGTGGCCGCATCTGGACGTCAGCTGGGTCCCGACGGCCGTGACCAGGGGCTATCTCGGGGTCGAGGTCTTCTTCGTCCTGTCGGGCTTCATCCTCAGCCACGTCTATCTCGAGGCGGCGGGACAGAAGCGGTATTCATACGGCGGCTTCCTGTGGGCGCGGATCGCGCGGGTCTATCCGCTGCATCTGCTGACCCTGTTCGGCATGGTCGCCCTGGGGATCGCGGGCACGGCGGCGGGCCTCAGCATCGACGGCAGCCTGACCGACTGGCGCGCCCTGCCGGCCCATCTGACCATGACCCACGCCTGGGGGCTGGCCCCGACCTCGGCCTTCAACCATCCGTCCTGGTCGATTTCCGCCGAATGGTTCGCCTATCTGACCTTCCCGGCCTACGCCTTCGCGGCGTGGCGGCTGCGCGAGCGGCCGGTTCTGGCCGTGGCCGGAGCGGTCGTGCTGGCGCTGGCGATCTACGCCGCCTTCGAGCCGCTGGCCGGCTTTTCCCTGACCGAGGCGACCTTCCGCTGGGGCGCGCTCAGGATCGTGCCCTGTTTCGCCCTCGGCTGCGCCCTCTACCTCGTCCATCGCCGCGCCCCGATCCCGTACGCCGGACCGGTCGCCCTGATCAGCGGCGCGGCCATGCTGGCCAGCGCCTCCCTGGGGCTGTGGGACCCCGTGACCGTGCTTCTGGCCGGGGCGATGATCCTCGGCCTCGGCTCGCTCGACAACGCCCGCGCGGGCCTGATGGGGTCGAAGGCGGCGGTCTATCTCGGCGAGATCAGCTATTCGATCTACATGGTCTGCGCCCCGGTTCTGCTGGTCATGACCAATGTCGCGGCGCGGCTGACGGGGGCGGACGACAAGCGGTTTCACATCATTGTGTGGCTGGCCGTGGTCGCGGCGATTCCGGTGGCGGCGATGGCCAGCTATCACCTCGTCGAACGCCCGTGCCGCAAGGCTTTGAGGGGGATCGCCGACCGGCGGCGCGCGCGGCTGGCCGCGACAAAACCGCACACGGATTCGCCTGAAAGGGTTCTTCAACCCACGAAAACTATCGTCTAGGGATAGGTCTTCGGACGTCGGGGAAACGCGCCAGCATGATGAAACGGCTCACAGCCGCCGCGGTTGCGGCGACCCTCGGATTTTCTGCGCTGGGCTACGCGCCCGTTGCGAAGGCCGATGAGCCGTACTGGCAGTGCGTGACCTTCGCCCGCATGTTTTCGGGCATCAACATCTTCGGCGACGCCCTGACCTGGTGGCGGCAGGCCCAGGGTCGGTTCCGCACCGGCGGCCGTCCCGAGACCGGCGCGGTGCTGGCCTTCCAGCCCAGCGGCCGGATGAGCCGCGGCCACGTCGCCGTCGTCTCCGACATCCTGACCGACCGCGTGATCCGCGTGACCCACGCCAACTGGGGCGGCAGCCGCGGCAAGGTCGAGGAAAACGTCACCGTCGTCGATGTTTCGCCATCGGGCGATTGGAGCGCGGTCAAGGTCTGGTACAACCCGATCCATGACCTCGGCACTTCCGTCTATCCGACCTACGGCTTCATTTACAAAGCCCCGGCCCAGGGTCAGGCCGAAGCGCCCGGCCGGACGGTCGAGAGCGTTCTCATGGCTTCGGCCGGGGCGCCGTCGGGCCAGCCCTGACCTCACGACCGCCCGCGGGCTTACGGCATGATCCGCGTATGGTGCGCGGGCCGGTCCGCCTGTGAGCAGCCCGTCGATCCCGCCGTCTGGGTGATGCCGCCCGACGCCGTCTGGATCGACCTGGTCCAGCCCACGCGCGAGGAAGAAAACGCCGTCGAAAAGGCCCTCGGCCTGTCGGTCCCGACGCGCGAGGAGATGGCCGAGCTGGAGGCGTCCAGCCGGATCTATCGCGAGAACGGGGCCACCTACGCGACCGCCGACATCGTCACCCACGGGGACGAGGAGATTCCCGGCATCCAGCCGGTGACCTTCGTGGTCACCGCGGGTCCGCTGGTCACCGTCCGCTACGTCGACCCCAAGCCGTTCGCCATGATGGTCGACAAGCTCTCGCGGGAGCCGCACCTCTGCGCCACGGGCCCGGAGCTGTTCCTCAACCTGATGGAGACCATCGTGGACCGGGTGTCCGACATCCTGTCGGGCACGGTGGTGCGGGTCGAGGGCATCGCCGGCCACGTCTTCTCGGGCGGCAAGACGGTCGGGTTCGAAAGACTGATCACCAAACTGGGCCGGGCCCAGATGACCAACGCCCGGATCGAGCAGAGCCTGGCCGGTCTGGCGCGCATCTTCGCCTTCGTCGGCATCGACGAGCGGATGGATTCGGACGAGGCCCGCGCCCATCTGCGCTCGCTGGCGCGGGACGCCGAAAGCCTGTCGGCCCACAACCATTCGGTCGCCGCCTCGATCAATTTCCAGCTGTCGGCGGCGCTGGGCCTGATCAACATCGAGCAGTCGTCGATCATCAAGATCTTCTCGGTGGCGGCGGTGGCCTTCCTGCCGCCGACGCTGATCGCCTCGATCTACGGCATGAATTTCCACTTCATGCCCGAGCTGTCGCAGCCCTGGGGCTATCCGCTGGCGGTGGTCGCCATGGTGGTGTCGGCCCTGCTGCCGCTGGCCTGGTTCAAGAGGAAGGGCTGGCTCTGACGCCGGACTTGACCCAAAAGGCCCGGCCCGCGTTTGTGTTCGAGACATTCCGGAGCCCGCCATGCGTCTGACCGTCCTCGCCGTATCCGCCCTGATCCTGTCGGCCTGTTCCCGGGACGAGGAGCCGGCCCCCGCGCCGCCGGCCCCGGGGCCCGCGCCGGTGCTGGCCGGGGTCGATCTGTCGAAACCCGTGCGGGCGCTGGGCACCGAGCCGTTCTGGGCCGTCGAACTGACCGGGACCGAGATGGTCTATTCCGGCGTCGACCGCGCCGAGCAGCGCGCGCCCCAGCCGAAGGCGGTGATCCAGGGCACGATGGCGACATTCGAGGGCGTCACCGGCTCCGGCGCGTCGCTCAGCGTCATGCTGGCGGCGACCGAATGCTCGGACGGGATGAGCGACCGCACCTATCCGCTGTCCGCCATCGTCAGGATCGGCGACGAAACCCTGACCGGCTGCGCGGCCTCGACGGCGGCGATCATGTCGGCGGGCGAGAGCGGGCCGGTGGTCGAAAAGTCTCAGCCGGCCGCGTAGTCCTGCAGGGTCCGCATGGCTCCCAGACGGGCGAAGGCGATGGTCAGGGCCTTGCGCCGCGCCGGCGCCAGGGGCGCCAGGGGCGCGTCGCGCACCACCGCCCCGCCGAAGCCGTCGGCGACGATCAGGCCCGGATGCTCGGGCAGGATGTCCGACGGAAACTCGGGCGCGACCGCGAAATAGAAGGCGTCGCAGAAGGGGCCGTATTCGCCCCATTTGCGGTCGACGCGGTAGTCCTCGATCCCCGACTTGACCTCGCAGATGACGATGTCGCCGCGCGGCCCGATGGCCATGACGTCGGCGCGCCGGCCGTTGGGCAGGCAGACTTCCAGCAGCGGCGCATAGCCCAGATCGACCATCAGCCGCGCGGCGCCGCGCGTGACGGACAGGGTGGTTTCCGGGCGGCTGAAGGTCAGCTCGATGTGCGCGACGGCGGCGGGCATGCCGCTTTATGTTCCGCTTGTGTTCCGGTTTCAAGCCGGATCGGCGGCTTCCAGACGGGCCTCACGGACATCGATCAGAACGAGGCCGACGTCGACGCCGCCTCTGAACTCGCCGGGAACGAGCCTGCCCGTCGAAAGGCGTTGGGGTCCGTATTCATCCGTCACCACGCAGGTGTGATGACCCGCCCAGCCCATGACGCCCGTCAGCTGTCCGGCTTCCTGCGCATGCGCGGGCCAGGGCGCGCCACGAACGTGCAGCCGCAGGACCTCCCAGTCGAACTGGTCCCCGTCTACGGGCGCCAGAACATGCAGCTGGCGCCGCGGCTGATGCGCATAGCGGAAGACCAGCACCCGCCATCCCTTGCCCCAGCCGCCCGGCGGCATGGGCCGGTACCGGAGCCGGTGGACCAGACGGCGCACCGGTCGGGCGGCGCTGTAGTAGAGCCGGGCGTATCGCCAGGGCAGATGACGGGTCAGGAAGGCGCCCAGGGACATCGCGCCGTCGTCTAGAGGATGAACCGGCTCAGATCCGCGTCCCGCGCCAGCTCGCCGACCAGCTCGCGCACCTTCGGCCCGTCGAAGGCGACGGTCTGGCCCTTCAGATCCGAGGCCTTGAAGCTGGTCTCCTCCAGCACCCGTTCGATCACCGTCACCAGACGCCGGGCGCCGATGTTCTCGACCGCTCCGTTTGCCGCCACCGCCGCGTCGGCCATGGCCTCGACCGCGTCGGGGGTGAAGGTCAGGGTGACGTTCTCGGTGGCCAGCAGGGCCTGGTTCTGGCGGATCAGATTGGCCTCGGGCTCGGTCAGGATGCGCACGAAGTCGTCGCGCGTCAGGGCCTTCAGCTCGACCCGGATCGGCAGCCGGCCCTGAAGCTCGGGCAGCAGGTCCGAGGGCTTGGCGACGTGGAAGGCGCCCGAGGCGATGAACAGCACGTGGTCGGACTTCACCGGCCCGTATTTCGTCGAGACGGTGGTGCCCTCGATCAGGGGCAGCAGGTCGCGTTGCACCCCCTCGCGGCTCACGTCGCCGCCCGAGCGGTCAGAACGGCCGGCCACCTTGTCGATCTCGTCGATGAAGACGATGCCCTCGTTCTCGGCCAGCTGCATGGCCTCGGTGGTCAGGCTTTCCTGATCCAGCAGCTTGTCGCTCTCCTCTGTGGTCAGCGGTCCCACGGCGTCGCGCACGGTCATGCGGGCCGTCTTCGTCCGGCCGCCGCCCAGCTTGCCCAGCATTTCGGACAGGTTGATCATGCCGACATTGCCGCCGCCGGGCAGGTCCAGCCCCTGCATGGGCGAGCTGGTGTCGGCGAGGGTGATCTCGATCTCCTTGTCGTCCATCTCGCCGGCGCGCAGCTTCCTGCGGAAGCTTTCGCGGGTGGCGGGCTGGGAGCCGGGACCGACGAGGGCGTCGAGGATGCGCTCCTCGGCCTGGCCCTCCGCCTTCGCCTTCACGCCGGCGCGGCGCTTGTCGCGGACCATGACCAGGGCGGCCTCGACCAGATCGCGCATGATCTGGTCGACGTCGCGGCCGACATAGCCGACCTCGGTGAATTTGGTCGCCTCGACCTTGAGGAAGGGCGAGCCGGCCAGCCTGGCGAGACGCCGGGCGATCTCGGTCTTGCCGACCCCCGTGGGGCCGATCATCAGGATGTTCTTGGGCGTCACCTCGTCGCGCAGCTCGGCGGGCACGCGCTTGCGCCGCCAGCGGTTGCGCAGGGCCACGGCCACGGCGCGCTTGGCGTCGTGCTGGCCGACGATGAAGCGGTCGAGTTCGGAAACGATTTCGCGGGGAGAGAGATCGGTCATGGATCGCAGATAGGGCGGCTCAGCCCCCGGCGGGAGGGGGCGGCGGCGACGGCGGGGGAGGCGGAGCCGGAATCAGCTGGGCGAGGACGATTTTCCAGCCGCCCTCCTGCCTCTGCCACATGCGGACATAGTGGCCGGTCCGTTCCTGGCCGTCCCGCGTCCAGGCGGCGCGTCCGTAGGTCCAGGCCAGATCTCCGTAGCGCGAAGCCCCGCCGCCTTCCGTCGGCCCGAACCGGAAGGTCGCGGGCCAGTCGGACAGGGCCGCCTCGAAGGCCGCGCGCCCGATCGCGGGCGGCCGGGGTGCGACATACAGCCGCCCGTTGTCGGCCATCATCCGCAGGTGGGCGGCCTTCTGGTCCGCGGCGGCGGCCGTGGCGAGGACGGCCTCCTGCTCCCGGACGGCGATCATGGCCCGCTCGGAGCGCGGGCGGGGATCGGTCGATCCGTCGGCATAGGCGACTTCGAGAAGTTCCGGCCCGATCGGCAGGATCACGGGCTCCGTTTCCGGCCCCGGCGCATCCGCCGCGCTGGCGCCGGAGCCGCCGTCGTAGACCCACTTCCATGAGCCGTCCGGCTGCTTCATCCAGACCGTGAAATAATGCCCGGTCCGGCGTCCGCCGACCTGCACCCCGCCGGTGGTGAAGCCCATGTCGCCCGAGCGCGAAATGCCCGCGAAATTCGGCCACCACTCCAGCAGGGCCTCGTCCGCGGGCCGGGGGCCGTCGGGATAGGCCTCGCCGACCCGCAGCACCCGCCCCCCGCCGATCAGTATGGCGTCCGGCGTGGACCATTTGTTGAAACTGCCCGCTATGCCCATCGAAGGGGCGTCCGCCGCAAAGGCCCGCTCGGCGGCGACGACGACGGCGGCGTCCGGGATCTGGGCGAGGGCGGGCGCGGCGGCCAGCAGGGCCGCGGCGAAGACGAAAGCGCGCATGGGACATCCTCCGTTCGCCATGGAGCGTCAGAAGCCGCCGTCTGTCCCGTTAAATCGCGGAAAGATCAGTCCAGCGTTTCGACCGTCAGATTGCCGTTGGTGTAGACGCAGATGTCCGCCGCGATCGCCATGGCCCGGCGGGCGATGGCCTCGGCGTCCAGGTCCGAATAGTCCATCAGCGCGCGGGCGGCGGCGAGAGCGTAGTTGCCGCCCGATCCGACCGCGGCCACGCCATGCTCGGGCTCCAGCACGTCGCCGACGCCGGTGACGGTGAAGATCGAGCTCTTGTCCGCGACCAGCAGCATGGCCTCGAGCCGGCGCAGATAACGGTCGGTGCGCCAGTCCTTGGCCAGGTCGACGCAGGCCCGGGCCAGCTGGTCCGGATACTGCTCCAGCTTGGCTTCCAGCCGTTCGATCAGGGTGAAGGCGTCGGCGGTGGCCCCGGCGAAGCCGGCCAGCACCTTGCCGCCGGCCAGGACGCGGACCTTGCGCGCCGCGCCCTTGACGATGGTCGGGCCCATGGAGACCTGGCCGTCGCCGGCGATCACGGTGCGGCCGTCCTTGCGCACCGCCAGAATGGTGGTGCCGTGCCAGTCGGGGAATCGGGATGTGTCGTCAGCCATCCGTGTCAGATGGAGACCGAATTGCGGCGCGGCAAGCGGGAAGCTGGGGAAATACAACGGCTACGCTGCGCCACAATATTACCAATGTAACCCGTTACAACGACAAACTATCCCCCACATTCTGCCATACAAGGGAGACGACGTGCTTCATCGCGTCATCTACGCCAGCGAAGCTGTCGGCGCCACGGGCGTTTCGACGCTCTCCATCGCCCAGATTCTGGGCCATGCCGAGCGCAACAACCGGCGCGACCACATCACCAGCTGCGTGATGTTCCATCAGGGCCATATCCTTCAGGCCATCGAGGGGTCGCGGACCGATATCGACCGGCTGATCCGCCGCCTGCTGGCCGATCCGCGGCATGCGGGCCTGCGGATTCTCATCGACACGCCGATCGCAGAGCGCGTCCTGGACGAGCCCATGGGGCTGTGCGGCGAACCGGCCGTCATGCTCTCGAAGCTGGGCCTGCCCTGCCTCTCTAACATCACCGCCCGCGAGGCCGAGATCATGCTCGGGTACCGCAAGGCGGCGTGAGCCGGTCCTCGTGACCCAATCCTCGTGACCTCGAAGCGATCCGGGCCTAACGGAGGGCGGTGAGCTTCTCCGATGACGAAATCGAACGCTACGCCCGCCACCTGGTCCTGTCCGAGGTGGGCGGTCCCGGCCAGCAGCGGCTGAAGGCCGCGAGCGTCGCCATCGTCGGCATGGGCGGCGTCGGCGGCCCGGCCGCCCTTTATCTGGCCGCGGCGGGCGTCGGGACCCTGCGCCTGATCGACGACGATGTCGTCGGCCTGTCCAACCTGCATCGCCAGATCGCCTTCGCCACGCCGGACGTGGGCCGCGCCAAGGTCGAGGCGGGGGCCGGGGCCCTGACCGCCCTCAATCCCCACGTCCATGTCGAGCCGGCCGCCGAACGGCTGACCGGCGACAATGCGGCGCGCCTGATCGGCGGCTGCGACGTGGTCATCGACGGGACCGACGACTTCGCCGCCCGTTTCGCCGTCAACGCCGCCTGCGTCGCGGCGGGGGTTCCGCTGGTGTCGGGCGCCCTCGGCCGCTGGAACGGACAGGTCGGCGTGTTCACCGGCCGGCCCTGCTACCGCTGCCTGACGCCCGAGGCGCCGCCGGACGCCGAGACCTGCGCCCGCGTCGGCGTGGTCGGGGCCCTGGCCGGCGTGGTCGGGTCGATGGCCGCGCTGGAGGCGATCAAGCTGATCACGGGCGCCGGCGATCCCCTGACCGGCCGCCTGCTGATCTACGACGGTCTCACGGGAGCGGCCCGAACCGTTGCGGTCGCGGCGGACCCGACCTGCCCGGCGTGCGGAGCGCGCTGAAGCCTACAGCATCGCCGGGATGACCCGGTCCGGCGGCCGGTGGCCGTTGGCGAAGGTCTGGATGTTGGCGATCACCCGGTCTCCCATGTCCTGACGCGCCTCGATCGTGGCCGAGCCGAGGTGGGGCAGGAGCACGACATTGGCGTGGCCCAGAAGGCCGGGGTGGATGGCCGGCTCGTTCTCGAACACGTCCAGCCCCGCCCCGGCGATGCGCCCCCTCGCCACCGCCCCGGCCAGGGCCGCCTCGTCGATCAGTTCGCCGCGGGCGGTGTTGATCAGGATGGCGTGCGGCTGCAGCCGCGCCAGCCGTTCCGCCGACAGCAGATGGTGGGTCTCCCTGGTGGCGGGGCAGTTCAGCGAGATCAGGTCCATCCGCGCCAGCATCTGGTCCAGATCGTCCCAGTATGTCGCCCCCAGCTCCTCGGCGATCATGGCCGGGACGGGCTTGCGGTTGTGATAGTGGACCTGCATCCCGAACGCCTTCGCCCGCCGCGCCAGGGCCTGGCCGATCCGGCCCATGCCGACGATGCCCAGCCGCTTGCCCCACAGCTTGCGGCCGCACATCCAGGTCGGGGTCCAGCCCTCGAACCCGCCGGCGGCCACCACCTGGGCTCCCTCGACGATGCGGCGGCTGACCGCCAGGATCAGGGCCATGGCCAGGTCGGCGGTGTCCTCGGTCAGGACCCCCGGGGTGTTGGTGACGATGATCCCGCGCGCCACGGCGGCGTCGATGTCGATATGGTCCACCCCGGCGCCGAAGTTCGCGATCATCTTCAGCTGGTCGCCGCCCTTCGAGATGAGGTCGGCGTCGATCGTGTCGGTGATGGTCGGGACCAGCACCTCGGCGCGCTGCACGGCCGCCTCCAGGGCCGCCCGCTCCATCGGCCGGTCGGTCAGGTTCAGCTCGGCGTCGAACAGCTCGCGCGCGCGGGTCTCGACCGCGTCCGGCAGGCGTCTGGTTAATACGACCTTAAGCCGGGGGGAGGACATTCGAAGCCTTCGATTTCACGGATGCAGACGGTGTCTAGCAAAGCTCGCTCCCGCCTCCAAAGGCTGGCTGTCATCGCGGCGGTTCTCGGCGCCGGGGTCCTGGCCGGCGCGGGCCAGACCATGCCCGACGGCCGGCCCACGCCCAGCGGCCAGCCGGTGCCGCGCTGGCTGTCGCTGAAGTCCTCCGAGGTCCGCGCCCGCTACGGTCCCGGGCTGGATTACCGCATCCTGTGGGAATACCGCGCCTCGGGCCTGCCGGTGCAGGTGGTCGCCGAGACCACCGAATGGCGCAAGATCTGCGATCCCGAGGGCGCGGTCGCCTGGGTCCACCGCAGCGTCGTCTCCAGCCGCCGCAGCGTGCTGAACGCCTCGGACGCCGAGATCCCGATCCGCGCCGGCCGTTCGGACACGGCGGCGGTGCGGGCCCGGCTGAGCCCGCACGCCATGGCCTCGATGGACAAATGCGAGGACGGCTGGTGCGAGGTCCGCGTCCGCCGTCTGCGCGGCTGGGTGCGCCAGACGGCGGTGTTCGGGGCACAGGAGCGGGCCCTGTGCAGCGCCTCGCGGCCGGCGGGCCGGGGCCGCTGACAAGCTGTACAGTCGCGGAACCGTGTTTCGACAGGGTTCGGGCGCGGGCATACGGTCTCTCCAGCGGCCGGCGTAACGGCGGCCCGGCAGGAGGGGCATCCTGTGCGCACCTACCAGTTCCTGTTTTTCGATCGTCGCGGCCGCTCGCCGGCGCTCGACTTTCTGGAATGCGCCGACGACGGCGAGGCGGCGCGCAGCGCGGGCCGCCAGCTGGGGCTGCACCGCACCTGCAGCGGGGTCGAGGTGTTCGACGGAGACCGCATGGTCCTGCGTCTCGAGCGTCCGTGCGACCCGGGTTCCGGCTATCCGGCGGCGTAGAGCGACGCCGTCCGGGGCTTTGTCCGGGTTCCTCTAAAACATTGAGCCTCCGGTTTCCGTCGTGTACCTCCACGGCGACACCTGCCGGAGCGCCGCGTTGAGCCAGATACAATATCCGTCGTCGTTCGACTACGAGGCCCTGCTGGCGGCGGGCCGCGGCGACCTGTTCGGTCCCGGCAACGCCAAGCTGCCGGCCCCGCCGATGCTGATGTTCGACCGGATCACGCAGATCAACGGCGACGGCGGCGCCCACGGCAAGGGCTATGTCGAGGCCGAGCTGGATATCCATCCCGACCTCTGGTTCTTCCAGTGCCATTTCATCGGCGACCCCGTCATGCCCGGCTGTCTGGGTCTGGACGCCATGTGGCAGCTGGTCGGCTTCTATCTCGGCTGGATCGGCGGCCCGGGCCGCGGCCGCGCCCTGGGCGTCGGCGAGGTCAAATTCACCGGCCAGGTCACTCCGGACATCAGGAAGGTCGTCTACAAGATCGATCTGAAGCGGGTGATCAACCGCCGTCTGGTCATGGGCATCGCCGACGGAGTTCTCGAAGCCGACGGCGTCCCCATCTATACGGCGACCGACATGCGGGTCGGCCTGTTCGGCGCGACGGAACCCGTCGGCGGCTGACCCGTCACCTCAAGACCGCGGTCAACGCGGCGAAACGCGTTCAAGAAGGAAACCACATCATGCGGCGTGTTGTCGTCACCGGCCTGGGCATCGTCTCCTCCATCGGCACGGGGCAGGACGAGGTCACCGCCTCCCTGCGCGAGGCGAAGTCGGGCGTGGTCGCCGCCCCGGATCATATCCAGTACGGCTTCCGGTCGCAGGTCTGGGCCCCGCCCGCCCTGGGCGTGACGGCCGAGGACTGGGCCCCGCACGTCGACCGGCGCGCCGCCCGCTTCCTCGCCAACGGCACCGCCTGGGGCCACATCGCCTTCGAGGAGGCGCTGAAGGACAGCGGCATGACCGCGGACGAGATCAAGTCCGACCGCATCGGCGTCATCGTCGGCGAGGGCGGCCCCTCGACCCAGATCATCCTGCAGGCCGCGGCCACCACGGTCGAAAAGGGCTCGCCCAAGCGGATCGGGCCGTTCGCCGTGCCCAAGGCGATGGCCTCGGGCCCCTCGGCGGTTCTGGCCACCTGGTTCGAGCTCAAGGGCGTCAACTATTCGATCAGCTCGGCCTGCGCGACCAGCGCCCACTGCATCGGGGCGGCCGCCGAACAGATCGCCTGGGGCAAGCAGGACGTGGTCTTCGCCGGCGGCGTGGAAGACATCGACTGGTCCATGTCCAACATGTTCGACGCCATGGGCGCCATGTCGTCCAACTTCAACGAAACGCCTTCGGTCGCCTCGCGCGCCTATGACAAGGACCGCGACGGCTTCGTCATCGCCGGCGGCGCGGGCATCGTGGTGCTGGAGGAATACGAGCGGGCCGTGGCGCGCGGCGCGACCATCTACGCCGAGGTCACGGGCTACGGGGCCAATTCCGACGGCTATGACATGGTCGCCCCCTCGGGCGAGGGCGCCGAGCGCTGCATGAGGATCGCCCTCGAAATGGCCGGCAATCCGCGCATCGACTATCTGAACCCGCACGGCACCTCGACCCCGGTCGGGGACTCGAAGGAGATGGGGGCGGTGCGCAACGTCTTCGGCGACGACCTGCCGATGATCAGCTCCACCAAGTCGCTGACGGGCCATTCGCTGGGCGCGGCCGGGGCGCAGGAGGCGATCTACTGCCTGCTGATGATGAAGAACGGCTTCGCCGCCGAGAGCGCCCACATCGAAAACCTCGACCCCGAGTTCGAGGGCATGCCGATCCTTCGCAAACGCCACGACGGCGAGCTGAAACACGTCATGTCCAACAGCTTCGGCTTCGGCGGGACCAACGGGACGCTGATCCTCTCGAAGATCTGAGGGCAACCGGGGCGGCGCCGGCGCGCTATAGTCGGCTTCCAGACAGACGGAGCCGTTCCTGACCCTCGATCCCTACATTCTGTTCCTGCTTGGCCTCGGGGCCGTGGTCATGATGGTGTCCTGGGCGCCCGTGGGCCTGAAGCCCCTGCCGCTGACGCTCGCCATCCTGTGCGTGGCCATCGGCGTGACGGTGTTCAGCACGGGCCTGCTGTCCTTCGATCCGGATCCCCGCACATGGGACACGGCGACCGAGAAGCTGACAGAGCTGGTGGTCATCATCAGCCTGATGGGGGCGGGGCTGAAGCTGGACCGGCGGTTGGGCTGGCGGCGATGGTCGACCACCTGGCGCCTGCTGGCCGTCGCCATGCCTCTCACGATCATCGCCGTGGCCTGGCTGGGTTTCGCCGGCCTGGGCTTCAGCCTGGCCATGGCCCTGTTGCTGGGCGCGGCCATGGCCCCGACCGACCCGGTGCTGGCCGCCGACGTCCAGGTCGGCCCCCCGCAGTCGGGCGACGAGGACGAGGTCCGTTTCGGCCTGACCTCCGAGGCCGGTCTCAACGACGCCCTCGCCTTCCCGTTCGTGCATCTGGCCATACTGGCCGCCGCCGGGGGGCTGGCCACGACACAGGGGCTGACCGACTGGTTCACGATCAAGGTCGGCTGGAAACTTCTTGCGGGTCTCGGCGCCGGCGTTCTGTGCGGCTTCGGCGTCGCCCGGCTGATCTTCAGCGGGCGAGGCGCCCGCTTCGGCGACGGCCTTGTCGCCCTGGCCGCCACCCTGGTGGCCTATGCGGTCGCCGAGCTGGCCCATGGCTACGGCTTCCTCGCCGTCTTCGTCTGCGCCCTGACGATCCGGTCCGCCGAGCGCGATCATGACTTTCACCAGGAGATGCACGACTTCTCGGACCAGATCGAGCGGCTGCTGATGATGCTGCTGCTGGTCCTGTTCGGCGGCGCCCTGGCCAACGGCCTGCTGGCGTCCCTGACCTGGACCGACGCCCTGATCGGCCTGGCGGTGGTCTTCGTGGTCCGGCCGGTCGCCGGGATGATCGCCATGATCGGATCGCGCCAGCCGATGCGCGAGCGGCTGCTGCTGTCCTTCCTAGGCATACGCGGCGTCGGCTCGGTCTATTACATCGCCTACGCCCTGAACCACGGGGACTTCGGCGACAGCGAGCGGCTGTGGACGGTCGTCGGCTTCATCATCCTGGTCTCGATTCTCGTCCACGGGGTCACCGCGGCCCCGCTGCTGGAGCGGTTGACGCGGCGGCGCGAGGCCGAGGCGGGCTGACGCTTTCCCCCGGAGGCGGGCGCTGCTAACCCTCCCGGCACGGCCCAGGCAGCGAGCGACCGCGTCGCGAGCGTCAGGCCAACCAGACCGGCCTCATCCAGCGAGCAACCGCGTTGCGAGCGATAGGCCACCAAAAAGGAGACGACCCATGGCGAGCGAGAGCGGCTGGAACATGCCCACCGGTGACCTCATGAAGGGCAAGAAGGGCCTGATCATGGGGGTGGCCAACTCCAACTCCATCGCCTGGGGCATCGCCTCCCAGCTGGCGGCCCAGGGCGCCGAACTGGCCTTCACCTACCTCGGCGAAGGGCTTGAGCGCCGGGTGCGGCCGCTGGCCGAGAGCGTCGGAGCCAAACTGCTGATCCAGGCCGACGTCACCGACGACGCCTCCATGGACGCCGCCTTCGCCGAGCTGGAAAAGGCCTTCGGGACGATCGACTTCGTCGTCCATTCGGTGGCCTTCGCCAACAAGGACGAGCTGAAGGGGTCGTTCGTCGAGAACACCAGCCGCGACAGCTTCCTGCTGGCGATGAACATCTCGGCCTTCAGCTTCGTCGACGTGGCCAGACGCGCCTCGAAGCTCATGCCGAACGGCGGCGCGCTGGTGACCATGACCTATCTCGGCTCCGAACGGGCCATCCCGAACTACAACACCATGGGCGTGGCCAAGGCGGCGCTGGAGGCGGCGACCCGCTACATCGCCCGCGACCTCGGGCCGAAGGGCATCCGCGTCAACGCCATCTCGGCGGGCGCCATGCGCACCCTGTCGCTGGCCGGCATCTCGGGCGGCCGCGGCATGATCAGCCAGGGCCGGGCCATGTCGGCGATGAAGGAGGACACCTCGATGGAGGGCGTCGCCGGCTGCGCCCTGTGGCTGTGCTCCGACCTCGGCTTCTCGACCACGGGCGAGGTCATCCACGTCGACGCCGGCTTCCACATGATGGGCATGGCGGCGGACGAGGAAGCCTGAGTCAGCGCCAGGCCTTTTCGACCCGCTGATAGTCGAACCGGTCCCGGACCCGTTCGGCGAAGAACTGACCCTTGGAGAAGGCCGCCTTCCAGTCCTCCGGCAGGTCCGGCGGCACGTCGAAATAGTCGTAGACGTCGCCCGAGGTGAAGGTCACCCGCAGGCGGCGCTGCGGTTCGTCATAGCTGAAGCGGCGGATGACGGTGGAGGGCATGCCCTCCGGAACGCGGAGGCGCCTAGTCCGGTTCGCGCTCGCCGATCTCGGTCGGTCTGACGGCCAGCAGCCAGCCGTCGGCGATGTGCAGTTCGGGCGCGGCCTCCTTCGTGAACGGCAGATACCAGGTCGGGCCGCCCTGCGCCGGGGCGATCTCCAGCATGTCGTCGGCGCCGAAATTCTGCACCGCGCGGACCGAGCCCAGCACCACGCCGTCGGGATCGCGCGCCTCCAGCCCGACCAGGTCGGCCAGGTAGAATTCGTCCTCGTCCGGCTCGGGCAGGCGGTCGCGGTGGATGTAGAGCTTCAGCCCGCGCAGGGCGTCGGCCTGTTCCTTCGTCGCGATCTCCTTTGCGCGGCCGACCACGGCGGTCTTCTCGGGCCGGGCCGAGGTCAGCGTCAGGCCGGGCGTGCCGTCGGCGCGCAGCAGGGTTCCGTACTTCAGCAGGGCCATGGGCTCGGCCGTCCAGGCGGTGACCCGCACCTCGCCCTTGACCCCGAACCCGCCGGCGACCTGGCCGACGAGGATGAGTTTGCTGTCGGTCGTCATGGCAAGAAACTCCGTGCGTTCCGGCGAATGCCGGGACCCAGATCCAAACGTCGTGGCCAGATAGCAGAAAAGCAGCGCCCGAACGTCGGACGCTGCTTTCTGTCATCTGGATCCCGGCATTAGCCGGGATGCACGGATGAGGTTCAGGCCTCGGTCTTTTCTTCCTCGGTCGCTTCAGCGGCCGGAGCTTCCTCGGCGGCGGCTTCGGCCGGAGCCTTTTCCGCAGCGGCTTCAGCCGGGGCTTCTTCGGTCACAGCTTCAGCGGCCGGAGCCTCTTCGGCGGCGGCCTCGGGCTCGGGCGCCGGAGCGTTCTTCGCGGCCTCGGCGGCGGCGGCGGCCTCTTCCTTGGCGCGCTGGGCGGCTTCGGCGGCTTCGACCTTGGCGGCGGCTTCGGCTTCCGCACGGTCGGCTTCGCGCTGGGCGCGCTCGGCGGCGCGTTCCTGGGCCTTCTTGCCCGGCTCGGCCTTCTTCGGGTTGTTGCCCTGCGTCCACTTGACCTTGCCGGCCAGGGCTTCGTCCTGGCTCAGGAAACGGGCCACGCGGTCGGTCGGCTGGGCGCCCTTGGACAGCCATTCCGAGATCCGGTCGGCCTTCAGGGTGACGCGCTTCTGCTCGCCGTCGCGCGGCAGCATCGGGTTGTAGGTGCCGACGCGCTCGATGAATTTGCCGTCGCGCGGAGCGTGGCTGTCGGCGACGACGATGTAGTAGTAGGGGCGCTTCTTGGCGCCGCCGCGGGCCAGACGAATCTTCAGCATTTTCAGTCTCTTTCTTTGGTCGTTCTATTTCTTGGGAGGGAAGCCCGGCAGGCCCGGAAGGCCCCCCGGAAGTTGTCCGCCGCCCAGGCCCGCGAGGCGGTCCTGAAGGGCTTTCATTTCGTCGGCGCTGGGCTCGGGCATGCGGCCGCCCCCCATCGCCTTGAGGCGGGCCATGTCGGGGCCGCCGCCCATTCCGCCGCCGAGGCCGCCCATCATGGCGGCCATCTGCTTCATGCCCTTGCCGCCGCCCCGGGACATGGATTTCACCATGTCGGCCATCTGGCGGTGCTGTTTGAGCAGGCGGTTGATCTCCTGGACCTCGACGCCGGCGCCGGCGGCGACGCGCTTCTTGCGGCTGGCGTTCAGCAGGTCGGGCTTCCTGCGCTCGGCCTTCGTCATCGAGGAGATGATGGCTTCCTGACGCGCGATCATGCGGTCGTCGACGCCGCTGTCGGCCATCTGGGCCTTCATCTTCGCCACGCCGGGCAGCATGCCCATGATGCCCTGAAGACCGCCCATCTTCTTCATCTGCTGCAGCTGGGCGGCCAGGTCGTTGAGGTCGAACTGGCCCTTGGCCAGCTTGCGGGCCATGGCCTCGGCCTTGGACTGGTCCAGCTCCTGCGCCGCCTTCTCGACGAGGGCGACGATGTCCCCCTGACCGAGGATGCGGCCGGCGACGCGGCGGGCGTCGAAGACTTCCAGCGCGTCGACCTTCTCGCCTGCGCCGATGTATTTGATCGGCAGGCCGGTGACGGCCCGCATCGACAGCATGGCCCCGCCGCGCCCGTCGCCGTCGGCGCGGGTCAGGACCAGGCCGGTCAGGGGCAGGCGGTCGTGGAAGGCCTTGGCGGTGCGGACGGCGTCCTGACCGGTCAGGCTGTCGGCGACCAGCAGGGTCTCGACGGGCTTCGAGACGGCGGCGACCTCGGCCACCTCGGCCATCAGGGCCTCGTCGAGGGTGATCCGGCCGGCCGTGTCGAGGATCAGGACGTCATAGCCCTGAAGCTTGGCCGACTGCAGGGCGCGTTTGGTGATCTGGATCGGCGACTCGCCCGCCACGATCGGCAGGGTGGCGACCTCGATCTGCTTGCCGAGGGTGGCCAGCTGTTCCATGGCGGCCGGACGGCGCGTGTCCAGCGAGGCCATCATGACCTTCTTGCGGTCGAACTTGGTCAGACGCAGCGCCAGCTTGGCCGAGGTCGTGGTCTTGCCCGAGCCCTGCAGGCCGGCCATCAGGATCACGGCGGGCGGCGCGGCGTTCAGATTGATCGGGGTCGGCTCGTCCCCGCCCAGCATCTCGACCAGGCCGTCATAGACGATCTTGACCACCTGATCGGCGGGCTTGACCGAGCGGATGACGTCCTCGCCCGTGGCGCGCTCGGTGGCGAAGGCGATGAAGTCCTTGACGACGGGCAGGGCGACGTCGGCCTCGAGCAGCGCAACGCGCACTTCGCGCATCGCCTCGGAGACGTCCTTTTCAGACAGGGCGCCGCGCCCGGTGATCCGGTCGAAGACGCCTGTCAGCCGCTCGTTCAGAGCCTCGAACATTCACAACCTCGTCAGCCCGAAGGCCACCTGCTTCCGACGGGCGAAACAGTCTCCATAGCGAAATGGCCTCCGGCGACGATCACGTCGGCGGAGGGTTCTCGCCTGCCTCGTCCGGCCGAAACCGGGGTCGTGCAGGTGGAGACGCGAGGTTCACTTGCGTCGGAAGCGGCGGCTTATGGCGGAAAAGGGCGGCGAAGACAAGGCGGGGGGCGCTCAGTGCAGCCAGATCCGGGTCTCAGTCTCCGTGCGGATGATCGAGGCGGGCGAGCCCGGCGCATGCCAGACCGTGATCTCGTGTTCCTCCACATCCCCGGCGTTCAGCAGGAGGCAACCGGCTCCGCAGGCGCGCACGGACATCAGGGGAAAGGCGGCCAGCTCCCGCAGGACCGCCGGGGCGTCGGCGGGACATGTCGGCGCCCCGCCGCACGCCGTCCTCTGGATGACCGCCAGATAGGCGGCGGCTCCCGAAACCGCCAGCGCCTCTTCGTCTTCGCCCTGAACGTGGAAGAACGTCCGGGTGTCAGGAACGGCGGCGCAGGTGGACTCCTGCGTGAGGATCTCCGAGGCCTCCTCCGTCGGGGCCGAGGTGTCGCCGACGACGCCGTACAGTGTTCTGACGGTGATGGAGTGGACGCCCATGCGGCCGTTGGCCTTCCGGGCCGGCATGACGGTCATCAGATCAGCCTCGCAAAGCCCGGGCGTACCCGACCAGCGCGCCTCTCCGAAATAGTTGAACACCGATGTGCCGAAGATGACGTCGCTCGACCTGAAGCGGTTGGCGTATTCGGTCAGCGCCCGGCGGGCGTCTCCCGCCGCCCCCTGCTGAGGCGCCGAGGTGCAGGCGGACAGGCAGACGATAGCCAGCAGGCTGGCGATCAGGCGTTGTAGCGACATTCAAAGCCTCCCCGCGTCCACCATGCCACGGCCCGCCGGGCGTTCAAGACGAACGCACTTTCGGTTTCAGCGTTCGGCTTCTGGTGGCCGCAGCGGAAACCCTTGATACGGTGCCGCTTCCAGCCTCCCCGCTGAAAGACGACGTCATGAGCCCAGCCGCCGACGACCGCCTGCGCGACGAGGTCCGCCTGCTGGGCGGCCTGCTGGGCGAGGTCATTCGCGACGAGGGCGGGCGGGACCTCTACGACCGGATCGAGGCGGTGCGGCAAGCCTCGGTGGCCTGGCATCGCGACGCGGGATCGGCCGACGCCGAGCGGCTGGAGGCCCTGCTGGCGGCCCTGTCGCTGGACGACGCCGTGGGTCTGGCGCACGGCTTCGCCGCCTTCTCCCTGCTGGCCAATGTAGCCGAGGACCGGGCCGGCAAGCGGCGGGCCCAGGAACAGACGGCGGCGGGCGCCCGGCCCGATACGCCCGAAGGCGCCCTGCAGCGGCTGGTCGCGGCGGGAAAGACGCCGGCGGACGCGCGCGACCTGCTGGCCGGGGCCCTGATCTCGCCGGTGCTGACGGCCCACCCGTCCGAGGTCCGGCGCAAGAGCGTGATCGACCGCATCGCCGCCGTCTCCGACCTGCTGGACGCCTGCGACCAGAATGGCGTCGCCTGCGATCTGGAGGCGCGAAACGCGGGGCTGCGGCGGCAGGTGACGATCCTGTGGGCCACGCGTCTGGTGCGGCAGGCGGGCCTGGTGGTGCAGGACGAGATCGACACCGTCGTCTCCTTCCTCGACCGGGTCTTCCTGCACGTCGCCCCCGCCCAGCTGGCCGACTGGCGCAGGCGGCTGGAAGCGCCGGACCTGCCGCCCTTCATCCGCATCGGCAGCTGGGTCGGCGGCGACCGGGACGGCAATCCCAATGTCGACGGCGCGGTCCTGACCGCCGCCTTCCGCAGCCAGGCCCGGGCCGTGCTGCGCTTCTATCTGGACGAGGTGAACGCCCTGGGAGCCGAGCTCAGCCTGTCGGGGTCGATGAGCGCCGTCTCGCCGGCGCTGCAGGCCCTGGCCGAGGCGTCGGGAGACCGGTCGCCCCACCGCGCCGACGAGCCCTACCGACGCGCGCTCAGCGAGATCTACGCCCGTCTGGCGGCGACCCATCCGGTGCTGACCGGCCAGCCCGCGCCGCGGGCGCCGTCCTTCGCCGCCCAACCCTATGCGGGGCCGGACGCCTTCCGCGCCGATCTGGCGGTGCTGCAGGACAGTCTGGTCAGCAACCACGGCGCGGTCTTCGCGGACGACCGGCTTGCCCGACTGATCACGGCCGCCGACGTGTTCGGCTTCCACATGGCGACCCTGGACCTGCGCCAGAATTCCGACGTGCACGAACGGGTCGTCGCCGACCTGCTGAAGGTCGCGGGAGTCAGCGAGGATTACGCGGCGCTGGCGGAAGAGGCGCGGCTGTCGATCCTCGCGGCGGAGCTGGCCTCGGGCCGTCCGCTGTTCAATCCCTGGGCGTCATACGACGACGAGACGCTGAAGGAACGCGGCATACTTCAGGCGGCGGCCGAGGCCCTGCGCCTCTTCGGGCCGCAGGCGATCCGGACCCACATCGTCTCCAAGACCGACGCGGCCTCGGACCTGCTGGAAGTCTATCTGCTGCTCAAGGAGGTGGGCCTCTACCGCCCCGCCGATCCCGCCGCCTGCCCGGTGCAGGCCGCGCCCCTGTTCGAGACCATCGACGACCTGCGCGCCTCGAAACCGACGCTGGAGCGGCTGCTGACCGAGCCGTCGGCCCTCGCCGTGGCGAAGGCGCGGGGGGTGCAGGAGGTGATGATCGGCTATTCCGACTCCAACAAGGACGGGTCCTATCTGACCTCGACCTGGGAGCTGCACGAGGCGTCGCGCGCCCTGAAGACGGTCACCGATGCGGCGGGTCTGAGGCTGCAGCTGTTCCACGGCCGGGGCGGCGCGGTGGGGCGGGGCGGAGGCTCCAGCTTCGCCGCCGTCCTGGGTCAGGCGCAGGGCACTGTCGCCGGGCGCATCCGCGTCACCGAACAGGGCGAGGTCATCGCCAACAAATACGGCGAGCCGGAAGTGGCGCGCCGCAACCTCGACGCCCTGACCTGCGGCGTCCTGCTGGCCTCGCTGGCGCCGCCGCCGGACGCCGAGCTGACGCAGCGCCACGGCCCGACCCTGGACCGGCTGTCGAAGGGGTCGATGGCCGCCTATCGGGCGCTCGTTTACGAGACCGACGGCTTCGTCGACTATTTCCGCGCCGCCACGCCCATCGCCGAGATCGCCGATCTGAAGATCGGCTCGCGCCCCGCCTCGCGCAGCAGCTCCACGGCCATCGAAGACCTCCGCGCCATTCCCTGGGTGTTCAGCTGGTCGCAGTCGCGCGTCATGTTGCCGGGCTGGTTCGGCTTCGGCTCGGCCGTGGCGGGGGCGGACGTGGAGGAGCTGCGGACCATGAACCGCGACTGGCCCTTCTTCCGCACCCTGATCCAGAACATGGAGATGGTCATGGCCAAGGCCGACATGACCATCGCCCGCCGCTACGCCGCCCTGGTGCCCGACCGGGCGCTGGCGGACCGGATCTTCGCCGCCGTCCAGGCCGAGTGGGACCTGACCCATGCGGCGGTGCTGTCGATCACGGGACAGGATGCCCTGCTGGCCGGTCAGCCCGAGCTGGACCGGCTGATCCGGCTGCGCATGCCCTATGTCGAGCCGCTGAACCATGTGCAGATCGAGCTGATCCGCCGCCGACGCGCCGGGGACGACGATCCCCGGGTGCGCGAGGGCATACTGCTGGCGCTGAACGGGGTGGCGGCGGGCCTGCGCAACAGCGGCTGATCGCCGTTCAGGTTTCCGCGAATTCATCCAGCGTCGCTATTTCGCCGCCGAATACTCATGAGGCTGCAATGGACCGGGCGCATCTGGCATCCCGTCGCCGACAAGAGCGACGTTGATCTCCCCAGGAGTTCGTCATGAAAGCTCTCGCTTCTCTCGCCGCCATCGCGGCCCTCGCCGCCGCCGGCTCCGCCTCGGCCCAGGACGCGCGCATCGCCTGGCGTGATCTGGACCTGTCCAGCGCCGCCGGCGCCGCCGCCTTCGACGCCCGCGTCGAGGCCGCCGCCCGATCCCTGTGCCGGGAGGCCAGGAAGCCCGGCAGCCGCATCAGCGACCGCGCCTTCTGCCGCGCGGCGGTTCACGCCGAGGCCGTGCGCCTTCTGCCGGAGTCGGTGCGGGTCGAGTACGCCCGGAGCCGTCTCCCCCTGACGGTCTGACGTCAAGCGGGGCCGTCCTCAGGGGCGGCTCCCGTCTGGCATAAGGGTGGCTTTTGACAGCCTTTGCAGTTCTCGGCCTGTAAACCAGCAATTGTCGTACTTTCGGGCTGGTCACTGTCACACGAGCCTATCATCTACCTTGTCGTCGCACCCCCCCCGCGACAGGAGGATTCAAGATGATCAAGACCGCCCTCGCCCTCGCCGCCGCGACCCTGCTCCATGCAGCCCCGGCGGCGGCCCAGACCGTTCGCGTGCCGTTTGGCGACCTCAACCTGTCGACCGCCGCGGGCGCCGAAGCCTTCGACGCGCGCGCCGCAGTCGCGGCGCGCGCGGCCTGCGCCGTCGGCCCGCGCCTCGTCAACGACAACTGCGTGCGGCGCGTGCAGCAGGAAGCCGTGCGCGGACTTCCGGCCGCGCGTCAGGACGACTACGTCCGCGCCCGCCGCGGCGAACGCATCCTGGCCATGGTCGCCCCCGCCTGGCCCGCGTGAGCCGCAAGGAAGAAGGGCCGGCGGATCGCTCCGCCGGCCCTTCTCATTTCACACCCGCGCTGCGCGGCCGCCCTCAAGCAGCCCGAAGGGCGATAGGGCCCCTATGAAGTCGGGAAGCCCCGCACCTTCAGCAGGGCCGTCACGTCCGGGTCGCGGCCGCGGAAGCGGCGATAGGCCTCGGCGCGGTCCGTGGTGTTGCCCTCGGCCAGGATGATGGCCTTGTAGCGGGATGCGATGTCCGGATTGAAGACGTCGCCCGACTCCTCGAAATAGGCCCAGGTGTCGGCGTCCATCACCTCTGACCAGAGGTAGCTGTAATAGCCGGCCGAATAGGCGTCCGAGGTGAACAGGTGGTTGAACTGCGGCAGGCGGTGCCGCATCACGATCTCCTTCGGCATGCCGTAGCGGGCCAGGCTCTCGCGCTCGAAGGCGTCGATGTCGGTCGGCGGCGTTGTCTGCGTATGCAGATCCATGTCGACCAGGGCCGAGGACAGATAGCTGACCGTCGCATAGCCTTGGTTGAAGGTCTGGGCCGCCTGCACCTTGTCCACCAGGGCCTGGGGCATGGGCTCGCCGGTCTGGTAGTGTTTCATGAAGCCGTCGAGGATCGGCCGGCTCAGCACCCAGTGCTCGTGCACCTGCGAGGGATATTCGACGTAGTCGCGGGGCGTGCCGCCGAGGGCCGGATAGGTCACCTTCGACGAATAGGCGTGCAGGGTGTGGCCGAACTCGTGGAACAGGGTCTCGGCGTCGTCCAGCGAGATCAGGATCGGCTCGCCGCCCTCGGCCTTGACGAAATTGTTGTTGTTCGAGCCGAGGGTGTTCTTCTCCCCGTCATAGGTCGAATGCGACCGGTAGGTGGTCATCCACGCCCCCGAACGCTTGCCCGGCCGGGCGTAGTCGTCGGCGTAGTACAGGCCGATCGGCCGGCCCGCGTCCTTGACCTCATAGACGGTGACGTCCGGGTGGAAGACCGGCACGGCGCCGGCGGGCAGCTTGTCGAAGGTGAAACCGTACAGGCGGCGCGCCATCTCGAACGAGCCGGCGCGGACGTTGTTGAGCTCGAAATAGGGTTTCAGCTCGTTCTGATCCAGGTCGTACTTCGCCTTCCGGACCTTCTCGGCATAATACAGATAGTCCCACGGCTCGATGTCGTGGCCGGCGATCGCGCGCATGTCGGCGACCTCCTCGGCGACCCGGGCCTTGGCAGGCGCCCAGACGCGGTTCATCAGGTCCATGGCCGCGCGCGGCGTCTTGGCCATGGTGTCCTGCATCCGCCATTCGGCGTGGTTGCCGAAGCCCAGCAGACGGGCGCGCTCCTGACGCAGCTTCACGATCTCGGCGATGATCGCATTGGTGTCGTTGCCGTCGCCGTTGTCGCCCCGGTTGACGAATTTCTTCCAGACCACTTCGCGCAGGGCGCGGTCGTCGGCGAAGCTGAGGAAGGGATCGACGCTGGAGCGGGTGTTGACGATGGCCCAGCCCTGGACGTTGCGGCTGCGCGCGGCGGCGGCCGCGGCGGCCTTGTTGGAGGCGGGCAGGCCGGCGACGCCGGCTTCGGTCGGGATGACGGTCCAGGTGTTCTCGTCGGCCACGACCTTCTGGCTGAAGGCGGTGAAAGCGTTGGCCAGGGCGGTGTTGATCCGGCCCAGCTCGGCCTTGCCGGCGGCGTTCAGGGCGGCGCCGTTGCGCACGAAGGCGTCGCGGCTGCGTTCGGCGATGCGCGTCTGCTCGGCCGTCAGCCCCATGGCGCGGGCGTTGTCGGCCACGGTCTTGATGCGGGCGAACAGCTTCTCATTGAAGGTGATCTCGTCGCCGGCGGCCGACAGCAGGGGCGACACCTCGGTGTCGACGGCGTTGTAGTCGTCCGAACCGATGTTCGAGGTCATGACGCCATAGATCGAACCGGCGCGGTCCAGCGGCTCGCCGGCCATCTGCATGGCGACCATGGTGTTGGCGAAGGTCGGAGGCTCGGGATTGTTGGCGATGGCCTCGATCTCGGCGCGCTGCAGGTCGATGCCTTCCAGCAGGGCGGCGCGCAGTTTCGGGGCCGTCACCCTGTCCCAGGGCGGAACGCCGCCGAAGGGGCCGGTCCAGGGCTGCAGCAGTTCGGCGCGCGGCGTCTGCGCCGGAAGGACGGCGCGGGCGACGGCGGCGTCGGCGGCCAGCGTCGCCGCCGGCGTTCCGGCAGGGGTTCCGCCGCCCATGGGCGTTCCGTTCGAGGCGCAGGCCGAGAGGGCGAACATGCTGCCCCCGGCGATGAGAAGATGACGTCTGTGCACGCGGAAACTCCCTGGGCGGCTTTCGTTTCCAGGACCCTAGGCGCTCCGGGCTCCGACTGTCACATGACAGGGTCGTAATCTTCCCCGGTGGACGGGCGGCGGCGGCAAGTCTAAAGCCCCGGCCATGGCGATTGGCGTATTCGACTCCGGCGTGGGCGGTCTGACGGTCCACCGCGAACTGACGCGACGGTTCCCCGACCGGGATTTCGTCTATCTGGCCGATCAGGCCAACGCCCCCTATGGCGGGCGCGGCGGCGAGGAGATCGTCGAACTGACCCGCGCGGGCTGCGAACGGCTGTTCGAGGCCGGGGCCAATGTCATCGTCCTGGCCTGCAACACCGCCAGCGCCATCGCCCTGCGCCGCCTGCAGCAGACCTGGGTGCCCGAGGCGCGGGCGCGGCACGGCCGTCCGATCAACGTTCTGGGCATCATCGTCCCGACCATAGAGGCGGCCACGGGCCTGCCCTGGACCTTCGAGGCCGAGCGGCGCGGAGAGAAGATCGAGGCCATCGACATCACCGGCGTCTTCTGTACGGCGGCCACGGCCATGAGCCGGGTCTATGAGATCGAGATCGACAAGCGCCGCGAGGATCTGGCCGTCTTCTCCGAGCCCTGCCCGGGTCTGGCCGGCCTGATCGAACTGGGCGCCCCGGCCGAGGAGCTGAAGGTGGTGGTCGAGGACCATGTCGACGCCCTGCGCCGCCGCATCGGCCGCCATCCGGACCAGGCCATTCTGGGCTGCACCCACTATGAGATCGTCGCCGACCTGTTCGCCGCCGCCCTGCCGCCCGGAACGCCCGTCATCCACCAGCCGACGGCCGTGGCCGACGCCCTGTCCCGCTATTTCGACCGGCATCCGGAATATGATCTGGGCGGCTCGGGCCGCCGCGACTTCCTGACCAGCGGCAAGGCCGGTCCGCAATCGGACCTGGTCGCCCAGTTCTGGGGCGCGCCCCTGACCTTCACCCCGGCCTGATCCGATGAATGCGCCGGCCGACGCCGCCGACCAGCTCAGGGCCTTCGGCCTGACCTATCCCGAGGTCGCCCTCAAGAGCCCCTGGCCCGGCCACGCCGATCTCGCGGTCCGCGACAAGACCTTCGCCTATCTGAGCGTCGCGGGCGAGCCGTTCAGCCTCTCGTGCAAACTGCCGTTTTCGGGCGAGGAGGCGCGCGACATGCCGTTCGTGAACCCGACCGGCTACGGACTGGGCAAGAGCGGCTGGGTGACCGCGTCGTGGCCCGACGAGGTCGCAGACCCGATGGGGTTATTCCGGTCCTGGATCGACGAAAGCTACCGCGCCCAGGCGCCGAAGAAGCTGATCGCCCTCGCCCCCGCCTTCAAGCCCTGACTTGACGGCGCCGCCGTTCCGTCGCCCGATGGCGGCGGGAGGACGTCACATGATCCGGACCTTGTTCGCGTCGGCGCTGACGCTGATGCTGTCGGCCGCGCCCGCGGCCGCCGAGGTGGTCGAGCGGAGCGCCGACCATTTCGTCCTGCGTTTCGAGCTCGGGCTGGAGACGACGCCCGAGGACATCTACGGCTCCATCGGCGATATCGGCCAATGGTGGGACGGCGCCCATACCTACAGCGGAAAGGCGGCCAATCTGACCCTGCCGCTCGAGGCCGGGGGCTGTTTCTGCGAGGCGCTGGCCGACGGCACGACGTTCGAGCACGGCCGCGTCATCCAGGCCGATCCGGAAACGGGGGTGTTGCTGGACGCGCCCCTCGGTCCGCTCAAGGGCAGGGCCACCATGGCGCAATGGAGCATCGGCTGGTCGGGCGCGGACCGCGGCTGGGCGATGGTCATGACCTACGTCGTCCGCGGGCCGGGCCTCGGGGCCATGGCCGATCCCGTGAACGGGGTGATGCAGATCCAATTCAGCCGGCTGGCGCACTATGTCGAATACGGCGAGCCCCCGTCGGAACCCGCCGCTTCGACGCCCTAGCCCGCGAGCGCGGCTTCCGAGGCGACGATCCGGCTGGCGGCGTGGACCACGGCGCCGATGCGCAGGGCGGCCTGGACCTGGGTCGCCGGTACGCCATGCTTGCGCAGTTCGCTTTCATGGGCGTCCAGACAGGCGCCGCAGCCGTTGATCGCCGACACCGCCGTCGACCAGAGCTCGAAATCCATTTTGTCGACGCCGGGGTTGGCGATGACGTTCATGCGCAGACGGGCGGGGATGGTCGTGTATTCCTGGTTCTTCATCAGGTGCAGCGACCGGTAGTAGATGTTGTTCATCCCCATGATGGCCGCGGCGGATTTGGCCGCGCCGAGGGCTTCGGGCGACAGGATGGCGGCGGCCTGGGCCTCGATCGCCCTGACCACGGGGGCGACGCCGATGGCGTGGGCCGAGGCGAGGAAGGTCCCCCATTTCTGCTGGTCGTTCAGCACCGTTTCCGACGCGAGCGAACCGAGGTTCAGGGAGATGTCCTTGGCGTAGGCCGGAAGGAGGTCGCGAAGGGCGTCGATCGACATGGGAAGAGCTCCAGAAGGCGCGCTCAGGCAGCGAGCCGCCCCGCGGCGGGCGATAGCGCGCCAAGGCTAAAACTAAACAGGCGGCGGCTCGCGCCGCCGCCTGTCAGGAAGACGCTGACGCTACTTTACGCCGCCAGGGTCTCGCCGCCCACCGGGCGGTTGCAGGCGCACAGCTCGTCGGTCTGCAGGGCGTCGACGACACGCAGGGTGTCGGCGGGGGCGCGGCCCACGTTCAGATTGGTGACATAGACGTGCTGCACGACGTTGTGCGGGTCGACCACGAAGGTGGCGCGCAGGGCGACGCCTTCGGCCTCGTCCAGAACGCCCAGGTCGCGGGCGAATTTGCCGCCGTTGTCGGCGAACTGCCAGATCGGCAGTTTCGACAGGTCGGCGTGGTCGCGGCGCCAGGCCAGTTTGACGAACTCATTGTCCGTCGAGCCGCCGAGAACCACCGTGTCGCGGTCCTCGAAGTCACGCGCCAGCGAGGCGAATTCGGCGATCTCGGTCGGGCAGACGAAGGTGAAGTCCTTCGGATAGAAGAAGATGACCTTCCACTTGCCCTCGAAGCTGTCCTGGGTGACGGGCTCGAAGGCCGAGACGCCGTTCTCCTCGTGGCTATTGAAGCCCGGCTTCACGCCGATGATCTTGAAATCCGGCAGTTTTTGACCGACGCCCAGCATTGGCTGTTCTCCTGAAGTCTCTGGGAAAGGAAGTTCCGGAGCGCCGGGGGAGCGGCGCCGCAGCCGCGAAATGGCTTGTGCGATGCACAAAGTCAATGTGTGGACTCCATAATGTTCTATAGATTTTACCTATGCATCGCATAGGTTTGCGGAGCCGTTGGGCGCTTTACGATCGCAGCCACGCCCGGCAAGGTCCGCGGGAATATCGAGAGGAAGAGACATCATGCGTCGACTGACCGCCGTCCTGCTGATCGCCGCCGGCGCGCTTCCCGCCGGAATCGCCGCAGCCCAGACGCCCCCGGCGACGATCGGCGAACGCTATGTGCCGGCGCCCTGGTGGATGCGCGATCCGGTCATCGCCTCCCTCGGCCACGTCCGCACCGAGGTCGCCGCAAACAGGGCCGGCTTCAGCGCCACCTTCCAGTCGATCGACCGCTCCGCCGCCGACGCCTCGCGCAAGGCCGCCGATCAGGTGCGGGCCCTCAGCCAGGCCCTGGCCGCGTACGGCGTCGACAAGGTCCG